>JADMIO011167669.1_pt1 | contig 114990 bp, 105 predicted proteins | sample 8958161 | NCBI WGS metagenome assembly JADMIO01 (sample SAMN16585339, study PRJNA669376) | soil metagenome | isolation source: Crop rotation soil | place: USA: Cullars Rotation, Alabama | collected 2011
CGCGACTTCAAGTCACGTGAATTCCAAGCTTCGGATCCCACTGTGCTGGAAAGGCGGAAGCCAGTGCCGTAGCTCGCGCGATACTTCATTCTGCTGCCGCCCGCGAGGTCGCGTACGAACGCGAGGCTGACGCGGCTGCTCGTGTGCGCACCGAAGTCGTCGTTGTCGTCATAGCGCGCGCCGGCCGTGAAGAACACGCCTTTGGCGAACTCGCCTTCGTATTCGACGTAGTAACCGTCCTGATTCCGCTGCTGATGCTCGCCGCTGGTGACGCGCTCGTCCTGCAGGTCAACGCCATACACCAGCGCGTGGCCGTCGGCGGGCCGATAGCTTCCGGTGTACTCGAAGCGGCCGAGCTCGCCGTGTGTGGCGAATGAGCTCAGCCCCTGAGCGAAGTTATCGTGTTGCAAATCGATATCGCTGTACCCGAATGCGTGCGTCACTCTCTTGCCGGCGTACTCGGCTGAGAGCTTGTACGTCGTCTGGTCCGTGGTCGTCGTGCAGTCGTAGAGGGGCGCGAATGTGACTGGGTGCAAACAACCGTCGTATTGCGCCTTCGCGTCGACGTTGTGTGCGACGAGCTGCAGCCGCCAGTCGTTCGGCAGGTTCAAGCCGAGCTTCGTGTGCCACGTCTTGGTGTCGGCGCCGTCGCGGTCTCGAAGCACCGCGTCGGCGGTCTCGGTGTTGAATCCATCGGTCGAAAAATCGTTCACGGAAATGTAGTAGTCGCCCTGCGTGCCGCCTCCTGCGATGCTCGCGTTCACGCGGCCGGTGCCGAGAGAGCCTCCTTCAATCGCGAAGCGGCCGTTCAGCGGGCCCTCGCCGCGGCGTGTCATGAGATTCACGACTCCGCCGGCATCGGCGCCATAGATGAAGCCCTGCGGGCCGCGCAGGATCTCGACTCGCTGCAGGTCGTCGGTGGCGAGCAGGCTGTCGAAGTCGGGGCTCACCTGCGGGCCGCTAGGGTCGACGGCCTTCACCCCGTCGATGATCAGCTGCGTCCGGTAGCCTTCCTCGCCGCGAATGCGTAGCACGGTCTCTTTGCCCGCTCCGCCCGTGTTCGTGACGCCGATTCCGGGCTGGGTACGCAGCAGGTCAGCCAGGCCGTCGTAGCCCCGCAGCTCGATCTCCTGCGAGGCGATGACGGAAACCGCGGTGCCGATCTCGCGTTTCGGCACCGGGATCAGCGTGCCCGTCACGATCATCTCTTCGGGCGGCGCCGGCATCTGAGCACGCAAGCCGGCCGGCGCGGCGACGGTCAGCGATAGAAGCATGAGCGCGCACGGCGCGCGGCCTGTCAGCGGCATGGACATGTGCTCGTTGTATTTCTCTGCGCGATGGGTCCGGGCGTCGATACGGCGCCCAGGCGGGGCACTTTAGCGAAAGTAGCGTGACGCCGGTGTAAAAACGGTTGCCTTAACGGTTATCGCCTGTGGGCGCGGGGGGCGGGCGGCTCAGTCGTTCGTCGGCATGGTGAACTCCGGCCCCCTGCTCGTGCTGCCGGGCCAGCGCTGCATCACGGACTTGTAGCGCGTGTAGAACCGTACGCCTTCCTCGCCGTAGATGTGATGGTCGCCGAACAGGCTGCGCTTCCAGCCACCGAACGAGTGGAACGCCATCGGCACGGGCAAGGGCACGTTGATTCCGACCATGCCGGCCTTGACGCGCCGAGCGAATTCGCGCGCGACGCGGCCATCGCTCGTGAAGCAGGCCGCGCCGTTGCCGTATTCGTGCGCGTTCACTAGCTCGAGCGCGGCCGCGAAGTCCGGCGCGCGCACGATCGACAGCACAGGGCCGAAGATCTCCTCGCGGTAGACCCGCATCTCGGGGCGCACGTGATCGAAGAGGCAGGCGCCCAGGAAGAACCCTCGCTCGCGGCCCGGCACTTTCAGGCCGCGGCCGTCGACGACGAGCGTCGCGCCGGCGCGCACGCCTTCCTCGATGTAGCCCTGCACCTTCGTGCGGTGCGCCGCCGTGATCAGGGGGCCCATGTCGGCGCCGGCCGCGTCGCCCGCGTCGACTTTCAGCGCGCGGATCCGCGCGGCGAGCTTGTCGATCAACGCATCGGCCACGCCGCCGACCACGACGGCCACGGAGATCGCCATGCAGCGCTCGCCCGCGGAGCCGTAGCCGGCGCCTACGAGCGCGTCCGCCGCGAGATCGAGATCCGCGTCCGGCATGACGACCATGTGGTTCTTCGCTCCGCCGAGCGCCTGCACGCGTTTACCGTGCCGCGTGCCTTCCGCGTAGATGTATTCGGCGATCGGCGTGGAGCCGACGAAGCTCACGGCAGCCACGTCGGGATGGCCGAGCAGCGCATCGACGGCTTCCTTGTCGCCCTGCACGACGTTCAGCACGCCCGGCGGCAGGCCGGCCCGCTCGAACAGAGCGGCGAGCAGCAGCGACGTGCTCGGATCGCGCTCGCTCGGCTTCAGCACGAACGTGTTGCCGCACGCGATCGCGACGGGAAACATCCACATCGGCACCATGGCCGGGAAATTGAACGGTGTGATACCCGCGCAGACGCCGAGCGGCTGGCGCAGCGACCAGTTGTCGATGCCGCCGCCGACGTTGTCGCTGTGCTGGCCCTTCAGCAGCTGTGGAATGCCGCAGGCGAATTCGACGATCTCGAGACCGCGCGTCAGCTCGCCCCTGGCGTCGCTCAGAGTCTTGCCGTGCTCGCGCGTGATCGATAGCGACAGCGCGTCGAAGTTGACTTCGATGAGCTCCTTGAACTTGAACAGCACGCGTGCACGCCGCAGCGCGGGCGTGTCGCTCCAGCCGGGCAGCGCCGCGGACGCGGCGGCCACGGCGCGATCGACGATGCTGCGATCGGCCAGCGCCACGCTCGCGATGGCGGAGCCGGCGGCGGGATCGAAGACGTCGCTGCGCCGCGCGCCGGCGGTATCGATCTTGCCGCCGATGCGATGGCCCACGACCGGGAGTGCGACGGCGTCGCTCGCGTTGCGCGCGGCGCCCGCGACACGTGGGCCGTTCAGATCGACGCTCATGCGCTCGATCTTACTCCATCGATGGTGGCGAGACGCAGCGGGTGACTACCGGAGTCCGACGGCGAACGGCAAGTCAGCCGCGCGTTTTGAATTTCTTGATCTGATCGTTGAAGCTGGCGGCGATCTGCTCCATCGCGCCGACCATGCGGTTGTGCTCGTTGACGGCGGCGTTGCGTTCCTCGATCGGGCGATCCTTGCTGTCGATGACCTTCGTGAGGCACTTGAGATAGCCGTCGCCCGCGGCGACGAATTCCTTCACCTTCTTTTGCCCCGCCATCATCTCATCGAGCGTGGCCTTCGTGCCGTCCGGCAGCGTCGGGAGCTCGGGCGCCGCGCAGTCCGTTACCAGCGCTGCCGCGCTGCGCTGATTCTCCGGCACGGCCTTGCGGTACAGCGCGGTGGCCGTTTCGTAGGTTGGATGCTTGGAGTCCGTGGTCGCGAAATATTCTTCGAGGCTGAACACCGCGCGGCGCACGTCGTTCGTGGCAAGCGCCGCCTGCGCTTCCATTACGGCGATCTCCGGATCTTCCGTTGCGCACAGAGCGCGATACTCCGCAATGAGGCGCAATGTCTCGGCATGATTGCCAGCCGTGGCGTTCGCCGAGATGCGTGTCTTCAGCAGCGCGTCCGCGCCATCCTGCGGCAGCTCCGCGAGCGCGGCCTCGTCGATGCGTGCGATGGAGCGGATCGCGACGATCGGGTTCGGAACCTCGCCCTTGAACTGCCCGGCCGCGCGCGTTGGCAGGCGGCTGATCTGATCGAACACGCCGATGCCGTCCTTCACGCGGCCGAAGACCGTGTAGCCGGGCTTGGCGCCGCCGTCGAGCCCCGGATTGTCCTCGAGGTTCACGAAGAATTGCGCCGTCGCCGAATTCGGATCGTCGAGGCGCGCCGCGGCCACCGTGCCTCGCCTGTTCTTCAGCCCGTTGTTCGATTCGTTCTGGACGGGCGGCAGCGTAGGGCGGCCACGCAGTTGACGATCGACGCCGCCGCCCTGCACGACGAACCCCGCTTTGACGCGGTGGAATACCATCCCCGCGTAGTAGTCCATGTCGACGTACTTCAGGAAATTCGCGACCTGCAACGGCGCTTGCGTATCGGCGAGCTCGAGCACGGCTCGGCCCCGGTCCGTGCAAACGGCCACGTCGGTGGCATGCGCCGCGCCCGCGGACGCCAATCCGACCAGTGAAAGCAGTACACTGCGCTGACAGCACACGGCGTTTGCCCCCGGGAAGCCCTTCTTTGACCGGAGCATAGCATCGGCCCGCGCGGCGCGGCCCGAGCGCCGCCGACAGCCCCGCTGGAGCCAATCACTGGATTCCGATCCGGTTGGCGGCTACTATATGTGGTCCGCTATGTCACACATATGTGAAATAGGAGCATGGCTGTGATCAAGCGGCACATGCTCGCTGCGTGCCGTCATCTGCTCGTACCCATCGCTCGGTTCCTGCTGCGCAGCGGGGTCACGTGGGGCGAATTCGCGGAGCTCAGCAAGGAAGTATTCGTCGACGTCGCCAGGCGCGACTACGGCATCCAGGGCCGGCCGACGAATAATTCGCGCGTGGCCATGATCACGGGATTGAGTCGCCGCGAAGTCACGCGCGTGCGTGACGTCCTGATCGGCGAGACGCAGCCCACGGAGCCGCCGTCGAGCCGCGTCGCACAGGTATTGTCGGGCTGGCATGTGGACGAGGAGTTTCTCGACGCCGAGGGCAAGCCCTTGCCGTTGCCGGTGAATGGCGAGCGCGCCAGCCTCGAGGCGCTGCTCAAGCGCTACGCGGGCGACTTGCCGCACGGCGCGTTCCTGAAGGAACTGCAGCAGCTCGGGCTGATCGAGAGCAACGGCGACGCGAGCTTCCGCGTGCTCGCGCGCGATTACCTGCGGGCCCAGGCGGATCCCGACATTGTTCGGCAGCTCGGCGTGGCCCTGCACGATCACGGCGCCACGCTCGCGCACAACGTGAACAAGGAGCGCGAGGAGCCGGCGCGCTTCGAAGGCATGGCCAGCACTCCACGGCTCGCGCCGCGCTACGTACGCGCGTTCGCGAAATTTGCTGAGGATCGCGGGCAGGCGTTCCTCGAGGAAATCGACGCATGGCTCGTGCGTCATGAAGTCAAGGGCAACGACAAAGAAGGGACCGACAGCCAGGGAATACGCGTCGGCATGGGCGTGTACCTCATTCGCGACGATGCTCGCAGGGGTAGAAGGAAATGATCACCCAAGGAATGCGCAGGCTGATCGCGCTCGTCGTGACTGCGGCGTTCGTGCTCGCCGCCTGCGGCGGCGGGTCCGGTGGCATGGCCGGAATCGATCGCACCGGGGCGCCGGCGATTGCGTCGTACGGCACCGTCAGCGCGTTCGGCAGCGTCGTCGTGAACGGCGTGCACTACGACACCACAGAGACGAGGTTCGTGATCGACGGCGACACTGGCACGCAGGCCGACCTCGACGTCGGCGACGTGGTGCTGGTGAACGGCACGCTGGATGCGAGCGGCACCACGGGGGTCGCAACCGGCGTTTGGTTCGATCACAACGTGGAAGGACCGGTCACTGCGATCGACGCCGCTGCCAACACGCTCGTTGCGCTCGGCCAGCTCGTTCGCGTGAGCTCCGATACGTCCTTCGGCGCCGCCATTCAGCCGGGGACATTGGCGGGTTTGGCAGTCGGCGACGTCGTCGAGGTTTCGGGTCTCGTTCAAGGCGACGACTCGATCAACGCGACGCGCATCGATCGCCGGCCGAACGGTGGCGGCGACTTCGAGGTCACGGGCGTCGTGGTAGGCAGCCAGGTGGGCCTGCACACGTTCTTCCTCGGTGCGATCTTCGTCAATTACAGCGTCGCGGTGGTCTCCGGCGTCGCGGGTGGCACGGTCGCCAACGGGCAGCACGTCCGGGTCAAGGGCACGTTTGGCGACCACGGCGTTCTGGTCGCGTCGCGAGTCGACTACTTGGGCAACGCGCTCGGTGGCACGAGCGGCGAGCGCCGCGAGATCGAAGGCGTGATCACGCGGTTCGCGTCGGCCGGCGACTTCAGCCTGGGACTCTCGAGCGTTTCCACGAACTCGCAGACGTCGTACGAAGGCGGCACGGCCGCCGACCTCGGCTTGAACGTCAAGGTCGAGGTCGAAGGCGTCCTCGACAACAGCGGACGCCTGCTGGCTTCGAAGGTTGAGATCCGGCGCCCTTCGCAAATCAGCATGGCAGCGACCGTCGATTCCGTGGCTGCGAGCTCGTTCGTCGCGCTCGGCGTCACGGTCAAGATCGACGCGCTGACACGTCTCGAGGACAAGAGCTCGCTGCACGTGCGGCCCTTCGCGCCCGCAAATCTCGCCCCGGGCGACTCCGTCGACGTGCGCGGCTCCGAGTCGCCCGCGGGCAGCGGCCAGGTACTTGCGACGCGCATCGAACGGCACAACGCGGAGCAGGAAGTGGAGCTGCAGGGGCTCGTCCAGAGCGTCACGCCGCCGCTCTTCACGATTCTCGGTGTGTCGGTCACCACGAACGCCGGCACTCGGTTCAAGGGTACTGGCGGCGCAAGCCAGATCAAGGTCGGCGATTCCGTGAAGGTGACGGGCCAGAAGCTCGGCGACCGCGCGATCAGCGCGACCGAGGTCCAGCACGGGGGCGACGACTAGACGGCCGGCTGGAAGCCGGGCTTGCCTTGCTCCGCGCGATTCTTTCGACGCCGGTAACGAGCTAAGATCTGAACGGGTCCGGTGATCGGCGGAGAGGGGAGAAGCGATGGGACCGAAAGTATTCGCAGCGGCCGTTCTGGCGCTGCTCACGATCGGCGTCGGCAGTGCAGGCGCGCACCACTCGGTAGCGGGTCAGTTCGATAACGCGAAGCGCGCAAAGATCACCGGGACGATCAGCAAGGTCGACTGGATCAATCCGCACAGCTACATCTATCTCGACGTGAAGGACGAGAAGGGCCAGGTCACGACCTGGAGACTCGAGTCGTTGCCGACGGCGATGTTGCGCAAGGCGGGGCTCACGAGCGAGATGCTGATGGCGGGCGGCGCCACCGTCACGGCCGACGCGTTGATGGCGCGCGACGGCTCGGCGCACCTCGCGTGGCTTTTGAAGCTCACGTACGAGGACGGGCATTCCTTTCAACTCGCGGGCGAATGATGGAGCTCATGATGAGAGCTACGACGACGAGAACGGTTTTAGGGTTGTCGGCGTTGCTCGGCTGCTGTGCGCTCGCGTCGTCGGTGGCGACGGCGCAGAAGGCAGGCGATTCGCAACCTCGGCTCGCCGATGGTCATCCCGACTTCAGCGGCACCTGGGACAACGGCAGCGGCATCGACTTCGTTCAGCCGAAGCAGACCGGAAAATCGATCTGCGTTTTCGGCTGCCCGGGCGCGCCGCCGCCGCCCGATGGGCCCGGCGTGGCGCCGCCGAAAGGCCCGCAGTACAAGCCGGAGTTCGCGGCCAAAGTTGCGGACCTGAGCAAGCGCCAGGTCAGCGAGGATCCGGTGCTGCGCTGCAAGGCGCCGGGCGTCCCGCGCATCGGCCCGCCGGACAAGATCGTGCAGCGCCCGGGCGAGGCGATTTTCCTGTACGACGACGTGTCGGGTAACTTCTTCCGGATCGTGCCGACTGACGGCCGCCCGCACATCAAGGACGCGGAACCGAGCTTCCTCGGCGACGCCGTGGGGCACTGGGAAGGCGACACGCTCGTGATCGAGACCGTGAAATTCAACACGGATACGTGGCTCACGGACGACGGCGCTTTCCACACGAAGGACCTGCGCGTCGTCGAGCGGTTGCGGCGCACGGGCGCCGACACGCTCGAGTGGTCGGCCACCGTCCACGATCCGGCGGTGCTGAGCGCTCCGTGGGAAGTGGCGCCGCGCCTCGAGCGCGCGACCAACGTCGCCATGATCGAGGCGGCGCCGTGCATCGAGCAGTCACTGTCGCACATGGTGGACGACACGCACCACACGAATCCGCGCTAGTCGTTCGTGAAAAATCAGCCGTTTCTGCGACGGCTCAGCTTCGCCGCGCACGGGCTCGTCGTGGCGCTCGCGGAGTCGAGCTTCAAGACGCAACTCGCGGCAGCGGCCGCGGTGCTCGTTGCTCTGCTATGGTTCCGGCCTGCGCCGTTGTGGTGGGCGCTGGCCGCGCTCGCCGTCACGCTCGTGCTTTCGGCCGAGCTCGCGAACACGGCGCTCGAGCGGCTCGCCGACCGGCTGCACCCGGAGATACACCCCGAGATCAAGCTCGCGAAGGACTGCATGGCCGCGGCCGTGCTCGTCGCGAGCCTGGGCGCACTCGCCGTCGCCGCCGCCTTCGCCTTCGACCTGCTCCGTCAATGAGCTGAGGAAGATCTCACACGAAGGCGCGAAGACGCGAACCGAGAGAAGAGAAGAAAATCTTAGCGGGTTCGCGCGTTCGCGTGAGTGCTCGTTAGCGGAGGGCGGCGGCGTAGGTGACAGAGAGGCCGTCGTGCGTCGGCACGATCGCGAAGGCGTGCCGGTCGGAGGCATCGCGGCGTTTCATCAGGAAGCGCGCCGTGGCGATACCGACGCCCGCGCCCGCCACCGTGTCCGACAGCCAATGCTGATCATGATCCATGCGCTCGTACGCCGTGATCACGCCGACGCCGTAGCCCAGGATGCGCCGCAGCCAGCGTTGCCGGTCGTTGCCCGATTCCGCGAGCACCGTGCCGATCGCGAACGCGGCCGTCACGTGCCCCGACGGGAACGAGTCGCCCCCCTCACGAAAGCCGCTGCGGTCGCCCCCGGCGGAAGGTCGCTCGCGCCCGGCGACCTTCTTCAGCACTTCGGTCGACAAGAAGCTGAACACCGCGGCTTCGAACATCGTGCCCGCTTCGAGTCGACCGTCCGCGTTGTTCGCCACTCGAGCCGCCAGCCACGTGCCGCCGAGTGCCAGCGCCGCCGGAAATGCATCCGACGTGTTGTGAGTGCCGGGCGTCGACGCCGCCGGCGTGCCTTGCGGAACGAAGTGGTCACGCGCGTCGTTGTCGTGCTGATAGGCGAAAGCGATCGCGGCCACGGTGCTGCCGAACTTGACCCATTGCTTGCGCTCGGCATGCAAAGGCGCGGTCACATACGCTTTGGCGTCGCCGGCCCAGCGGCGTACCGGCCCCTCGTCGCGGTCATCCTGCGTTTGCGCGCGCAGCGGCAACGTGGCGACGACGAGACAGAGCAGTGCGATAGCTCGAATGGAACGGGAACGTGACTTCATCTCGAATCGCCTTGGCGGGTGGGCAGCGAGTATACTCGCGCCCCGACGCCTACTCGATGGGATTGCGCCGCGGCGAATGGATACCCAACGCGCTTTGATCACGATTCTCGTGGCCTGCTGCGCGGCGGGCTACGCGGCGTCTGCCACGCTGAAGACTGTCGAAGTCAAACGCAGCCGCGACCGGTATCAGGTCGTAGCCGACACGCATCTCGCTGCGCCGCCGAGCGCGATCTACGCGATCCTGACGGACTTCGATCACGATCGTTATCAGCAGATCTCCGAGATCTACAAAGAGAGCACTTACCTGCCGCCCGACAGCGACGGCACGCCGCTCGTGTATACGCGCGTCGAGGGGTGTTTGCTGCTCTTTTGCCGCAGCATGCGCCGCGTCGAGCGCCTCGAGGTGGTGAAACCGCGTTTCATTCGCGCTACGACGCTGCCGGAGCGCAGCGACTTCAAGTATTCGCTCGCGGAGTGGACGCTCGAGCCGGAAGGGGACGGCACGCGCGTCGTGTACCGCATGGAGATGGAGCCTGCATTCTGGTTGCCGCCGTTCGTCGGGCCCTGGTTCCTGAAGCGCACGCTGCTGCACGGTGCGCCCGCCGCGGTGGGGCGCATCGAAGAGCTCGCGCAAGCGCTCGAGCAGCGCGAGGCCACCGCCGCCAAACGCTGACCCACTCGCCAAAGTTGCGAAGAAGAGGATAAAAGACTTTCTCGCCAGGAGCGCCCGGGAAGAGAAGATCGTTCCAGGAGATACGCTTCTTGGCGCTCTTGGCGAGAGAATCTTCTTTTTGTTTCTGCCGGCCTTTCTTTGCGCGATCGGGATCAATGTGACTGACTTGGGCGGCAAGACGATTCTCGTGACGGGGGCGACGCACGGCATCGGCCGCGCCGCGGCCGAGGCGTTGGCGAAGCTCGGCGCGAACGTCGTGATCCACGGGCGCGATTCCGCGATCGTCGGCGCGCAATGCCGGGCGACGCAGCGCGTCGCGCGCGGCGGGCAGGTGACGGGCGCCGTCGCCGATTTCGCGTCGCTCAAAGCGGTTGGGCGCATGGCCGACGAAGTCGCGGCACAGCATCCGCGGCTGGACGTGCTCGTCAACAACGCGGGCACGGCCGCCGTGAAACGGCGCACGACCACCGACGGCTTCGAATGGCAATTCGGCGTGAACCACCTCGCGCCCTTTCTGCTGACGAGCCTGCTACTTCCCACGCTCACGAAGAGCGCTCCGGCGCGCATCGTGAACGTGGCTTCGATGGCGTACCGGCGCGCAGTTCTCGACTTCGACGATCTGCAATGGGAACGACGCAAGTATCAGAACCTGGCGGTGTACTCGGCGACGAAGCTCGCGAACATCCTGTTCACGCTCGAGCTGGCGCGACGCGTGAGCGGCACGCGCGTCACGGCGAACTGCCTGCATCCGGGCGTCGTCGCGACGAACATCTTCGCGAGCATGGGTGGCCGGGCCGGGAAGATCTTCGGGTTTCTGTTCCGGCCTCTGTTGCTGTCTCCGTCGGCGGGCGCGAAGACTACGGTGCATTTGGCGTCGGCGCCGGAGCTCGCCACAGTTAGCGGCAAGTTCTTCGAACGCAGCCGCGAGACGGCGCTCGACGCGAACGCGCAAGATCCCGCGGCCGCGCGCCGGCTGTGGGAGGTGAGCGAGCAGCTGGTGGCGCGCGCTAGAGCTTGAACACGCGCTCGGCGTTCGTCTGGTAGAACGCTTTCAGATTCTCGTATGCGATCGGCAGCTCGTCCGTGACGTTCACTTCTTCCGGCACGAACTGGTACGGATAATCCATCGCGTACATCAGGCGATCCATGCCCATGACGTCCTGCACGTAGCGGATCGGGGGCGTCCACGCCATGCCGCTCGTCGTGTAGTAGAAGTTCTCGCGCAGATAGTGGCTCGCGGCGTGTTTCAACTTCGGCTGGCTCGCGTAACGGCCCGAGCGCACGCTGCCCGCGTGCATGAAGTCGATGCGGAAGAGCCAGTAGGGCAGACCTTCGCCGAGATGGCCGAGCACGATCTTGAGCCGCGGGAAGCGATCGAACGCACCGCTCACGACGAGCCGCAGCGCGTGCATGCCGGTCTCCACGGCGAAGCCGAACACCGCGCCGTCGAGGCCGCGCTCCATCAGCGGCTTGATCATCGCGTTGCTCGGCGTGTTCGGATGGATGTAGATCGGCACGTCGAGCGCTTCGGCCGCGGCCAGGATGTCGCCGAACTTAGGGTCGTCGAGGTACTCGCCCTGCGTGTGCGAGTTCACGATCGCGCCCTTGAGCTTCAGCTTCGTCACGGCACGCTCCAGCTCCTTCGCCGCCGCCTGCGGATTCTGCGGAGCGATCGCCGCGAGGCCCGTGTAACGCGTGGGATGCGCGGCGATCGCCGCGGCCAGCTCGTCGTTGGCCGCGCGCGCCAGCGCCGTGCCTTCCTCGGCGGAGAAGATCTGCACGCCGGGCGAGGTCATCGACAGGATCTGCATCGCGATGCCCGTGGCGTCCATGTCGTCGATGCGCCGTTGTCCCAGATCCTCGAGGCGCGCCGCGACCGCGCGCGTGCGCTCGCTCGGATTCGTGAGGTAGTAGCCCATCAGGCTGTTGAAGCCGATGTCGTCGGAGCCTTTGCGCGCGAGCAGATCGCGATACGCCTTGAACAGATCCTTCGTGCCGAATGCTTCCTCGGTGGCGATTCGCTTGAAGCCCAAGTCCTTTCTCACGCTGTCTCCTCAGTTGCTGGCGGACGCCGCATGGCCCACGGTGGCTGCGCCCGCGCGCGCTTTCAGCAGCGCGACGGCAAGGATACCGATGATCGCGGGAACGATGCAGACGAGATACACCGAACGCGGGTCGTGCGCCGACGCGAGCATGATGCCGCCGATCGTGGGGCCCACGATCGAGCCGACGCGGCCGACGCCGAGCGCCCAGCCGAGCCCCGTCGAGCGCATCGCGACGGGATACGTCATCGACGCGAGCGCGTTCACGCCGACCTGTCCGCCGACCACGCCGAAACCGACGAGCATCAGCACCCCCGTCGTCGTCAGCTGCGTCATTCCGGTCACGGTCGCGAACGCGTACAGTCCGGCGACCGCGACGACCATCGCGAAGATCTGCATGCGATGCGCGCCGAGCTTGTCCATCAGCAGGCCGAGCGCGTAGGTGCCGGCGACGCCGCCGACGTGATACCACGTGGTCATGACGGCCGCCGCAGTTACGTCGAACCCGGACGACGTGAGCGACGTCGGCAGCCAGTTGATCGCGAAGTACACGTTCAGCAGGCTCATGAAGAACGCGACCCATAGCAGCACGGTCGTCACGCCGCGTTGCTCCTTGAAAAGATCGGCCACGGTGGTCTTGCCGCCTTCGGCGTCCGCGGAGACGACGCGCACGTCGTCCGCGAGGGGCGCGGAATTCGTGAGCTTCGCGAGCAGACGGCGAGCTTCACCCTGGCGTGCCGGGACGAGCGCGGCGAAGCGCAGAGATTCGGGCAGGCCCGCCCAGAGCGCGGCCGCCAGCAGGAGCGGCAGCACCCCGCCGACGATGAACACAGCGCGCCAGCCGTACGGCGCGATCAGCTGCGCGGCCGCGATGCCGCTGCCGATGGCGCCGAGCGAGATGCCGCTGCCGACGAAAGTGACCACGGTCGCGCGGCGCGGCCTCGGCGCGTATTCGGACGCGAGGCCGATCGCGTTCGGTAACGCACTGCCGAGGCCGAACCCCGTCAGGAGCCGCACGACGAGAAGCTCCGTCAGCGAGCCCACCCAGATGGTCGCGAGCGTGCCGATGCCGAACGCGACGCACGACCAGACGATCACGCGGCGCCGGCCGATGCGATCGGCGAGCGGCGCGAGCAGGATCGCGCCGAGCATCACGCCCAGCAGGCCGGCGCTGAACGTGGGGCCGAGCGCGCCGCGCGCTAGCTTCCAGTCCTGGCTGATCGCGGGCGCGACGTAGGTGATGCTCTGCACGTCGAACCCGTCGACGAAGAGCACGGCGGCGCACAGCAGGAAGACGCGAATCTGCAGGCCGCCGATGCGCTGCGCATCGATAGCGGCCGCGACGTCAATGGTTTTTTGCACTTCCGCGGCTCCCTCGCATGCGCCTGCGCCCCGAGTTGCGAAGCTCGGGTTGCGGCGATCATAGCGTAGTGGGGAAGCGGGCGGCGTCGCCGATCGCTTCCGGCTCGCTCGCGGCGCGTCTCAGCGTTCGAGCTCGTCCTCGGCGAAGAAGGGCCGGATGTCGTCCGCCACCTTCTCCATCATCGCCTGCAGGGCCTTGTGGAACGTCGCGTTCACGCGCTCGTGCGGCCGCATCGTGACGATGTAGCTCTCGCCCGCGACCCAGCCCGACTCGTAGGTTTTCTTCAGCAGCACCTTGTCGTCGGCGTCGTGGACGGTCAGCGCGAGCTCGAACCTGATGCTCGGGGTGATCGTGCTCAGCGGCTCGACCCCGCCGCCTTCGGCCGTCGGGCGCACGTCGAACAGGTCGCCCTCGATGTGCCGGTCGTAGCGGTACGCGAAGTTCCGGATCTCCGGCTCGATGGCGACCGTGTAACGCAGGTCGGGCACCAGCTTGTCCGTGAACACCACGCCGTACATGAAGTACGAGCGAAACACGTTGGCCGTGACCTCGCGCAGGATTGACCCGATCGGCATCGTGAGCGTGATGTTCTCGCCGATCGCCGACGTCGGCTTGCCCGTGAACGTGTACTGCTGATCGTGGTCGTGCATGAGCACCACGATCTTGTTCTCCGCGAGATACGGGGGCGAAACCCTGGACAGGTACTCGGGCTGATAGAGGCCCTGGGCCGTGCAGCCGCCGAGCAGCGCTACCGCGCACGCAATCAAGTACACGTTGTTTTTCCGCATGGCGCGCAGTATTCGGCGCGCTCTGCACGGGAACCATACGTAATAGCCGCCAGGAAATACGTGCATTCGGCGGCCGGTGGATGTCTCTCCGTCGTCGGCAGACCGTTCTTCTCTTCCTGGCGTCTTTGGCGTCCTTGGGCGAGAGAATCTCTTCTTCTTTGGGTTGACGCTGCCCCAGGCTACCGAGCAACATCCCCTGCGGCGCTTCGGGGGAGATTACGATGTTCGATCGGCGTGAGTTCTGCGCGGCTGCGGCCGCGACTGCGGCATCGTTGGCGTTCGGTTCGCGCTCGCTCGCGGCCGACGCTCGCTACGATCTCTTGATCAAGGGCGGGCGCGTGATCGATCCGTCGCTGCGGCTCGATGGCACGCGCGACGTCGGCATACTGCAGGGCCGTATCGCGGCCGTGGAGCCCAACATCGCCGCCCAGCCGGCCGAGACGATCGACGCGCGTGGCAAGCTCGTCGTGCCGGGCCTCATCGACATCCACACGCACGCGGCGCGCACGCTCGAAGGGCCGGGCATGGTGCTGGCGGACGGCGTCACGGGCTGGATCGACGCGGGCTCGCACGGCGCCGACGGCATCGAGACGGGCCTCAAGGTGGCGCGCGCGTCTGCGCAGCAGGGCAGGCTCCTGATCAACGTCGGCCGCGGCGGCATTCTGCCCGACGGCGACACGATGGACCTCGCGCGCGCGGACGTCGGCGCAATGCGCGCGGCGATCGGCGCGCATCGCGACCTGATCGTCGGCATCAAGGCGCGGCTCACGAAAGGCGTCACGGCGAACGACTTCGAAGCGCTGAAGCGCGCGCAGGAAGTGGCCACGGGATTTGGGCTGCCGGTGATGATCCACATGGGACAGACGGAATCGCCGCTGCCGAAGCTGCTCGATCTGCTGAAACCCGGCGACATCGTGACGCATCTGTTCGCGCCGCCACCGAATGCGATCGTAGATGACGCGGGCAGGATCCTGCCGGCGGCGCTCGCCGCGCGCCGCCGCGGTGTGCTGTTCGACATCGGTTACGGCCGCGTGGGCCACCTGCGCTGGGACGTCGTCGACAGGATCCTGAAGGCGGGCTTCTGGCCGGACACGTGCTCCACGGACTGGAACGCCGACAGTAAGACGACCGGCGTCGTCGACCTGCCGAACTGCATGTCGAAGCTGTTCGGGTTCGGCATGTCGCTCTCCGAGGCGATCGCGTCCGCGACGACGAACGCCGCGCGTGCGTTCCCCGTGTTCCGCGATCGCGGCACGCTGAACGTCGGCGCGGTCGCCGACATCGCCGTGCTCGAGCTGCGCGAAGGCGAGTTCGAGTTCGTCGACAACTACGACAACAAGATCAAGGGCAAGCAGCGGCTGTTTCCGGCGGGAACAGTGCTCGCGGGCAAGCGCGTCTGACGCGCGTTTCGCGCGGCGTGGGGCCGCGCGCTTCACGATCAGCGCTTCGCGGCGGCGTACGTCTTCGAGAAGCCGTTGCGCTCGTTCGTGACGGTGAACGTGCCGTCGCGCAGGGCCGCGATCTTGATCCAGTGCGCTGGCCCGTCGTGCGCGGGCGGCGGCGGGGCGCCCGGGCCCGGCGCCGGCGCTTCGATGGCCGCGATCGGCAGCGCTGCGGGCTGCTGGTCGACCGCGTTCGCGATGAACGCGCCCGGCACCGTGTACTCCTGGCCACTCAGCAACGAGAAGTGCATCTGCCACAGGTCCTCTAGACCCGGCGACGAGAACAGCACCTTCATCGCGTCCGGCTGGCCGCCCTTGCGCGTGCCGTTGTTCAGCACGGCCACGCGCGGATGAATGGCGTGAACGAGCACCGGCGCGTTCGAGATCGGCTGGCCGTGATGCGAGACGATGAAGAGGTCGACCGATCCCAACCGGTTGATCGGGCACATCAGATCGTGCTCCTTGTTCCACGTCAGGTCGCCCAGGTGCACGGCGCGAAAGCGGCCGAACGTGATGTGGCTGCCGACGGACTGCGCGTTCTCGCTCGGGTCCGCTTCCTTCGCGGTGTAGCTCGCGCACAGCTCGTTCTTCGCGCCTGCGCCGGGCAGGGCCTGCTGGATCACGTTGCCGGCCGCGGCCACGATCCGCCAGTCGATGTCGCCGAGCTTGATGCGATCGCCGGGCTTCACGATCACGTGCGAGCCCTGCGCGTACAGCTTCGGGTAGACGGTCTGAAGAAACGTGTCGGCCGCAGGATTCGGCTGCACGTTCGCGCCGTGGTCCAGGAACTCCTTGATAGGCAGCCGGCCGGCGAGCGTCTCCATCGCGCCGAAGTGGTCGCCGTGATAGTGCGTGGTGATCAGGTGATCGATCTGCCGGACGCCGGCGTCCTTGATCGCCGCCGTGATGCGATCTGCGTCGCGGGTCGCGGCCATGCCGCCGTTGCCGGTGTCTAGCAGCAGCGATTCACCGGAGGGTGCCACGAACAGCGTGGCGTTCCCGCCTTCCACGTCTACGAGGTAGATGTCGAGCGACTGGCGGCTCTGCGCGAACGCGGTGGCGGATCCGACGACGGCGAGCGCAAACGCGGCGAATCGGCGCATGTGAGAGTCCCCCTTGTGCGCCGGATGGTACCGCGCTTCGGGGGTGTAACGCTCGCGCCAGTGCGCGGGTCAGCCGTCGGCGGCCTTGCGCGACTCGCGCTTGCGCTCGTTCTCGGTCAGCAGCTTCTTGCGCAGCCGGACACTCGTGGGTGTGACCTCTACGAGCTCGTCGTCGTCGATGAACTCGAGCGCCTGCTCGAGCGAGAACTTGATCGGCGGCGTGAGGATGATGTTCTCGTCGGAGCCCGCCGCACGGATGTTCGTCAGCTGCTTGCCCTTCGTCGGGTTCACCATGAGGTCGTTGTCACGGCTATGGATGCCAATGATCATGCCCTCGTACACCTCGACGCCATGGCCGATGAACAGTGCGCCACGCTCCTGCAGGTTGAACAACGCATAGGCAAGTGCTTTGCCGGCGACCATCGACACGAGCGCGCCGTTGATGCGCTGGCCGATGGTGCCGCTCGCGCGCGGCGCGTAGCCGTCGAAGATGTGATACAGCAGGCCGGTGCCCGCCGTCGCCGTCAGGTACTCCGTGCGGAAGCCGATGAGGCCGCGCGCCGGGATCCTGTATTCGAGCCGCACGCGGCCTCGGCCGTCCGGCATCATCGACTTGAGCTCGCCTTTGCGCTCCGCGAGGCGCGTCATCACGCCGCCCTGGTACTGCTCGGCAAAATCGACCGTGAGCTGCTCCCACGGCTCCTGCACGACGCCGTCGACCGTCTTCTCGATGACGGCCGGGCGCGACACCGCAAGCTCGTAACCTTCGCGGCGCATGTTCTCGATCAGCACCGACAGGTGCAGCTCGCCGCGGCCGGACACGCGAAACTTGTCGGGGTCGTCCATTTCCTCGACGCGCAGCGCGACGTTGTGCAACAGCTCCTGCTCGAGCCGAGCGCGAATCTGTCGGCTCGTGAGGTACTTGCCTTCCTTGCCCGCGAACGGCGACTTGTTCACCTGGAACGTCATCGTGATCGTCGGCTCGTCGACTTGCAGCGCGGGCAGGCCTTGACCCTGGCCGCGTGCGCAGACGGTGTCCGAGATTTTGAGGTTCTCGATGCCGCTGAACACAACGATGTCGCCGGCGCCGGCTTCCGTGATCGACTTGCGCTCGAGCCCTTCGAATCCGTAGAGCTCCATGAGATTGGCGTTGCGCTCGGTGCCGTCACGCTGCACGAGTGTGACCGGCATGTTGCGCTTCACGACGCCGCGCGCGATGCGGCCGATGCCGAGCAGGCCCACGTACGAGCTGTAGTCGAGGCTCGAGACCTGGAGCTGCAGCGGGCCTTCGAGCTCCACCGGAGGCGGCGGCACGTGGTCGACGATGGCCTGGAACAGCGGCTCCATCGTGCCCTCGCGCACGTCGGCCGAGGTGCCGGCGTAGCCCTTCAGGGCGGACGCGTAGATGACCGGGAAGTCGAGCTGCTTATCGCTCGCGCCCAGGCGGTCGAACAGATCGAACGTCTGGTCGAGCACCCAGTCGGGGCGCGCGCCGTCGCGATCGATCTTGTTGATGACGACGAGCGGCGTGAAGCCGTGCTGGAACGCTTTACTCGTGACGAAGCGCGTCTGCGGCATCGGCCCGTCCACGGCGTCGACGAGCAGCAGCACGCCATCGACCATCGACAGCACGCGTTCGACTTCACCGCCGAAGTCCGCGTGGCCCGGCGTATCGACGATGTTGATGCGCCAGTCGCCCCACGTGATGGCGGTGTTCTTGGCGAGGATCGTGATGCCGCGCTCTTTCTCGAGATCGTTCGAATCCATCGCGCGCTCGGGAATCACGAGCCGCTCGTCGAGCGAGCCCGCTTGCCGCAGCAGCTTGTCGACCAGCGTGGTCTTGCCGTGGTCGACGTGCGCGATGATCGCGATGTTTCGCAGCCGTTCCTTGGGCAACATGGGGTTCGAGTCGGCGGGTGTGCGGAAAAGCCGCGCATTATACGGGGCCGGCGCGTCCGCGCCAGCAAAATGCACCGAAAATCGACAATCGCACGCCCGCGTTGGGCTGTGGTGCCAGCGAAGCGCCGCTGCGAGAGGGCGCTTTCGGCACCGCCGCAAGTACGTCCCTATAGGCACGCTCGGCGCCATCCCTGGCGCCGAGCGTGCCGAAAGCGCCCTTTCGCATCGCCCCCCGCCGTGACGTATGTCTGCGGGCCTTCGCCGCGGAGGAGCGTTGCGCTCACCCTGACCGTTCCCCAGAGCGGAGCGACGGTCGCAGCGCGAGCGGTAGGGAGGGATGGAGACGCGTGTGGCGCCCCGGCGTCTCCCGCGAGGCGCGCCACACGCGTCTCCATCCCATTTGGCACCGTCATCAACTGCGGGCTCGCACGAAGAGCCTCAAGCGGAGCAGGCCCTCGAGTGGAGCGGTGCTACAGTGCCCGCATGGTCGCAACAGTCGAGGGACGTCACATGATTCGCGTGCATTCGACGAAGCAGTCGATCAACGGGTACAAGGTGCGGATGCTGCTGTCGCTGCTGAAGCAGCCGTACGAGCTCGTCGAGCTCGACATGTACGCCGGAGAGCACAAGAAGGAGCCGTTCCTCACGCTGAACCCGTTCGGCCAGATGCCCGCGCTGACCGACGGCGCGTTTACGATCGCCGATTCGCACGCATGCCTCGTGTACCTCGCGCGCAAGTACGATGCGAGCGGCCGCTGGCTTCCGGCCGACGCGGAGGGCGAGGCCAAGGTCGCCGAGTGGCTGTCGAAATCCGCGAACGAGGTGCACCAAGGCCCGTGGATGAAGCGCGCAAAGATTCGCCGCCCCGACGCGATCAAGGTGCCCGACGAGGACATCAACGCGCGCTGCGACCACATCCTGCGCCTCATGGACGCGCACCTCGCGAAGCGCGACTGGCTCGCGCTCGATCGCGCGACGATCGCCGACATCTCCTGCTTCGGCCCGATCTCGATGCTGAAGGTCTCGAACTACGACACCGACCAGTGGCCGAACGTCACGCGCTGGCTCGCCCGGATCCGCGCCCTGCCAGGCGCCCACGACATCGACGGCAACCCTTTCCGCTGAGCGAGACCTTCCCGCGAGGGCCTCATACAGCGGCGTCACTGTTTGGCACTGCGGCCCAGCGGACGCGCACGGGCGTGCGCAACACCGGAATCAGAACGACGAGCGAGTCTCGACGACGAGCTGGGAGCGGTCGATGTTCGGCGGGCGATTCAGCGGGAACGCGAGGTCGACGTGCACGACGAGGCGGCCGCTCGAGCGCGGCGAGCTCAAGCGCAGACCCGCGCCGACGTCGTACAGCGTGCCCAAGCTCGGCTGACCGCGCGGGTCGCGGCCGCCGACGCGGCCGACGTCCGCGAACACGGCGTAGCCGACGCGGAACAGGCGCCACGGGTACCAGTCGGTGAAGAAGCGCTGCTCGACGTTCAGGATCGCGCGCCGCTCGCCCGCCTGAAAGCGCAGCGGATAACCGGCGAGGCCGTTGTCGCCGCCGAGCAGCACCTGATTCTCGCGATCGAGCCGCCGCGTCAGAAGCGTGTTCAGGCTCACGGAGAACAGATGCTTCTCGAGGTTGCGCCGATAGTAAGTCGCTCCCGCCGAAATTTGCGTATTGCGCGACTCGTCTTGCTCCAGTCGCGTCGACGCCGCGGCGTTGAAGAGCAGGAGGCGGCCGGCGCCGCCGGTTTCCCAGCCCTTCTGCACGGAAGCGTCGATCAGCGCCGCGTCGCGGTCGGCGCCGAACTGTTTCTTCGAGAAGCCCACCGTGGCCAGGATGTTCCAACCGAGCGCGACGTCCTCGGTTCGGCCGATGTCGTTCAGCTCGCTGAGCTCCCGATAGTCGTCCACGCGCAGCTGCCAGCCGATCCAGGGATAGACGAGCTTGCGGTTCTCGGGCAACAGCGAAGGCATCGAGGTGAGCGGCGTCGGCTGAAAGGAGTCCTCGTCCGACGTGAAGCCGAACAACCAGCGCTGAGCCCTGTTGTCCGTTGCGCCGCGCGAGACGCCTCCGCTGAGCGACAGGAACTTCACGTCGTGGCGGAACTCGTCGATCTCCTCGCCGAGGTCGTACATCTTGTCCACGCGTTGCTGGTTGCGCAGCGCGCCGGTGAGCGCCCAGCGCGTGTCGAGCGAATAGAACGGCCGCCCGGACTCGATGGACCGGTTGTGACCATCGGTCGCATCGGACGCTGTCAGGGCGAGCGTGACTCGGCTGCCGCGAACGTGCGCATCCCTGTAACCGATCGACGTCTCGTTGCGGTCGACGTTGCTCGAATGCTGGACCGTGACTTTCTTGCCCGTGCCGAGCAGGTTGTCGTCGGTGACACCGATCGTGTATTTGCTCTTGCCGCCGTTGTGGCTGAGACGCAGCTCGGGCGCGAGCGTCCACGAGTCGCGGACGCGAACCTCGACTTCGACACTGTTGGTGGCGGCGTCGTAATTGCGCGGCTCGACGTCGGCTGTCGCGATGTAGCCGGTGTTACGGAGAGCGCGAGCCGTCTCCTCCAGCTGTCGACCCGAAAAACGGTCCCCGACCTCGAACAACAATACGCTCGCGATCACGCTTTCGCGCGTGCGGACGTGCACGCGATTCGCCCATCGGTAAAGGCGCTTGTCCTCCTCGGGATTCGTGAGATCGAAGATGTTGTCGACGGTGATGTGGATTGCACGAATCGTCGCGCCGAGGCGCTCGAGGTCCGCGCGGGACGCGGAGCTGGCCTGCGGGCTCGGTGCTTCCGCGGTCTGCCCGAAGCAGACGTGCGCGCACAGCAGCCAGCCGCCCGCGACGAGGCTGCGGAGGACGCGGCGGTGGCTGGCCCGGGGCATATCCCAGCCTAGCCGCGCGGAGCGGCGCAGTATGTGCCGTGGCGCGCAAAACGTCCGGCGAGCGGTCATGGCGCCCGCGTCAAACCTGGATCGGCGCGCTGCGTTGCGACCGTACCTTGAGCTGCGACCAGTGCCACGGCTCGAACTCGAATCCGAACGCGTTGTCGCGGCCGTAAGGCATCGTGAAGCCGAACATCGCGGCATTCGCGACGAGCCATGAAAACGCTTTCGAGCTCTCGAACGCAGCGGTCAACGGGCGCGTGCCGGGCGTCGCGATGTCGACGGCGCGGCCCGTGTGGTGCTCGCTGAAGCCCGGCGCCGCATTCACGCGCAGGATCGCGCCGATCTCCTGGCCGGCCGCCAGCTTTTGCCGAAACAGGTCCGTCTGCTGCCGGATGCTGCGGAAGCCGGAGACGAGCAGCAGCTCCACGCCGGCGAGCGCCGCCGTCTGTTTCATCTGGCGCCATGAGCGAGCGGTGGCCGGCGACAGCCGTTGTGGTTTGCCGACAATGTTCGGCTCCACGTCCTCGAGATCGGTCGCGTCGGCGTAAGCAGGGCGGCGCGGATTGCGGCCGTAGTCGGAAGGAATCCCTAAGTCCGCGAACAGCTCCGTGTTGATCATCGTGCCATCGCCCGTGACCCCTCCATGAGGCGCAGCGATGGTTGAGTTTACTACCGCGCGACGGCCGTCCGTCTACTGCGGCGGCGGTGTTGGCGTGGCCGCGGGCGCCGCTGCCGGCGCTGGCGCGGCCGCCGCCGAGGGCGGCGCAGTGCCGAGCCGACCGCCGGTCCACTCGTGAATGAGGCCGAAGCGGTTCAAGACCGCGTATGCGATCGCGAGCACGATCACGAGGACGATGAGCCTCGGCCACGGGCTGCGCTTCTCCGCGTACGGATCGTCGAGCGATCGCTCCGAGCCCGCCGGCAGCCGCCGCAGATCGGTGAGCGACGCGCCGAACGGCACGTTCATCCGCGCCACGGTGTTGATGGCCCAGCCGTTCGCGTCGAGGATCGGCCCGAGGTTGCGTTTACGCAGCTTCAGGTACGCGATCAGCATCGCCGGCGCGCTGATCAGGAGGACGATGCCGACGAGCAGCAGCGGGATCTCCCAGGCCGGCAGATCGAACACCTTCGTCGCAAGGAACGACAGCGCCGTGCCGATCGATCCGAACGCGACGCCCAGGGCGGCGACAGCGCCGACATCGATCTTCTTCGGCTCGACGGGCAGCGTCGGCTTGGCGCCGTTCAGCGTCGTCGTCGCATTGGCGAGATGGGTGTTGGCAGCGGCGTCCGCCGCGGCCGCTCGCTTCGCGATCTGCTCCTCGATCAGCCGGATCACTTTCTTGTACGGCGACCAGAACGCTTCGCGGATGCTGATCGGGTTGTCGATGACCTTCGTAATCGTAGCGTCCCAGTCGCGGCCGGCCCGGTCGTAAAACACGCCGTTGCGCCCCACCATGAGGTTGTCGCGATCGCCGTTCGTGAACACTGCGCAGATCGTCTTCTTCTGGCCGGGACGTGAGATGTCGCAATACGCGAGGTACGCGCCCGCGAGGCCGGCGAGCGCCGCGTGCCTGCCCGCATCCGTGACTTCGAGACAGAGCTCGCAGCTACGAGCGTCGAGATACAGCGTGCCGGCCTGGAAGATCGCGCCCGATCGGCCGTAGAAATCGGCGAAGTTCACCGAGTTCGTCAGCAGCTCGAACAGATCCTTCTGGTAGCGCACGAGGCGCTCGACGGAGGCGATCTGGTTGAACTCGCCCTCGAGGGCGGCGTCCTGCTCGATGAGCTCCGCGATCTGCGTGCGCGCGCCGCCCCCGAGCAGCTCGCGCAATCGCGCGACGCCGAGAGACTCCGCGCTCGTGACCGGCTTGCTGGCGACCCACGCGTCGAACGCCGCGAGCTTCGCCTGCAGCGCGCCCCAGTCGGCTTCGGTCAGCGACGCCCTCGCGCCCAGCAATGGAGTCACGGCCGCGCTCGACAAGGCGGCGATCGCGCCGGCGCAGGCGGGATTCACGCCTTCGCCGAGCGGCAGCGCGCGATTGGCTTCGACCTTCGCCAACGGAAGCGCCGCGATCGCGGCGGAGGAGATCGTGAGATCCTGCGCCGCGAGCACGAAGTATTCCTTCTCGTCGCGATTCACCGCGGCGAGCGCACGCGCATCGAACGCGGCCAGCTTGCAGCGCGCGAAGAAGTCGTCGACTTTCTTCTTGACGGCGTGCACCGCGGCGGACGCGGCGTCGGTGCCTGCGAGGCCGAGCGGTGTCAGCTCCTTGTCCGCTTCGCCTTTGTCGGCCCAGTCGACCAGCGTCTGCGCTTCCTTGAAGAACTGATCGAGCTTGGCCTGGTTCAAGCCGGGCTTGCCGCTGCGGTCGTTCACCGACCCGAGCGCTGCGATGATGTCCTCGATGGCTTTGCGCACGGCCGCGTCGTCGGCAGTCTCGGCGATGATCACGCCGTCGCCGTTGAACTTCGTCTCGGCGAAGATCTGCACGGTGTCCGTCACGTCCGGCAGCGAGATCGCCGCCGCGTCCGCTTTCTTCAGGTTCACGAGGATGCGCTTCGCGCCGGCGAGCACGTTCGCATCGGCGATCTCGGTGAGCGGCACGAGCACTCCGCCCTTCATCAAATGACCGACGTCTTTGAGCGTAACGGCCGACCATTGCACCGCGGCGATGATCTCCGGCGGACGGATACGTCCGTCGTTGTCGCTGTCCACGAGGTCCGCGGTGGCGGGATCGAGCTCGGTGCCGCGCGTAGGCACGGCCAACGCCATCCAGAGCTTCTGATCGAGCAGCGCGAGGTTCGCGATGTCTTTGCCGTCGCGCAGCTGCACCTGATCGACGCCGCCGGCGCGGTAGAACCGCCAGCGATGGGCACTCGACGCGGTAGTCGTCATGTGGATTGCTCCAGTTGCTGTTCTTCTTGTCCGCGACCGCGTCGTGCTTGCGTGTTGGCATGAGTCGCAAAGCCGTTCGATTATCTTGCAGCGGCCTCCGTTGTCAAATGGCGCAAGTGTCGTGCCGCAAGGCGACGCGCTAGACTCGCGAGCAAGGCGGCGAAACCGTCGCGAGGTCTCGACGTCTGGCAAGTTTGCGAGGGGTATCCGGTAGTTTGCGCTTCGGGCGAATTGCCCGAGTGCTGGGCCTCGCGTTGCTCCTCTGGCTCGTCGTGACGTTTTCGGCGGTGTTCGCGCTGCGCTGGTTCGCGCCGCCGTTCACGGCCGTGATGCTCGAGCAGCCCCAACCCTTCCGCAAGATCGACTACCGCTGGGTCGACGGCAAAGCGATCGCGGGCAGCGTGCCGCGCGCGGCGATGGCGGCCGAGGACCAGCGTTTCCTCGAGCACCACGGCATCGACTTCGTCGCGCTCGATCGCGCGCTCGACGAGTATCGCGACGGGGACGATCTGCGCGGCGCGTCGACGATCACGCAGCAGGTCGCCAAGAACGTGTTCCTGTGGCAAGGGCGAAGCTTCGTGCGCAAGGTGCTCGAGGCGTACTTCGCCCTGCTGATCGAGGTAGCGTGGCCCAAGCAGCGAATCCTCGAGGTCTATCTGAACGTCGCCGAGTTCGGTCCCGGTGTGTTCGGGGTCGAAGCGGCCGCGCAGCGATTTTTCGGATCTTCCGCGAGCGGTCTCACGGCGCCGCAGGCGGCGTTGCTGGTCGCGGTGTTGCCGAACCCGCATCGACTGAGCGCGGCGCGCCCGAGCCCCTACGTGCGCAGCCGGCAGGAGTGGGTGCTGGCGCAGATGCGGCTGCTCGAGACGCGCGGTCACTATCGAGGTCTCGGTTGGTGAGCCCGGCGGAAGCGCTGTCGTTCGGATTTCCGCCGATTGCTGCCGCGAACGCGCGCGTGCTCGTGCTCGGCAGCCTGCCGGGGCGAATGTCGCTCGAGCGTCGGCAGTACTATGCGCAGCCGCACAACGCGTTCTGGAAGATCATGGGCCGCCTGTTCGGCGCGGGGCAGGAGTTGCCGTACGAAACGCGCCTCGAGATCCTTCGTTCGCATCGCGTAGCAGTGTGGGACGTGCTCGCCGCGGGCGAACGCTCCGGCAGCCTGGATTCGGCGATCGTGCCGTCGAGCATGGTGATCAACGACTTCGCCGGATTCTTCGCCATGCACGGCGACATCCGCCTGATCTGCTTCAACGGCGGCAAAGCCGCGGCGCTCTATCGGCGCCGCGTGTTGCCGGGTCTGCCGGCGGCGGCCGCGGCGCTCGCTACCGAGTTGCTGCCTTCGACCAGCCCGGCGCATGCCGCGCGCACGTTCGAGCAGAAGCTCACGCGCTGGTCGGCCGCGCTCGCGCCGGTAACGAGTGGGTCGCCGAGCCGCTAGGTAGGCTCGGGCTGCGCAGCGGCGACAGCGCGGGCAGTTCCAGCGTCACGACGAGGCCTGGCTTGTTGTCGTCGAGCAGCAGTCGACCGTGATGCTGCATCGTGACCGCATTCACGAGCGCGAGGCCCAGCCCCGCTCCCGGTTGCGAGCGCGCCTGATCGAGCCGCGTGAAGCGCTGCAGAACGCGGTTGCGATCGCTCTCCGGAACGCCCGGACCGGTGTCGGCGACGCTGAGCCGCGCCTTGTCGCCGATCTGCTCGAGCCGGATCGTAATAGTGCCGCCGGTGGGCGTGTACTTCACCGCGTTGTCCAGCAGGTTCGTCAGCGCCTGCGCCAGCAACTCGCGGTCGCCGAAGACCTCGACGGTGCCGCTCGGTGCGCCGACGAGATGCAGCTGGCGGTCGTCGGCCGCGGCCTGATAGAGGTCGCACACGTCGCGTACGATCGGCGCGAGATCCACCGGCTTGAACGCGCTGCGGTAGGCGCCGGATTCCACTCGCGCGATGCGCAGCAGCGCGTTGAACGTCTCGAGCACCTGATCGAGCTGGTGCACGCACTCGGCGAGATCCTCATGGCTCGGCTCCGCCGCCGCGGCCAGCACTTCAAGCCGATTGCGCAAGCGCGTGAGCGGGCCGCGCAGGTCGTGCGCGACGCTGTCGGCCACGTGGCGCATGCCGGACAGCAGATTCTCGATCTGGTCGAGCATCGCATTCACGTTGCTCGCGAGCTCGTCGTGCTCGTCGTTGCTGCCCGTGCGCGGCGCGCGCAGGCTCAAGTCGCCGGCCATGATCTGGCGCGTCGTGCGGTTCAGCTCCGCCAGACGGCGTTGGACGCTGAATGCCATGAACAGGCCGCCGACGAGCGCGAGTGCGAGTGCGACGGTGATGCCGTAGATCGCAGCGCTGCCGAGCACGCGCCGTATGGCGGCGAGCTCGCGGATGTCGCGGCCCACGAGCAGGCGGAAGCCCGGCCCCACGCGCAGCAGCGCGCCGCGTACCGGCGTCTCGTTGCCGCGCTCGTCGCGCTTGACGAAGTCCGCCCACTGACCGGTCTCGGAATCGAGCGAAGTGGGCCAATACGAGATGTTGCCGGCGAGCGGCCGACCGATCGCGTCGGCGAGCAGATAGACCGACCGCCGCTCCGTGTCGCGCTCGACGCGCTCGTTGATGATTTCCGCGAGACCGGCGAGGCCTCTGCGTTCGTACTGCTCTGAAAGACCGTTGATCTCGGCCTCAATGACGGCGTTGTTCTGCCGCTCGAGGTAACCGACCGTGGACCAGTAGACGATGGCCGACAGCGCCCCCAGGGAAATGGCGAACAGCGCCGCATACGCGAGCGTGAGCTGAAACACGCTGGTGCGGAACAGTCTGCGCAGGCGCATGCGTTTAGCCGCCTAGGTATCGAGCCGGTAGCCGACGCCGCGAACCGTGTGCAGCAGCGGCCGGTCGAAGCCGCGATCGATCTTCGAGCGCAGGCGGCTGATGTGCACGTCGATCACGTTCGTCTGCGGGTCGAAGTGATAGTCCCACACGCCTTCGAGCAGCATTGTGCGCGTCACGACTTGCCCTGCGTGGCGCAGGAGGAATTCGAGCAGCTGAAACTCGCGCGGCTGCAGATCGATGAGCTGGCTGCCGCGACGCACCTCGCGGCGCAGCAGGTCCATCTCGAGATCGGCTGCACGCAGGACCGTGGAGGGCGCATCGCCGCCGCTCTTGACGCGGCGCACGAGCGCTTCGAGCCGGGCCAGCAGCTCGCTGAACGCGAATGGCTTCACGAGGTAGTCGTCGCCGCCGGCCTTGAGTCCCTTGACGCGATCATCGACCTCGCCGAGCGCGGACAGAATCAGAACGGGAGTGGTGTTCGCCGAAGCGCGCAGCGTTCGAATCACGGTGAGGCCGTCGACTCCGGGCAGCATGCGGTCGACGACGAGCGCGTCATATTTCTCCGTGGTGGCGAGGAACAGGCCGTCCTTGCCGTTCCCGGCGTTATCGACGTTGCAGCCGGCTTGCACCAGGCCGCTACGGATGAAGGAGGCGACGTCCTTGTCGTCCTCGATGACTAGAATGCGCACTTTTGCTCATCCTCCGCCCGGCGCGCTCCCGAGCGAAGAAACCCCGGCGCCGCACGCGCCGGGGTCCACTCGACTTCAGGACTGCCGGGTCAGTTCCCGGGCCTCTTCCTTGGTCATCTTATAGATGTTGTCGATAGGGTAACGGAAGCCAGCCACGCGCAGCGAATCGAAGCGCGCGTAGACGCGATCGCCGAGCGACGTGACGCCGATGCGCTGCACGAACGGCAAGTCGTGGCTCGGGTACTTCAGCTGTAACAAGTACGGCTGCCAGGGCGTGGCCCAGACGATCACGTTCTTGTCGTCGATGACCTGCCAATCGTGCAAGCGGGTCAGGATCGGAAAACTGTCCACCGGTTGCCCGACCGGCGCCTGCAGCGTGCTGCGCGGTGCTTCGTTCCGGCCGGCCGCCCCGGCGATGCCGGAAACGCCGACTTGAGCGGCAAGCGCCAGGCCCACGACGGCGCCAAACTTCGCGAACTTGTTGAATCTCGAGCTCATGATTCCTCTCTCCTCATGTGGGCTGGAAGCACCGAATCCACGTGACTTTCAGCAGTTCCTAGACTAGACACACACAGCTGAACCCAGCATTAACGTTGGCTTGGCCCGCATTACAAAACCGTAGTGTGCCGTTGAGATGCGGGTAAGGGCGCTGCACGTAATTTCCTCTCTCAAGCAGTACCAACGTTTCAGGGAGAAGTGCGATGACCGAACAGTGGAAAAACAGGTCCGCGCGTGTCGGCTGGCTCGCTGGAGCCGTCGCCGCAGCGGCACTCACGGTAAGTTTAGTCACCATCAACCACGACTCGAACGCGCAATCCGCAGCGGTCCAGACGGCGGCCGCCGTGTCGGGACGCGCGTCCACACCGGGCTCGTTTGCCGACGTGATCGAGACCGTCAGCCCGGCCGTCGTGAACATCATGATCAGCAAGACCGAGCAGTCGCAGCCGACGGGGTTCGATGAGCCCAACACGCAACAGCGCGGCCAGCGTGGCCCGCAATTTCCGTTCGACGAGTTCTTCGGGCGGTTTTTCGATCAGCCGAACCAGCCCCGGCAACGTCATACGGAAGGTCAAGGGTCCGGCTTCATCATCGACGCCAGCGGCTACATCGTCACCAACAATCACGTGGCCGACGGCGCCGACAAGATCGTAGTGACCATGCAGGACGGCCGGAAGTTCGACGCGAAGCTCGTCGGCCACGACGTCAAGACCGACCTCGCCCTGATCAAGGTCGAAGCGACCGGTCTGCCGCACGTTGCGTTCGGCGATTCCGACCATGCGCGCGTGGGCGACTGGGTCGTCGCGATCGGCAACCCCTTCGGCCTCGGTGGCACGGCCACGGCCGGCATCGTCTCCGCCCGCGGCCGCGACATCCAGTCGGGTCCGTACGACGACTATCTGCAGCTCGATGCGCCGATCAACTTCGGCAACTCGGGGGGACCGGTCTTCAACGCCAACGGCGACGTGATCGGCGTGACCACGGCGATCTTCTCGCCGAACGGCGGCAACATCGGCATCGGTTTCGCCATCCCGGCGAATCAGGCGAAGACCGTGATCAGCGAGCTGCGCAGCAACGGCAGCGTCGCGCGCGGTTGGCTCGGTGTGCAGATCCAGAATCTCGACGAGGAGCTTGCGAAGTCCGTCGGCGTCCCGAACCAGCACGGTGCGCTCGTCGCCGAAGTCCAGAAGGACAGCCCGGCGGCGCACGGCGGGTTGCAGGCCGGCGACGTGATCACGCGCTTCAACGACAAGGAGATCGACTCCGCTCGAACGTTGAGCCGCGTCGTCGCGGACACGCCGCCCAGCAAGGCTGCCAAGGTAACCGTGTGGCGTGACGGCAAGAACCGCGACCTGAACGTCAAGCTCGGTGAGGCCGCGAAGAGCGAGCAAGTGGCCGCCGAGACGCATGGGTCCGGGAATGGTCCGCAGGCGACTGCGGGCCTCGGTCTCACGCTGCGGCCGCTGACGGACGAGGATCGTGCGCAGCTTTCGGTTCCGAGCGACGTGAACGGTGCGCTTGTGGTTGCGGTTTCGCCGGATAGCCCCGCCGCGGAGAAGGGCGTGCGCCCCGGTGACGTGATCACACGCGTGAATCAGCAGAACGTGAAGAATGCGACGGATGCGGTCGCCGCGCTGAATGCGGCGAAGAAGGCGGACTCGCGGGCGCTGTTGCTCGTGCGTCGCGGCGATTCGCAGCGATTCGTCGCGCTCAGCTTCTCTTAGTCTTCAGGCAATTCGCGTAACGGGCCCCGGCCTTACCCCACTCCCCCCCCAAAGGTCGGGGCCCTCTTTCTCCTACTCTATCGTCCTTCTCACCCGCCGCGCCGGCTTGCTAGACTCCTCGCGCTCGCGAGAACGTCTGCTCGAGGTAAGCCATGCTGCGGTCGCGACGCTTCCGTCTCTCAATTTCGGCGTTGCTGCCCGTTCTCACGCTCGGTGCGGGCGCGCTGGCTCAGCAGCCGGGACCGCTTTCTTCCCCGCAAGCCAAGCTCGATCACCTGATGGAGACATGGCAAGGTAAGTCCCTCGACCGGCTGCACATGGTGTGGGGACGCGAAAAGAGCGTCGACCTGCGTCGCGGCAATCGCGTTTTCCTCTTCGAACGTCACGTGAAAGTGCGCGCTGCGGGTCTCGGCGTGGCGGTATTCGGCGGCAACGGTCTGTCGTGCGTCGCGCAGTTCGAAGTCGACGACAAGGACATGATCGTGCGCACGTGGTGGCAGGGCGGTGGCGTGCAGGAGTGTTGGGGCGCGCTGCGCCGTTACGAGCCCTGACGTTGCGCCGCTTGTGAGCCTCGCAACCGCGCGACCATAATGCCGCGGGCTTTCCGGCTCGCACGCACATGCTGAAGCTGCTCAAAGATCCTCTCGTGCATTTTCTGCTGATCGGCGCCGCGCTGTTCGGCCTGTCGGCGTGGCGAGGGGAAATGATTCGCGCAGGCCGCGAGGGCATCACGATCACGGCCGAGCAGTTGGCCAAGGCGCGCGACACCGCGGCGCTCGGGCAGGGCAGGGAGCTCACGGCGGCCGAGGTGGGGGATCTCGCCGAGTCGATGGTGCGCGAGGAGGTCCTCTACCGCGAAGCGCTGGCTCTCGGCCTCGACAAGAACGACGACGAAGTGCGGCGGCGCCTCGTCGAGAAGATGAGCTACGTTTCGCAGGATCTGGCGGATCCCGCCCCGTCTTCGCCCGCCGAGTTGCGCGAATTCTACGACGCTTCGCCGGGGCTGTTCACGATTCCACCGCTCGTGAGCTTCGATCAGGTGTTCTTCAGCCCGATGGAGCGCGGCGAGAAGGTCGAGGCTGATGCGACGGCCGGGCTCGCCGCGCTGCGCGCCGGCAAGCCGCCGGACCAGGTGGGCGATCACACGCCGCTGCGGCCGGCGTACGACGACGCGCCGCGCGATCAGATCCGCGTGCTCTTCGGCGATACGATCGCGGAGGTTCTGTTTGGCGCGCCGCCGGGCGAGTGGGCAGGCCCGTACCGCTCGGACTTCGGTCTGCACCTCGTGCGGCTGCGCAGCCGCACCGAAGCTCGCCTGCCGCCCTACGACGAGATCGCCACGCGCGTCGCGGAGGAGTTCGGCGCGAAACGCCGCCGCGAGGCGAACGAAGCCGCGTACCGCAGGATGCGCGCCCACTACAACGTGGCCATCGAGATGCCGGCGGCGCCCCAGGCGGTCCGGTGACGCGTTTCGTGCGCACGGCGCTGCTGCTCGCGTTGTTCGCCGCCGCCCCGGCCCTGGCGCATCGCCTGAGCCCCGCCTACTTCGGGTTCACGGAGACAGCCGCCGACCGATTCGACGTGCAGTGGAAGGTGTCGATCTCCGGGGGCCTCGCCGCCGTGCTAGAGCCGCAGGTGCCGTCCGGCTGCACGCTGATCGGCGACGTGCGCACTTATGTGATCGACGATGTGCGCACGCAGCACGGCACCGTCGAGTGCGGCGGCGGTGTTGGCGGCAAGGTGTTCACCGTGAGCGGGCTCGCGGACACGCAGACCGACGTGCTGTTGCGCGTCGATTACCTCGACGGCAGCTCCTCGAACCAGCGGCTCACGAGCGACGAGCCGACCGTCACGATCCCGCTCCGCCCGAGCGCGCTCGACGTCTTGCGCACGTACACGGTGCTCGGCGTGGAGCACATCCTGCTCGGGGTCGATCACCTGCTGTTCGTGCTTGCGCTGCTGCTGCTCGTGCGTGGCGTGCGCAGGCTGGTCGCAACGGTCACTGCGTTCACGGTGGCGCACAGCATCACGCTCGGCGCCGCGACGCTCGGTTTCGTGCACGTGCCGCCCGCGCCGGTTGAAGCGGTGATCGCGCTCAGCATCCTGTTCCTCGCGTCCGAGCTCGCGCGCCGCCGCGCCGGCGGCAACGCGGATCTCACGGAGCGATTTCCGTGGGTGGTGGCGTTTTCGTTCGGCCTGCTGCACGGCTTCGGCTTCGCAGGCGCGCTGAGCGAAGTCGGCGTGCCGGCGCAGGCCGTTCCGCTCGCGCTCCTGTTCTTCAACGTCGGTGTCGAGCTCGGCCAGCTGCTCTTCATCGCTGCCGTGTTCGGGCTCGGCTGGCTGGCACGCGCGAGCGCCCTGCGCGTGCCGAGCGGCTGGCAGCGGGCGGCGGCCTACGGCATCGGTTGCGTCGCCGCGTTCTGGGTCGTGCAGCGGACCGTCGCGATCTTCTAGCGCGCCTCCGCCCGCTCGGCGCCGTCGCCCAGCAGCGCGTCGAGCTTCGCGAAGCTCATCTCCATGCCGTCGGTCATGCCGGTGCTGACCGCCGCGTCGCGGTCTGCTTTCGACTGATAGCGGATGGTCTGCCTGAAAGTCGTCACGCCGTCCTTTTCCGTGAGGTCGGCCGTGATCAAACACTCCGCGCCCATGTTGCCGCCCACGCTGCCCGGGTCGTAGACCTGAGTGTGAACGATGCGTGATGACCGCCGCACTTCGCGGAAGACACCCGTGAACCCAAACTCCTTGCCGGCATCGTTGCGCCAGCGCCAGCGGTACCTGCCGCCGACACGCAGATCCATCTCGCAGACGGGCATCGTCCAGCCCGGCGGACCGAGCAACCATCGCTGCACGAGCTCCGGCTTCGTCCATGCGTCGAACACGGTAGCGCGCGGCGCGCGGAAGTCGCGGACGACGACCACTTCCAGGTCGTTCGGCAGAGAGACTGTGCTCTTGGCCATGCAATTCTCCTCAACCGTTGTGCGCAGCCTGCAGGTCGGCGATGACGAGCTTGCGCATCTTCAACATCGCCTGCATGGTGCGCTCAGCCTTCGTGCGATCGGCGTCACCGAGCAGTTGCCCGAGCACACGCGGAACGACCTGCCACGACAGGCCGAACTGATCCTTGATCCAGCCGCACTGCTGCTCCGCGCCGCCCGCGCGGAGCTTCTCCCAGTAGTAGTCCACTTCCGCTTGATCCTCGCATGCGACGAAGAGGGAGATCGCCTCGTTGAACTTGTGATGCGGGCTGGCGTTCAGCGCCATGAGCTTTTCACCCTGCAGCTCGAACGTGGCGGACATCGGGCTCATCGAGATCAGCCGCGACTGCTTGAACACGGACACGTAGAAGTTCACGGCCTGCTGCATGTTGCCTTCGAACCAGAGGAAAGGGGTGACAGTTGCCATCGTCGTTCTCCTAGCGCTTCTTCTTCTGCGCGGGTGATTGAGAGGTTTGCAGATCGACGAGCAATGCGTCGAGCCGCTCGAAGTTCGCGTCCCACATCTGGCGATAGCGTTCGAGCCACGCATGCACGGCCTCGAGCGGTTTCGCTTCGAGCTTGCACGGCCGCCGCTGCGCGTCGCGTCCGCGCGAGACCAGGCCGGCACGCTCGAGGATTTTCAGATGCTTCGAGACGGCCGGCTGGCTCATGTCGAAAGGCTCGGCCAGCTCCATGACGGACGCCTCGCCGCGAGCGAGGCGCGCGAGAATTGCGCGTCGGGTGGGATCGGCCAGCGCGAGGAACGTGATATCCAGGCGATCCGAAGTCTTCATAGATAACCCATAGGTTAGATAACCAAATGGTTATACACTGCGCCGCTCGCCGTCAAGAGCTTTGTGCTGGAGGGCACGGCATCGGTAAAGTGACGGCGGGAAAGCTCACCAGGCCGCGCCAATGAACGACCAGTCTTCCACGACCGCCCGCGCACTCGCCGCCGCGGGCGACGCCGAATCGGCGCGCGACGTGGGCGCGCTCGATACCGCGGCCGAGGCGGTGGACCGCAAGCTCGCACCGAGCCGCACCGGCCTCGTCGAGAGGCTGATGTACGGCCCGCGCCCGACGGTCGCCGAGCTGCGTTCAGGCGCCATCATGGCGGCGGAGGCTGCGGGCGGCGAACGCGCGGTGGTCGAGGCGGCGCTCGGCTGTCTTGCGCGCGGCGAAGCGTTCACGGCGGACGGCAAGCTCTCGGCCGCCTTGCGCAAAGCCGTGGCCGCGGAGCGCGCCTTCGGCTACACCGTACCGGCGGAGTTCGGCGGCGCGGGCGCATCCTACGGCGCGCTCGCAGCGGTCGAGGAAGCGCTGGCGTCGAACGGTCTCGGCGCGCTCGCGGTGGAGATCTCCGGCCAGCTGACGATCGGAGCGGGATCACTGCTCGCTTACGGCGATGCCGGGCAGAGACGGACGTTTTTGCCGCTCGTGTCCGAGGGCCGGCCGATGGCGTTCGGCCTGACGGAGGTCGGCACCGGCGTCAACGCGAAGAAGATCCAGGCGTACGTCGATGAGCAAACCGACGGCAGCTATCGCCTGTTCGCGGAAGGCGCGGCCAACAAGCTCTGGATCACGAACGCGGTGCACGGCGGGCTGATCGGAATCGTCGCGCGTATCGGCAAGAACGGGCCCGGCATCGGGCTGTTCGTCGTCGAGCTGCCGCAGCAGAACGTGGAGGCGGGAGGCGACCACGAGTTCCGCTGCGAGCCGTCGGGCGTGGCCGCGTTCGTCGCGAATTTCAACTCGCGGCTGCACTTCCGAAACTTTCCGATTCCGAGGGCGAATCGAATCCCGGCCGACGGCGTCGAGGTACTGTTCTACTGCCTGCGAATGGGGCGTTGCATGCTGGCCGCCATGGCGGCGGGTTATCAGCGCATGCTCGCGCGCGACGCGAGTCACTACGCGCTGCAGCGGCTCGGTGTCGGCGGCCCCGTGATCCGCCACGAGGTACCGCGGCTCAACCTCGCGCGGATCCTCGGAGGCGCGTTACAGGCGCATGCGCTGGCGTACCTCTCGCTGCGCCAGGACGCGGACGGCGTCGACCTCGCCGGCCTCCGGGACCTCACGAAATCCGCAGCCGCGGGCGCCGGCGTGGAATCGATGCTCGCGGCGGAGCACGTGCTCGGCGGGCGCGCGTTTCATGCGGGCAGCCGCGTGAACGACGCGCGCGTCAATCTGCATCTGTTCGGCGTAGTGGAGGGCGAGGACGATCTGATCCTCATGGGCATGGTGCGCGACGTGACGCAGCGTTTCGTCGAACGATATCTGAGCGCTTTGCTCGGCGTGATCCAGCACGCGAACCGCGCGCCCGGCGGTGGCCAGGTGCCGGAGAGCGAGCGGATCCTGCGCCTCGGGCTGCGCACTTTCTTGCGGCATCCGCTGCGCACGACGATGGCGAAACTGCGGCTGCTCGTGCACCCCGGCTCCTGGCGTCTCGCCGGCTGGGTGCTTGGCAACGCTGCGCTCGATCTCGCGCGGCTGCCCGGCCGGCTCGTGCCGAGCGCATGGTTGCCGCGCTACAGCTCGCTGCCGCCGCCGTTGCGCCGCCATGCGCGCTATGCGGAAAGAAAATTGCGGATGCTGCGCTGGAGCTATCTTTTCACCAGCGCTTTTTTCCAGCTCGAGCTCACGCGCGCGCAGATACCGCTGCAGCGGCTCGGGAAGTGCATCGAGCATCTCGTGTCGATGCTGATCATCTGTCATCACGCCGCCCTGCGCGACGCCGGCCTCCAGCAGGTGGCCGAGCTGCAGGCGCAGCTGCTGCGCGAGAAGTACCGGGCGATCCGCATCGTCTCGGCGCTGCGTTCCCTGCAGCGCACGCGGCGAGCCGTGGCCGCGATCGGCGCGAACATCGAGGCCGGCCGGTGCTCGATGCTCGACTCCGTCGAGCCGCAAGCGTTTGGCCATGCATGGGGCGTTGTGCGCAGAACGAGCTAGCGCCGGTCGTCTCACTTCGGCGAATATCGGCCGGCTTTTGTGCGCCAGGCCCTTGCGCCGGCGGGCGCCATTCGTAAAGTGTTTGCCTTCTCTAACGAGTTCCGTGGACTAGGCCTTCGGGAGACCCTGTGCCCACCGTCAAGCTTCGCCCTCGCTTCATCCGCCGCTCGATCGATCCGTTCAGCAACGCCACGCCCGCCATCGAGCGGCACGTGCTGTTCGTGCCCGTGACGGACGTGCCTCCTGGCATCGCGATGGCGGCGGGCATGAAGACGCCGAAAACACGCTGGGACATCTACCGGGACGTGCAGGCATCGCTGCTGGACAAGAACTGCACGCCGGGCACGTTTCATCTGAAGAACCGCGGCATCACGATCATCGCGCGCGACCTGCGCAAGATCGAGGAGGACGAGTACGACCTCGATTTGAGCCCTGGGCAGGGCATCATCGACGGCAGCCACACCTACAAGCTGATCCTCGAGACGCAGCAGAACCCCGACGTCACGCTCCCGAAGAAGCAGTTCGTGAAGATGGAAGTGGTGACGCGCGTGCCGGACGACTGGGTGCCGGAGATCGCCGGAGCGCTGAACACGTCGATCATGGCCTATACCGATACGCTCCTCGTGCTGCAGGACGCGCTCGGCTGGATCCGTGACGAGCTGAAGTCCGAGCCGTACTACAAGACTATCGCGTGGTCCGAGAGCGAGCGGGGCGTTTACGACGCGCGCGACATACTGGCGTTCCTCACGTGCTTCAACACCGCCGCGTATGCGAACACGGGCACGCTGCATCCCGTCGTGGCCTACGACAATCGTAACGTCGTGCTGAGCTCGTTCGAGCAGGATCACAAGCAGGGCAGCCACGCGTATCGCAAGCTGCGCCCGATCCTGAAGGACATCCTCTCGCTGCACGACACCATCCAGCTCGAATTCCCGAAGCTGCTCGAGCGTAGCGGCAAGCGTTACAACGAAGTCGTCGAGCATGCGAGCAAGCGCCCGCACGAGTTTCCGTTTCTCGGCACGCGTTCTACCGAGCGCCTCGCGAAAGGCGCGCTGTTGCCGGTGCTCGCGGCGTTCCGCTGGCTCGTCGAGGACGATTCGGCGAGCGGCACGGTGCGCTGGCGCATGAGCTTCGACAAGGTGCTCGAGCGTTGGCGCATGGCGAGCGATCGGCTGGTCGCGCTCACCGTGGAGAAGTGCCGCGAAGTCGGCGACAACCCGGACGCCGTCGGCCGCAGCGCGCCGCATTGGGGCGCGCTGCACAAAGAGGTTGCGTTCCTGGATCTGCTCGCGAAGCCGGCGGCCGCGCCGATCGCGCAGGCCGTGCAGCCGCCTGCGCGGCCCTCGGTGTAACGTCTAGCGCGGCGTGCCGAACGACTGCGCCCAGTAGACGCCGGGATTCGCGTCCGGCACCTGGACGAACGCGACGCCCATCTCCCTGAAGTTGGGCTCCATGATGTTCGCGCAGTGGCCGGGGCTCGCGAGCCACGCGGCGACGACGGCGTCCGCATTGCGCTGCCCCGACGCCACGTTCTCACCGCTCGCGCGCCACGCATAGCCCGCGCGCGTGATGCGATCCGCGGGCTGGCTGCCGTCGGAGCCCGTGTGCGTGAGCTCCGCGTGCTCGGCCATGTCGCGTGCGTGCGCTGCGGCAGCGGCCGCGAGAACCGGGGAAGCCGTCAACGGCGGCGCCGGCCCGAAATCCTGCCGCCCGCACTTGCGCGACTGCAACCGCGCGGCGTTCACGAGCTCGAGCACGCGGGCGGCTTCCGCGGCCGCGTTCAGCACGGGCGGCTTCGGCTGCGCCTTGGCAAGCACGATCCACGTCTCGTCCGCGCGGTGGAATGCGCCGATGTCCGTGAAGTCCTTGTCGACGAGCGTGGCGCAAGAGCGCGCATCGAGTCCTTTGCGCAGGTCGTCGTCGGTCGTGGGTCCTTTGATGTGCAGGGACTCGGACTTCGCCGCCTTGTAGCCGGCGCTTTCGACGGACTCCCGGAGCTTGCCGCTGCGCGCCAGGGCGCGAGCCGCCGCATCGAGCGCCGTGCTCGGCTGCAGCGCGGGTGCGCGCGGGCTGCGGCCGCAGCCTTGCTTGCGCAGCGTGTTGACGAGCGTCACTGTGTCTGCGCGCGCGACGTTCGTGCCCACGAGCGACGCAACACCGATCAGGACCGCTGTGATGGCGGCGCCGATGATGCTCACGGCGCCAACGCTCTCGCCCGGAGCTGTCCGCAACCCGCCTCGACGTCCTGGCCGGCGGAGCGGCGCAGCTTCGCCAGCACGCCGCGCCGGTGCAGATAGCGCGCCATCGCGGCGGCGCGCTGCCACGTCGGGCGTCGGAATCCCGTGCCCGGCACTTCGTTGTACGGAATGAAGTTCATGACGGCGTATTTGCCGGCGAGCAGGCGGGCGATGCTCTCGAGCTCGTCATCGCCGTCGTTCACGCCCTCGAGCAGCGTCCATTGATACTGCGTCGGGTAGTTCGTGAGCCGTGAATACTCGTCGGCGAGCGCGACGAGCTCGTCCGGCTCGATGCGCGGCGCGCGCGGCAGCAGCTGCGCTCGCAGCTCGGCCTTCGTGGTGTGCAACGACAGCGCGAGCGCGGGCTTCACCGCGCCCTGCGGCAGGCGCTCGAACACGCGCCTGTCGCCGACGGTCGAGAACACGAGGTTCTTCGTCGCGAGATCGCCTTCGGTACCGAGCAGCTCGATCGCTTCGAGCACGTTGTCGAGGTTGTGCGCCGGCTCGCCCATGCCCATGAACACGACTCGCCGGATCGGCCGGCGCGCGCGCGCGAGCGCGACCTGCGCCACGATCTCGGCGCTGCGCAGATGGCGCAGCAGGCCGTCGCGCCCGGTCATGCAGAACCGGCAACCGACCGCGCAGCCCACCTGCGTCGACACGCACACGCCCTCGCCCGGAAGCAGCACGCTTTCGACCGTCTGCCCATCGCGCAGCGCGAGCAGCAACCGCTCCGAGCCGTCGGCGGCGGGATGCGCGGCGCGCACGCTGACGAGGGCGTCGAACTGCGCCTGCAGCTCCGGCAGCGCGCGCTTCAGCGCGGCCGGAAACCACGAGTTCTCTCGCTGCGCGAATGCGTCGAGCGGTAAGCCTCGCGCCCACGCGCGCAGCGCCAGCGTCTCGTGGCGTGGGCGGGCGCCGGCGGCGCGCAGCTGTTCGCGAAGGTGTTGCAGCTTCGGTTACCCGTGCGATTCAGCGCGCCGGCCGCTGGATCAGCTCGATCCGGTTGCCGGCCGGGTCGGCGGCGATGCCGATCACGATGCCGGTGTTGCCGAACGGCATCGGCTCGCGTTCCATCGTGCCGCCAGCCGCTTTCACGGCGGCCGCGGTGGCGGCGGCGTCCGTCACGGTGAAGATCAGGTGCGCGATTGCGTCCTTCGCGGCCGGCTCCCCCTGCATGATGACGACCTGCGCGGCGGTGTTCTTCTTCGCGCCGTCGACGTTGTCGCCGAAATTCAGGAAGAGCTCGACGCCGTTCGGGAACGTGAGGCGATTGACCTCCTTAAGACCGAACGCCGCCTCATAGAACTTGCCGAGTGCCACGGCGTCTTTGCCGGCGACTCGCGTGGAGTTCAACGTGACGCCGGCTGCGGCCGCGGCGGCGCCGGCCAACGCGACCAGGGCGACGCCGAAGCTCATGATTTGTTTCTGCATTTTTTCCCTTTGCGATGGCTATGCGGGTCAGCTCGATGATAACGCGCGAGGGCGCCGAGCGGCGAGCGCCGTGATTTCCATCACGACCGGCGGCGTTTCCCGCAGAACGTGAGCCAGCACACAAATTGCGGCCAAACGCCCCGTTACGATGGTTACCCTCTACAACATCTCGAGTACGAGCGTGGCCATTAGTCCTGTTGCGCAGGCATTGCGACCACGCCTCCGATCGCCTTTGAGCGGCCTGTCGGTCAACGCGCGCCTGCTCGCGATCAACGCGTTGCTGCTCGTCGCACAATGCACCGTCAGCGCCATAGCCTGGTACTCGGTCGACGTGCAAAACCGCGCGATGAGCGAGCTCGCGCTCATCAGCAAGGCCGCGCGCTATCACCAGGAGGCGGACGCGCTCGGCGCCAACATCCGAGCCGACGTGTACGCGTCGATTGCGAGCGGCGCGCAGGATTCGAACGACAGCGTGCCGGTTGCCGATCTGCTCAAGGAGCACATCGCAGATCTCAACAAGAACTTGCGCACGCTGGCGCGCATGGATCTGCCGCCCGATCTGGCAGAAAGTCTCGACGCGGTTCAGGAAGTAGCCGACTCGTTCATCGCCCGCGCGCGGCAGGCCGTGCAGGAGATCAACGACAATTCGTCGGGCGAGCGGCGCTCGATTGCCGTCTTCGCGACGGCCTCCGAGGATCTGAGCTCCGCACTGGAGCGACAGACGCAGGTGCTGGCGTCGCGGATCGTTGCGGCGAACGAGCTGGCCGAGTCGTCCGCGCGAACCGCGAAGGTATGGCTCGTGGCCGCGGCGCTGACCACGACGGCGTTGATCGCCGTGCTCGTCGCGGTGGTCAGCGGATCGATTCGGCGCTCCCTGCAGCGCGTGCGCGACGTCGCTCAACAGATTGCCTCCGGCAACCTGGCAGTGCGCCACCGCGAACCCGGCCGGGACGAGGTCGGGGAGCTCGCGACGGCCATCAACCAGATGGCCGACAGCCTGAACGACGTCATCGGCAGGTTGCGCGCGGACGCCGATCGCGACGCATTCAACAAGGAGCTCGGCGATGCTCTCGATGCCGCCGACACCGAAGCGGCCGCCTATCGCATCATCGCCCGCGCGATGCACGATATCTCGCCGGCGCTGCCCGCCGAGTTGCTGGTCTCCGATTCCAGCCGCAGTCACTTGGAGCGAGCGGCCGTTCATCCGAGCGTCGAGCCGCCGGGTTGCGACGTCGAGTCTCCCTACGAGTGTCTCGCAGTGCGCCGCGGCACGGCGCAGATCTTTTCCGACAGCGATGCGCTGAACGTTTGCACGCACCTGCGCGGCCGCGAGTGCGGCAGAGCGAGCGCAGTATGCGTGCCTTTGTTGTTCATGGGGCGCGCCATCGGCGTGCTGCATGCGGCGGCGCCGTATGCCCACGGCCCGACCGAGAGGCAGATCGAGCAGCTGGGCTCGCTCGGCGCGCAAGCCGGCGCCCGCATCGGAACCGTGCGCGCGATCGAACGAACGCAGACTCAGGCTTCGACCGACGTGCTGACGGGACTCATGAACAGGCGCGCGGCCGGCGAAGTCATTCGCGCCTTGGCGGCGGGCCGCAAGGCATATTCGTTCGTGCTCTGCGACCTCGATCACTTCAAGCGGCTCAATGACCGGTTCGGTCACGAGACCGGCGACGCTGCGCTGCGACTCTTCTCGGACGTGTTGCGGCGTGTCGTCCGCGATCGCGACGTCGTGGCGCGATGGGGCGGGGAAGAGTTCGCGCTGATTTTGCCGGACATCGCCGCGGCAAAGGCCGCCGAGATAGTGGAGCGTGCGCAGAGCGCGTTGCGCGAGGCACTCGCCGGCGGCTCGGTGCCGGCGTTCACGTCGAGCTTCGGGATCGCCGACTCGTCGATGTCGAACAGTTTCCGCGATTTCGCGCGGCTGGCCGACGTGGCGCTCTACGAATCGAAGGATGCGGGCAGGGACCGCTGGACGATTGCGGATCCGCAACGGCAGCGTGACGGCAAGGATCGTCACGCGACGGAATATCTGGCGTCAATCGACGTCGGCATGGTCGAGACGGGCCAATACGAGATGGTCGAGCTCCGGCCGCCTTCTGTGTTCGGCGCCGACACGGACGCCGACGCCCCGGAGCCCCCGGCGGGAGAGAAGCGACATGCTTGATGTCGAACGCCGCTCGCGTGCGCTCACCGCGCTTTTGTGCGGCACGCTGCTCGTGGCGGCGGTCGCGCATCGCAGCGCGATGGCCGACGAAGCAACCGAAACCGCGGCCCGCGTTTCCGAGCTGGAACGCCGCCTCGACGAGAGCGCCAGGCTGATCGAAGCGCTGGGCTCGCGAGTGCGCGACCTCGAGTCCCGATTGGCGGAGCGTGAGCCGGCGCCGAACGCGCGCGCGGAGGAACCCGCCGCGGACCGGCTTGCGGCGGTCGAGCGCACCGTCGGTGAGATCGCAGCCGCGCGCAGCGCCGAAGTCGACAGCGGGCTGCGCGTGCATGGTTTCGCCGACGTCGGCGCGGGGACGCGCAGCACACTCGATCCCGACCGCAAAGGCTTCACGCTCGGGTCCCTCGACCTGTACCTGACTCCGGAGCTCGGCGCACGTACGACGGCGCTCGTAGAGCTCAACTTCGAGGCCGAGGAGACCGGTGGGCTCGCAGTGGATCTCGAGCGATTGCAGATCGGGTATCAGCTTGGCGACAGCACGAAGCTTTGGGTCGGGCGGTTTCACACGCCCTATGGTTACTACAACAACGCCTTTCACCACGGTCAGCAGATCTCGACGTCGTTGCGCCGGCCCAAGTTCCTGGCGTTCGAAGATCAGGGCGGCGTGATGCCGGCCCACACGGTGGGGCTGTGGCTCAGCGGCTCGCAGCGGCTTGGCGACGGCCGCTGGACCTACGACGCCTTCGTCGGCAACGCGCAGGAGATCCACGAGGGCGTGCTCGACATGGCGCAGGGCGGAAAATTCCGCAGCGACGCCACCGTGGGTGGGAACGTGGGCTTCAGGCTCGGCAAGCTCGACGGCTTCACGGTCGGGGTCAGCTACTTTGGGGCGGACGTCGACGACGACGCGCTTTCGCCCAACCGCACGCGCGTCAACAGTTACGGCGCCTACGCGGTGCTCGACAACGATCGCTGGGAAGTCATCTCCGAGGTCTACCGCTTTGCAGACGAAGACCTCTCGGCCTCGGGAGGCTCGCACGCCAGCACGGCGGGGTTCGCCCAGGTGGCTCGCCGGCTGAACCGGTTCACGCCGTATGCGCGCTACGAGCACGCCGCGTTCGACCAGTCCGATCCGTTCTTCAGTGCCCAGGTATCGGGGACTTCGTACCGCCGTGGTGCGCTCGGCGTGCGCTTCGAGCTCGCTCTGCCCAGCGCCTTGAAGCTCGAGTTCGGGCGTACGATAGAAACGGATAGGCTCCGCAACGAATTCAGCGACGCGCTGTTCCAATATGCCATTCGCTTCTAGCCGCACGTTGCTCTGCGCGATCGCGCTGCTGCCCCTGCTCGCGGGGCCCTCCACGGCTGCCGCGGAAACCGTGTACGTGATCTGCAATCCGTCCGTGCATCTCTCCATGCAGGAGCTTCGCGACGTCTTCCTCGGAGAGCGCCAGTTCGCGGGGTCGGTCAAGCTGGCGCCCGCCGACAATCGCGCCGCACAAATGGCGTTCCTCGACCGTGTGCTGATGATGGCTTCGAGCAAGTACGCCACCAGCTGGACCAAGAAATCGTTTCGCGATGGCGTCAATCCGCCCCCTGTGAAGGCCGGAGACGCAGAGTCGATCGAGTACGTGCGCCGCCAGCCCGGCGCGTGCAGCTACGTCACGAGTCGGCCCGGTACCGGCGTCGAGATCGTGGCGACGTACGAATCGTGACCGCCCGCCGCAGCGCAACAGGCGCCGACTGATTCGCCGCACTCTTGCGGCTAGAATGCGGGTTCATGCGACGATCGGCCTCACGTGGGATCGGGCTGGCAGCGCTGGCAGCTGCGGCGTTGCTGCCATTTCTGGCGTCGCCGCGTGCCACTCCCACGGTCACGCTGTCGATCGTCGGCACCACGGACCTGCACGGTAACGTGTTCGGCCGCGACGGGCGCGGCGGGCTCGATCTTCTCGGCGGCTATCTTGACAACCTGCGCTCAGCGCGCGCCGCGGACGGCGGCGGTGTCGTGCTGATCGACGCCGGCGACACGTATCAGGCGGGCATCGAGTCGGACTTGAGCGAGGGAGCGATCGTCGTCGACGCTTACAACGCGTTGGGCTACACGGCCGCCGCCATCGGCAACCACGAGTTCGACTTCGGCCCCGTGGACGACGACGGCGCGCATCAGAAGCTCGGCACCGACTCGCGCGGCGCGCTGCAGGCTCGGGCGGCGCAGGCGCGGTTTCCGTTTCTCGCCGCGAACCTGATCGATGACGCCACGGGGAAGCCGGTTCACTGGCCGAACGTGCGTCCGTCCGCGCTGTTCGACATTGCCGGCGTGAAGGTCGGCGTGATCGGCGTCATGACGATCGACGCGCTGCGCGCGACGCTGGCCACGAACGTTCACGGCCTGCACGTCGCGCCGCTTGCGCCTACCGTTCAGGCGGAGGCCACGAAGCTGCGCGCGGCGGGCGCCACCGTCGTGATCTTAGGCGCCCACGCCGGCGGCGCCTGTGCGGAATTCTCGAATCCGGCGGATCTCTCGTCGTGCGACTCTGAGGCGGAGATCTTCAAGCTCGTGCGCGCGCTGCCGCGCGGCCTTGTCGATGCAATCGCCGCGGGCCACACGCATCAGGGCCTCGGGCACGAGGTCGACGGCGTGGCGATCATCCAGGGCTACTCGCACGGCCGCGCGTTCGGTCGAGTGGATCTCACGATCGACCGCGGAACGGGGCACGTCGTTGGGCGCAGCCTGTTCGCGCCGCAGGAGGTGTGCGCGCGGCAGGATCCCGTGGCGCTGACGTGCGACGGCGCCGCTGTTCCGCAGGCGCGCTACGAGAATCGCGCGGTGACTCCGAGCTCCGCGATCACGGCGGCGATGGCTGGGGCGCTCGCGCGCGTGCGCAGTCTGCAGGCGCGGCCGCTCGGCATCGTGCTCGACACGCCGATACCGAGATCCGGCGATCTCGAGTCGGCGCTCGGCAATCTGTTCGCCGACGCTCAGCGTGCGAAGACGGGCGCCGACGTCGCGATCAACAACAACCTGCGCGGCGGCCTGCGCGCGGACCTGCCCGCCGGGCCGCTGACGTTCGGCAGCTTCTACGACGTGTTTCCTTTCGACAACCGTCTGCTCACGGTCACGGTGAGCGGAGCGGCACTGAAGCAGGCTTTGCTCGACGAGGTGCGCCGCGGCCCGCGCGGCACGCTGGGGCTGTCCGGCGTGCGCGCCGTCGTGCGCTGCGAGGCCGGCACGCTCGACGTCCTGCTGCAGCGCACGGGCGGCCGCCCGATACGCGACGACGAAAAGCTGGTCGTCGCGGCGCTCGACACGCTGCTGCAACGCGGGCTCCTCGCGCCCGCGGTGAACGGCGCCGCTCTCGACGTGCCGGCGGACGCGCCCGTGATGCGCGAGGTCGTCGAGGACTGGTTGCGCGGGCGCGGCGGCCATCTCGGGGCGGCGGAGTTTCAGTCCGCCGCGCGCTGGGTCTACGCCGGCGCGGATCCGGCGAGCTGCGGCGCGCAGTAGCGCGCGGCTTACTTCTTCGGCTCGGCGGTAGCCGTGGGCGGCAGGTAGCCTTCCTCGCGCAGCGGCGCGGGGTCCTGCACCCACAACACGTGGCCGTTTTCCTGGGTCACCGTCTGGATGTACAGGCGCTTCGGGATCGCGAACGCCACGTTGCCTTCGATCGTCAGACGGTCGCCCGGCTGCACCGAGCTCGGCAACCAGCCGCCGCGGCGCAGGAAGCTCGTGTTCTGCGTCTCGAGCTCCCAGACGTCCTCGCCGCCCTCGTCGTTCTTCACGCGCAGGTACACGCGCGCGTGCGGATTCTGATACAGCATCTGCGTGACGACGCCGTTGATCGTCTTGCGCGCTTTCGCGTCGTAAACCGCCGGAAACGAGTGATGCGCCTGCACTGCGCCGGCGACGCACAGCGAAGCGAAGAAGATCAGCGCGCGGACGTGTCGTTGCATGGCGCCACCTCAGTGGTAGAGGTATTCGGAGACGACGCAGAGGTCCTCGAGGATCTCGCCGTCGGGCATGCGCTTCAACTCGCGCGTGACCTCGACCGGCCTTGCGTAATACTCGGGATCCTCGAGCGTCAGAGTGACATGAATCTTGTCGCCGCCCTTGTCGAGCGTGAGCCGCTCGACGACGTGCGCGTTGCCGGTGTACGGCACGCCCTCGGGTCGGAACCAGCCCTCGCGTAAGCCGACGGTGTCGATCACGAGCGTGTCGCCCTCCCAGTGGCCGATCGCATGGCCCATCGTCGTCGCGTCGAGATCCCTGGGATGGCCGCGGCCGTCCATGAACACGCGCCGCACTTCATGATCGTTCTCGTAGAGCAGCGTCACGCGCTTGTCGCTCTGCAGGATCTCGACGGGCAGCGGGCCCGTGATGATCTGCCCAAAGTGATGCACGGTGCACGCCTCGACGGCGTTCGGCGCCTGCTTCGACTTGTGCTTGGCGGCGCCGGCCGGCGTGAACGGCAGCTTGTCGACGACCCAGCTGCCGCGGTCCTGCATCCATATGCCCGACAGATCCGGCTTGCCGCTCTTCTGCGCATGCACGGCGGCGAGGGGCCCCGCGGCGAGCAGACAGCAAAGAGCGAGCAGGGTAGGCGCTTTCACGCAGTTCACCGTGGCGTGCAAGTGTGCGACGGGCACGTACCTTGATACACGCAGATGATAGCGCTTGGCAATCGGGCCGCGTGTGGCTCAGCGCGTCGTTCGCTCCAGCGGATTCCCGAGCGCCGTGTGCAGTCGGATTTGCGCGAGGTCGTAGGCCACGGCGGCGTCGATGCGCGCGAGCTCGGCGTTTGCGAGCGCCTGCATGGCCTGCTGCGCTTCGAGCGGCAGGCCTTGCTGGTCGTAGATGCGCTCGCGCTGCAGCTCGTAGGATTCCCTTGCATGCCGCACGGCCGCCTCCGCGAGGGGCAGTTGCTCGCGTCTGCTCTGCACACCGGCATGGGCGGCGGTGACCTCGGCGACGATCGCATCGTGCAGCTTGTCTCGCTCGAGCCCGATCTGGCGTAGCTCCGTTTCGCGCGCGTTCACCTTGGTGCGGTGACCGAGGCCCAGGGCGTCGAACTGCCAGTACAAGTGAACGCCGAGATCGTCGCGATGCGCGGTGTTCGCGATGCCAGAACCGGGAGCGCCGCCGAAATCGCCGCTGCTGTATCCGATCCCCACGCGTGGAATGAAGAGCCCATACCGTTGAGCTTTCAACTGGTCCTCGGCGGCGGCGAACAACGCGTCGAGCTGGTCGCGCTCGGGCCGGCCGCCGAGTGCCTGGTCGATCAGAACGTCGAGCGTTTGTGCGTCGGCGTACAGCTCCAGAGCCGGGATGGTTTGTTCGATCGGCTCGATGCGCACGCCACGATCGAGGTGCAGGAGATTGACGACGGCGGCTGCAGCGCCGGCGGCGTTCTCTCGCGCCCCGAGCTGGCGCTGCTGCCAGAGCAGTGGCTGCACTGCCGCCATCTCCGCGTCGGCCCGCAAGCCTTCGCCCGTATTGGCGTAGCTTGCCGTGAGCACGGCGAGATCGTTCGCGCGTGCGAGAGCAACGTCGGCGACGCGCTCGTCGGCTCTTGCCTGCAGCAGGCGCAGATACGCCGTCGCAACGTCAACGAGTACGTGATGGCGGTTCGCGGTTGCGGATGCGCGCACGGCGTCGAGACTCTGCCTCGCCGCCAGCGGCGCATAGATGGCGGCGGCGATGTCGACGGTGAAGGCGACGGTTGCGCCCGTGAACCGCGACGCACGGTCCAGGTCGTCGACGACGCCGCTGGTCTCCTGAATGGTGCCGTGATGGCGGTCCGTGTCGGTGCCGAGGCGCAGCGAGGGCACGGCGAGGAACCGCGATTCGGCGAGCGCCGTCGACGCGGCGGCTACGCGTTGGTAGTAGATGGCTACGTCGAGATTGCGCTCGTCGGCGAGGCGCAGCGCGGTGCCGAGGTCGATCTTCAGCGGCTCGTCGTCGGCGGCCGAACCGCACATAGCGGCGAGCCACGCGAACACGCACGACCAGCCCGCGACTCTTCTGCCGCTCACGGATTGCCGACGCGCACCTGCGCGCCATCGGTCAACGCGGCACCCGCGGGCACGATCGCTACGCGCTCGGTCTCATCGAGCCCGCCCGTGATTTCCGTCCACTGCGGATCGGCGAGCCCGATCGTGACGTCTTTGCGGTGCACGGAGTCGCCCGCGATCACGACGAACACGTGTGCACGCCCGTCGCCGAGGCGCACCGCCGCCGACGGCAGCGCGAGCGCATGCTCGTGGCGTTCGAGCAGGATGTGCGTCTGCCCGTACAGGCCGGGCCGGATCGCTCCGTCGCCGTTCGGCAAATCGATTTCGGTCTGCATCGTGCGCGTCGCCGGATCAAGCACGCCGGACACGCGCGCCACCTTGGCGGTGAAAACGCGGCCCGGCAATGCGTCGAACGTCACGGTGGCGGCGTCGCCGGGATCGGCCCATACGGAGTCGCGCTCCGCCACGAAGGTCTTCACGCGAATCACGTCGAGCTTCGCGACGCGCAACAGCGGCTCTGCCTTGCCCTTGGGGGAGCTCGCCTGGTACACCATGTCGCCTGGATCAATAGTGCGCAGCGTGACGACTCCGTCGAACGGCGCCTTGATCACAGTGTAGTCGAGCTCCGCCTCCGCGGCGGCCTGGCGCGCGAGCGAGGCGTCGAGGCGCGTCTGCGACTCCACGAGCGCGCGCTCGGTGACGGCCTTGCGCTCGACGAGCGCTGCGGTCCGTTCATGCGCCGAGCGCAGCGCCGTCACGTCGGCCGCGGCCGCGTTGCGTGTCTCCGTCAGCTCGGGCACCGAGATGCGAGCGAGAACCTGGCCGGCTTTCACACGCGCGCCGATGTCCACGTTCAGCTCGCTGACGTGGCCCGAGACCTTTGCGCCGAGATCCGCCTCGTGAAAGGCCTCGGCGGCGGCGGGTTGCGTTGCCTCGCGCACGAAATCGTGACGCTCTGCCTGCACGATGCGGACGGCCACGGGTTGCGCAGCGGGTTGTGCGCTGACGCTGCCCGACCCGGTCAAGGCTGCCGCGCACGCGCCGACGATCCTGGCGAATGCTGCGGCGTGCAACGTGTGCACGGTAGTCGAGCGTGTGCGCATGCGGCTCGGCGGCCAACCTGGAGAAGCTGAAAGTCTAGCGGCGCTATCTGAAAGTTCTCTGAAACGCCCCGCGTGGCCAGCCGTTCTTTCAGATGGTTTTCAGCTCCGGCCGGTAGATTGGCAGCGATGAATCTCGTGCAACCAGCGCTGCGCCGGCCGATGACCGTGATCGTGCTCGTCGTGGCGGTGCTGCTGGCGGCGGCGCTCGCGCTGCAGCGCATGCCGCGCGACATCTTCCCGCCGCTCGGCATTCCGACAATCTATGTCGCGCAACCCTACGGCGGCATGGATCCCGCGCAGATGGAAGGCTATCTCACGTACTACTACGAGTATCATTTCCTCTACATCACCGGCATCGAGCACGTCGAATCGAAGTCGATCCAGGGCGCTGCGATCATGAAGTTGCAGTTCTACCCCGGCACCGACATGAACCAGGCCATGGCCGAGACCGTCGGCTACGTGAATCGCGCGCGCGCGTTCATGCCGCCGGGAACGGTGCCGCCGTTCATCACGCGCTTCGATGCCGGCAGCGTTCCTGTCGGCAACCTCGTGTTCACGAGCGACACCGCCACGGTCGCGCAGATGCAGGATGCGGCGCTGAATCGCGTGCGGCCGCTGTTCGCGACGCTGCCCGGCGTCTCGGCGCCGCCGCCGTTCGGCGGCAGCGCGCGCACGATTCTCGTGAACGTCGATCCCGAGCGCCTGCGTTCGTACAACATGTCGCCGGATGAGATCGTCGGCGCCATCACTCGCGCGAACCTCATCAGCCCGTCGGGCAACATGCAGGTGGCCGGCAAGTATCCGATGGTGCCGCTGAACTCCGTCGTCCGGAACATCAAGGATCTCGAGGCCGTGCCGATACGCACGGGCACGTATCCCACGGTGTTCGTGCGCGACGTCGGCACGGTGACGGACGGCTCGGATGTCGTGACGAGCTACGCGCTGATCGACGGACGGCGCACCGTGTACGTGCCCGTGACGAAGCGCGCCGACGCGTCCACGCTCACGGTCGTCGACCTCGTGAAGGAAAACCTGCCTCGGTTCCAGGCGGCCGTGGCGGAGAACATCAAGGTCAGCTACCAGTTCGACCAGTCGCCTTACGTGACGCGGGCGATCACGGGCCTCACGTTCGAGGGCGCGCTCGGCGCGATCCTGACGGGCATCATGGTGCTGCTGTTCCTGCGCGACTGGCGCACCTCGCTGATCGTCGTGGCCAACATTCCGCTCGCGATCATGGGCGCCGTGGCCGCGCTTTGGTTGACCGGGTTCACGATCAACATCATGACGCTCGGCGGGCTCGCGCTCGCCATCGGCGTACTCGTCGACATGTCGACCGTCGTCGTGGAGAACGTTCACACGCATATCGCGGGTGGCAAGCGCGCGGCGCGCGCGGTCGTCGATTCAGGCCGCGAGGTGGCGTTGCCTCTGTTGATCGCGATGCTCTGCGTGCTCGCGGTCTTCGTGCCTTCTTTGTTCATGGTCGGCGCGGCGCGAGCGATGTTTTTGCCGCTGTCGCTCGCAGTAGGCTCTGCGATGGTCGGCTCGTACCTGCTGTCGAGCACCCTGGTGCCTGTCGTTTCAGCGTGGCTTTTGCGCGGTCACGAGCAGCCGCGAGGCGCGCCGGCGGACGCTCGATTCGCGCGCTTCCAGCGGCGCTACGCAGGAGCCGCGGAACGGATCGTGCGTTGGCGCTGGCCGATCGTTGCGGCCTATGTCGTCGCGAGCGCGCTGGCGATCGGCGTCGTTGGCCGCGGCTTGGGCACCGAGATCTTCCCCAAGGTCGACACCGGCCAGCTGCAGGTGAGGTTGCGCGCGCCGACCGGCACGCGCGTGGACGACACCGAGCAGGTGGCGTTGCGCGCGCTCGATGTGGTCGCCGACACGGTCGGACGCGACAAAGTCGAGATCACGCTGGCGTTCCTCGGCGTGCACGCGCCGAACTATCCGATCAACCTGATCTATCTGTGGAACGGCGGCCCCGAGGAGGGGGTGCTGCAGGTGCAGCTCAAGCCCGGCTCCGGTGTCGACACTGAGGCGCTGAAGGAGACGTTGCGCAAGCGATTCGCGGAGTTTCTGCCGGGTGTCAGCTTCTCGTTCGAGCCTGCGGACATCGTGAGCCAGGTCATGAGCCTCGGCGCCTCGACTCCGATCGAAGTGGCCGTAAGCGGGCCGAACCTCGCGGCAAACCGCGAGTTCGCAACGCGCGTGCGCGACCGGCTTGCGCAGGTCCCGGCGCTGCGCGATGTCCAGTTCGGCCAGTCGCTCGACTATCCCACGCTCGACGTGAACGTGAGCCGCGAGCGAGCGGGGCTCATGGGCATCCAGATGCAGGAAGTGTCGCGCTCGCTCGTGGCCGCAACCTCTTCGAGCCGGTTCGTCGTGCCGAACTATTGGGCGGATCCGAACAGCGGCATCGCGTACCAGATTCAGGTGCAGATCCCGCAGGCGACAATGAGCTCCGTGGAGCAGCTCGAGAGCATTCCGGTAGCCAACGCGAGCGGCCAGCCCGTGTTGCTCGGCAGCGTGGCGAACGTCACGCCTGGAACGGCGCCGGGGCAATACGAGCGCTACAACATGGAGCGCATGATCACCGTCACGGCGAACCTTCAAGGCGATCTTGGCACCGTCGCGTCGCAGGTGCGCACGGCATTGGCCGAGCTCGGTGCGCCTCCGGCGCGTGTGAGCGTTGCGCTGCGCGGTCAGGTGGTGCCCCTCGAGCAGATGCAGAGCGGCCTGCAGACGGGGCTCGTGCTCGCCGTCGTGCTGATCTTCCTGCTGCTCGCCGCGAACTTTCAGTCGCTGAAGCTCTCGCTCGTCGTCGTGTCGACCACGCCCGCCGTGATCGCCGGCGTGGTGCTGGCGTTGTGGCTCACGCGCACCACGCTGAACATCCAGTCGTTCACCGGGGCGATCATGGCGGTGGGCGTGGCCGTCGCGAACGCGATCCTGCTCGTGACGCTCGCGGAGCGCAGCCGTGTCGCCGGCTCCGATGCGGCGGCCGCGGCGGTCGACGGCGCGCAGAGCCGCCTGCGCCCAATCCTGATGACGAGCCTTGCGATGATCGCGGGCATGCTGCCGCTGGCGCTCGGGCTCGGAGAGGGCAGCGAGCAGACGGCGCCGCTCGGTCGCGCGGTCGTCGGGGGGCTCGCCGCCGCAACACTGGCGACGCTCTTCGTGCTTCCGGCCGTGTTCGCAGTCGTCCAGCGGCGCGCGCATCGGCGGTCGGCGTCGCTCGATCCGGACGACCCGTCCGGCGAGCATCGCGGCTGAGCTCAGGTGAGCGGCAAGCGCACGCTGAATCGCGAACCTTCGCCCACCGCGCTTTCCACGACGAGCGCGCCGCCGTGCGCCTCGGCGATCCAGCGGCCGATCGCGAGCCCGAGCCCAGCGCCGCCGTCGGCGCGAGATCGCGAGCGGTCCACGCGATAAAAGCGGTCGAACACGTACGGCAGATGCTCATCGGCGATGCCGATGCCTGAATCGCGCACGGCGCCGACGATGGCTCCGTCAGTGGCATCGAGCGTCACGCGGAGCGCGCCGCCCGACGGCGTGTACTTCACGGCGTTATCGAGCAAGATCAGGAACAGCCGGCGCAACGCGTCGCGATCGCCATGTACCCACACGCTGGCTTCAGGCAGCTGCGTCGAGAGCGCGAGTCCCTTTACACGCGCCAGCACTTCCGCCTCCGTGCACGCCTCGCGAACCGCGGCGACGATGTCGATCGACCGTTTGTTGAGCTCGGCGGCGCCGGAGTCCGCTTTCGCGATCAAGAGAAGGTTCTCGACGAGCTGCGACGTGCGCTCGATCTCGGCGACGATCTGTTCGAGCGCGGCGCGCTGCTCGTCGCCGGCCGGCGCGCGCAGCGCGACCTCGGCCGTGGTGCGCATGACGGCGAGCGGCGTTCGGAGCTCGTGCGAGGCGTCCGCCGTGAATCTCGTGATCTTCTGAAACGCGGTCTCGAGCCGGGCGATCATCTCGTTCAACGTGTGCGACAAGCGCGCGAGCTCGTCGTCGGTTGGCGCAACGTGCAGGCGTTCCCCGAGATTCTGCGCGCCTATCAACCGCGCCGTTGCCGTGATGCGGTCGACGGGCGAGAGCGCGCGGCGACTCAGCCAATAGCCGCCCGCGGCCGCGATCGCCAACGCGATTGGCACCGCGGCGGCCAGCAGCCACGCCGCATCGCGGAGCCCATGTTGAAGAGCGCCGAGCGGCGCCGCCGCCTGGATCGTGAACTGCTGGCCATTGACGGCCACCGGCTGCGCCAGGAAACGCAGCGGCTCGCCGCCGACGCCGGCGTCGGCGATTCGCTCCGCGGCGCCCGGAGGCAGCGGCTCGAGTGTGGCGCCCGCGAGCGCATCGCCGCGGTGGATCACGTGGTTCTGGTCGTCGACGACCTGGAAGTAGTCGCCGTGCGCGCGGAATTCCTCTTTTACCTCGTCGAGCAGAAGCCGCGACTCGTGGTCTTCGATGAAGCGCCTGATGCCCTCGACGCGGTCGCGCAATCCGTCGTCCACCGCGTAGTACAGGCTCTGCCGCACGATCAGCCAGATCGCGGCGCCGAGCGCGATCATCGCAATCGCGAACGCCGTCGTGAACCACAGCGTGAGGCGTGCGCCGATCGACCGGATCGCCATCATGGCGGCGTGGCGCGCAGGCAATAGCCGATGCCGCGAACCGTATGAATCAGCTTGTCGCGCGCGGGTGCATCGACTTTCGAACGCAGAAGATGAATGAAGGCGTCGAGCGTATTGCTCTCGATGCTGCTCTCGTAGCCCCACACCGCCTCGATCAACGTCTGTCGCGGCACTGTCTGCCCTGCACGGCGGATCAGGAAGTGCAGCAAGCTGAACTCCTTGCTGCTGAGCTTGATCTCGTCGTCGCCTCGAAACGCGCGGTGCGCGGCGGGGTCCAGACGCAGGTCGAGCACGTTCAGCACCGGCTGCTGAGTGGCAGGCGTTCGGCGTGCGAGCGCGCGCAGGCGGGCCAGCAGCACTTCGAACGCGAAGGGCTTGATCAGGTAGTCGTCGGCGCCGCCGTCGAGGCCCTCGACTACGTCCGGAGGCGCGTCGCGCGCCGTCAGCATCAGAATCCGCGTGTCGACCTTGGCTTGCCGCAGGCGCCGGGCGACCTCGGGGCCGTCGAGCTTCGGCAGCATCCAGTCGAGGATCAGCAGTTCGTGCTCGACCGTTCGTGCGAGCTCAAGCCCCTGCTCGCCGTCGCGCGCGACCAGCACCGAGTAGCCTTCGCGTTCGAGGCCGATGCGCAGCTGCTCCGCCATCTTCGGCTCGTCCTCGACGATCAGCACGCGCATGGCGGCTCCTCGCTCAACGCTGCGCCGTCCATCCCGTGCCCGCGCCGTTCGGCAGATTCAGGATCACGGCGCGGATCTCGCGCAGCTTGCCGCCCGTGACCTTGAACATCTCGGCCAGCAGCAGCGTGGACGTGTCGGCCCCTTCGCGGCGGAACGTGCCGACGGCGAGCACGGTGCCGTGCTCGAGGTCGACGATCGGAAACCGGCGGTCCATGACCATAGTGCCCTTGTACGACGCGCGCTCGAGCTGCAGATCCGGGCTCCACGTGTGTCGCTCCATGATCGGATTGCTCGTGACGTTGGTGGTCTGCAGGCCGTTCTCGAAGCGCTTCATGCCCGGCGCGAACGGCGCCTGCTTGAACTGCGGCGTGCCCTCGGTCTGGATCGCGTCGAAGTACGAGTTGGCCGCGGCGACGAGCTGCTCGCGAGTGTGGCGCTCGGCCGCGGGCACGATTTGCGCGAACAGATCGGACATGTGCTCGAGGTTCTGCGGCGCGAACCAGCGTTGATCGCCGACCCGTACGACGAACGTCTCGATTTCCGTGATCTTACCGCCCGCGACCTTGAGCCGCACGAACATCTGCGCGGTCGCGTCGTATTCCTTCACGGCGGTGAACACGGCAACGCCACCGGTGCTCGCCTCGAAGATGTAATCGCGGTAGCGCACCGGCGCGCCGGCCGTGTGCCAGAAGCCTTCGCCGAGATCGAGCACTCGGCCGTTCTCGGTGTACTTCACGTCTTTCGCGACGGGCAGCTTGCTGGCGTCGCGATGCGCCAGCGCGTCGATATAGCCGTCGACGAAGCTTTTGAGGCACGCGTTGTCGCAGCTCGTCGCGTTTTGCGCGCCGGCGGCGGCGCAGAGCAGGGTGCCGGCCGCGAGCAACGCCGCCAGTGCGAATGCACGACATTCACGATGCAAGAGCATGTTGGTGATCCCCCGGAGCAGTCGTATGCTCTCGCGATGATACTGCGCCGGCGGGTCGCCGGGGCAGCTGTAGGAGCAGGTCCAATGAGAACGATCGCGGCATTCGGTGCCTTCTTGGCTTTCGCGCCACCGGCGTTTGCGCATCACTCGTCCGCGGCCGTCTACGACCGCGAGTCCACGGTCGAGACGGAAGGCGACATCACCGAGATCCAGTGGGTCAATCCGCACGTGCGCTTCAAGGTGCGCGGCCCCGGAGCAGACGGACGCGAGCGCCTTTGGGACATCGAGTCAAACTCCGTGAGCATCGTGAGTCGGTTCGGCCTCACGGCCGATCTCGTGAAGGTGGGCACGCACGTGAAGATCGCGGGCAACGGCGGCCGCCAGCGCGACGACATCATGTGGATCAACAACATGCTCTTGCCGAGTGGCGACGAGATCCTGTTCGGCAGCGGCATTTCGCCGCGCTGGTCGAAGAGCACGATCGGCACCGACACGCGCAGCGCGGTAGCGACCGACGCCTCCGGCAAGCTCGGTCTGTTCCGCGTGTGGACGAACGACCAGCCCGCCGACGTTCTGGGGTGACCCGAAGTCGCTGCCGCTGACCGCGTCTGCTGCGGCCACGCGGGCGGCGTTCGACCAGATCAACAACGACCCCACGCGCAACTGTGCGCCGAAGGGCATGCCGTATGTCATGGAGCAGCCGTACCCGATCGAATTCGTGCAGCGCGGCGATGTGATCGAGCTCAAGCTCGAGGAGTACGACACGGTACGCCGCATCGCGATGTCGCCCGCGGCCGCCGCGCTGGCCCGCAACGAGCCGCGCGTCGGCGTCTCCACCGGTCGGCTCGACGGCAAGACGCTCGTCGTCGAGACGCACGGCGCCGACTACAGGTTCCTGAATTCCACCGGCGTTCCGGTCAGCGCGGCCACCCGTTACGACGAGCGCTTCACGCTGAGCGACGACGGCAGTCGGCTCGCCTACACGCTCGTCATCACCGATCCCGCCACGTTCACCTCACCCGTCACGCTGCGCAAAGCGTGGGAGTGGCGGCCCGGCGAGCAGGTGCACGCTTACGACTGCAAGCGCTGACGATTAACAGCCGCGCGTAGCGCGTGCTACGCTCGAAGCGGTTACGGCAAACCGTTCGCCGCCGGGCTGCAACGTTTGGCGGCGCGCCGTCCGGGGGAATTTCCGCATGTCCGGCATTCGCAGCGCACTGTTCCTGCTGGCGACGTTGCTCGTCACGGCGCCGACACTCGCTCATCACTCGGCCGCCATCTTCGATCACGACAAGATGGTCACGCTCACGGGCAAGGTCCGCGAATTCCAGTGGACGAATCCGCACTGCTTCATACAGGTCACGGTCGCCGGCGCGGCCGGCTCCGAAGAGTGGAGCGTCGAGATGGGCGCGCCGCTGCAGCTGTACCAGGCCGGTTGGAAGCCGGGTACGTTGAAGCCTGGCGACGACGTCACCGTGGTCGTGCATCCCGCGCGCGACGGCACGCGCGGCGGCCTGTTCCTCTCGGCCACCGGCAAAGACGGCGCCGCGCTCGGGAGGAAGCCGTGAAGGCGGGCGCGAGGGTATGCGCCGCGTTCGTCGCGAGCGTCCTGCTGGCGGCCGGTGCCTACGCGCAGACGAAGCAGGCGGATCGTGTCGCGAGCTTCGCGAAGCTGCCGAACTGGACCGGCTTCTGGATCGCCGAGAGCCGTGACGATCTCGGGCTCTCGGGGCGAGCGCCGCCAGATCATCCGCAGAATCGCGGCGTGCTGCGCGGCGACCAGGCGCCGTACACGAAGGAGTTCGCGGCGAAGGTCGAGCAGGCTCGCAAGAGCAACACCGGCACGGCGAAGGAATGCGGCTTTCCGTTTCCGTTCGTGATGGAGAACCCGTGGGTGTTCCAGTTCCTGCTGACACCCGAGGAAACCGTGATGATCTGGGGCGGCCGCGAGGTGCGGCACGTGTATACGGACGGCCGCAAGCATCCGAAGCCGGAGGACGTCTGGCCCACGCCGTGGGGCGACTCGATCGGCCATTGGGAAGGTCAGACACTCGTCATCGACACGATCGCGATTCAGCCCAGCCGTTTTCCGCCGATGCTGAGCGAGCAGGCGCACTTCACGGAGCGCCTGCGCATGGTGGGCAACGACCGGTTCGAGGACGAGCTCACGATCGAGGATCCGGTCGCGTTCACGAAGCCGTACAAAGTCACGATCCCGTACGAGCGCGTGACGGATCTCGATCGCATGGTGCACGGGCTCTGCGACGAGAACGATCGCAACCCGGTTGTCGACGGCAAGCTCACGATCGCGCCGCCGAAGTAGCCATGCTCGACCTGTACTTCTGGCCCACGCCGAACGGCAAGAAAGTCACGATCCTGCTCGAGGAGTGCGGCTTGCCGTACACCGTGAAGCCGGTGCACATCGGCCGCGGCGATCAGTTCCATCCCGACTACCTCCGCATCTCGCCGAACAACCGCATGCCCGCGCTCGTCGACACCGCGCCTGCCGGCGGTGGCGCGCCGATCGCCATCTTCGAATCCGCGGCCATCATGATGTACGTCGCGGAGAAGGTCGGCAGATTTTTCCCGCAGGACACGCGCGGCAAATACGAAGTCGTGCAGTGGCTCATGTGGCAGATGGCGAATCAGGGCCCGAAGATGGGCGAGCAGGGGCACTTCAAGCGCGCGGCCGAGGATCCGAAGAACGGCGACCAGGCGTACGCGATTCGACGCTTCGACAACGAGGTGCATCGCCTCTACGGCGTGTTGAACCTGGGTCTGCACGGCAAGGAATGGCTGGCGGCGGGGCAGTACACGATCGCCGACATGATCTGTTATCCGTGGGCCAGCTACTGGCAGATGCGCGGCATCGATGTGAACGAATTCCCGAACACCAAACGCTGGCTCGAAGCGGTGGCTGCGCGGCCGGCAGTCGTGAAAGGCATGGCGGTCGGCGCGGGCATGAGCCAGGACCCTAGCACGCTGAGCGTGGAAGAGAAGGAACGTCTCGCGAAGATTCTGTCGAATCAGCGGGCCGTGCCGATTCCGAAGGAGTGGCTGCGATGAACTCACGCGTCGCCGCAGTCGCTGCGGGCCTCGCGGCGCTCTTGGCGGCGCTGCCGCTCGCGGCGCAGGAGTCGACGGGCGGCCGCGACGGCACCGGCGCGCGCGGCCGTTTTCGCGCGCCGGCGGCCCAGGTCGTCGCGATTCGCGCCGGGCGGCTGTTCGATTCGCGCGCCGGCACGATGCTGACCGGTCAGACGATCGTGATTCGCGGCGACCGGATCGCGGAGATCGGCGCGAACGTCAGCACCCCGCGCGATGCGCGCGTCATCGACCTCGGCAACGCCACCGTGATGCCGGGCATGATCGACGCGCACGTGCACGTGAACACCGGCGGCAATCGCGGCGGCCGCACGGCTGCCGAGCGCGCTTACATCGCACTCGCGAGCGCGCAGACGGACCTGCTCGCCGGCTTCACGACGGTCGCCGACATGGACTCGCGCGGCGGCTTCAACACCGTCGATCTGCGCGACTCGATCAATGCCGGCATGGTGCTTGGCCCGCGCATGCAGGTGGTGGGGCAGTCGCTGAACATCCGCGCGAGCAATGCTTATGCGGACGAGAGCGGCGAGCGTTTCTACGCGGAGTTCACCGAAGGCAAGAACGTGAACTCCCCGTGGCTGGCGCGCGCCGCCGTGCGCGAGGCGAAGCTGCACGGCGTCGACTGGGTCAAGATCTACACGTCGCAGGATTTCGAAGGGCCGTATCACTTGTTCATGCCGGACGGCACGCTGATCACGACGCCGTCGCTGACGCCGGAGGAAGTGGAAGCCATCACCGACGAGGCGCACCGGCTCGGCCTCAAGGTCGCGTGCCACACGTACGGCGGGGAGGGCATGCGCAGCTGTTTGAGCTCCGGTGTCGACGCGCCGACGCACCTGCTCGAGCTCGACGACGCCGGCGTGCAGGTGCTGCTCCAGAAGAAGCTGCCGTTCGTCTGCACGCTCGACGACCTGCTGTATCAGCTCGACGAGGACAAGAAGGCCGGCGGCAAGACCACGCGCATCGCGCTCGCGGAACAGGCGTTCAAGCGCGCGTTGCGCGCCGGCGTCACGATCGTGTTCGGCAGCGGCGCCACGTCGGACATCATCCCGCACGGCATCGGCGCCGATCAGTTCAAGTACTACGTGCAGTGGGGCATGACGAGCGCGCAGGCACTGCAGACGGCGTACATGAACGCCGCGACGATGCTGAACTACCACTGGGAGAAGGACATCGGCAGCCTCGAGGCGGGCAAGTTCGCCGACATCATCGCGGTTGCCGGCGATCCGCTGCGCGACGTCACGGAGATGGAACGCGTGCGCTTCGTCATGAAGGGCGGCTACGTGGCGCGCGACGACTTGAGTCGACCAGCCAGTCGGCCCTAGCGCGCTCGTCCTACAGATATGGGCACGCCACGTCGTGCGAATGGACGCGTGTTTCCGCTCGGATTACTCTTGCCCAAGCTCACCCCGCAAGGCCCAGTACCATGCTCGAACGCAAGCTCGGCAAGTCCGACCTCGCCGTCACGCCGCTGATGCTCGGCGGCAACGTGTTCGACTGGACGGCCGACGAAGCCACGTCGTTCGCGGTGCTCGACGCCTTCGTCGGCCACGGCGGCAACTCGCTCGACACGGCGGACTCCTATTCGTCGTGGGTGCCGGGCCACGCGGGCGGCGAGAGCGAGACCGTGATCGGCAAGTGGCTGAAGAAGAGCGGCAAGCGCAACCGCGTGCTGATCGGCACGAAGGTTGGCCTGTGGGGCAAGCGGCCCGGGCTCAAGCGCCAGAACATCATCGACGGCTGCAACGACTCGCTGCGGCGGCTTGGCGTCGACACGATCGATCTCTACTGGCTGCACAAGGACGACGAGGAGACGCCGCCGGAGGAATTCATCGGCGCGCTCGACGAGCTCGTGCGCGGCGGCAAAGTGCGCGCCGTCGGCGCATCGAACTTCAAGGTGCCGCGCTTCGTGGAGGCGCTCAACACGAGTGCGACGTTGGGCAAGACCGCGTTCGTCGCTCAGCAGCCGGAGTACAACCTGCTGAACCGCGAGATCGAGGCGGACCTCGTGCCCGTGTGCCTGCGCGAGAACGTGTCGATTCTGCCGTACTTCGGCCTCGCGAGCGGCTTCCTGACCGGCAAGTACCGAAGCTCGGCCGACCTCTCGAAGAGCCCGCGCGGCGCGCGCATGGACAAGTATCTGCAGGGCAAGGGGCTGGTCGTGCTCGCCGCGCTCGACGCAGTCGCCGAGCGGCACGAGGCCACGTGCGCCCAGATCGCGCTCGCGTGGATCATGTCGAAGCCCGCGATGGCGGGGCCGATCGCGAGCGCGACGTCGGTGGCTCAGGTCAACGAGCTCATGGGCGCGCTCGAGATAAAGCTTACGCCGACGGACTTGGCACAGCTCGATCAGGCCAGCGCCTGACGCGCGCCTTCTTTCGGCGAACGCCCGTTCAGCGAACGCGCATTCAGCGAACGGTGTAACCGCGGCCCTCGAGGCACGCGGTCAACGCACGCCGATAGTTGGCCCGACGCATCGACTTCTCGGCCTTCGTTCTGTTCATCTCGTCCGCGCGCTCGCGCGCCTCGTCGCGCGCCTTGTCTTGCGCGTCCATCTGGCCGTTCGCTTCGACTGCACCGCCCACCGCCGCGCCCACGGCGGCGCCGATCGCGGTGTTCTTCAGCTTGTCGTCGCCGTGCCCGAGCACGGCGCCCGCGAGCGCGCCGGCAATGGCGCCTTTGCCCGTGGCGCCGGCGGCCTTGTTCTCGGGCACCGGCACGCGCACCGCGCGCGGCGGCCCGGCTTCGCCGAGATCCGTGGGATCGAAGCCGGTCTCCGTCACCGCCCAGCGGTGGCATTGGTAGCGATCGGTCGAGAGCTGTTGCTCGCTCTGGCCTTTCGCGGGATAGACATACATGTCCTGCGCGAAGGCGCGAGCGCCGACGATCGTCAAAACGCCCGCGATGCCGCCGATCAGGAAACGTGCGCGTGTTTGCATGGGACTCTCACTTCACGGTGTAGCCGCGGCCTTCGAGGCACGCGGAGAAAGCGCGACGGTAGTCGCCGGACTTCGCGGTGTCGGCGGCGCCGGCCGTGGGATCGAAGTGCGTCTGGTCAACGGCCCACGTGTAGCACTCGTAGCGATCGCGGTCGCGTTGCTCGTCGGTCTGGCCTTCCTTCGGATACACGAACACGTCGCCGCTGCCGGATTCGGTCGCCGCTCCGACGGCCTTGTCGGCTCCCGGCGGCTCGTCGACGACGACGTATTCCGCCAGCCGCGGGTCCCACGCGTAGTAGGCGTAGTTCGCGTAGAAGTAGCGGCGCGGCCCGATGTAGAAGCTGACGTAGCCGAATGGCAACGTGCGAATATGCGCGCCGATCGGCGCGCGGACGACGACGAAACGATCGCCGAGCGGGCGATAGAACACGCCATCGTGATAGTGGTAGTAGCCGCGGCCGACGCGAATGGTCTCGTGCACACCGGGTAGCACTCGCACCTCGGTGCCGACCGACACGTGCACCCGGGGCTGCCCGTGATGCGGTTCTGCCGCTGCGTCGTTCGCCGGAGCGAGCCACGCGCCCGTTGCCGCCAGTGCGGCGGCGGTGACGATCCATGTGTTCCTGGTCATCTGAAATACTCCTTCAGTCATACGCTACAAATAACGCGCAGGCCGCGCCGCCGTTGACTCTCGGCGCCGTCGCCATGGCCGGCGTGCACGGCCCGGACATTTCCCGCCAGGAGTGTTTCGCCACGGTTTGCGCAAGCCGAAGTTTTCTTCAGTCCCAACCGTGCATGCGTGACACGTCAACTCCGCGCGTGCTCGGGCGTTGCACTACGACGGTGGATGTCGGTCGTGGGCAACGTTGTTGCAGGAGCACGCGATGAAGACGCGATTCCTTTCGCTGATGGTGGTCTTCGGTCTGACCTTTGCTGCGCGTAACGCAGCGGCAGAGAGCGCGGAGCCGACGTTCGACTCACTCGACACGAATCACGACGGCGTCCTCTCGAAGCAGGAAGTGGCCGCGATGTTCCCGTCGAGCAGCGGCGGCAGCAACGGCAACGGTGGTCAGCGGCGTGCGGGCGGCGGCTTCGGCGGCAGCGGGGGCGGGCTCGGTGGCGGCGGAGGGTTTGGTGGCGGCGGGTTCGGCGGTCGCGGCGGCGGCATGCGCGGCCCCGGAAGCTCCGCCGGCGGCATGCCGCCGGGCGGAGGTGCACGTTCGGGCGCCAAGCCGCCGGACATCGACGCAATCTTCAAGAGCTGGGACAAGGACGGCAACGGCACGATCTCGCGCGAGGAGTTCGACGCGCGGCCGCATAGCCGTCGTCACGCCGCCTCGGGATCGGACGATCACGCGCCGCCGCATCTGTAAGCGCAACGAACGAGAGCGGCGGCTCGTGTCTTCGCCGCTCGCGGGCTTCCGATCCGGGGCCCGCTCCATGTAATCTGCGCGCGTGCGAGCGCGACTGATCGGCATCTCGTTGCTGCTGTGTGCGTGGGCAACGCCGCCGGCGCTCGCCCAGCAGTTGAATCCATTCGAAGGCGATGCCGCGGCCGTGACAGCCGGCGGCGCGCTGTTCGCGGGCCGCTGCGCCGATTGCCACGGCGCCGATGCGAAGGGCAGCCGCGGTCCGGACCTCACGCAGCGCTGGGCCGCCGGCGCCACGGCCGAGTCCACGTTCGCGAAGATCCGCAGCGGCGTGCCGGGCAGCATCATGCCGCCGAGCACCGCCCCCGATCACGAGCTGTGGGCCATCGTCGCCTGGTTGCGCAGCGTCAGCGTCGCGCCGCAGCTCGTGAGCAACGGCGACGCCGCGCGCGGGCGCACGCTATTCGAGGCGCAGTGCCTGCAGTGTCATCGCGTCGGCGCTCGAGGCGGGGCGCTCGGCCCCGATCTCACGCAGATCGGCCTCACGCGCTCACGAGAGGCGCTCGTTACCGCGATCCGAAACCCGAGCGCCAGCGTGCCCGCCGGATTTCGCACCGTGGGAATAGTGAACCGCGGCGAGCGCATCGAGGGCGTGATCAAGGCCGAGGACGCGTTCTCGGTTCAGGTGCTGACGATGGACGGCCGCCTGCTCGGCCTGCAAAAGGCTGCGCTCACGAAGTTCGCGCCACGCACCGAATCGCTGATGCCGCCGTATTCGCAAGGTATGCTCAGCGACTCGCAACTCGAGGATCTGCTCGCGTATCTCGGCACGCTGCGCGACACCGGTACAGGAGCGAAATGATGCAGAGCGCATTGCGCGTCGCGATCGTGGCTCTCGCGTGCGTCTCGCTCGCCGCGATCGTTCGCTCGCAAACCGCGTCGGCGCCCGCGTCTGGCACGGCGCCGGGCGGGGTTACCGCCGGGGACATCCGCGCCGGCCTCTCCGATCCGACGCGCTGGCTCACCTTTTCCGGGGACTACACCGGCCAGCGCCACAGCCCGCTCACGCAGATCACGCCGCGCAACGTGAGCTCGCTCGCCTCGCAGTGGACGTTTCAGACGGGCTCCTTCGCGCGCGGCCGCGGCTTCGAGACGACGCCGCTCGCGGTCGACGGCGTGCTGTACGTGACGGGCTCGAACAACTACGCGTGGGCGCTCGACGCACGCACGGGCCGGCTGTTCTGGGAGTACAGGCGCACGCTGCCGACGAACCTCACCTACGGCGCGCTGGCGCCGGTGAACCGCGGCTTCGCGATCCTCGGCGACAAGCTGTACATGGTGACGCTCGACGCGCATCTGCTCGCGTTCGACAGGCGCACCGGCGGCGTGGTCTGGGACGTGACGCTCGCGAACTATCGCGAGGGCTACGCCGCCACGCTCGCGCCGCTCGTTGTCGACGATCAGGTCATCGTCGGCATCGGTGGCGGCGAATACGCGACTCGCGGCTTTCTCGATTCCTACGATGCGCAGACCGGCGCGAGGCGCTGGCGCCTGTACACCGTGCCCGGCCCCGGCGAGCCGGGCAGCGAAACGTGGCCGACCACCGCGGCCGCGGCGCGCGGCGGCGGCGGCACCTGGATGACCGGCAGCTACGACCCGAAGCTCGGGCTGCTGTACTGGGGCACCGGCAATCCGAACCCTGACATCTACAGCGCGAATCGCCTCGGCGACAATCTGTACACGGCCTCGCTGCTGGCGGTCGATGCGAAAACCGGCACGGTGCGCTGGCACTACCAGTTCACGCCGCACGACACGCACGACTGGGATGCGAACCACGTGCCGGTGCTCGGCGACGTGACAATCGGCGGCCGCGCGCGCCAGGTCGTGATGGTCGCCAACCGCAACGGCTTCTTCTACGTGCTCGATCGCGCGACGGGCGAGCTGCTCTTCGGCAAACCATTTACGGCGACGACGTGGGCGCGCGAGCTCGACGCGAAGGGCCGGCCGATAGTGCTGAACGCGGACGGCAGCAACGGCTGCCTGCCCGATCAGTGGGGCGGCACGAACTTCAATCCGCCGGCATTCAATCCGAAGCTGCAACTCTTCTTCGTGAACGCGCGCGAGACGTGCGCGCGCTATCTGCCGCAGGAGCCGCAGTACGTGCCGGGCGAGATCACGCCGGGCGGCGTGACGTGGATCGATCGGGACAAGCAGTTCGGCGCGTTGCGCGCGCTCGATGCACGCACGGGCGACATGAAGTGGGAGTTCCGCTATCCGCAGGCGAATCTGGCCGGCGTCATGAGCACGGCGTCCGGGCTCGTCTTCTCCGGCGACCAGGAAGGCAACTTCATCGCGTTCGACGCCGCGAGCGGCAAACAGCTCTGGCACTATCAGACGGGCACGTCGATCTGGGGAGCCGCGCCGATGACGTACATGCTGGACGGCAGGCAGCAGGTGCTGATCGCCTCCGGCGCCGCCTTGTTCTCGTTCGCGTTGCCGGCCCGCTAACGCTGTCGTCAGTTGCGTGTCGCACCGGGCCGCATGGGCCCCGCGGCGGTCGTCGGAACGTCCGAGTCGGCTGTGGCGGACACGCTGGCGCGCGAGGCTACCGCTCGCGGCGCAGCGATTGCCGGCAATCGAAGCGTGAAGGTCGTGCCGGCGCCCAGGCCAGCGCTTGCGACTCTGATCGTGCCATCGTGCAGCTCGGCGATGCGCCGCACGAGCGTGAGGCCGATCCCGAGCCCGCCTCGCCGATCTTCCGGTCTCTGCTGCGCCTGAAAGAACAGCTCGAACGCGCGTGCGACCGTCTCGGCGTCCATGCCCGCGCCGTCGTCGCTGACCGTGAGCTCGACCGCATCCTGCAGCGCTTCGACGCGCACGTTGATGTGCCCCCCTTCGACGGTATGCTGCGCGGCATTCGCGACCAGGTTCGTGATCACCTGCTCGATGCGCGCGCGGTCTCCGTTGACCCACGCTGTAGTCCCCGAGAGCTCCACGTGCCTTCCTCTGGTGATGCCTGCGGTGTCGAGCGTTCGAAGTGCCTCGGCCACGGCGGCGTGCACTTCGACCGGCTTTCGCTCGAGCGCGATCTTGCCGACGAGTGCGCGCCCGACGTCGAGCAGGTCGTCGACGATTCGAACGAGATGCGATGTTTGACGCGCAATGATTTCCTGCGCGAACTGGCGCTGCGCGCTGCTCGATTCCGCGTGCTGCAGGAGATGCACGGCGTTCGAAATCGACGCAAGCGGATTGCGCAGCTCGTGGCCGAGCATCGCGAGGAATTCGTCCTTCGCCCGGCTCGTTTGCGCCACTTCGACGAGGGATGCCTGCATCCTTGCCGTGCGCGCCGCGGCGCGCGCCTCGATCAGGGACAGAAGCAACGCCGCCACCAGAACGAACAGAGTGATCGCGGTGACGGCGCCGGCGAGCCAGCTCGCGCTGACCAGCGTCTCGCCGCTCACGGCGGCGGAGGGGAACTGCGCGGCGATCATTCCGGCGTAGTGCATGCCGGCGATGGCGAGCCCCATCACCACGGCCCCGAACCCGCGATGGTAGCGGCGCCATCCCGTCTCGAGGGGCGAAGAGAACGCAACGCCGAGCGCCGCCAGTGACGCGGCGACCGCGACCGCGAATGAGGCGACGACCCAGAGCGGGTCGTAGCGAATCGGCGGCGCGATCTGGATCGCCGCCATTCCGACGTAGTGCATCGCGCAAATGCCGCTTCCCATCGCGAAGCCCGCGCCCACGAGCGCCGCTCGGCCCACCTGCGTGCGGCTGGCGATGTGCAAGGCGAACGTCGACACCACGATAGCGATGAGCATCGAGAGCAGCGTGATAGCGACGTCGTATGCGATGTCGATCGGCAGCGTAAGGGCGAGCATGCCGATAAAGTGCATGGACCAGATGCCGATGCCCATTGCAACGCCGCCGCCGACGAGCCACGCGGGCGCAACCTGCGGAGACGCCACGCGGATACGCAAGGCGAGCGTGAGCGCCGTGTAGGAAGCCAGAATGGCGACCAGGACGGACACCAGGACGAGCGAATGGTGGTAGTGCTGCGGCATGCGGAGAAAACGAGCGTACCGCGTCGCTTGACCGTGCGGTAGCGGCGGCTTAAAAGGACCGCATCAGCGGGTGGCTACCTGCAACATTCGCAGGAGAAACGTTACGCGTCGGTTCGGAAAAACTGCAGCGTTTGCCGCGCTGAGCACACTATGTCTCGTCGCGTTTCGCGCATCGGCGCTCGAACCTGCGTATCTCGCGGAATGGCCGGACCCGCAGCGAATCGCGCAAGATTTCAAGGGGATCGATCGGCTCGATACGCTCGCGCTGCGGGTAGCCGCGCTCACGCGCCTGAACCGGCTGGTCAACGAGATGGCCGGCGACCGCTACTACTCGGCGGGCAAGTTTCCGACGCCCGACGAGGCGCGCGTGATCGCCGCCATCCGTGCGGCGGCTACGCCCCTGAACGCCGAGGTAGAAGCTGCGCTCGACGCGAAGGCGGCGGGGGCGGACACGCCGTTTCGCCAGTAGCGCCGCAAGATGCAGGCGTACGAGACGGGCGACGAGCTGCAGGCGCGCCTCATGCAGCTCTATTTCTCGCCCGCGTTCCGCGAGGCGCACGCGGCGAAGCTCCTCGACAAGCGCGCGCTGCAGGCGGCCGGCCGCGAGGATCTCGAGCGCCGCGGTAAAGAGCTCCGGGGCGAGCGCGAGGTACGCGTCGAGTCGCACGCGATCGAGATCGGGATCGGCGTTGCGGCGCTCGCATTGCTCGTGCTCGGCAGCTTCAATTTCTTGCGAGCGCCGACCGTCTCTCGCACCGAGCCCTACCGCTTCCGCGTGGGGTTGAAGAGCTTTCCGATCGAGCACGCGACCGGCGCGATCGCGAATTACACGCGCAGCGAGGTCAGGCAGCGGCACTTCAAGCAGTACAGCCAATACGCGCACAACGCGGACGAGCCGACAGTGACCGAGGTCACGGTGCAGGTGGACGAGGAGTTCACGCTCGACGAGGCGGGCCGCAGCGAGCCGATCCATTTCCAAACGCTCGCGCCGGACGCGAGTGTCGTCCCTGCCACTATGCACGCCGGCGATCGCCGGACCGTGCTTTGGACGACGATCGCGGGCGAGCGCGCGTACGTGTGCTTCAAGGGCCCGCGACTAGGGGACGGCCACCCCGTGACGCGGCGCGCGTTCACGCAGCTGTTTCCACGGCCGAACTGGACAGCCGTGCCGGCGCTCGTGCTCGGCTTCGTGATCGGCGACCTCGTGGTTGCGTCCCAGTACTCGGGCGTGCTCGCCGTCTTCGTCGCTTACCCGGTGTGGGCCGGCGTAATGAAGCTGCTGTTCTGGCTGCGCGCGGGTGCGCTCGGCGAGCAACTCACGGCGCTCGCGAAGCAGCTGTTCGAGTCTTCACAGTGACGCCGCCCACGCAGCCAACGACGGCCGCCGAATGGCGCGTGATCCGCTGGCTGTTCGGCACGCTCGCCGTGATCGCGGTTCTCTACCTCGGCTATAGCCTGATCAGCCGCGCACGCGCGTGCGACGACGCGTGCGCCACGTCGCAGCAGGGCGGCGGCGAGCTTCAGTCCTACGGCGGCGGCCGCTTCAATTCCGGCCTGCGCTGCGTGTGCGTCAAACCGCAGCGCTGAATGTCAGCGTTCCGTGATCGACGTGAACCGCCCGTTCACGACCGGGTTGCGATCCGAGCCCTGATCGCATTCGGCCTCGTCGATCATGCGCGTGGCGTCCGTCACGCGCGCGTAATTCAGCGTGATCCTGAAAGGCTCGGTCAGGGCTTTCGGGTCCTCGACCGTGAGCTGGTCCTCGATCTCCCTGCCATCGACCATGCGGATGCGCTCGACGAAGTGCAGCTGATCGCTCATCTCGAGCGCCAGGAAGCTGAACAGCACGAGCCGCGGCTTGATCGCGACGGTGTCGACGACGAGCGTGTCGCCTTCCCAGTGGCCCACCGAGTCGCCCATCTTCGTGGCCCAGAGCTCGTCCGCCGGCGGATGCGAGCGGCCGTCCGTGTAGATGTGCCGGAGGAAGCCGATGGTGTCGATGAACGTGACTTCCTCCGGTGTGATACGCCACTGCGACAGCGTCGGCGAGATGATGCCGAGCAGGAACGGCGGGGACGAGCACGGCGGATACGGCTGCACGGGCGGATGATCCGGGTCCGCGGCGACGAAGTCGTCGCGCTCTTTTTTCGCGGCGTCGAACTTCGCCTGCCACTCCGCGTTGAACGGCATCTTCGCGCCGAGGATCGGCGCGCCCGCTTTCAATCCTTCGGCGCTCAGGCTCTGACCTATGCCCTCGCCGACGAACACGTTCGGCTCCCAGAGCCCGGACCAATCCGGAAGCTTCGCGAACGCCGCGACGCGCGGTGACCACGGCGGCGACGGCTGGCACGCCGACGCGATCGTCCCGAGGGCCACGACGAGCGCAGCACGTCCGGCTCGCGCGCTCATCGCGACACTTCCGGATTGCCGACGATCTGCCCGTTTTTCGCGACCGACACGACCTGCGCGCCGTGCGTGCCGTCGCGCAGCGGATGCGCGATCACCGTGACCTGGTCGCCCGGCTGCAGGCTCCGCGGCTTCCAGCCGTGGCGCGACAAGCCCACGGGGTTGTCCATCTCGATGCCCCATTCGACGGCGGGCGAGCTTGGGTTCGCAGTGTCGGTGACCATGAGCTGAATCCAGCAGTGCGGGCTCGTCCACTGGAACTCCTTGACGGTGCCCGTCAGCGTGACCTCCTTGCTCGCGTCGAACATCGCGGCGGAGTGATGCGCTGACGCGCCGCCCATGGCCAGCAGCAGCGTGGCGCAAAGCAAGCCCATCGCAGAAGCCTTCATCGTGTGCACCTCAGCTCAGCAGCCACTTCCGCACGACGTCGATGTGCCGCGAGGCGAGCAACGGAGGCGCGTGCCCCACGCCGTCGAACTCGACGACTTCGACTTCTTTCGGGCCGCGCGTCTTCATCTTCTCCGCCGTCTCCTTCAACAAGACGTCGGAATTCGCGCCGCGCAGCACGAGCACGGGGCAGCGGATCTGGTCCCACACGGGCCAGAGGTTCAGGTCCGCGAGCGGCACGGACTTCATCGGCACGGCGATGCCGGGGTCGTAGCAGGTCTCGTATTTGCCGTCCGCCCGCTGCCGAACGCTGTAGCGCGTGAGATGCGCCCATTGCTCGGAGCTCAGCGTGCCGTACGGCTCCAGAATCTTGCGCAGATACTGTTCCGCCTCGGCAAGCGACTCGAACGTTGCCTGCGTGCCGACGTACGTCAGCATGCGCCGCGGCGCCTCGCGAGGGATGAACGGACCGGCGTCGTTCAGCACGAGCCTGCGGATCGGCGAGTTCGGCTGCGCCGCCATGAAGAGACCGATCAGTCCGCCGAGCGAAGTGCCGACCCAGTCGAACTGCTCCGCGTCCAGCCGCGCGAGCATCGCGGTGAAGTCGGCGCAGTACGTGGCGAACGTGTAGAAGCGCTTGTCCTCGAGCCAGTCGCTTTGGCCGCGCCCGACGATGTCGGGGCACGCGACGCGGCGCCCGTCGCGCTGCAGCATCGCCGCGAGGTAGTCGAAGTCGCGGCCGTTGCGCGTCAGGCCGTGAACGCACACCACCGGGGGCGAGCCGTTCTGCTTGCCCCACTCGGTGTATGCGATTCGGTGGAAACCACTGGTGGTGAGACTCAGGAAACTCTTCTGATCCATGAAGCTCGCTTAACGCCGCAGCGCGAATACCCAGACCACGCCGCCCTGCGGCACGATCGTCTCCGTGTTGCGCGCCCGATCGATGCGTCCCAGCATGCCTTGCGCGTCCACGCCCCAGCCCGACTGTACGGCAATGTACTGCACACCGTCGACTTCGTAGGAAGTCGGGACACCCGTGATGCCGGAGTTCGTGCGGTACTGCCACAGCAGCTTGCCGTTCGCGGCGTCGAATGCGTGGAAATAGCGGTCCGTGGTGCCGCCCGTGAACACGAGCCCGCCGCCGGTCGTGAGCACCGGCCCCCAGTTCGGCGACGTGTATTTGTGCGTCCACGCTCGCTCGCCGGTCTTCAGATTCCACGCCTGCAGCTCGCCGATATGGTCCGCGCCCTCCGCGATCGTGAAGTCGCGATTCTGCGCGCCGGTGAACTGCTGGCCGGGTCGGTATTCGACTTCCTCGCCCTCGAGCTCCTGGCACAGGTTCTCGTTCGCGGGAATATAAAGGTATCCCGTCTTCGGGCTGTAGGCCGCCGGCACCCAGTCCTTGCCGCCCCAGAGCGACGGGCAATACTTCGCGCTCTTGCCGATCGCGGGCTTGTGTGACATGTCGTACTCGGGCCGGCCCGTAACCGGATCGAGCTTCGTGAACACGTTCTGCTTGACGTAGGGCTTGCCGCTGATGAACGAGATGCCGTCGGCTTTGCGCTCGAGCATCCAGAGGTAACCGTCGCGGCCGGGGTGCACGAGCCCCGGAACCATCGCGCCGTTGCGCGGCAGGTCGACGAGCAGCGGCGGCGACACCTCGTCCCAGTCCCACGAGTCGTTCCAGTGGTACTGGTGGAAACCGCGCAGCTTGCCGGTGTCGACCTCGAGCGCGAGCACGGAGCTCGTGTAGAGGTTGTCGCCGGGCCGCGTGTCGCCGGTCCACGGACCCGGATTGCCGGTGCCCCAGTACGTGAGACCGAGCTTCGGGTCGTAGCTGCCGGTGACCCACACGGGCGCGCCGCCGGTCTTCCACGAATCGCCGGGCCAGGTGTTGTTGCCGGGCTCGCCGGGGCCCGGAATCGTGTACGTCTTCCACACCTGATTGCCGGTCTCGGAGTCGAGCGCGACGACGAAGCCGCGGATGCCGCGCTCGCCGCCGGACACGCCGACCATGATCTTGCCGTGGGCCGCTAGCGGCGCCATCGTCATGTAGTAGCCGGTGTTGTAGTCCGCGACGGCCTTGTCCCAGACGACGGCGCCGGTTTTCGCGTTCAACGCGACGACCTTCGCGTCCGACGTCGCCATGTATACCTTGTCGCCGAACAGGGCGACGCCGCGATTCGTCGGGTGGCCCATGCGGATGTCGGCCGGCATCTGGCGTCGATAGCGCCACAGCAGCTCGCCGGTCTTCGCGTCGAGCGCGTACACCTGGTTGAACGGCGTGGTGATGAACATCACGCCGTCGTTCACGACCGGTGGGGACTGATGGCCTTCGTTCGTGCCGGTGGACATGCTCCACGCGGGCTCGAGCGTGGCCACGTTGCGCGTGTTGATGCGCTCGAGCGGGCTGTAGCCCCAGGAATCGTACGTGCGCCGGTACATGAGCCAGTTGCCCGGCTCTGGCGATTCCAGGCGCTTGTCGGTGACGGGGCTATAGGCGCGCGGCGTCTGGGCGGCGGCCGTGAATGCCGCGAGCAACGTGCCGGCGGCGAGCGTGCAGGCGATGGAACGGAACATCGATCCCCCTTCAGTTTTTCGGCGCGACGGGCGCGCCCAATACTGAACGACCCGGGTCGACTTCGCCACGTCCCTTCGAGGAGGCCGCCGCCGCCGACACCGTGTCTAGAAGCTGCTGTGTCCCGTAAGCGCCTTGCCAACGACGAGGGCGTGCACGGCCTCCGTGCCCTCGTAGGTCGCGAGGCTCTCGAGGTTCAGCATGTGGCGAATGGTATGGAAGTCCATCGTGATACCGGCGCCCCCAAGCATGTCCCGGCAGTCGCGTGCCACGTCGAGCGCCATACGCACGTTGTTCCATTTGGCGAGCGACGCATGCATTGATTGCATCGCGCCCTGCTCGTTGAGACGTCCTAGCCGCAGTGCGAGTAGTTGCGCGGTCGTGATCTGCCGAGCCATCGTCGCGAGGCGAGTCTGGACGAGCTGCGTAGCCGCCAAGGGTCGACCGAACAGGACGCGTGTCGAGGTGTACTCGAGCAACTCCTTGAAGCAGGCTTGCGCCGCACCGACCGCACCCCACGCGATCCCGTGTCGGCCCTGAGTCAGACAGGCAAGTGCAGCACCGATCCCGGTGACCCCCGGCAAAACGTTCGCGGCCGGTATTCGAACGCCGTCGAAAAAGAGCTCGGACGTGATGGATGCACGCAGCGAAAACTTATGCTCGATCTCGTGTGTCGTGAACCCCCGCATGGCTTTCTCGACGAGAAACGCCCGGATCCCTTGTTCCGTGTTCGCCCACACGACCGCGACGTCGGCGATCGACCCGTTCGTGATCCAGATCTTCGAGCCTTGCAGCACCCAGTCACTGCCGTCGCGTCGAGCGTGGGTGTGCATGACGGACGGATCCGAGCCTCCGTGCGGCTCGGTCAGTGCGAAGCAGCCGATCACTTCGCCTTTCGCCATGGGCGGCAGCCAGCGCGTCTTCTGTTCTTCTGAGCCGTACGCGGCGATGGCGGACATCGTGAGAACGCCCTGCACGGCGACGAAGGTCTGCAGCGCGCTATCCCCGCGGTCGAGCTCCTGAGCCACGAGTCCGTACGCCACCGGGCCGAGTCCGGCGCACTCATACCCGTGGATCGTGCAACCCAGGAGGCCGAGGTTGGCGAGCTCGGGAATCAGCTCGCGCGGAAAGCGCTGTTCCGCGAAGCATTCGTCGATGATCGGTAGCACCTGATCGGTGACGAATCGCGCGACCGTGGATTGCGCCAAAAGCTCTTCTTCGCTGAGCATGGATTTGATGTCGAAGAGGTCGAGCAAATCGAGGTCGCGCATGGGCGTTCTCCGTTGAGCGGCAAGCTCGCGTTAGCGACTCGCAAGATGCTTGAGCGGCAAGGTCGTCCGGTCGACCACGCGCGCGAGAGCGAAGCCCGTCTGCACATGGTCGACGCAACCGAGCCTCAAAAGCTCGTTGCGCAGGAACTGATTGTAGCCCTCGAGATCCGGTGTAACGACGCGGAGCAAGTAGTCGAATGCGCCGGACATCGCCCAGCATTCCATGACTTGCGGAAACCGGTGAATGGCTGCCTCGAACTCGGCGACCTCCGCTTTGCCTTCGCGAACGAGCCGAACTTCGGCGAACGCGTTCACGGGTAGGCCAAGCAGCGATTGATCGAGCAGCGTGACGTAACCCTTGATGTAGCCCGCTTGCTCGAGGTTCTTGATGCGCCTGGCGCAAGGCGTCGCAGTGAGTGCAACGTCCTTGGCAATTGTGGCGACGCTCAAGCGGGCGTTGGTCTGCAGTTGCTTGAGGATGCGAACGTCGATTGGATCGATGGGCATGGCGGTTCTCCTCGCGGTCGCAAAGAGGTATGTAGTCGATAGGGGCGAAAATTGCCGGAAATTTAGAGGATAGCTCCAAAGAAGGTCACCATAAGACGAAAGAATAGCCAAAAACACTACCGACAAGGCGATAGGCTCGTCTCATCGATAGCAGCTTTTGTGAGGGAGCGGCGATGGAAAAGCGGTTGCAGCGGTTCAAGAGCCGGCTGGCGACCGACGTGTTGAGCCATCCCGTGATCGTCGCTAACCCGTATACGGCTTGGTTCAAGCGCGGTGACTTCGATCTAGAGCAGGCGCGCGCATTTCTCATCCAGTTTTCCGTCTTTTCCAACCAGTTTCTCGTCGCACAACTTCAAAAGGTCTTGAACGCCGAGACCCTCGAAGAAATGCGCGCTTCGAAAGAAATCCTGGCGAACGAAATCGGCGTTGGCTTTCGCAGTACCGAAGGCGCGCACGACGTTGACCTGGGCAGCCCGGAAGGCAGCATCGAAGGCGGCGTGTTTCACTTCCGCGCCGCGCACTTCGAATTGTTGGTGCGGATGGCGCGCCAGTTCGGCTTGTCGTTCGCCGAGCTGGGTAAACGCAGAAGCGGCACGCCGGCGACGCTGTTTTTCTGCGACGAGCTTGCACGTCTTTACGCGCACGAGGATTACGCGATCGCGACTGCCGCATCGTGGGCCGTCGAGAACTGGGCCGCCGCCGGCTTTTGGGACGAGCTCGTTCTCGGCTGGCAGCGGTATGGCGAGCGCTGCGGTACCAGCGCTTTGAACACCGCGTTTTTCACCTGGCATGCCCGACTCGAAGCCAATCACGCGCGGCATACGTGGCAGGAGCTCGAAGCGTTCTACCGGCAACGACCGGTCGATGAGGACGCATTCGTGCGGCATGCGAGCGAAATGCTAGACGGCGTCCTGGTTTTTTGGCGCGGATTGGATGAGCAGCGTCGCGCCCTCACAAAAGGAGTGCGGCATGCCGAGGTCCGTTGATTTGGCTCCGGCGCGGCGCAGCGCCCGTCGCGACGGCGTTCAAACCGAGTGCGTCGCGCAGTTTTCCGTGCAGTGCACAAGGTTTCTCGATCCGTCGGGACTGCTACTTGGTGAGTTGCCGGAGCTGGCGCGCGACGTCGGCAAACTCATTCAGCTGTATCGCGACATGGCGCTCACGCGCCGCTTTGAACAACGTGCGGTGGCGTTGCAGCGGACAGGTCGGCTCGGAACCTATCCCTCGAGCTACGGCCAGGAAGCGACGGAAGTCACGATCGGAGCCGCGATGGCGCGCGAGGACGTGCTGCTCGGCACGTATCGCGAAACCGGCGCAATGCTCGTGCGCGGTGTCGAGATGACGGAAGTCTTGCTCTATTGGGGCGGTGACGAGCGCGGCATGGCTTATGCGGGACCGCGCGCGCCGCGCGCGGACTTTCCGATTTCCGTGCCCATTGCCACGCACGCGACCCAGGCGGTTGGAGTTGCGTATGCGTTCAAGCTGCGGCAGGAGCCGCGCGTCGCGGTCTGCGTGCTCGGAGATGGCGCGACGTCGAAAGGCGACTTCTACGAAGCCATGAACGCCGCCGGCGTTTGGAAGCTGCCGCTCGTGTTTGTCGTGGTGAACAACGAGTGGGCGATTTCCGTGCCGCGTGACGCGCAATCACACGCGCAGACGCTCGCGCAGAAGGCCATCGCAGCGGGTATTGAAGGCGAGCAGGTCGACGGCAACGACGCGATCGCTGTCTACCACGTGCTCGAGCGAGCGTTGATCAAGGCGCGCAGCGGCGGAGGTCCACACCTCGTCGAAGCCCTCACATATCGACTCAGCGATCACACGACGGCGGATGATGCGCGCCGGTACAGGGCGCCTGCCGAAGTCGAGCGCCGTCTCGCGCTCGATCCGCTCATTCGTTTACGCGGCTATCTCGTCCGAGCAGGCGCGTGGAAGGATTCCGACGAGGCACGAATGGTCGCGGAGCACGACGCCGCCGTCGAGGCCGCCGTCGCTGCCTACCTCGCGGCCGAGACGCCAGCGCCCACGGCGATGTTCGATAATCTCTTCGAGCGGCTCCCGCCCGCACTGGAAGCGCAGCGGGCGGCGGTTAGCGAGGAGTCGCAGTCATGAGCGAAATCACCCTCGTCGAGGCCGTCAACCAGGCGCTTGCGCACGAGCTCGCCGCTGATCCGCGAGTCGTCGTGCTTGGTCAGGACGTCGGAGTGAACGGCGGAGTCTTCCGCGCGACTGCTGGTTTGCTGGAGCGTTTCGGCAAGGAGCGCGTGATCGATACGCCGCTCGCGGAGAGTCTCATCGCGGGCATGAGCGTGGGGCTCGCCGCGCAGGGTATGCGGCCGGTCGCCGAAGTGCAGTTCATGGGTTTCGTGTATCCGGCGATCGATCAGTTGCTCAATCACGCATCGCGACTCCGCAACCGCACGCGCGGCCGTCTTAGCTGTCCTCTCGTGTTGCGAACACCAACGGGCGCCGGCATTCACGCTCCGGAGCATCATTCGGAGAGCACGGAGACACTGCTCGCGCACATTCCAGGCTTGCGCGTGGTAGTTCCATCGTCGCCGGCGCGAGCGTATGGCCTGCTACTGGCGGCCATTCGCGACCCGGATCCCGTGGTATTCCTCGAGCCCACCAGACTCTACCGACTCGGCAAGGAGAACGTGCGCGATAACGGCCAAGCATTGCCGCTCGATACCTGCTTCGTCCTGCGCGACGGCGCCGATGTGACGCTGGTGACCTGGGGTGCTGCGGTGCGCGAAACGCTCGCCGCGGCCGACGCTCTGGCGGCGGAAGGGATCGGCGCCGAAGTCATCGACGTCGCCACGTTGGCGCCGCTCGACATGCAGACGGTCCTTGAATCCGTCGAGAAGACCGGCCGCTGCGTGATCGTGCACGAAGCTGCGCGCCACGTTGGCGTCGGTGCCGAGATCGCGGCGCGGCTCGCCGACGAAGGCCTGCTGACGCTGCATGCGCCGGTCAAACGCGTAACAGGATTCGACACCGTCGTGCCGCTCGCGAGGCTGGAAAAACAGTACATGCCTCGAGCCGAGCGCATCCATGCCGCCGTGCGGCAAGTTCTGGAGGCCGCATGAGCGTCTTCAAGTTGCCCGACCTCGGTGAGGGCTTACAGGAGGCGGAGATCAACGAGTGGCACGTCGCACCGGAGGCGGTCGTAGCCCTCGATCAGCCGCTCCTTTCTGTCGAGACAGCCAAAGCGATCGTCGATATCCCGAGCCCGAAGGCGGGCAAAATCAAGCGGTTGTTTGGCGCCCCAGGCGATCTCCTGCAAGTCGGTGATCCGCTCGTCGAGTTTGTCGAACCCTCTTCTGGCGATGCAGCGCCGAGACCGGACGCCGGCACCGTCGTCGGTAGAGTAGAAGCGAGCGCTGCGGTGACGCGTGAAAAGACCACCGTCGCTCGACGCGCCAACGCAGCGAGCATCAAGGCGACGCCGGCTGTGCGCGCCCTCGCGCGTAAGCTCGAGATCGATCTCGCGATCGTCACACCGACCGGTCCCAACGACACGATTACAGCCAACGACGTGGAGCGCGTCGCCGGGATATTCCAGCAGCTCGGCCCGCTGACTCTCTTGCGTGGTGTTCGCCGCACGATGGCGCGCAGCATGGCGCAGGCGCACGCGGAGGTTGCCCCCGTCACCGTCGTCGACGATGCGGACATCGCAGCCTGGTGGCCCGCGAGTCGCGATCTCATGCTGCGATTGATTCGATCAATCGCGGCCGGTTGCAAAGCAGAGCCGGCGCTCAACGCCTGGTTCGACAGCCACGCGCTCGGGCGGCGCCTGCTCGACAAGATCGATCTGGGGATCGCCGTCGACACTCCTGACGGGCTGTTCGTGCCCGTGCTGCGCGACATCGGTCGGCGAGACACTGCGGATCTGCGCGCAGGTCTGGAGCGCCTTCGCCGGGACGTGCAAGCGCGCACTATCCCGCCCGAAGAAATGCGCGGTTACACGTTCACCCTGTCCAATTTCGGAACTTTCGGTGGCCGGTACGCCAATCCGATCGTGCAGCCGCCGACGGTAGGCATCCTCGGTGCGGGACAGGTGCGCGAAGCCGTCGTCGCCGTCGATGGCAAGGCCGTCGTGCACCCGGTCGTGCCGCTATCGCTGACATTCGATCACCGCGCCGTCACGGGTGGGGAAGCAACGCGCTTCCTTGCCGCGGTACTGGCCGATCTCGCGAAGGGCTAGAGCATGATCGATTTCGAATTCGGTCTGGCGGACGAGATCAAATTTCTCAGGGAGCAGGTGCGTCGGTTCGCGAGCGAACGAATCGCGCCGCGCGCCGCACGCATCGATGCCGAGAATCGGTTCCCGCGCGATTTGTGGCCCGAGCTCGGTGCGCTTGGCTTGCTCGGTATCACGGTCGACACCGAGTTCGGCGGCGCAGGTCTCGGCTATCTCGCGCACGTGATCGCGATGGAAGAGCTCAGCCGCGCGTCGGCCGCTGTTGGGCTCTCATACGCCGCTCACTCGAACCTCTGCGTCAATCAGATAGCGAAGTGGGGCACGGCAGAACAAAAGCGACGGTTCCTGCCTGCGCTCTTGAGCGGCGAGCACGTGGGCGCTCTGGCAATGAGCGAGGCGTGTGCGGGCTCCGACGTGCTGTCCATGCGCACGACGCTCGCACCGGACGGTGACGGCTACGTTCTGAACGGCACGAAGATGTGGATTACGAACGGGCCGGAAGCCGACGTGCTCGTCGTCTATGCCCGCGTGACCGATGCCGCGAGTCACGCGCCCGGGCTCGCCGCCGTCGTTGTCGAGCGAACGATGCGCGGGTTTTCGAGCGAGGCGAAGCTCGACAAGCTTGGCATGCGCGGCTCGGATACTTCGGGGCTCGTCTTCGACGCGGTCCGCGTCCCGGCGACGCACATCCTTCCGGGCAATGGGAAGGAGATCCTGATGTCCGGGCTCGACACGGAGCGTGTCGTGCTCGCAGGTGGCGCGCTCGGCATCATGCGCGCGTGCCACGACGTGACGATTCCGTACGTTCACGAACGCAAACAGTTCGACAAGCCGATCGGCAGTTTCGAGCTCATGCAGGGCAAGCTCGCCGACATGTACAGCAGGATGAACTGCACGCGCGCGTACGTGTACGCGGTGGCCGCGGCTTACGATCGCGGGGAGAAAACACGCTACGACGCGGCGGCTGCGATCATGCAGGCGTCCGAGTCAGCGACGTGGATCGCGGGGCAGTCGATCCAGGCGCTCGGCGGTAACGGTTACACGAACGAATATCCGGCGGGCCGGCTTTGGCGCGATGCCAAGCTCTACGAGATCGGCGCCGGGACGAACGAGATTCGACGCATGTTGATCGGCCGCGAGCTGTTCGCGGCTACTGCGGGGTGATGTCCGTGGCTGGTTATCGAAGCAAGGTCGCAGTCGAGTCCGATGACTACAAACGCAACGCCGACGCGCATCGAGCGCTTGCGGCTGATCTGCGTCGCCGGAACGAAGAGATCGAGCGCGGCGGCAAAGAGCGCGCGCGAGCGCGGCATCAGCAGCGCGGCAAGCTGCTCGCTCGGGATCGCATTGCGAGACTGCTCGATCCGAATTCGCCATGGCTCGAAGTCGGCCGCCTGGCGGCGCACGAGGTATACGCTGAGCCGCTTCCGGCCGCCGGTGTCGTCTGCGGCGTCGGCCTTGTCTGCGGCGTGCGCTGCATGATCGTCGCAAACGACGCGACGGTAAAAGGCGGGACGTACTATCCGCTCACGGTAAAAAAGCACCTGCGGGCGCAAGAGATCGCGCTCGAGAACAGGTTGCCGTGCATCTATCTCGCCGACTCCGGCGGGGCGTTCCTCCCGCTGCAGGACGAGGTATTTCCGGACCGGGAGCACTTCGGTCGCATCTTCTACAATCAGGCCCAAATGTCGGCTCGCGGCATTCCGCAGATCGCGGTTGTCATGGGTTCCTGCACCGCGGGCGGCGCGTATGTACCGGCCATGTGTGACGAGACGATCATCGTCAAGAACACCGGGACGATCTATCTCGCCGGGCCGCCGCTCGTCAAAGCTGCCATCGGCGAAGAGGTCGATGAGGAAACGCTCGGTGGCGCGGACGTGCATACGCGTCTGTCGGGCGTCGCGGATCACCTCGCCGAGAACGACGAGCATGCTCTCGAGCTTGCGCGCCGCATAGTGGCGCATTCGAACGTCGAGCCGGCGCGCACTCTCGGGGCCGGCGCCGTCGCGACGCCGCCGCTTTATCCAATCGAAGAGCTCTACGGGCTCGTGCCGATCGATCTGCGTTACGGCTACAACGTGCGTGAGGTCCTGCTCCGGATCGTCGATGCGTCCGAGTTCGACGAGTTCAAGCCGCGGTACGGCACCACGCTCGTTTGCGCATTCGCCCGGCTGTGGAATCAAACCGTCGGCATCGTTGCGAACAACGGCGTGCTGTTGTCCGAGTCTGCTCAAAAGGGCGCTCACTTCGTGCAGCTCTGCAATCGCCGGGGCGTGCCGCTCATTTTTCTGCAAAACATTGCCGGTTTCATGGTCGGCAGGGATGCGGAGCGGCGGGGCATTGCCAAAGATGGCGCAAAGCTCGTGACCGCAGTCGCGTGCGCGCGCGTGCCGAAGATTACGGTGATCATCGGCGGCTCGTTCGGCGCGGGCAACTACGGCATGTGCGGCCGAGCGTTCGGGCCGCGCTTCCTCTGGACGTGGCCGAATTCACGCATTGCGGTGATGGGTGGCGAGCAGGCCCGAATGGTTCTCGCGCAGATCCGCGAGCGGCGGGCGGGTGGAAGCGACGAGAACAAGAACACGGATGACATTGGAGCCCAGTACGACCGCCAGTCGCATCCTTATCACGCCAGCGCGCGACTGTGGGATGACGGCGTAATCGATATCGTCGAGACGCGCAGCGTGCTCGGTTTGAGCCTGCAGACCGCGCTCAACGCGCCGATCGGCGACGAAGCGCCACTTGGAATACAGCGCATGTAGCGTATGAGTGCCGAGTCACGACAGCCGCTCTTGCTTCGCTCGCTGCTGTTCGTTCCCGGCGACAGCGAGAAGAAGCTCGCGAAATGCGCAAATGTACCAGCGGACGCCGTGATTCTCGATCTCGAGGACTCCGTCCATCCCGAGCGTAAGGCCTATGCCCGCGAGCAGGTGCGTGAGTTCTTGACGCGACGCACCGCCTCGGGACAGTCGGTGTGGGTACGCATCAACGCGCTGAGCACGTCGGACTGCCACGCCGACCTCACCAGCGTCATGAGTGAGCCGCCAGACGGCATCGTAGCGCCGAAGGTGCGAACGGCCGGCGATGTGATCGAGCTCGGCCGTTGGCTGGAAGATTTCGAGGCAAACGGCGGTAATCGAGTCGGCAAGACACGCATCCTGCCAATCGCGACCGAAACTCCGGCCGCCGTGCTCACGCTCGATACGTACCTGCACAGCGATCGGCGCCTGGCGGCCGTGACTTGGGGCGCTGAAGATCTGTGCATTGCGCTCGGCGCCACAACCAATGTCGACGAGCGCGGCGAGTGGCTGTCGCCCTACGAGCTTGCGCGCTCATTGTGCCTGCTCGCGGCGGCAGGCGCCGGCGTGCCTGCGCTCGACACCGTGTACACGGACTTTCGCGATTTGGCCGGGCTGAAGAGGCAGGCGAACGCAGCGCGTCGCGACGGTTTCGCGGGCAAGCTCGCCATCCACCCCGATCAGGTCGAAATCATCAACGAGGCGTTTCAACCGACGGCCGAGGAGATAGAGCGGGCCCGTCGCGTGCTGGCGGCGTTCGGTGCGGCGGGCACGGGCGTGGTGGCTCTCGATGGCCGAATGCTCGATCGACCACACCAGCTGCGCGCGCGCCGGACGCTGCAGGTAGCCAATGCCATCGAAGAACGCGCCAACGGAAGTGCGGGCGGCGCGGGATAAGGAGGTTCGTCATGTCATACCTACGGAGAGTCGACCACATCACTTACGCGTGTGCGCCCGGCACGATCGAAAAATGGGCGTGGTTTCACATCGAGGTGGAAAAGGGCAGGTTGATCACGCGCATCGACGACGTGCGTCCGGAGGACCCGTCGAGCAGCATGAAGCTTTGGTGCATAGACTACGGAGAGTTCGGTATCGCGCTCGTCGAGGGTATCGATCGCGCTGAACAGTCTCAGGTCACGAAGTTCGTGGAGCGTCACGGTGACCACTCGTGTCAGCACGTGGCTTTCGACTGCGACGATCTCGACGGCTTCCGCAGACGTCTGCTGCGCATGGGCGGGCATCCGCGCGGCGAGATCCTGGTGCGCCACGACGGTTTCGGGTTGCTGAAGCAGATGTTCGCGAAGGGCTATGCCGAGGGCGACGCCGCGGAAGCGAGTTTCCCCGAGTACGTCCAGCGGCCTCGCAAGGGTGAAGACGACACGCACATCACCTTCTCCGAGCAGGCAGGCCACGATTTCTACGAGCAGATCGAGCACGCGCGAGTGAGCGGCGATCACGAGCCGCTGATCGACTTCGCGCGCATGCCGCCGGACTGGCACGCGCCCGCCGGCGAAGATAACCGGAGCTCCGATGGTCGCGCGTGACCGGGAGCGTCAGCTCAACACGCTGCGCATTTGCTCGATCAGCCAATCGAGCTCAGCGCGTTCGATGACGAGTGGCGGTGCGAGCCGGATCACTTGAGCGTGCGTGTCCTTTGCGAGAACGCCTCTTTCGAGCAGGCGTTCGCAGATCGAGCGCGCGGTGCCCGCTTTAGTTGAGATCTCGATGCCGATGAGCAGCCCCTTGCCGCGGACGTCGACGACGCACGGCGCCTTGATCTGCCGCAGGGCTGCGAAGAGATAGTTGCCGTTGGCCGCGGCGCGCGCTGCCAGGTTTTCCTCTACCAACACTGCGAGCGCTTCGCGCCCGACCGCCGCGGCGAGCGGATTGCCGCCGAAAGTGCTGCCATGATCGCCGGGGCGAAACAACGTCATCAGCGCCCGGCTCGCGACAACGGCGGACACGGGATATACCCCGCCACCCAGGGCTTTGCCGAGCACGAGCACGTCGGGCTCGGCTCCGCGTTCGTGCTCGAACGCGAACATCTTGCCCGTGCGGCCGAATCCCGTCTGAATTTCGTCGAGCATGAAAAGCACATTGCGCTCTCGGCAGAGCTCCCGTGCCGCCGCCAGATACCCGGCAGGCGGAACGAGAACACCCGCTTCGGCTTGTATCGGCTCGACGAGGAACGCCACGGTGTTGTCGGTGATGGCGGCGCGAAGCGCATCGATGTTGCCGAAATCGATGAGTTTGAATCCCGGCGTGAACGGACCGAAGTCCTCTCGATATTGCTCTTCGGAGGAGAACCCGACGATCGTCGTCGTGCGGCCGTGAAAGTTGTCCCGACAAACGATGATCTCGGCGCTATCGCGAGGCACGCCTTTCGCGCGGTAACCCCATTTGCGTGCGAGCTTGAGCGCCGTTTCGACTGCTTCGGCGCCGGTGTTCATCGGCAGAGCCATCTCCATATTCGCGACGGCGCAGAGGTCGGCCAGGAAGGGCCCCATCCGATCGTTGTGCACGGCGCGAGATGTGAGCGTCACGCGCCCGGCTTGCTCGATCAGCGCGCGGACGATGCGCGGATGCCGGTGTCCCTGATTCAGGCTCGAATAGGCGCTGATGCAATCGAGATAGCGACGACCGTCGACGTCCCATACCCAGACGCCTTCGCCGCGACTGATCACGACCGGCAGCGGCGCGTAGTTCGGCGCGCTCACTCGCTCCGTGTCGACGATGACGCATCGACTGTCCGTCACAGCGTGTACTTGCCCTGCGGCCCGCTCGTGCGCGCCAGCGTTTGCAGCCCGAATAAACTCTCGACGAGCTCGACCACGAGCTCGGCCGTCCGATTGCCCTCGTCGTAAGCGGGATTGAGCTCCATGACGTCAAGCGAGCGCATGAGCCCTGAGTCGTAAATCATCTCCATGCAGAGCTGAGCTTCGCGATAGGTCGGGCCGCCAGGTACCGTGGACGGGACGCCTGGCGCGATCGAAGGGTCGAGAAAATCCACATCGAAGCTCACGTGCAGATGCAGGTTGTTTTCCGCAACCTGGGCGAGCGCCTGCTCCATCACCGTGCGCATGCGTAGCTCATCGACGCGACGCATGTCATAAACGGTCATTCCGCTGCCAACCACGAGCTGCTTTTCCACGGCGTCGACCGAGCGAATGCCGATCTGCACGATCCGATTCGCCGCGAGCGCCGGCGTGCTCTTGCCGAGGCTCGTGAGCTCGCGCGGGCCATGGCCGGCGATCACGCTCACGGGCATCCCGTGAATGTTGCCGGACGGCGATGAGCTCGCGACGTTGAAGTCCGCGTGAGCATCGAGCCAGAACATCGCGAGTGGCGAGTTGCGTTCCTCGCAATAGCGTGCGATAGCCGCCACCGAACCGATCGCGAGGCTGTGATCCCCGCCCATGAGCACTGGCACTTCGCCGGCTTCGAGGCTCGCGTAGACGGCGTCATGCACCGCACGGCACCACTGCGTAACTTGCTCGAGGTGACGATAGCCGCCGCTGCGCTCCGCTTCAGGGTTGGCCGGTCCGACCACGTTTCCGCGGTCCAGGACGCGCCGGCCAAGACGGCGCAGCGCTTTGTCGAGCCCCGCGACGCGCAAAGCCTCCGGACCCATGGAGGCGCCTCGCCGGCCGGCGCCCACGTCGGTGGGCGCACCGATCAGCGCTACTGGAACCAACTCCCGGCTCGGGGCCATCGAAGGAGTGTGGCACGGCCCGCCGGCGAATTGCACCGCCGGCTTATTTTTTCTCTAGCTCGCCCTCCCAACGCGCGACGACGGCCGTCGCGATGCTGTTGCCGACGACGTTCGTCGCCGAGCGCCCCATGTCGAGGAAGTGATCGACGCCGAGCAGCAGCAGCAGACCGGCCGCAGGAATGTCGAACTGCGCGAGCGTGGCCGCGATGACCACGAGCGATGCGCGCGGCACGCCGGCCATGCCCTTCGACGTGAGCATAAGGATGGCCACCATCGTGATCTGCTGGCCGAGCGAGATCGGAATTCCATACACCTGCGCGATGAACATCACCGCGAACGTGCAGTACATCATCGAGCCGTCCAGGTTGAACGAATAGCCGACGGGCAGCACGAAGCTCGCGACGCGATTGCTGACGCCCACGCGCTCGAGCTCCTCGAGCGTCTTCGGGTAAGCCGCTTCCGAGCTCGCCGTGGAAAACGCGAGCAGCACGGGCTCGCGCACGCGGCGCACGACCTCCAGGGACCGCCGCCCGAGGAACAGCGAGCCGAGCGCGGTCAGCACCACCCAGAGCAGGAAGATGCCGAGATAGAACTCGCCGACGAAGAGTCCGTACACGCCGATGATGCCGAGGCCTTCCTTCGCGACGATGCTTGCGAGCGCGCCGAACACGGCCAGCGGGGCGAACAGCATCACGTAGCCCGTCACCCGCAGCATGATCAGCGACACGCCGTCGAGCGCCGTGAGTACCACGTTCGTGCGGTCGCCGAGCGAAGCCATCGCGATGCCGAAGAACACGGAGAACACGACGATCTGCAGGATCTCGTTGCGCGCCATCGCGTCGAGCACGCTCGTCGGGATCGTGTGCGTGATGAAGTCCTCGAGCGTGAGCCCGCCGGGCTTGAGCCCCGTGGCCTCGTCGCCTGCCGGAATCGGCAGGTGCATCGCGGTGCCTGGCTGCAGCAGATCGACGAGCAGGAGGCCGAGCGTCAACGATACGAGCGAGGCGAACAGGAACCAGCCGAGCGCCTTGACGCCGATGCGTCCGACGGTCGCGATGTCGCCCATCTTCGCGATGCCGACGACCAGCGTGGAGAACACGAGTGGCGCGATGATCATCCGCACGAGCCGCAGGAACGCCGTCGGCAGCAGCGCCAACGTGTCAGCCAGACGCGCGCTCGCGTCCGTGAAGTATTCGTGCGAGACGTAACCCACGGCGGTGCCGAGCAGCAGCGCTATCAGGATCACGGTCGTCAGGCGGCTGCCTGCTCTCTTGCTGGTTACCGGTTCGGCCATGCGCTTGTGGAGATGCCTCGAGTTAGGGAGCGGCGCGCGTCGCGGGATCATAATGGAGACCGTTACGCCCGTGCGACCGCCGGTTGGCGGCGGTTCGCGCCCAGCGGGTCCCGATCTCGAAACCTTGCGTCCCGGCCTTGGAAATCGCCGACGTGCCCTGTCGCGCCCGGGGCTGGCGGCGCGCTGGCACGATCTCTGCAGTCGTATGATTCGAACAAGAGGGCCGCGCCATGCTGTCGAATCTATTGCAGGACATCCGCTACGCAATCCGCCAGCTCGCGGCGAGCCCGGGCTTCACAGCGGCCGCCGTCGTCACGATCGCGCTCGGTGTCGGCGCGAACGCCGGGATCTTCGGTGTGGCGAAATCCGTGCTGCTCGACGCGCTGCCGTACGCGGACGCCGGCCGGCTGGTGCGCGTCTACGGCGGTTCGCCCGCCGACGTGCGGCCGCGCGGACCTCTGACGGCCGGCACGATCAACGACATCGCCGCGCGACAGCAGTCGCTCACGAGCATGGCCGCATTCGGCTACGGCGCCAGCGACGCCGTGTTCGGCGGCGCGGACGGCGCGCGCATCGCCAAAGTGGCGTGGGTGGAACCGGCGCTCTTCCAGACGCTCGGCGTCGTCGTCGCCAAGGGCCGCGCGTTGCGCGCGGAGGACGCGACGGACGGCCTGGTCGCCGTGAGCGGCGGCCAGGGCGAGGATACGGCGAAGTCGGTGGTCGTCTCGCACGCAGCCTGGCAGCGGTTGTTCGCCGGCGATCCGGAAATCGTGGGCCGCGACGCGCTCGTCTCGGGGTTGCACCGCACCGTCGTCGGCGTGCTGCCGGAGCATTTCATCGGCCCGGCGGGCGAGGCGGACTTCTACTTCGCGATCGATCTCGCGCCCGTCGTCGCGCACCCGATCGTCGCGCGGCGGTCGGGCTGGCTCGGGTTCGTCGGGCGGCTGAAGCCAGGCGTTAGCGAAACGGCGGCGGCGAGCGAGCTCGCCGCGATCGCGGCGCAAGGCAAGCGCGAGCACCCGGAGGACATCGTGCCCGGGGTCGTGACGGTGCCGATGCGCGACGCGCTCGTGGGCGACTCTCGCGCGCCGCTCGTGGTGCTCCTCGCGAGCGCGGCGCTGGTGCTGCTCGTGGCGTGCGCGAATCTGGCCGGCGTGCAGTTGTCGCGTGCGCTGTCGCGGCGCCGCGAGTTCGCGGTGCGCGTCGCGCTCGGCGCAGGCCGCTTGCGGATCGTGCAGCAGGTGCTCGCCGAGAGCGTGCTGCTCGGGCTCGCGGGCGGCGTCGCCGGGCTGCTGCTCGCCATGCTCACGCTCACGGCGCTGAAGGGGCTCGCCGCGACTTCGTTGCCGAGCTACGCGCATCTGTCGCTCGACGGCGGGGCGATCCTGGCGGCGGCGCTGATCGCGCTCGCGGCGGGGTTCGCGTTCGGCGCCGCGCCGGCCATCATCATCGCGGCCACCGATCCGCAGGCGACGCTGCGCGAGGAGACGCGTGGCGCGAGCGAGACGCGCCGCTCGCGAATGCTGCGCGGCGCGCTCGTAGCGTGTCAGCTCGCGCTGTGCGTCAGCATGCTGGCCGGGGCGGGGCTCCTCGGACGCAGCCTGTGGGCGATGACCAGCGCACCGCTCGGCTTCACGCCGAGCGGCGTCTTCACCGCAACGGTTCGTCTGCCGCCTCGCGCTTACGCCGAGCCGCAGGCGCGGGCGGCATTCTCCGACTCCTTCGTCGAGCGCCTGCGCTCGCTGCCGGGCGTCACCGAAGTGGCGAGGGCGAATGCTCTGCCGACGGCCGTCGGGCAACGCATGGGGCTCGCCGTCGACGGCTTGATCCCGGCTGATCAGACCGAGCCGTTCGTGCTTTTCACCGTCGTGTCGGACGACTACTTCCGCGTGCTGCGGATTCCGTTGCAGCAAGGCCGCGCGTTCGACGAGCGCGATCGCGTCGACGCGCCGCCGACGGCGATCGTCAGCGAGAGTGCGGCCCGCCGCTTCTGGCCGGCCGGCAACGCCGTCGGCGCAAGGATTCGACTCGGACCGGACCGCGAGTCCCCGCTCGTCGAGATCGTCGGCGTCGTCGGCGACGTGCGCAACGACCGTGCGCGAGCGGACGCCGAGCCGATTGTGTACGTGCCCGCGCGCAGGGTCGTGCCGTTCGTCTCGCGTTATCTGCTGCGGGCGGACGGCGACTTTGGAGCTCTGGCGCGCCTGGCCGAGCGCGAGCTCGCGACGATCGACGGTGGGCTGGTGCTCGACGCCGCGATGCCGCTCACGGAAGTTGCGGGCCAGGGTCTCGTGAGCCGGCAGCTGCCGGCCGTGCTGATCGGCGCGTTCGGGGCGCTCACGCTGCTTCTCGCGTCGATCGGCGTCTACGCGATGTTCGTCAGCATGGTCATGGCCCGCGAAGCGGAGTTCGCGGTGCGCATGGCGCTCGGGTCGCGGCCTTCGGCGCTCGCGCGGCTCGTGCTATGGCAGGGCGCAGGCTGGATCGCGGCCGGCCTCGCCGGCGGCGTCATCGGCGTCGTGTACGTCGCCGCGTCGCTGCGCGACCTGCTGTACGGGATCACGCCGTTCGATCCGCTCGCGCTCGGCGGCGCGATCGTCGTGCTCGCCGTCTGCGCGACGGCCGCGTTGCTGCTGCCGCTGCGTCGGGCGATGTCCGTGCAGCCGGCGGACGTGCTGCGCTCGCAGTAGCGCGCGTCAGGGACCCGACGGGCCGCCGGCCGCGGGCTGCGCGAAGCCGAGCTTGCCGACGAATGGGCCCGCCACGACGATCGCGCCGCCCTCGAGCTTAAGCGGCAACGCAGCCAGCTGCCACGGCGCGGGCCCGCTCACGACGCGCGCGGCGTCTCCCGGGTCGAACTCCGACTCGTGGCACGGGCACTTGAAGTGCAGCTTGTCGTTGAACCAGTCCGTGACGTCGCAGCCCGTGTGCGAGCACACGCCGGAGTAGGCGACTACGCCGTCCGCCGCGCGGCCGATCGTGTCGCCGACGAGGCGCGCGGGATCGAGACGCACGACCGCGAGCTGGTTCAGGCGCGAGCCGTCGCGCACTCGCATGGTCGCGGGATTCATCGGGAACGCCAGCACCTGCTTCGAGCCGACCGTGAGGTCGGCCAGCGCGATGACCTGGCCAGCGCGCTTGCCGAACGCGAAGACCAGCGCGTCGCCGACCTGCGGCGGAGCGCTGGCCTCCTCCGTCTCGTCGGCGCGCGACGCGACGGCCGGAGCCGCGAGGGCAAACGCGCAGCACGCCTTCAGAAGCGTGCGGCGCCGTGTCGTCGGTTCGCTCGAATTGCGGCTGTCGCTCATGCCCGTCCCTCGTCGTGCCCTGCATTGTGCTGGCGCGAAATGGTTCAGACAACCTGACAAACAGCCGCAGGCCCCGTATCGTTGGCGTTGCACGACGCAGAGGGCGCCATGGCACAACAACTACTCACGGCGGTCGTCGGCAGCTTTCCGCAACCCGATTGGCTGATCGACCGGGCGCTGCTCACGAAGATGATGGCGCCGCGCGTCCGCGTGCACGAGGTGTGGCGAGTCGCGCCGCCGTTGCTCGAGCAGGCGCAGGACGACGCGACGCTCATCGCGATCCGCGAGCAGGAGCGCGCGGGCATCGACATCATCACGGATGGCGAGATCCGCCGCGAGAGCTACTCGAACCGGTTCGCGAACGCGCTCGACGGCATCGACCGCAATCGTGTCGGCGAGATCGTGGGCCGCACTGGCATCCGGATTCCGGTGCCGATCGTGTCGGGGCCGATCAAGCGGCGCGAGCCCGTCGAGGTGCGCGACGTGAAGTTCCTGCGCGCGAACACGGACCGCACAATCAAGATCACGCTGCCGGGCCCGTTCACGATGGCGCAACAGGCCGTCAACGAGCATTACAAGGACGAAGAGAGTGTCGCGTTCGCGTACGCGGACGCCGTGAACGAGGAAGTGCGCGACCTGTTCGCCGCCGGCGCCGACGTGGTGCAGCTCGACGAGCCGTGGCTGCAGGCGTGCGCCGACGCGGCGCGCCGCTACGGAGTGCGGGCCATCAATCGCGCGCTGGCCGGCATCACCGGGACGACCGCGCTGCATCTGTGCTTCGGCTACGCGGCGCTCGTGAAGGAAAAACCCGCGAGCGGCTATTCGTTCCTGTCAGAGCTCGAGGACTCCGCGGTGGGGCAGGTCTCGATCGAGGCCGCGCAACCACGGCTGAACCTGGGCGTGCTGCGCGCGCTGAAGACGAAAACCGTGCAGGTCGGCGTGCTGGACTTGAACGATCGCAACGTCGAAAGCGCTCATCAGGTGGCGATGCGGATCCGCGCCGCGCTCGACGTCGTGCCGGCCGACCGGCTGATCGTGACGCCCGACTGCGGCATGAAGTACATGCCGCGCGACGTCGCGACCGGCAAGCTGCGCGCGCTGGTCGAAGGCGCCGCGCTCGTCCGCGCCGAGCTGTAGCCCCGGTTTCACCGGTCTGGCACGCGTTTGCGTGCCGTTGCGATCCTCCAGTTGACATACCTTGAACAGATAGGTAACTTACATTTAACGGCTAGGCATTGGTGATAATGACGGCGCACGCGGCCCGTCTTCGGAGGGGAGCTTCCGGCCATGCACGCACACGCAGGTCTCGCGGATCGTCGCGACGCTTCGCACGGCATCGACCTGGCGCCGATGCTCGACTTCGTAGTCAATCTGCTCATCTTCTTCATCGTCACGGCCGTGTTCGTGAAGGAATCGGCGGTTGCCGTGCGGCGGCCGACGAGCGCGGACGCGTCGAGCCAGAAAATGACCGCGAGCATCGCAGTGCGCGCCGATGGAGACATCGTGATCGACGGCAACACGGTCGACGTGCGTGCCGTGCGCGCGAACGTCGAGCGGATCAGGGCGCTGGATGAGCACGCCGGTCTCGTCGTCGTGGCGGAAGCGCGCGCGCCCATGGGGACGCTGATCAGCGTCGTCGATCAGGCGCATCTCGGCGGCATCTACGACATCACGTTCAGCACGACGGAGTGACCATGCAACACCCATACGTCATCGGCGCCCTCGCAGTCGTGTGCGTCGTGGCCTCGTCGGCGGGAGGCCAGGAGCGCCAGCGGCGGACTTCCACGGCGCCGCCCGAGATCTCGGCCGCGACGGCCAAAGCACTGAACGCCGCGATCGACGCGCTCGGCGGTAAGCGTTACGACGAAGCCTCGGCCGCGCTCGCCTCCCTCGACGGCTCGCGCCTCCCCCCATACGAGCGCAGCAGGGCGGAGCAGATCCGCTTCAACCTTGCCTATGGGACAGGCAGATACGACGACGCGCGCTCTCACCTCGAGTCGGCGATCGCCGCCGGCGGACTCGGCACGCAGGAAATCGCGCAGGCGCGCTATCAGATCGCGCAGACCTACATGGTTCAGGAACGGTGGAAGGAGGGCGCCGGTGCGCTCGAGCAGTGGTTCGCATCCGTCGAGAATCCGAATTCCGCCGCTTACTACCTGCTCGGCGTGGCGTACTACCAGATGGGCGATCACGAGCGTGCGCTGGCTCCGGCGCAGCGCGCCGTCGATCTGAGCGACAAGCCGCAGGAGACGTGGACCGCGTTGCTGCTCGCGCTTCGGCTCGAGCGCCAGGAATACCGCGACGCGGCTCGTCTGCTGCAGCAGCTCGTCGTGCTGGTGCCACAGAAGAAGACGTACTGGCTGCAGCTTTCATCCGTATACGGCCAGCTCGAGGACTACCGCAGCGCCACGGCGACGCTGCAGCTCGCGTACGACGCGAATCTCCTGACGGAGGAATCCGAGATTCGCCGCCTCGTCGATCTGCTCGTATTCACCAATCTCCCGTATCGCGGCGCCCGCGTGCTCGAAGACGCGCTCGATCGGCATGCCGTGAGCCTCGTGGACGCCGCGGTCTACGAAAAGCTCGCGAATTGCTGGATCGCTGCTCGCGAATTCGAGCGCGCGGTCGCGCCGCTCCAACGTGCCGGCGCGCTGGCGACCTCGGGCGAGCCGTTCGCGCGCCTCGCAGAGGTGCAGGTGCAACGCGCCGACTGGCCGGCGGCTGAAGCGGCGCTGCGCCGCGCGCTCGAGAAGGGCGGGCTGCGTGACGAAGCCAACGCGCAGCTGCTGCTCGGCGTCGCGCTGCTGAACCAGGAACGCCTCGACGACGCGCGCGAATGGTTCACGCAGGCGGAGCGCTCGCCCGCGCATCGCGACGCGGCGCGTTCCTACCTCGCGACCATCGCGGCGCGCTCGCCGCGACTCTTCTAGGAAGCGGGCGCGTCAGCGAATCGCGAGTGGATTGCCAGGCGAGCCCGTGGCGCCCTTCAGTTTCAGCGGCGCAAAGAAGAACGCGAACTCGTACGCGCGATCGCGCGCGAGATCCTCCGTCACGAGGTTCTCGAAGATGTAGGTGCCGTTGCGCGGAATCAGCAGCTGGTGCACCGGGAACTGCAGATCCTTGTTCGGGTTCGGGATGACTTCCATCGACCAAGTGTCAGCGCCGACCATCACGACTTTGTGATCGACGAGCCATTGGCCCGCGGCGAGGCCCGGCCCCGGCGCGCCCGAGTTGAACTTCGCGTTGTCCTTGTTCCACAGCGAGCCCCAGCCGGTGTGGAAGACCACGACGTCGCCCGCGTGCACTTCGACTTTCTCCCGCGCGAGCGCGGCCGTGATGTCGGCGACGGTGATCTCGTAACCGCCTTCGAGCATCGCCACGCCCTTCAGCGCCGCCACGTCGATCAGCACGCCGCGCGTGGCGATCGCGCCGACGTTCTCGACGCCGAGCTTCGCGAGGCCCTCGGCCTTGGCGAACTCCTTGCGGTCGTTGCCGTTGTAGAACAGATCGCCGATGCCGATGTGCCCCAAGCCGTCGAACTGCGTGCCGATCTGGCCGAGCTCGCCGCTGATGACTTCGTCGTGGTACATCATGTTGTTCGTGCCCATCGGGCCGAACGTCTGCGGGATCCGCAGGCTGAAGTGCCGCGTGCCGAACAGCGGCATCGAGGACTCGTAGACGTGACCCAGCTGGTACACGGTGCCGGTCTTGATCAGGTTCTTCGCCTCGAGCACCTTGGCCGCGTTCAGCTCGTTCGCGGCTCCGCGTTGATCGGCGGCGCCCCAGCGCGACGGATACCAGCGGTCGGCCTGGCCGAGCGCGACGGTGGTGGCGGCTGCGGCTGCGGCGGCTGCAAGCAGCCAGCGCGAGCGCGCGCGGACGATCGCGGGGACCTTCGGCATCGGAGTTCCTCCAGGGGCGGCGAGACGAGTACGCGCGGCACTATAACCCTCGCGTGCGAGTCCCGCAGCGGAAGGCGGCGGTGTAGAGTAACGGCCGGGGACCACCAGCCGGGGGGATTGCGTGTCGTCGTCGAGTCTCGTCCTGAAGATTGCCGCGCTCACGGGCGCGCTGTTGCTTGCAGCCTGTTCACGCTCCCCGGAATCGACGGCGCCCGCCGCGTCCGCCGCCGCCCCGCCGCAGAGCGCGGCGCCCGCGCCCACGGGCACGCGAGTCGAGTGGCCGTACTATCGCGGGAACCTGGCGTCGCAGCACTATTCGCCGCTCGATCAGATCAACGCGTCGAACGTCGCGAAGCTCGAAGTCGCCTGGCGCTTCAACACGGCTAACTACGGGCCGAAGCCCGAAGCGCGCAACGAGACCACGCCGCTGATGATCGACGGCGTGCTGTACACGACCGTCGGCACCACGCGTAACGTCGTCGCCGTCGACCCGAAGAGCGGCGAGCTGCTCTGGGTATGGCGGCCGAACGACGGCGAGGCGCGCTACAAGGCGGCGCCGCGCAAGACGTCGGGCCGCGGGCTCGCGCGCTGGTCCGACGGCGCGGGGCACGAGCGCCTGTTCGTCGTGACACCAGGGTTCTATCTCGCGGCGCTCGATCCGGACACGGGCCGGCCCGTGCCCGGCTTCGGCGAGAACGGCATCGTCGATCTGATGATCGGCGTGCGCGGCGAGGTCACGCAGAAGACGAGCATCGGCAACAGCTCGCCCGCGCTCGTGATCGGCGACGTCGTGATCGTCGGTCCCGCGCACGACGTCGGCATGCGGCCGCCGTCGCAGAAGAATCTGAAGGGCGACGTGCGTGGCTTCGACGCGCGCACCGGCAAGCTGCTGTGGACGTTCCACACGATCCCGGCCAAGGGCGAGCCCGGCTACGAGACGTGGCTCGACGGCTCCGCGGAGACCGCGAGCAACGCGGGCGTCTGGGCGCCCATGGCGGCGGACGCCGAACTCGGCTACGTGTATCTGCCGGTCGAAGCGCCGCTCGCCGACACCTACGGCGGCGTGCGCCCCGGCAACAACGTCTACGGCAACAGCCTCGTGTGCCTCGACGCGAAGAGCGGGCGCGTCGTGTGGTACTTCCAGATGATCCATCACGACATCTGGGACTGGGACAACCCCACGTCGCCGATCCTGATGGATCTCGTCGTCGACGGTAAGCCGGTCAAAGCCGTCGCGCAGATCACGAAGCAGGCGTTCGTGTACACGTTCGATCGCACGAACGGCAAGCCGGTGTGGCCGATCGAAGAGCGGCCCGTCGGCAAGACCGACGTGCCGGGCGAAGTCACGTCGCCGACGCAGCCGTTCCCGACCAAGCCGCCCGCGTTCGATCGCCAGGGATTCACGGACGACGACCTGATCGACTTCACGCCCGCGTTGCGCGCCGAGGCCGTCGAAGGCACGAAGGCGTTCCGCAAAGGGCCGATCTTCACGCCGCCGTCGCTCGCAAACGAAAAGGATGGCACGAGCGGCACGCTGATGCTGCCTAGCTTCACGGGCGGCGCGAACTGGGAAGGCGGCTCGTTCGACCCCGAGACCGGCCTGCTGTACATCGGCTCGTACACGCAGCCGAGCATCGGCGTGCTGCACCCCGAACCCGGGTTCTCGGACATGAAGTACATCGCCGGCGGCGGCGCGCAGCTGCCGTGGCTGAACGGCCTGCCGGTCGTGAAGCCGCCGTATGGCCGCATCACTGCCATCGACATGAACAAGGGCGAGATCAAGTTCCAGATCGCGAACGGCCCGACGCCGAAGGAGATCGCCGAGAACTCCGCGCTCAAGGGCGTCACGCTCCCGCCGACCGGCCGCACGACGCGCGCGGCCACGCTCGTCACGAAAACGCTGCTGTTTACGTCGGAAGGCTGGGGCGGCTCGCCGATTCTCTACGCGCGCGACAAAGCGACAGGCGACGTGATCGCAGAGATCAAGCTGCCCGGAGCGACCGGCGGTCTGCCGATGACCTACATGCTCGACGGCAAGCAGTACGTCGTCGTCTCCGTCGGCGGCCCGAACGGCGCGGAGCTCGTCGCCCTCGCTTTTCCGTAGCGACGGCCGGACGACTACCTACCAGTGGAGACCGAGGCGTAGGGCGAGCAGTACTGCGGTGCCGATCACGATCATGCCGAGAATGTCGCGGCGCCACACGAAGTAGGCGCTCGCGACCGCCACCGAGAAGAGGCGGGCGTCGCGCCACGTGGAGATCAGCACGCCGTCCGTCAGAACGATCTCCGGGGCGATGACGGCGATCAGCGCCGCGAGCGGCGCGTAGCGCAGCGCTTCGAGCAGCCAGTGTGGCAGCGGCAATTCGCGATTCGGCAGCAGGAAGAAGCCGCGCGTGATGAAGCTGATCACCGTGAGCCCGACGATCGCGACAGTGAGCTCAACCGTCGTCATGGCGCGCGCTCCGGCTTTGCGTCGGGGAAGAAGCGATCGAGCACGAAGCCAGCGATGACGCCGGCGGCGATCGCGGTCACGATGTTGAGCTTGAGCGGGAAGCCGAAGGCCGCCACCGCCGCGACGGCTGCGATGCCGCCCGAGACCCAGCTCTTGCGCCCGGACAGGAGCGAATAACCGACGCCGAGCAGTGCGAGCACGCCCGCGAACTCCAGGCCCCACTCCGTCGGCACACGATCCGCGAGCACGATGCCGAGCACCGAGGGCGCCTGCCAGCTGAACCAGTTCCACAGCACGCCGCCCCAGAAGTATGGCCACTGCTCCGGCGACGGCCGGGCCAACGGGAAGCGGCGCGTGAACAGCACGTAGTTCAGATCGACCGCGAGATAACCCAGCACGAGTCGCTGCCAGCGCGGCAGATGACCGAAGTACTTGCGCCACTGCGCGCTGAAGATCACAAACCGCAAATTCACGCAGAACGCGGTCGCGAACAGCACAGAGAGCGGCGCACCGGCGGCGATCAGCGGCAGCGCCGCGAGCTGTGCGCTGCCCGCATACACGAGCAGCGACATCGCGGTAGCGGCGGGGATGGAGAGGCCGCTCTTGACCATCGCCACGCCCGTAACGAGCGCCCACGCCGATATGCCGAGCGACGGCCCGAGCATCTCGCGCACGCCGCGCCAGAACTCTTCTCGATCGGTCAGACGGTCGGTCACGGTTTTCCGCTGCTCAAAACACGCGCGCCGGGCTTTGAGGCCCGGCGCGGTGACGAGAAACGCAAAGAGCGGTGCCTGTTAGGCTTCCGCCTCCATCAGCTTCTGCACCAGGCCCGGTGGCACCTCGGAGTAATGATCGAACTCCATCGTGAACGTGCCGCGGCCGCTCGTCGCGGAACGCAGGAAGTTGATGTAGCCGAACATCTCCGACAGCGGCACGAAGCCCTGCACCGTCGCCTGGTTGCCCTTCTGGCCCTGCTCCGTGACCTGACCGCGGCGACGGTTCACGTCGCCGATGATCGTGCCGAGGTAGTCGGACTCCGTCACGACTTCGATCTTCATGATCGGCTCGAGCAGCTTGGGCCGGCTCGACTTGTGCGCCTCACGGAACGCCGCGCGGCCCGCGATTTCGAACGCCAGCGCCGACGAGTCGACGTCATGGTACTTGCCGTCGATCAGTCGCGCCTTGAAGTCGACGACCTCGTAGCCGGCCACCTGACCGCGCTTGCACTCGGTCGTGACCGCGTGCTCGACGGACGGAATGAACTCGCGCGGGATGCGGCCGCCGACGACCTCGTCGGAGAACTCGACGCCCGAGCCCGCCGCCAGCGGCTCGAAGATCATCTTCACTTCGGCGTACTGACCGGAACCGCCCGACTGCTTCTTGTGCGTGTACACGAGCTCGACCGGCACGCCGAACGCCTCGCGGAAGCTGACGCGCGGACGGCCCATATTGGCCTCGACGCCGAGCTCCGTGCGCATACGGTCGATCGTGACCTCGAGGTGCAGCTCGCCCATGCCTTTCAGCACGGTCTGGCCGGTTTCCTGGTCTACCTCGAGACGCAGCGACGGATCGGCCTTCACCATCTTGTAGAGCGCGGTCGACATCTTGTCGACGTCGGCGCGCGTCTTCGGCTCGACCGACACGCTGATGACGGGGTCCGGGAAGCGCATGCGCTCGAGCAGCGCCGGCTTGTCGGGGTCCGACAGCGAGTCGCCGGTCTCCGTTTCCTTCATCGAGACGAACGCGCAGATGTCGCCCGCGCGGCATTCTTCTATGTCCTTCGTGGCCGCGGCTTGCACCTCCACGATGCGGCCGATGCGCTCCTTCTTGCCGCGCGTCACATTGGCCAGCGTGTCGCCCTTCTTGATGACGCCGGAATACACGCGCACGAACGTCAGCGTGCCGAACTGGTCGTTGATGACCTTGAACGCGAGCGCGCGCGCCGGCGCGTCGTCGCGCACTTCCTGCGTGCCGATCACCTTGCCGTCCGGGTCCACCATGCCAATGCCGCCGTTCTCGCCGGGGAAGGGCAGGTAGTCGATCACGGCGTCGAGCAGCTGCTGCACGCCCTTGTTCTTGAACGACGAGCCGGCAAAGATCGGCACGAACTCGCCGCTGATGCAGCCCTTGCGGATGCAGGCCTTGAGCACCTCGGGGTCGAACTTGCCGTTCTCGACGAATTCCATGAACGCGTCTTCGTTCAGCGCGAGCGCGTGCTCGAGCAGCTCCTGACGGAGCTCCGGAATCCGCTTGATCCAGTCGTTGTCGGCCGCCGAAGCGAACGTGAAACGGTCTTTCAGCGCCTCGAGCGGCACCGTATCCCACGTGCTGTCCTTGTCGTCGGACTGCCAGATGTAGGCCACGCCGGCGACGAGGTCGGCCATGCCCGTGAACTCGTCGTAGCTGCCGAGCGGCACGTGGCATACGACCGCCTTCGGGCTCAAGCGCTCCTTGATGCCCTTCACGCAATGCGTGAAGTTCGCGCCCATGCGATCCATCTTGTTGACGTAGCACATACGCGGCACGTTGTACTGATTCGCGAGGCGCCAGTTTGTTTCCGTCTGCGGCTCCACGCCGGCCACGCCGTCGAACACCACGACCGCGCCGTCGAGCACGCGCAGGCTGCGGTTCACCTCGATCGTGAAGTCGACGTGTCCCGGGGTGTCGATCAGGTTGATCTGGTAACCCTTCCACTCGCACGAGACCGCGGCGCTCTGGATCGTGATGCCGCGTTTGCGCTCCTGCTCGAGGTAGTCGGTCGTCGTGCTGGCCTTGCCGTCCTTGGTGTCGTGCACCTCGATGATCTGGTGCTTCTTGCCGGTGTAATAGAGCACGCGCTCGGTCGTCGTAGTCTTACCGGCATCGATGTGGGCGATGATGCCGATGTTGCGATAGAGCTTCAGGGGCTTTTGCCTGGCCATAATCTCGGGTTCCGCAATCTGAAAAGGGGTTTTGGGGCGCGCCTGTCGGGCGCCAAAGGGTGGCTACTATATAGATTTATGGCGATTTTGGGAGCCGTGGCCGGGTAGAAACTCAAGCCCCCGCTCAAGCTTGGCGAATGTTTGGGTTTCCACGACTGGTCTGCGGCGCACCGCACGCGCGATAATTCATCATATTCCCCCGGATTTCCTGGCTGAAAATGAACCGACGCGTACTTCGCATCGCCCTCCCGCTGACTGCCGCCGTTCTGGCGGCCGGCTGCGGGCCCGCGCCGGACAAGCTCGCGGCGCGGTATTCCGAGGTCGTGAAGGGCTACTGTATCGACTGCCACGATGCGGCCGGCCAGGAAGGCGGATTGACGCTGGAGGGCGTGGACCTGAACAAGGTGCCGGAGCACGCCGACATCTTCGAGAAGGTGGCGCGCAAGCTGCGTGGCCGGCAGATGCCGCCGCCGGGCAACGCCCAGCCGGACGACGCCACGCGTGCGGAGTTCGTGGCCTATCTCGAGAAACGGCTCGACGAGGCGGCGGCTGCCACGCCGAACCCTGGCCCCGCGTCGATCCATCGCCTGAATCGCACGGAATACGGCAACGCGGTGCGCGACCTGCTCGCGCTCGACGTGGACGCGGCCGAGTTCCTGCCGGCCGACGACGAGGGTTACGGCTTCGACAACATCGCGGACGTGCTGCGCGTGTCGCCGTCGCTGCTCGAGCAATACCTCGCGAGCTCGGCGAAGATCGCGGCGCTCGCCGTGGGCGATCCGCAGACGCCGCCGATTACGACCGTTTATCGCGCGCCTTCGGATCTCGCCCAGTCGCAGCACATCGAGGGCCTGCCGCTCGGCACGCGCGGCGGCATTCTGATCCATCACAATTTCCCGCTCGACGCGGAATACGACTTCAACGTGTTCCTGCTGCGGAACATCGTCGGCTACATGACGGGCCTCGAGTGGCCGCACGAGCTCGAGATCGCGATCGACGGGGAGCGCGTGTTCATCGCGCACGTCGGCGGCAAGGAAGACAACCTGGCGTCCGACACGAACATGTCGGCCACCGCGAACGAGATCGACGCGCGCCTTCGCAAGCGGGTGTTCGTGAAAGCCGGCCCGCACGACGTGAGCGTGGCGTTCCTCGAGCGCAGCGCCGCCGAGACACACGAGCCGCTGGAGCTGCACACGCGCAATCTCGATCTGCAGGACATGAACGGTTTGCCGGTGCTCGACTACGTGAACGTTACGGGCCCGTTCAACGCGAAGGGCCCCGGCGACACACCGAGCCGCGAGCGCATCTTCACTTGTAAGCCCGCGGATCAGGCCACCGCGCGCGTCTGCGCCACGGAAATCCTATCGAAGCTCGCGCGCCGCGCGTATCGCCGCCAGCCGAGCGAAGAGGATGTTGCGCTGCTGATGACATTCTACGACTCGGGCGCGGCACGCGCGGGATTCGACGCCGGCATAGAGTCCGCGCTGCGCATGCTGCTCACGAGCCCGAAGTTCCTGTTCCGAGACGAGGCGGATCCGAAGAGCGCCAAGCCTGGCACCCTGTACGCAGTGGGCGATACGGAGCTCGCGTCGCGCCTGTCGTTCTTCCTGTGGAGCTCGCTGCCGGACGACGAGCTGCTCGACCTCGCGGCTAGAGCTAAGCTCGGCGACACCGACGTCTTCCGCAAGCAGGTCGTGCGCATGCTGGCGGACCCGCGAGCGGAAGCGCTCGTGAAAAATTTCGCGGGCCAGTGGCTGTTCCTGCGCAACCTGAACACGTTCCGGCCATCAACGGAGGAGTTTCCGGACTTCGACGACAACGTGCGCCAGGCCATGCGGCGTGAGACCGAACTCCTGTTCAACAATGTGATGCGCGAGGATCACAGCGTGGTCGAGCTGCTGACGGCCGACTACACATTCGTCAACGATCGGCTCGCGAAGCACTATGGAATCGAGGGTGTGTACGGCAGCCAGTTCCGCAAGGTGCCGATCACCGACCCGAACCGCCGCGGCCTGCTGGGCCAGGCCAGCATCCTTTCGATCACGTCGTACCCGAACCGCACGTCGCCCGTGCTGCGCGGCAAATGGGTGCTCGAGAACGTGCTCGGCACGCCGGCGCCGGCGCCGCCGCCGAACGTACCGACGCTGGCGGAGAACGAAGCCGGCAAGGCCGCGCGCACCTTACGCGAGCGGCTGGCCGCGCACCGCACGAACCCGGTGTGCTCGACGTGTCACGACATCATGGATCCGATCGGGCTCAGCCTCGAGCACTTCGACGCGGTCGGTCAGTGGCGCACGCGAGAGCCTGGTGGAGCGATCGATTCGCACGGCCAGCTGGCCGACGGCCGACAGGTCGACGGCGCAGCGGCGCTGCGCGAAGCGGTGACGGCCGATCCGGAGCAGTTCGCCCGCGTATTCACGTCAAAGCTGATGACCTACGCGCTGGGCCGCGGCGTCGAGACCTACGACATGCCGACGGTGCGTAAGATCGTGCGCGACGCAGCACCGGAGCACTACAAGTTCTCCGCCATCGTGAACGGCATCGTGAACAGCCCGGCCTTCCGCATGCGCCGCGCCCAGTCGCCCGCCACGCCCGCGCCTACCACCGTCGCCCGCGCGGAACGCCAATAAGACAGGAAAATCTCCTTTTCAATTTTTCTGTCTTAGCCGGCGAAGCGGTGCATGCCGCCGTCGACGTGGATGACTTCGCCCGTGATGTAGCGCGCTAGCGGCGAAGAAAGGAACGCGATCAGGTACCCGAGATCCTCGGGCTCGCCGAAGTAGCCGATCGGTATGTTGGCGTCGATGAACGCCTTGCGGTTTTCGGGCGTCGGATGCAGTCGCTCGAGGATCTGCTCGCTGTTGATGCGGCCCGGCGGAATGCAGTTCACCGTGATGCTGTCGCGCGCGAGCTCGCGCGACAGCCCCTTCGCCCAGTTGTGCAGCCCCGCCTTCGCGACCGACGCGATGTTCACGCCGAACGGCTCGTTCGCGCCCGTCACGTTGATGATGCGGCCGAAGCCCTGCTTGCGCATCGCGGGCACGAATTGATTCGTGAGCCGACGCACGAGCTCGAAGTTCAGGCGCATGCCTTCAAGCCACTGCTCTTCGGTTGCGTCCCAGCGCACCGGGCGCGAGCTGCCGGCGTTGTTCACGAGGATGTCGAGCCCGCCGAACGCCGCGAGCACGCGGTCGCGCACGCGCTCGATGCCGCCATCGCTCGTCAGATCCTCGGCGACGACGAGTGGGCGTACGCCGCCGGCCTGCACGATCTCGGCCGCCGCTTCCTCGAGCAGGTTTTCGCGCCGCGCGACGATCGCCACGCGGCAGCCTTCCGCCGCCATGATCTTCGCGGCGCCACGACCGATGCCGCGGCTCGCGCCGGTCACGAGGCACGTTTTGTTCTTCAGTTGCAGGTCCATCGTGGTCGAACTGTAGCAGCGAAAGCGCGGTGGCGTGAACGCAGGTACACTCCGGCCTCATGGGGGCAGCTACGGGAATCGAGGCGCGCGCCGGGAGCGCGGCGCCATGGACGCTCCGGCGCGTGGTCACGGCCGGCGTCATCGGCAACGTGCTCGAGTGGTACGACTTCGCCGTGTACGGGTTCTTCGCTCCGACGCTGGCCGCGAAATTCTTTCCCGCCGCGGATCCGCGCGTGTCGCTGCTCGCTGCTTTCGGCGCGTTCGCAGTCGGCTTCCTGATGCGGCCCGTGGGTGCCGCGGTGTTCGGCCACATCGGCGATCGCTATGGTCGAGCGCGCGCGCTGCTGTTCTCCGTGGCGATGATGGCCGTGCCGACCGTGCTCATGGGCCTTCTGCCGACCTACGAGACCATCGGCATCGCAGCCTCGATCCTGATCGTCGCGCTGCGCATGTGCCAGGGCATCGCCGTCGGCGGCGAGTTCACCGCGTCGATCGTGTTTCTCGCCGAAAACGCGCCGGCGCCGCGCCGCGGATTCTTCGCGAGCTTCTCGATGTTCGGCGCCACCTTCGGAACCATGCTCGGCTCCGCCGTCGGCGCTTTGCTCACGAATGCACTGAGCCCCGAGGCGCTCGCGAGCTGGGGATGGCGCGCCGCGTTCGTCTCGGGAATCGTCGTCGCCGTCGTCGGCATCATCATCCGCCGCGGCATGTTCGATTCGCCTGGCAAGGCAACCGTCGCGTCACCACTCGCGGTTGCGTTCCGCGATCACCGCTGGCAGGTGCTGCGCGTGCTCGGCCTGAACGTGGCCTCCGCCGCGACGTACTACACGCTGTTCGTGTACGCGGCCACGTGGGTCTCGCAGACGACGAAGATCGAGCGCGCCGTGGCGCTCGACGTGACCACGGTGACGATCCTCACCTTCCTCGTCGTGTTGCCGATCGCCGCATGGATCTCGGATCGCTTGGGCCGCAAGCTGATGCTCATCGTTGGCATGACGGCGTGCCTGCTGTTCGCATATCCGTTGCTGACGGTGATGCACGCCGGTGCAATCGCGACGACCGCGGCCGCGCAGATGGCGTTCGGCGGATTGCTCGCGCTGCAGATGGCGGCGATCCCGGCGGCGATGACCGAGATGTTTCCGCATGGCGTGCGCGTGAGTGCCGTCAGTGTCGGCTACGGGCTCGCGTACGCGCTGTTCGGCGGCACGGCGCCGGCCGTGGCCGTGTGGCTGATCGGCCGCACCGGCAGCGATACCGCGTTCGCCTGGTATCTGATGGGGCTCACGGCGATCTCGCTGGTGCTCGCCCTCGGCGTGCGCGACCGGCGCGGCGAACCGCTGTCCTGATCCCGACGGTTTTTTGACGTTGCGCCGCGGCGGCGCAGCCGCGGCGCAGCCTTTTCGCCGTGAGAACGCCGCGGCACGGAAGTTGCTGTGTATCGGGCGGTGCCCGCAAAGGCTCGGCCCGGAGGCCAGTAACGTGAACGACCATCCCGTGGATCCGCGGGAAAAAGCGCTCAAGGTCAACCTCGACCCGCGTTTCTACGGCGCGTTCGCCGAGATCGGCGCCGGCCAGGAAGTCGTGCGGTGGTTCTTTCGCGCCGGCGGCGCGGCAGGAACGATCGCCAAGAGCATCTCCGCGTACGACATGAAGGTCAGCGACGCCATCTACGGCGCGTGCGCGCGTTACGTCTGCCGCGAGCGACTCGAGTCGATGCTCGACCACGAGCAGCGCTTGAACCTGGAACGCCTGAGCAGCACGCGCGGCGACACCACTGCGTTCTTCGCGTTCGCCGACACCGTGTCCGCGCGCAGCTTTCGTGGCAACAACGAATGCCATGGCTGGATGGGGATCAAGTTTCAGTCGCGACCGGGCGGGCAGAGCCAACAGATCGTGATTCACGTGCGGATGCTCGATCACGAGAACGCCGCCCAGCAGGAAGCGCTCGGCAACGTCGGCGTGAATCTGATCTACGGCGCGTGCTACTACTTCGACCAGCCCGAGAAGCTGCTCGAGTCGCTGCTCGACGGACTCAACACGAATCGTATCGAGATCGACCTGATCGATTTCTCCGGCGACGAGTTCGCGAAGGTCGACAACCGTGTCTTGAGCCTGCGGCTCGTGCAGCTCGGCCTCACCGGCGCGGCCATGTTCTCGGCGCACGGCAAGGTGCTGCAACCGTCCGAGGTGCTGTACAAGAAGCCGGTGCTCGTCGCGCGCGGGCGGTTTCGCCCTGTTACGTATGTGAACCTGGATCTCGCGGCGTCGGCGTTGCGCCAGTTCGAGAAGGTGACGCCCGACGTCAAGCCGGGCGAGACCGTGTCGATCATGGAAATCACGATGCGCAATCTGCTGGCGCAAGGCGAGGTCGACCTCGCGGATTTCCTGAGCCGCGCCGACGTGCTCGCGACGACGGGCCACACGGTCATGGTCTCCGACTACGTGGAGTACTACCGGCTCGCGGCCTATCTCTTTCGCTACACGAACCGCCCGATCGGGCTCGCAATGGGCGCCATGAATTTGCGCGAGATTTTCGACGAGTCGTACTACGCGAAGCTCGAGGGCGGCATCCTCGAGAGCTTCGGCCGCCTGTTCAAGAACAACCTGCGACTCTTCGTCTACCCGTACATCGACGAGAGCACGCGCGAGCTGATCACGCTGGCCAATCTCACCGTGCCGCCGGCCCTGAAGCAGCTGTACGGTTACCTCGTCGATCGCGGCTGCATCGTGCAGCTCACGGACTTCAACCGCGACTACCTCGGCATTTACTCGCACGACGTGCTGAGCAAGATCGGCCCGCACAATGCCGAGTGGGAGTCGATGGTGCCGCCGGCAGTCGCTGCGGTCATCAAGGCACGCGGGCTCTTCGGCTACGCGCACGCCACGAAGAAGCGTCAGCGCTCCGCCGGTTGATACGCGTCAGCGCGTCACTCGAAACAAGGCGATCGCGCCCAGCCTCGTCACTTCGCTGCACACCGTGAAGCTTGTGCTGCTGCGCAAGCCGGCGCGGACGCGTGCGGGCGGGACGATCTGGGCCTCAAGGTCGGAGACGCCGCCACTGCGATCATCAAAGCGTCCGACGTGATGGTCGCGAAGTAGTCTGCGATCGTCCTTGCGCAACACTCCAAAACGACAACGGCGCGGTGCATCGAGCACCGCGCCGTATCGTTTCAAGGCTGGAACGTAAGAGCTACTTCGCTTCGCCCGCGGGCACCTTCGCTTCGCCGGCCGGTGCAGCTGCGCCGAGCGGCGGCAGCGTGCGCAGGTACGCGACGATCGCGTCGAGGTCGCTCGGCTCCATCTTCGCGTACAGGCCGTACGGCATGAACGGCAGAAGCGTGCGGCCGTTGCGGCTGACGCCCGTCGTGATCGCCTTCTTGATCTCGTCGTCCGTCCAGTTGCCGAGGCCGGCATCCTTGTCCGACGTGATGTTGGCTGACACCGCCGCCCAGTCATAGATGAACGGCTTCGTGTACACGTTGCCGCCGTGGCCAAGCTGCTTCATGTCGATGACGCCCATCACGTAGGTCGTGTGGCAGTCCATGCAGTGGCCGATCGGTCCGGCGAGATATTCGCCGTACTTGACCTGGTCCGTCTTCGGCACGTCGGGCACGCTCGTGACCTTCGGGCCGTACCCCGTCAGCGGGAACGAATACGTGCTCTTCGGCACTTCGTTCTTGATCGCGGGCACGGTCTTCAGGTACGCCGCGATCGCGTGCGCGTCGGTGTCGGACATCCCGCGGTACCAGCCGAACGACATCGGCGGGCCGAGATACGCCCCGTCGGGCCGCTGGCCGTTGCGGATCGCGTTGACGATGTCGTCTTCCGACCAGGAGCCGATGCCGGTCTCCATGTCGGGCGTGATGTTACGGGCATAAGCCTCGAACACCGGCTCCTTGATGACGAATGCGCCGGCGAAGCTCTTGCTCGGATCGAGCGAGCCATCCGGCAGGTGCGGCGTGTGGCAGTTGCCGCAGCCGGCCACGGTTTCCACGAGATATCTGCCGTGCGTGAGCTTGTCGGCGCCGTCGCTGATGCGCTGCACGGCTGCCGCTGCCGCGGGCGCGGCTGCCGGCGCGGCCGCGGGTGCAGCTGCCTTCGGCGCCGGCGCTGGCTGCTGACTACAGCCCGTGGCACCGAAAACCAGAACCAATGCCGCCCCGATCGCAAGGGTCGGGCGGACTCCCCCGTGGCCGATTCTCACCTGTCGTTCTCCCGTGGTTGGCGCAAGAAAGCGCCAAGCATACGTAAAAATGCGGCGGCAGCGTAGAACTTGCGCGCGCTCCGAGCGCACTCCGCCGGACGTCGCGGCGCGCCGCCGGCACCGCTCGACGGAAAGGCGGCAACGAGTCGCTGGGCTTTCTTCAGAAAAAACGCGCAGTTATCTGCCGTATATTAACGGTTAAAGATCGGCTAACGTGGCGCTCCCGTGGCTCGGCCGCAGATGGCCGCGGCACCCTTATGCAGGCAGACGCACAATCATTACGCGAGCAGGCGCAGAAGATTGCGTCGAGCGGCGCGCTCGGCCGCTCGCGCTCGTATTCGCGGCTGCTCGAGTTCCTCGTCGACTGCGCCTCCGCCGGGCGAACGCCCAAAGAGCTCGAGATCGCAATGGAGGTGTTCGGCAAGGGCGCCGACTTCGATCCGAGCCAGGACTCGATGGTGCGCGTGTACGCGCACAACCTGCGGCAGAAGCTCGAGCACTACTATGCCACCGACGGCCGCACGGAGCCGCTGCAGATCGCGCTCGCGCGCGGCGAGTATCGCGTCTCTCTGTTGCCCGGCACGCCGGTCGTGGAACCGCCGGCGGTCGTCGCGACGCCAGCGCCACCCGTCGTGGAAGCAGCGCCGGAAGCCGCGGTCGTCGCGGCCGTACCGCGAATGCGCTGGCGCTCCCTTGCCGCGATGGTCGGCGTGCTGGCGCTCGGCGTTCTGCTCGGCGTCGGTCTGGCCGTGAGCCGCGAGCGCGCGCCGCCGACGGCGGCGGCGATCGCCGCATCGCCGATCTGGAAGGGCTTGCTCGACGACGACATGCCGATTCTGATCGTCGTTGGCGACTATTACATTTTCGGCGAGCGCAACGAGCATGGCGACGTCGACAGGCTCGTCCGCGACTTCAACGTCGGTTCTCGCAACGATCTCGACGACCTCATGCGTCGCGACCCCAAGCTGGCGTCGAAGTACATGAACCTCGACCTGACATACCTGCCGACCGGCAGCGCATACGCGCTGGTCGACGTGCTGCGAGTACTGTATTCGACCGAGAAGCCCGTGCACGTGGTGTCGATGTCTGAAATGAGCGATGGCGATCTCAAGTCGAGCCACATCGTGTATCTCGGCTACATCAGCGGCCTCGGCAAGCTCGAGGACTTCGTGTTCGCATCGTCGAGCCTTGCGATCGGCTACACGTACGACGAGCTGCGCAACACCGAGACCGGCGAGATGTACGCGAGCGAGGCGGGCATGCCGGAAACGAATCGCAACTACCGCGACTATGCGTTGATTTCGACGTTCCCGGGCCCCGGCGGCAACCAGTTCGTGATCGTGGCCGGCACGCGTGACGCCGGCATGATGCAGGCGGCGCACGCGCTGTCGGACCCGATGTTCATGAAGAGCATCGAGCAGGCGCGGCCCGACGCGAAGAGCGGCGAGCCGCCGTCATTCGACATGCTGTACGAGGTGACGGGGTACGGCCGCATGAACCTCGACGCGCGGCTCGTCCACTCGGGCAAGCTGAACTACCGGGAAATCTGGGGTGGCAACTTCCTCCACGCCCGCGAGTAGCGTTCCGCTAAGCGAACCGGGACAAGATCTCCCGCCAAGGCGCCAAGACGCCAAGGAAGAAAAGGCAGATCGGGTCTCAAGCCGAATGGTCTTTTGTCGTCTCTGCCGTGGCGTGTTGTCGAGAGATCCCGGCAGGAAGGGCGATTTCGGCGAGCATGCAGCGGACGCTGCCGCCGCCGACGCGCTCGATCGTTGCGACGTCAGCCGTCACGAGCTCGCCGTGCTTCTCGAGCACGCGGCGGGCGCCGGCGTCGAGCGAGCGTAGCGCCGTCGCGGAGAGTGCGATGACGGGGCCTCGCGCCCCGCGCAGCTCGAGCACGTTGCCCGCGAACGCGGCGAGCTGATCGAAGCCGAGCTCCACGATCTCGTGGCCCGTGTGATCGAGGCGCGAGAGCACGGCCCCGCGTTCCCTGGCATCCGCGATCGCGGCCGAGCACACCGCCGCGAAGCGCGTGCCGATCGCGAGCAGCACATTTGTGTGATAGATCGGCTGCCCCGCGCGATCCACGCCGCGAAAGGTCACAGTGTCGTAGCCGAGCTCGTGCGCGAACCGAACGAGCGGCGCCGCATGCGTGCGCGGCGAAAGGCACGCGTAGGCGATGTGGCGCTCGCGGTCGAGCGCCAGGCTGCCCGTGCCTTCCAGGAACTCGCCGTGCGCTTCGAAGTGCGTCAGGTCCACGACTCGCGCGACGCGGTAGCCGTGCCGCTCGCGCAGCGCCGCAAGCACGTCGGCGCGACGTTCGCGGCGTCGATTCGGCGCGAGCATCGGGTACAGCACGGCGGTGCCGTCCGCGTGCAGGCTCAGCCAGTTGTTCGGAAACACCTCGTCCGGCAGCGCAGCACCGCGCTGGCCCGCGACCTCGATGACGCGCACGCCGGCGCGGGCGAGTGCGAGCGCAAGCGCGTCGAGCTCCCGCAGCGCGTTCGCGGCCGTGTCGTTAATGCCGTCGCCGGCATGCTGGAAGAAGTTGGAGGGCGCGGTTTCGGCGTTGTGGCCGAAGCGGTCCGGCCGCACCATGAGCACCGCGGGCGCCGTCTGCGGCTCCCGCGGCACCGTCTCGTTCATCGGTGGCCGGCGGCGCGCAGCCGCCAGAGCCGCGTCGCTCGAGCTAATCCTCGGTCCACCACGCCACGAACTCGTCGAAATCGATGAGGCCGTCGTCGTTCGTGTCGATGTCCTGGAAGCCGATCTTCGCCTCCCTGGCCGACATGTTGGCTTCGAGCTCATCGAGCATGGTCGCGAACTCGTCGGGCTCGATGCGGCCGTCGCCGTCGCGATCGTTGTACTCGAAAGCCTCGCGCAGCTCGTCGATCGTTTCTTCCGAGGGTTTGTTCTTGGCCATGCCTCTGTCCATTGCGTCCGAACGTCAGGGCGTATTGTGGCCGCTGGGAGGCCGTTGCGATACCTCTTCGGCGGGCTCGTCTCGCGATTCGTTCTCGGCGGGCGGGCGGCCGATGAAGTCGTAGATGACGCCGAGCGCGGCGTTGAATCCGGTGATCCGCATCACGAGCGCGTGCGGCGTGATCTCCTTGCGCGGCTTGCGCAATTCGCGCACGCGCCGGCCGAGGAAGAGGGCCGTGAGCCCCCGCAGCGCGCCGGAGATCACGAACAGATACAGCAGGCTGCTGCTCGTGCGCGGCTCGTCGAGCAGCACGACGCCGGGCGGCAGCCACTGCTCGAGCGCCGCGCCGAGCATGGCGCCCGCGAACACCGCGGCGGCCGTGCCGACGTTGTGAAACGCCACGTACGCCGCACGCCGGCTGCGCGGCACCACTTCGTACAACAGGTTGCCCGTGGCCAGCGTGAAGCCGGACCAGCTGAGCCCGGACAGCGCCTGAAATGCGAGCAGCGCCCAGAAGTTGTCCGACAGGATCCAGACCGCCGGCACGATCGGCAGCGAGATGCTCGTGACGATCAGCACGAGCCGATTGCCGTAGACGTCGGCGATCCGGCCCCAGGTGCCGAGCATAAGGAACTGCACGAACACGCTCGTGCCGGAGAGCACCGTAAACTCGAGGTACGAGAGCTGCAGGTCGCGCAGCATGTAGACCGTGAAGAACGGCGACGACAGGCCGACGGCCGCGTTCATCAGCGCCACGTAAGTCGAGAAGCCGATCGCGCCCGTCGACCGCAGGCTGCGCCACCAATGCTCGATGTGCATGTCGGGCACAGGTCCATGCACGGGCGGCTCGTGCAGGAACGTCAGGTGATAGACCGAGACCGCGCGCGCGACGAAAGCGATCAGGAAGATCAGCACGAACCCGAAGTATGTGCGGCCCGCAGTATCGAGCTCGTGCAGCAGCACGCCGCACACGACGAGGCTCGCGAACGTCGCGATCGTCGTGAGCCGCGTGCGATGGCCGAAGTACCGACCTCGCCGGCGCTCCGAGACCAGGTCGCGCATGATGCTGGTCCACTGCGGCGCCGAAAGATGGTTGGCGCCGTGATACAGCACGAGCAGCAGCAGCAGGGCCGCGACGGCGTAGCTCGGGCTCAACACCGGCACCAGCAGGATCGGCAGCCATAGCAACGCCTGCAGCGCGCACGCCCACACGATCAGCCGCCGCCGTCCGACGAACGTGCCGCTCCAGGCCGAGAAGATCTGCGCCAGCGAACCGAGCAACGGCGGCAAGGTGCTGATCAATGCGACCTGCGGCGCCGTGGCGCGCAGGAACAGAGCGAACGCGGAGAAGTAGGTTTCGCCGGCGCCTACCTGCACGGAGTACGCCATGCCGTCGCGCACGGAGTGGCGCAGCGCGCTGTCGACGAGGGGATCCTTCGAGAACTGGGCTCGCGCCATTCGGCCTTAGCGGCGGCTCTTCAGTGCGCGCCTGCGGCCTGGAGCAGGCGCTGGGCGCGCGCCGAGACGGCGCTGTTCGAGCCCGCGAGCGACAGGGCCTTGCGCGCCATCGTGCCCGCCTGCGCAGCGTTGCCGGTCTGCAGCGCGAGCTCGCCGCGCTCTACCCAGAGCTCGGCGTTGTTCGGATCGAGCCGCAGCGCGCGCTCGATCGAGGCCGTGGCCTGCGTGAGACTGCCTGCCGCGCGCTGGTCGCGGGCCTGAGCCAGCAGGGCGCCGCTGGCCCCGCTCGCGTCGCTCTGCGGGCGCGACGGCGTCGTGGAGTTACGCGACGCGGGCGGCACGGACTGCGGCGGGCCCGGTGGCGGCTGCTGCGGCGGTGCACTCGGCGGCACCTGCGGCACGGGGCTCGGGCTCGACGGCGACGACGGAACCGAAACCGGCGGCGGGGCGGGCCGCGACGCGGGCTGCAGCGACGTGCACGCCGCGCCCACGATGCAGAGCAGGGCGACGAGCGGGATGCGCGCGCGCGGGTACGACGAGCCGCTCATCGGCCGTCGCCCCGGAACCAGCTGCGGATGCGTGCGCCGAGGCCGGTTTCCCCGTTGCAGCCGAACGGGTGCTCGATCGGCTGGTCGGCGGGCACGGGCACCGCAATGGCGTTCTCGCAGCGCTCGGCCATCGGCTCGCCGGTCAGGTAGTCGATCCATTGATCGGCGACGGTGTCGGGCGCCGGCGCCGAATATGACGAAGCCTCGACCGCGTGCAGCACGCCCGCCCAGATCTTTGCCGCCCCGGAGGAGCCCGTGAGGCCCGTCGGCTTGTTGTCGTCCGCGCCGATCCACGTGACGATCAGGTGATCGTTCGTGAAGCCCGCGAACCAGCTGTCGCGCAGATCGTCGGACGTGCCCGTCTTGCCGGCCACGACCATGTCGGCCGGCAGCTGCATGCGCACGGCGCGGCCGGTGCCGCGCTCCATGACCTGCACGAGCGCCTGGTTCAACGAGTACACGTAGGCGGGATCGCTCGCCTGCGCGATGTCGATCTCGTAACGCCTGAGCAGCTTGCCGTCATTGCCGATCACGCTGCGCACCGCGCGCAACGGCACGCGGAACCCGCCGTTGGCCAGCGTGTTGTAGACCTGGGCCACCTCGATCGGCGTGAGCGCAAGCGCGCCGAGCAGCATCGAGGGATAGAGCTTCGGCTTCTGCGTGAGCCCGAGCCGTTGCAGCACGTCGGCGATCGGCTCGAGCCCGACGTCGAGCCCGAGCCTGACGGTCGCCATGTTCAGCGACTCGGCCAGTGCGCGGACGAGCGGCACCTCGCCGTGCGCGCGATCGTCGAAGTTCGCCGGCAGCCAGGTGGTGCCGTTGCTGAGCTTCACCTCGATCGGCGCGTCGTCGACGATGCTCGCGAGCGTGTAGCGCTGCGACTCGAGCGCCGCGAGGTAGACGGCCGGCTTGATCAGCGAGCCGATCGGCCGGCGCGCATCGAGCGCGCGGTTGAAACCCTCGTAATCGGCTTTGCGGCCGCCGACGACGGCCTGCACTTCGCCGGTCTGCGGGTTCGTGACCACCACGGCGCCTTCGAACGCTTCCGCCTTCTTGCCGAGCGCCGTAAGGCCGGTGTCGAGCGCTCGCTCGGCCGCCGCCTGCACCGTGGGATCGAGCGTCGACAGCACGATCAGGCCCTGGCGCTCGAGATCGTCGCGCTGGTACTGGCTCGCGAGCTGCCGGCGCACGAGGCCCAGAAACGCGGACTGCGTGGCGCTGCGCCGCGTGCTGTCGACGAGGCCCAGGTCGCGCTCGGAGGCGGCCTGCACGGCCTTGTTCGTCGCGAGACCCTCGTCCGCCATGCGTTGCAGCACGAAATTCCTGCGCTCGCGCGCGCGATCGGGGTGCCGGCGCGGATCGTAGTAAGTGGGGCCGCGCACTTCGGCGACGAGCAGCGCGAGCTCGTGCAGCTCGAGCTCGCCGATCGGCTTGCCGAAATAAAACTGGCTCGCGAGACCGAAGCCGTGCACCGCACGTGCGCCGTCCTGCCCGAGATAGATCTCGTTGACGTACGCGTCCATGAGCTCGCCCTTCGTGTAGCGCAGCTCGAGGGCGATGCTCATCAGCGCCTCGCGCACCTTGCGCTCCCAGGTGCGGTCGTTCGAGAGAAAGTAGCTGCGCACGAGCTGCTGCGTGAGCGTGCTCGCGCCCTGGCGGATTTCGCCGGACGTCACGTTGACGAACATCGCGCGCAGCATCGCGAGCGGGTCCACGCCGTGATGCGTGTCGAAGCGCTGGTCCTCGACCGCCTTCAGCGTAGCGGGCAGCAGCTTCGGGATGTCTTTCGGCTCGACGATCAGGCGGTCCTCGCCGTGCGCCGAGAACAGGCTGCCGATCAGCAGCGGATTCAGGCGCACGATCGCGGCGTCCTTGCCCTGCTTGTCGCGCAGCGCGGCGATGCGCCCGCCCGAGAACACGATCGAGACGAGCCGCGCGGGCTCCATGTCGCCCGCGAAGTCGAAGCCGCGCGTGGAAATCTCCAGGCGGTTCAAGCCCACGTGGTAAGTGCCGGGCGAAGGGAGGCGCGGGTCTTCGCGGTATCCGAGCCGCTTGATCTCCGCCACCAGGTCGTCCTGCGCCAGCGCGCGGCCGGCGTAGAGCTCGAGCGGCGCGGCATAAACCTGCGCAGGCAGATCCCACCGCCGCCCTTCGAACTGGGCGCCCACGGTCATCGCAGTGAATCCGGTGTACAGCGCCGCCAGCAAAACCACGCCGGCACCCGCCCCCCACAAGAAGTTTCGCAGTCGTCGCGAGCGGGAACGTGGGGCGCTTGAATCCTTCCGGCGAGCCATGCGTGCACCTTGCATCAGCCGTGGCCCGGCAGCAAGCGCAGGGAGGCGCCGGACCGAAGGCTGTTCAGCTCATTGCGCCACGGGGGCGGGGACTGGGCCGAACATCCGCCGATACAGAACGCCCATGACGAGCACGCCCCACGGGATGGTCCAGATCAGCGGGATCAGGAGCGCCAGCGCCGAGAGCATCACAATCAGGCCGACGACCAACCCCAGGCCGAAGATGCGGAACCACTTGTGGGTGATGGCGCGCCGCGAGGTCTCCATGGCCGTCCACACCGGCATCTTGTGGAACATCAGTAGCGGCAGCGTCATCGCGTAGGCGACGCCGAGATAGAGACCCGGAATGACGAGCAGCGCCAGCCCGAGGTACGTGAGCAGTAGAACGAGCGCGCCGCCGCCGACGAGCACGGGAATTCGCGATAACCCCGCGAACGCCGCCTGGAACGAGTTGGGCAATCCCGAGGCGCGTCGTATCGCGATGACCGTGATCCCCACGTTCAATGGCTCCAGGAGCGCCCCGAACAGGGCGTTCAAGACCTGATCCACGAGAAAGGGCAGTCGGCCAAACTCCAGAGCGATCACGCCGCCCGCCACGGCGGAGGCGACGATTGCGAACACGAAGATGATTAAAGCGGGGCCCCAGAACGCGCGCTTGAAGCCTTTGAGCAGGTGCCAGGCCTCGCTCATCACTTCGCCGATAGTGAAGTCGTAGCGGCCCGCGACCGCGTCCGCCAGAGAGCCACCGGCGCCGAGCTCCATCGGTCGCTCGAGCGGGGCAGTGGGCGGCGCATACGGATTGTGCGGAGCGTCCGTCATGCGGCTGCTTCGAGTCGCTAGAGCAGTTGCGAGAGCAGCGTGGCGGTGCCGAGGAAAGACATGAAGCCGGTCACGTCGGTGACGGTCGTCAGGATGATCGTCGACGATTGGGCCGGGTCCTGGCCGATGCGCGTGAGCGCGATCGGGATCACGGCGCCGGCAACGCCCGAGATGCCCATCGAGATCACCATCGAAATCGCGATCACGAGCGACAGTCCCGGATTCTTGCTCCAGACCCATACGCCGAGCGCCGTTGTCGCCGCAATCGCGAGACCGTTTACGACGCCCGTGTAGGCTTCCTTGAAGACGACACGGAACCAATGCCGCGTCGAGATCTCGCGCAGCGCGAGGCCGCGCATCGTCACGGCCAGCGCCTGCGCGCCCGAGTTGCCGGACTGGCCGGCCACCACGGGCATCAGCACGGCGAGCGCCGTGAACTTCGCGATCGTGTCCTCGAAAAGGCCGACGACCGCCGCAGCGAGGAAGGCCGTGGCGAGATTGATCTCGAGCCAGGGCAGCCGCTTGCGAACGGCGAACTGCGGCTCGGAGAGCGCGCGCTCCTCACGGCCGGCGCCCACCATCATCTGGATGTCGATCGACGCCGCTTCCTCGAGGGTCTTGAGCAACGCGTCGTGCCGGATGGCGCCGATGAGCCTGCCGTGGATGTCGATCACGGGCAGCATGTCGAGGTGCGAGTTGCGCAGCTTCTCGGCGACCTCGTCGCGATCGTCGAACGGCGACACCGCCGCGGTCGGCGGGCGCGCGATCTCCTTCAATAAGTCCGTCGGCTCCGCGATCAGAAGGTCCTGCAGCTCGACCGTGCCGAGCAGCCGCCGCTCGGAGTCGACGATGAACAGCTGCCGCAGGTCTTTCGGCTTGCTCTGCCGCAGCTGCTCTTTCCAGCACATTGGGATCCTAAGCTTAGAATTCCACGTGGACAAGTTGTCGCG
>JADMIO011409248.1_pt1 | contig 114962 bp, 105 predicted proteins | sample 8958161 | NCBI WGS metagenome assembly JADMIO01 (sample SAMN16585339, study PRJNA669376) | soil metagenome | isolation source: Crop rotation soil | place: USA: Cullars Rotation, Alabama | collected 2011
GCCGCGACTTCAAGTCACGTGAATTCCAAGCTTCGGATCCCACTGTGCTGGAAAGGAAGACTTTCGGCGGCAGCGCGAGACTCTCGTCGCCGCGGCGAAGCTCGCGGCGAGCGGGATCGAGCACGAAATCGCCGAAGCGGAGTTTGCCGGAGCTCATGCGCGAGCATAAACGCATGCGGATCGCGGCGGTCAACCCGCCTGCGACCCTGCTGGCGTGCTATCTCGCGTCGAACGCCGTGTGCGTGTGCACTCCGGTCTGCCTGTTCGTGCAGCCGCGCCGGAGCGCACCGTCGATGTCGTCGGCGAGATAACGGTTCACCGTGGCGATCGATGGTTTCCGGATCGCGAGGCACTGATTCCCGCCAGGCCCGCACCGATCAGTCCGGTCCTGCAAACGTTCTCTCGACGCGCGGCCATGTTCGAAAAATTGCGCGCTCACCGGCGCGTGCGCAGTCTGAACTCGGCTATCGCGTGATCGACACGTCATGCACGCCCGCGACGTTGATGTCGTCGTCCGGCCCTCGCTAGTATCCAACGCGTCGTGCGCTGCGCGATCCGGTTTGCCCGTCGTGATAGTCGCGGCTGCGCTGCGCGTTCATTGCAACCGCGCGCCTCGCTCGATGACGATGTCCGCTCCGGATCGATGCATCCGGCTGAAGTCCTTCGCTCCGCGCGCCCGGAGCCCGAATTGGGAAGTCCCCTCTGATGAAGTCCGCTCGTCCGTTCCATCTGCGCATGAAACCGCTCGAAGCCTCGCTCTCGCTGCTGCTCGCGGTCGGCGCCGCCACCGCGGCGACCGCGGCAGACACGCCGAAAAATTCCGCTCAGCACACGTCGCACTCGCCTCCTTCGCGCTATGCGCTGCGCCAGCAGCAACGCGCTGCACGCGCGCTGCGCGCACCGATCGCCGCTACGTCGTACGCGCCGGCGGGCGTCGGCAACACGCTGCCGGTCACGAGCTGCACGGACGATCTCGCCGATCCCGGCACGCTGCGCAACGTGCTCGCCTCCGCGGCCGAGGGCGACACCGTCGACATGAGCGCGCTCACGTGCAGCACGATCACGCTCGTCAACGGTCCGATCGACACGAGCGCGCTCGGCGAGCATCAGCTCTACGACGTGACGTTGCAGGGTCCGGGTCGCGATCAGCTGACGATCGATGGCGCGGGTAAAACGCAGGTGTTCGTCATCGGCGGCTTTTCGAGCGCGAAAGGCACGTTCACGGCGAACGATCTCACGATCGCGAACGGAACCTACGACGGCAGCCTCGCCGCGTGCGTCGAAGGCTTCGGCGGCGCGCTGGCACTCAATCGCGTGACCGTTACGAACTGCCATACGACCGGCCACTACTCGCTCCTCTTCGGCGGCGCGGTCGATGTGACGACGCTGCTCATGACCGACAGCAGCATCACGAACTCGACGAGCGCGGCGACTTCCGCAGGCAATACCGCGGCGGGCGGCGGCGCGTACGTCAGCGACGGCGCGGTGCTCGTCCGCAGCACGATCAGCGGCAACAGCGTGACCTCGCCGGTCGCGTCGACCGGCGACGGCTACGGGTACTTTTCAGTCGGCGGCGGCCTCTATTCGCGCGGCGATCTCACGATGACCGACAGCACGATCTCCGGCAACTCGATCGACGTCGCGACCGAAGGCGAAGGCGCGCCGGGCGGCGGCATCTACGTGCGCGGCATCGTCGACATCGAAAGCTCGACGATCGACAACAACATCGCCGACGGCGACGGCGGCGGGATTTTCAAGGCGATCTTCAGCGTCTACGGCGAGCCCGGCGGCACCAATCCGCGGACGACGCTCACGATCCGGAATTCGACACTCGCGGGCAACACGGCCGCGCGCGGCGGCGCGATCGCGAGCTCGCGCCCGGTCTACCTCGCGAACAGCACGATCGCGGGCAACTTCGCCGACGGCGGCGCGGGCGGCGTGCTGTTCGAGCTCACGGGCATCATCGACAGCGCGGGCATTCTCGATGCCGAAAGCTCGATCATCGGCGCGAACGCCGGCGGCGACGGCGCGACACTCGCGCTCGATCTTGCGGCCGACGACACGCTCGTCGTCAGCGGATCGCACGATCTCGTCGTCGACGCAGGTGCGATCGAGCTGCCGGCCGATACGATCGCATCCGACCCGATGCTCGGACCGCTCCAGGACAACGGCGGACCGACGCGCACGCTCGCGTTGCTCGACGGCAGCCCCGCGATCGATGCGGGCGCCAATCCGTTCGAACTCGAATTCGATCAGCGCGGCGATGGATTCCCGCGTGTCGTCGGCGCCGCGGCGGATATCGGCGCGATCGAAGCCGCGGGCGACGACACCGACACGATCTTCGCGGGCGGCTTCGAGCCGCCGGAGTGAGCTGAATTCCGAAAGCGCGATCTCGCCGCGCCGCAGGCGCAGCTAGCTGAATTCCGCCTGTGCCGGCGCGCGCTCAGCGTTCGCCGTTCGGCACGCGTTGCATTGCGACTGGCTACGGTTCGGCGAGTTTCGACGAACGAGGACCGCGCAAATGTCCAGGATGCCGCCTTCGGTGCGCCTTCGCATGACCGGCCGCCATTCGATCTTCGATCGGTTTGCGGGCTGGGTCGCGCGCGCGGCCGGAACGCCGTGGATGTTCGCGATCGCGCTCGGCGCGATCCTCACCTGGGGGGTTACCGGGCCGACGTTCCATTTCAGCGACCGCTGGCAAATGGTCGTGAACACGGGCACGACAATCGTGACGTTCCTCATGGTGTTCCTGATTCAGCAATCGCAGAACAAGGACAGCCTCGCGGTCCATATCAAGCTCAACGAGCTGCTCGCGGCGCACGAGCTCGCGAGCAACCGCGTCGTCGCGATCGAGGATCTCGACGAATCCGAGCTCGAGACGCTGCGCGCGTTCTATTGCCAGCTCGCGCAAATGGCCGAGGCCGAAGGCGGCGTCAAGAAATCGCATTCGCTCGACGACGCGCGTGAAGTGCATGCGCGAAAGCGCACGCGGCACCGAACGGCAGATGCGCGCGAGGCGTAGCGCGGAGAAGGCGCATTCGAAGTCATTTGGTCGACCAGAAGTCGACGGTGGGACGATCGCCATCGTAGCGTTCGTCACTCGAGGGAAGATGAAATTCGCACGTCAGCGACCCAAGCGGATTCAGGACGGCGCGCTTGTCACTCCGGGTCCGGCAGCCTGGCTAATTGCCGACTGGACTGATCCCGACAGCCTCGGCAAAAGGCGTATGATGATTTCGCACGTGACGTCATGCAGGCAGCGGACGTATCGTGTGCTGCGCGAGGGTTCGCACACGATCTCCCATGGCCAGCATTTCCTCCACGCGATGGCTTCAGCTCCGGCCGCTGATCGACCGCTCGCTCGATCTCGATACCGAAAGCCGCGAACGCTATCTCGAAGAGGTTCGCGGCGGCGACGAGTCGTTATGGCGCGAGCTGTGCGCGCTCCTCGAGCAGCAGGAACGACTTCCGCCGAGTGATTTGCCCACCGCAATGGAGCTCGCGGCGCCTGCCTTCGTTGAGGACCTCCACGAGGAGGGCGATGCCGCCCGCGTCGGTCAGCTCGTCGGTTCTTACCGCCTGCTCAAGCTGCTCGGCACCGGAGGCATGGGCGCCGTCTATCTCGCCCAGCGCTCCGACGAAGGATTCACACATCGAGTTGCGCTCAAGCTTTTGAGGCAGACGCTTGAAAGCCGTCAGGCGCGGGAACGCTTCGAGCGGGAGCGCCAGATTCTTGCCGGCCTCAAGCATTCCGGCATCGCGCTGCTGTTCGATGGCGGTCAGACGCCCGAAGGCCAGCTCTACTACACGATGGAGTACGTCGAGGGCGCGGCGCTCAGCGATTACTGCGCGAGCCGGCTGGAATCGGTGACCGAGCGTGTGCGGTTGCTCATCGACGTCGGCACCGCGCTCGCGCATGCGCACGTCAATCTAATCATCCATCGCGACATCAAGCCGTCGAACGTGCTCGTGACCGCGGACCGTCGCGTCAAGCTCGTCGACTTCGGGCTCGCCAAGCTGCTTCACGATCCGCAGCTGCCGACGACGACTCAGCGCGGAATGGAAGCGATGACGCCGGCGTACGCGGCGCCGGAGCAGTTCCTCGGCGCCGCAACGACCGTAGCGACTGACATCTATCAGTTCGGCGTGCTCTGCTTCCAGATTCTCTCGGGCCAGTTGCCTTTCCGCGGCGATCCGCACGTTCACCTCGAATGGGCGCGCGCAGTCACCGAGAAAGACCCGATGCCGCTGGCGACGGCGGCCGCAATGAACGACGCGCCGGACTCTGCTCCATCCGCCGGTACATTGCGCTATCGCCGTCAGCTCACGCGTGACCTCGATGCGATCGTCGACAAGGCGCTCGCCAAGTCGCCGACCGATAGATACCGATCGATGGACGCGATGATCGCGGATCTCGAGGCGTGGCTTGACGGACGGCCTGTGCTGGCACGCCGCGCGAGCCCGGCTTATCTGCTCTGGCGATTTCTGCTGCGCTGGCGCTACGCGGCGACCGGCACCGTGCTTGCGTTCCTCGCGCTCGCGGCGTTCGCGTTCGTGGCGACGCGCCAGTCGATGCTCGCGACTCGCGAAGCGGAGCGCGCCAATCGCGAAGCCATTCGTGCAGGTGCGGTCGCGCAATTCCTCGTCGATCTGTTCAAGGTTTCCGATCCCGGCGTCAATCGTGGCGAACACCTGAGCGCCAACGATATTCTCGAGCGAGGCTCGGCGGAGCTCGACAGCCACTTCGCGGACCAGCCCGCCGAACGCGCGCAGTTTCTCGGAGTCATCGGCGAGGTGTACCTCTCGCTCGGCGAACGCGACAAGGCCAAAGCTGTGCTGCAGCGGTCAGCGGACCTCTTTCGCGCAGCCACCGACAGCGACCGCTACGCGAGGACGAAAACGCTGCGGCTTCTCGCGAGAGCGGCGAGCAGTCGAATGGAGCTCGACGTCGCGGCCCGCGCGCTCGACGAAGCCGATGCGCTGCTTCCTGACGACTCGAAACGCTCGCTCGAGGAGCGCGCGCGCGTCCACCTCGGGCGGACGAATCTCGCGGCACATTCGGGTGACTTCGATCGCGAGCTGTTCGAAATCCGCCGAGCCATCGACTACGCCGATCGAGCGCGCGCGGTCGAAATCGGCGGCGAGCCGCCTCGACCGCCGGCCGATCGGAAAGCGTCGACCGAAGGACCGTACGCAGACGCGATCGAAACCCTCGAGCGCGCGCGCGTCGCTGCGGCGACGCTCTACAACGAGGGAGATCCCGAACGCCTGCAGGCCGACCAGTATTTCGGCGAAGCGCTCCTGCGCATCGATCAGACAGGCGCAGCGGCAGCGGTCCTGGAACCGTTGCAGCGGTCGATTGGCGAGCAGTTCGGCCGCGAAAGCGTCGAATACGCGAGAATCATGGAGGCGCTTGGCGATCTTGCCCATCGCCAGGGGGCTTTGCCGCTCGCGCTCGAGCGTCTCGCCGCGGCCACCACCGCCTATCGGGCGGCGCTCGGCGAAAAAGATCCGGCGGCCGCCGGCGTTCTGATCCTTTCCGGCGAGATCCTGCTCGAAGACCGCCAGTACGAAGTCGCGCTCGAGCGGATGCAGGAGGCGCTCGCGCTTCGTCGAGCGACGATGCCGGGCGACAGCGTCGAAGTTGCGCATTCAAATTACTCGGTCGGCGAGGTGCTGATCGCGCTTCATCGATATCCCGAAGCGAACGACTACACGCGCAAGGCGCTCGCCACACTTCGGCTCAAGCTTCTGCCCTACCATCCGCTGGTCATCGCCTGTCTCGCGCAGCTGGGTCTCGGCGAATACGCCGAGCACGGGAAGAGCGCGGCGCAGCCGCTCTGGGACGAAGCGCTGACGCAGGCGTCGCGCACGCTGAGGCCCGAAAGTCCCGAGCTCGCGAAGCTGCGCGCGATGATTCTGGACCCGGACGCGTTACTCGCGAAGGCGCCGCGCTGAGACTCAGTGCGTTCGTGCTCACGACGGTGTTCCTGAGTCGATTTCGGTGCCTCGCGCCACGGCAGCATCGCGTTCGATCAGACTCGCGATGCTGTCGTTGCGGCAGGCGCACTTAGCGAGCGGCGACCGGCGTGGTCGCAATGGCGCGATTCGCGCGCGGCGCATCGACGATCGCGCGCTGTGCGGCGCGTTCGTTGCCCGCGAGCGCGACGGTTTCGCCGGCGACCGTAATCGGGCTCGAGAGCGTGCCGTAGTCGACGACGATCACGCGCTGCGCGGCACTTTCGTTCTGCGCGAGCGCCGCGATGCGCGGGTCATGCGCCGTCGCCATCGACGCCGAGGACACATCGGAGATCGCGCGCTGTGCCGCCTGCTCGTTGTGCGAAAGTCCGGATTCGGCGGCGCCGGCAAAGCTCGCCGAGCCGAGCGCGATAGCCGAAAGCAGCAGCGTGAAGGCATGTTTTGAATGACGAATATTCATTTTCGTTACCTCTGTGAGCGCGCGTTCGGGACGTCGGAGCTGCTGGCGCGTCAGCAAGCTCGGCGGTTCGCACTGGTTTGCGTGTGTTCGCTAGGAAGTGCGGTTCTGAAGCGCGGTCGGCGCGTTTCCGGGCCATCCGTCATCAGGTTGGTAACGATTATATCGATTCGTTACTCGCTGTCAATAGGTAATATTGTATGTAACTTATAACCTACAGATCGACCTTTCGCCGCAGCCTCGCCGGCCAGCGCGGACCCGCGCCGACCAGCCGCCTTTTCGGCTACATCCGTAACACACGCGCTCCGCCACGAAATCCGCAGGCGACCCGCTCTCCCTAACGTTGCGAGCACCGAACGACGCACGCGAAACGCGGCGACGCTCATCCGACGACTCAGGAGACGACCATGCTCACCTCGACGCATTTCCTTAGCGCTACCGTGCTAGCCGCGCTGCTCGCCGGCGCAAGCGCCCCCGCATTCGCCGCGCCCGTGAAAAACATCGTGCTCGTGCACGGTGCCTGGGTCGACGGCTCGGGCTGGAAGCCCGTGTACGACATCCTCGTGCGCGACGGCTACACCGTGAGCATCGTGCAGGAGCCGCTGACGTCGCTCGAAACCGACGTGACGGCGACGAAGCGCATTCTCGATATGCAGAACGGCCCCGCCATCCTCGTCGCGCACAGCTATGGCGGCTCGATCATCACCGAAGCCGGCATGCACCCGAACGTCGTCGGCCTTGTTTATGTCGCCGCGCATGCGCCGGACGTCGGCGAGAACGAAGCCGCGCTCGGCAAGGGCAAGCCGAGCTACACGTCGCAGCAGGCGGGAGCGATCAGGCGCACGAGCGACAACTATCTCTATCTGGATCCGGCCGTGTTCTATCCGGATTTCGCGGCGGATCTGCCGCGCGATGAGGCCGAGTTCGCGTCGCGCTCGCAGGTTCCGACGGCGGCCGACGTGTTCTCGACGTCGATGACGGTCGCCGCATGGAAGACGAAACCGAGCTGGGGCATCGTCGCCGGCGCGGACAAGATCATCAATCCGGATCTCGAGCGCTGGTACTACGCACGCGCGAAGAGCCATACGACCGAGATCGCCGGCGCGAGCCATTCGGTCTACGAATCGCGGCCGCGCGAAGTCGCGAAGGTCATCGAGGAAGCCGCGCACGACGCGGTGCGCTGATCGATGCCGAACGTGGTCATCTACGAGGACGACGTGCTCATGCGCGCGCTGCTCGAAGAGTGGCTTTGCGAAGCGGGCTACGACGTCATTGCACGCGCGTCGCGCGACGTGCGGCGTGACGATGCCGACGTCGTCGTCGCGAGCGTCTACATGCCCAAGCGCGCGGGCGCCGAGGCGCTGCGGGAGATCCGCGCCGCGCATCCGAACGCGGCGCTGATCGCGGTCTCGGGTCGGTTCCGCGCTGGTCTTTCGGTCGACGGCGCTGCCGTGCGCGTGCCTGGCGTCGAGCGTGTGATCGCGAAACCGCTGCGCCGGGACGACCTGCTCGAAGCGGTGCGCGCTATGATCGGCGCGCCCTCCTGAGCCGGAGCCGCATGTCCTCGCCCACCGACTCCGCCTCGCCGAATGCCGGTGCGCTGCGCTTCAGGCGGCTTCGGCGCCGCGTCGTCGCGCTCGGTGTGCTCGTGATCGTCGCGTTCGCGGGCTCGTCGGTCTACGACATTTGACTCTCGCATCGGCACGCGCTGATGACGACCGATCGCGAGATCGGCAATGTCGCCAAAGCGCTCGCCGGACAGACCTCGTGGACGTGGCAGACGGTCGATCTGCTGCTTCGCGAGACCGCGCGCTGGTATCGGGACGACGTGCCGGAGCTTGCGCCCGAGCGCATCGACGAGGTGCTCGCGAATCGCGTGAGCGGCGTGCGCCAGGTGCGGCTCGTCACGATCGTCGACGCGGACGGATTCCAGCGCCATCGCTCGCGCGGCTCGTCGCCGCCGAACCTCGACGTTTCCGATCGCGCGTACTTCACGTCGCAACGCGACGGCACCGCCGACGGCGTGTTCACGAGCGAGCTGCTCGTCACGCGCTCGGAGAATCGGCCCGGCGTGATCCTTTCACGCCGGCTCGACGACAACGACGGCGCGTTCGCGGGCGTCGTCACCGCGATCGTCGATCTCGAGGACCTCAAGGATTTCTACCAGGCCGTCACGCTCGGCAGCGGCGATGCGATTCAGCTGCTGCGCGACGACGGCAGCCTCCTGATCCGCAATCCGCCGACCGCGAACATGGTCGGCGAGAAATTCCCGACACTCGCGGCCGCGCCGACCGGACCCGCAACGCGCATCGTGAGCCCGATCGACGGCACGCCCGATTTCATCGCGGTCGCGCGCGTGCGCGACACGCCGCTCGTGATCGCGGTCACGCGCGACGCGGCGGTCGCGCTCGATGCATGGCGCGCGGAGGCGATCCGGCTCGGCGCGCGTGCGCTGCTGATCGCGCTGCTCGGCGCGATCACGCTGATCGCGCTGTTGCGTCAGCTGCGCCGCATCGAACGCGGCGAAGCGGCGTTGCGCGAACGCGAAGCGCAATTGCGTCAGTCGCAGAAAATGGAGGCGATCGGCACGCTCGCGGGCGGCATCGCACACGACTTCAACAACATCCTCGGCGCGATCCTCGGCTACGGCGAGCTCGCACAGCAGCATTCGCCGAAGGACGGCAACGTACGGCGCTACATCGATCACGTGATGCATGCGGCGAATCGCGCGAAGTCGCTCGTCGACCGCATCCTCGGCTTCAGCCGCAGCGGGCTCGGCGAGCGCGTGCCCGTCAATGTCGAGGATGTCGTCGCGGAGACGCTCGAATTGCTCGAAGCGTCGACGCCGCCCGGCATTCGCATTGAAGCGCGTCTCGACGCGCACGACGCCGCCGTGATCGGCGATGCGACGTACCTGCACCAGGTCGCGATGAATCTCTGCACGAACGCGCTGCAAGCGATGCCGAACGGCGGCGTGTTGCGCGTCGAGCTCGACACGGTCGATCTAGCCGCACCGAAAGCGCTCGCGCGCGGCACGCTTGCGGCGGGCCGCTGGGTGCGGCTCGCTGTCGGCGACACCGGCGTGGGCATTCGGCCCGAGGGCGCCGAACGCATGTTCGATCCGTTCTTCACGACGAAGCGTGTCGGCGAAGGCACCGGGCTTGGGCTTTCGCTCGTGCATGGCATCGTGACCGATCTCGGCGGCGCGATCGATGTCGCGACCGCGGAAGGCCGCGGCACGACGTTTTCGATCTGGCTGCCGCTCACGACCGAAACGGCGGCACCCGATGAATCCGAAGCGACCGTGCTCCCGCGCGGCAATGGCGAAACCGTGCTCGTCGTCGACGATGAGAAGGCGCTCGTCGAGCTCGCCGAAGAGATGCTCGCCGAGCTCGGCTACGAACCGGTCGGCTTCGATTCGAGCGTCGGTGCGCTCGCTGCGTTTCGTGCCGATCCGGCACGCTTCGACCTCGTGCTCAGCGACGAAGTCATGCCCGAGCTCGTGGGCACCGACCTTGCTGAGCGAATCCGCGCGCTCGGCGCCACGGTACCGATCGTCATCATGAGCGGCAACGGCGGTGCGAATCTCGCGATCCGCGCGGCCGCGATCGGCGTCGACGAAGTGCTGCGCAAGCCGTTGCGCACGCGCGATCTCGCGGACGCGCTCGCGCGTATGCTCGGGACCGCGCGAGGCCGCTGATTGCGGGCGTCTTCGCGAGCGCCGCGATTCGGAGTTATGCTCGGAGCCGCGCGCCGGCGGATGGAGGGGAGACGCGTGCCGGACACCGTCACCTCGCACATTCTCGTCGTCGACGACGATCCCGCGATCCGCGCACTGCTCGAAGAGTATCTCGCGCAGAACGAGCTGCGCGTCAGCGTCGCGCCGAATCGCACGGAGATGACGCGCATCCTCGCCGACGAGGCGATCGATCTCGTGATCCTGGATCTGCGCCTCGCGGGCGAGGACGGCATGTCGATCGCGCGTGCGTTGCGCGATGAGTCGGCGATTCCGATCGTTATGCTGACCGGCGTGCGCGACGAAGCCGACCGCGTCATGGGCCTCGAACTCGGCGCCGACGACTACATCACGAAGCCGTTCTCGCCGCGCGAGCTGCTCGCGCGCATTCGCACCGTGCTGCGGCGCGCGAAGAGCGTCGCGCCCGCGCAGGCGCGTCAGCAGGATCGCCGCGCGTACCGGTTCGCGGATTTCGAGCTCAACCTGCGCACGCGGCGTCTCAGGCGCGGCGACGGCAGCAGCATCGAGCTCACGAACGGCGAGTTCAATCTGCTCGCGGCGCTGCTCTCCGCGCCGCAGCGCATCCTGACGCGCGATCAGATGCTCGAAGCGAGCCGCGTCTACGACAACGAAGTCTACGACCGCTCGATCGATGTGCAGGTGCTGAGGCTGCGGCGCAAGATCGAGGAGAACCCGTCACAGCCGCAATACATCCTCACCGAGCGCGGCGTCGGCTATCTCTTCAACTCGCCGGTCGAAGTGCTCTACTGAAGAATCGTTACGGAGCGACCGCGAGGCGTCCAGCGGACGAGGCCTGCACGAGCCCGGTGGCTTCGATCGTCGTCGCAGGCTTCGCCGACTCGGCAATCGCCTGCGGCGGCGACGCGTTTTCGTTCTCGTCCGACCCGCCGAGCACGATGAGCTTCACGCGCCGATTCTTGTTGCGGCCTTCTTCGGTCGCGTTCGATGCTTCGGGCGAGTATTCGCCGCGGCCCGAGATCGCGAGACGATGCGGATCGACGCCGGTGTCGATGAGCAACCGCGCGACGCTCGCCGCTCGCGCGGCCGACAATTCCCAGTTCGACGGGAATTCCGCGGTCGCGATCGGCACGTCGTCGGTGTGGCCTTCGACGCGCAGCGGATTGACGAAACCCGAGAGGATGCCCGCGAGCTCGCGCAGCGGCGGCAGTGCCTGCGGCGAAAGGTTCGCGACGCCGCTCGGAAACAGCACGTCGGCGCGGATCTCGACTTCGAGATTCATGCGATGCCGCCGCACGACCATGAGCTGCTTGTCGATCAATGGCGCCATCGCCTGCTCGACTTTGTCCGCGATGCCTGCCAGATGATCCTCGGCTTCGGTGTCGCGCGGCACCGGCGGTGGTTGCGGGGCGGTCTCGGGTTCGGACGCAGGTGCGGGCATCGGTGGCGGAATCGGCTCGCTCGTCGGCTTCTGTGGCGTCGACAGCACCGACGGCTTCAGCGTGAGCGACGGTTCCTTGCCGACCTGGATCGGATCGATGATTTTCGGCGTGCCGTTGAACGCGTTCTGGATCGAATTCGCGACCGTGCGGTACTTGCCTTCGTTGACCGACGAGATCGAGTACATGACGACGAAGAACGCGAGCAGCAGCGTGATCAGGTCGCCGTACGGAATCGCCCAGGCTTCGTGATTGATGTGCTCTTCGTGGACGACGTGGCGACGCATCAGTGACAGAAGCCCTTGAGCTTCGCCTCGATGTGACGCGGGTTTTCGCCTTCGGCGATCGCGACGAGACCTTCGATGAGCATCTCGCGCGTGCGCGCCTGCTCGTTGACGAGACCTTTGAGCTTGTGCGCGAGCGGCAGCAGAATGAGGTTCGCCGAGCCGATGCCGTAAACGGTCGACACGAACGCGCCCGCGATGCCGGGACCGAGCTTGCTCGGCTCCGAAAGATGCTCCATCACGGCCATGAGACCCATGACCGCGCCGATGATGCCCATCGTCGGCGCGTATGTGCCCGCGCTCTCGAACACTTTCGCGGCGACGAGATCGGCATGACGGCGGCCATCGAGCTCCGCGCCGAGGATGCCGCGGATCGTATCGGGCTCGCTGCCGTCGACGAGCAGCTGCAAGCCTTTCTTGACGAACGCATCGCGCTCCTTCTCGACCTGCGGCTCGAGACCGAGCAGACCCTGACGCCTTGCGAGATCGCCCCAGCCCGTGATCGTCTTTATGAGCCCAAGGCCATCGTTCTTCGGCGGCTTCACGACCCACGGCAGCATGCCCATCGCGCGCTTCAGCGTCGCCGCGGGCGTCTGCACGAGAATCGCCGACGTCGTTCCGACGAACACGACGACGAGCGCCGCCGCGCTCCAGAGCGAATGGATGCCGCTGCCCTTCAGCACGATGCCGCCGAGCACGGTCGCGATCGCGAGCACGACGCCGATGGGCGTCATCACCTGGATGCGGTCGGTGGCTTCGACAGTCTTCATCTATTGCGAATCCTTCAGCGTCCGCGCCAGTCGCGCAGCCTTGCGCGCAGGCGCGTCAACGCCTGCCCATGCAGCTGACACACGCGCGACTCGGTCACGCCGAGCACCGCGCCGATTTCCTTGAGGTTCAATTCCTCGTCGTAGTAGAGCGCCATCAACAGCTTTTCCCGCTCCGGCAAACTTTCGATCGCATCGGCAAGCGCGGTGCGCCTGCCCTCTTCTTCATGACGGCTCGCCGGCGTGCCGGCCTGCTCGTCGCTGATATCGAGGCCCGGGCCATCTTCATCGTCGCCGCCTTCGTCGAGACTCAGCACGCGCGAACGGCTCGCGTCGGCCATGATCTGCGCGTACTCCGCGACCGGAATGCCCATGCGCGCCGCGACTTCCGCTTCGCTCGCTTCGCGGCCGGTTTCGGCCTCGATCGCGCGCATCGCCTCCATCGCCTCGCGCAAACGCCTGTATACCGAGCGCGGTGTCCAGTCGGTCTTGCGCAACTCGTCGAGCATCGCGCCGCGAATGCGGATGCCCGCAAACGTCTCGAAATTCGCGGCGCGGCCCGGCGCGTAGTTCTTCGACGCTTCGAGAAGGCCGATCATGCCGGCCTGCACGAGATCGCCGAGCTCGACGCTCGCGGGCAAGCGCCCCTTGAGATGCCACGCGATGCGCTTGACCAGCCCCGCGTGCGCGCGCACGAGCTCGTTCGCCGAGCCTTGCTGCACTTCGAGGTACTGCGCGGCGACGCTCATGAGAGCACCGCAGCCGGCTGGGCGGCGCGCACGCGCCGTTCGGTGAAGAATTCGAGATGGCCTCCGATCGCGGACGTGTTCTCCCACTTATCGGCAGCCTGGGCGAGATTCTTGAATGCGAGCGCCGAGCGGCTGCCCGGATAGGCGTCGACCACGGCCGCCTGGCGCCGAATCGCGCGCTGCAGGAACTCGTCTTCGGGGATCGCGGCCGCGAATTCGATGCCGACTTCGAGGAAACGGTCGGCCACACGCGTCAGTTTGTCGCAGAGGTCGCGCCCCTGCTGCACGTTGGCGACGCGGTTCGCGACCATGCGAAAGCGACGCACGCCGTATTCGCGGGAGAGCACCTTGATGAGCGCGTAGGCGTCGGTCAGCGACGCAGGTTCGTCGCAGACGACGACGAGCACTTCGCGCGCCGCTGCACAGAACATCGTGACGCTTTCGGAGAGTCCGGCCGCGGTGTCGACGATCAGCGTCTCGACCGGGTCCGAATAGCTGCAGAATGCGCGGATCAGGCCCGCGTGCTCGGCGGTCGAGAGCTCGGACATGCGGTGCACGCCGGACGTCGCGGGAACGATCTTCAAACCGTGCGGCGCCTCGATGACGACGTCGGCGATCCCGCAGTGACCGTCGAGCAGATGGCCGAGGTGACGCGTCGGCTGGAGGCCGAGCAGCACGTCGACATTCGCGAGGCCGAGATCGGCGTCGAGCAGCATCGTCTGGCGGCCCGACATCGCGTACGTCATCGCGAGGTTGACGGCCACCGACGTCTTGCCGACGCCGCCCTTGCCGCTCGCGACCGCGATGACCTGCACTGCGGGGGGCGCGCCGAACCCATTCAATCCGTTTGCCTGCTTCATGGCGATAAATTCCGATCGAAAGTCTTTACGGAGCGAGCAGCGCGCGGCCGAAGCGCTCGGCCATCACGCGCTCGTCGAGTGCCGCGTGCTTCGCGCCGTCGGCGAGCCGGCACGCGAGACGCCGCGCATCGGCGAGATGGATGTCTTCGGGAACGCGCTGGCCATCGGTCACGAACTCGACCGAAAGCCCGTGGCGCAGCACGATCGAGAGCGCACCGCCGGGTGACGGCGTTTCGTCTAGCTTCGTGAGAATGCAGCCCTTCGGCGCGAGCGGCGCGTACGCCCGCACGCTGTGCTCGAGCGAGCCCGGAAGGAGATTCGCGGGCAGCACGAGCGTCGTGCGCACTTTCGGCGCGTTTGCCTTGAGCGTATCGATGACCGAAGGCAGGCGCGCATCGCGCACGGTCATCCCGGGCGTGTCGATGAGCACGAGATCGCGATCGGCGACGTGCTGCAACAGGCTTGCAAGCTCACTTGCGTCGGAAGCCGCGAACGTCTGCACGCCGAGCGCGCGGCCGTAATGAAGAAGCTGGTCGTGCGCGCCGACGCGGAAGTCGTCGGTGCCGATCAGCGCGACCGACTGGCGGCCGTGCTGCGCGACATGACGCGCGGCGAGCTTGGCGAGCGTCGTCGTCTTGCCCGCGCCGGTCGCGCCGACGAGCGCGATCACGCCCGTGAGATCGGCGGCCGACGCGTCCACTTTGAGACTGCGGGAAATGAGACCCAGCGGCAGATAACGCGACTGCTCGCTCGAAAGATTCGCGGGAAGATCGGCGACGATCGCGTCGGCGACGTCGCTCTCGATGCCGAAGCGCGTGAGATCGCGCAGCACACGCGCGCGCAGCGGATGGCGGCGGTCGAGATCGTTCCACGCGAGGCTCGAGAGCTGCGATTCGAGCAGCTGGCGAAGCTCGCCGATCTCGTCGCGCATGCGCAGCTGGCTCGCGCCCGCCTCGAGTGCGGCGCGCGCTTCGGCGACGGTCGGGCGCGGCGCGGTTTCTTCGCGCGGCGCCGTGGCAACCGGCGCCACGGATTTCGACGGGGTGCTCTTCGCGAGCACGGCGACCGATGCGGCGACGTTCGCGGGACGCGCGGGTTTCGGTGCTTCGGCGATCGCGACCGGCTTCGCGGGAAGCTCGGCGACTTGCGCATCGGTGGACGTCTTCGCCGCAATCGGCGCGACTTCGACGGCGCGCAGCGGTTCGACGGCTTCGCGCACGAGCGCTTCGTCGTAGTCGATCGCGGCGACGATCTCGACCATGCCGTCGCTGCGGCGGCTCGAAAGAATCACGGCATCGGGGCCCTGATCCTCGCGTACCTTCTGCATGGCCTGGCGCATGTCGCGTGCGGTGTAGCGTTTGATTTTCATCGGTGGTGTCGTGTCCGAAATACGTCTTCGTTGCAGGCCTCAGGCCGTAAGGCGTGAGGTCGGCCGCTTCGCGGCCTGGTGAGGCGTGAGGTACAGCTCCTGCTCTTCCTCACGCCTAACGTGCCTGGCTTTTACCAACGCTTTACGCCCTATCGTCCCAGCGAAGAAACCAGCCTCACCCGCCTGCTGTCCGGAATCTCCGTATAAGCAAGCACCCGCATCCCCGGCGCCGCGTGTTGCACGAACCTCGCCAGCCACGGACGCAGCGGCGGCGGCACCAGCAACGTCGCGGTTTCACCGAGCATCTCCTGACGTCGCGCGGTTTCCGCGACGCTCTTCTGCAGACGATCGGCAAGACCCGGTTCCAGCGCGGCCCCAGCGGCCGGCACGCCCGAGAGTGACTGGAGCAATATCTGTTCCAGCTCCGGAACGAGCGTGATAACGGGCAATTCCGCGCCCAAACCACTGATGTCCTGCACGATCTGGCGGCCGAGCGCGACGCGCACGGCAGCGGTGAGCGCGTCGGGATCCTGACTCTGCCCCGCATGTTCCGCCAGGGATTCGACGATGCCGCGCACGTTCCTGAGCGACACGCGCTCGGCGAGCAGGTTCTGCATGACCTTGACGACGATGCCGAGCTGAAGGCGCTTGGGCACCAGATCCTCGACGAGCTTCGGCGCGCCCTGCGCGAGACGATCGAGCAGCTTCTGCACGTCCTCGTGACCGAGCAGCTCATGCGCGTGCGTCGAGAGAATGTGCGAGAGATGCGTCGCCATCACGGTGCCGGGATCGACGACCGTGTAGCCGAGCGTCTGCGCGTGATCGCGCGTGCCGGCTTCGATCCAGAGCGCTTCGAGACCGAACGCGGGATCGCGCGTCGCGATGCCCATGACCGTGCCGTGCACGCGGCCCGGATTGATCGCGAGCAGGCGATCGGGGTGAATCTCCGCCGCGCCGACCGGCACGCCGAGCAGCGTGATGCGATAAGCGCCCGGCGCGAGATCGAGGTTGTCGCGGATATGCACCGACGGCACGAGGAAGCCGAGCTCCTGCGAGAGCTTGCGGCGCACGGCCTTGATGCGGTTCATGAGCTCGCCGCCCTGGGTGCGGTCGACGAGCGGAATCAGGCGATAGCCGACTTCGAGACCGATCACGTCAACCGGCTGCACGTCGTCCCAGCCGAGCTCCGCGGCTTCGGCCGCGGGACCCGCAAGCGCCGGCGTCGACGAGTTCGCGGTCGCATCCTTCGGCGTTTTCGCGCGCTTCGCGATGAGATACGCGGCCGCGCCGCAGCCCGCGCCGAGCAGCAGGAACGCGAGGTTCGGCATGCCAGGAATGAGGCCGATGAGCACGAGCACGGCGGCCGTAACCCCGAGCGCCTTCGGCTGCGCGAATAGCTGACCGACGACCTGCTTGCCCATGTCCTGCGAGCGCGACACGCGCGTGACGATGATCGCGGTCGCGATCGACAGCATGAGCGCGGGTACCTGCGCGACGAGACCGTCGCCGATCGTCAGCAGCGTGTAGGTGCGCGCGGCGACGCCAGCGGGCAGGCCGTGCTGGAACACGCCGACCGCGAAGCCGCCGATGATGTTGATGAAGAGAATGAGAATGCCCGCGGTCGCATCGCCGCGCACGAACTTCGAGGCGCCGTCCATCGAGCCGTAGAAATCGGCTTCCTCGCGGACTTCCTGGCGTCTTTCGCGCGCCTGCTCCTGGTTGATCATGCCCGCGTTCAAGTCGGCGTCGATCGCCATTTGGCGGCCGGGCATCGAGTCGAGCGTGAAGCGCGCGGTGACTTCCGACACGCGCGTCGCGCCCTTCGTGACGACGACGAAGTTGATGATCGTGAGGATCGCGAACACGACGAGGCCGACCGCGAAATTGCCGCCGATCACGAACTGGCCGAACGCCTCGATAACCTTGCCCGCGGCCGCGTGGCCGCTGTGACCGTTCATGAGGACGACGCGCGTCGACGCGACGTTGAGCGCGAGCCGCAGCAGCGTCGCCATCAGCACGATCGTCGGGAACGCCGCGAAATCGAGCGGCTTCAGCACGTAGACGACCGCGAGCACGATCACGAGCGACAGCGCGATGTTGAAGCTGAAGAGCACGTCGAGAATGAACGTCGGCAGCGGCAGCATCATCATCGCGAGCGCGAGCATCACGATGAGCGGCGCGCCGAGACCGCGGCGGCCTGCCTGCTTGATGTGATCGAAAACTGCGACGGCGGTGGTCATGAATCGGTCTCGTTAACGAGGTTTCGGATCGGACAGCGACGGATCGACTTCGGGCGTCGGCTTCTCGGGATCGGGGCCGAGCCCTTCTGCCGCGCGGCGCAGCTGGAACACGTATGCAAGGACCTGCGCGACCGCGACATAAAGCGCCGACGGAACCTCGGCACCGATTTCGGTCGAGTGATGCAGCGCGCGCGCGAGCGGCGGCGCTTCGAGCAGCGTGACCTTGCTCTTCTTCGCGAGCTCGCGAATCTGCAACGCGACGTGGTCGACGCCCTTCGCGACGACGATCGGCGCGCGATGCTTTTTGTCGTCGTATTTCAGCGCGACCGCGAAGTGCGTCGGGTTCGTGACGACGACGTCGGCCGTCGGCACGTCGGCCATCATGCGGCGGCGCGCGAGCTGCGCCTGCATCTGGCGCACCTTGCCCTTCACTTCGGGGCTGCCTTCGCTTTCCTTGTATTCCTGCTTGAGCTCCTCGCGCGTCATGCGCTGGCGCTTGTGCCAGTCCCAGATCTGGTATGGCAGATCGATGAGACCGATGCCCATCAGTGCGGCCGCGAGCGTCAGCGTCGCGATGCCCGTGAGGTCGAGCGCGTGCGCAACGCCGCTTTTGAGCGGCGCGTTGCTCAGCGACACGAGCTCGGGAAACCCGTTGCGCAGCACGACACTCGCCGCGATCGCGATGACCGCAACCTTGAGCAATGCCTTCGCGAGCTCGACCGCACTCTTCATCGAGAACATGCGGCCGATGCCCGCGAGCGGATCGAGCCGGCTGCCCTTGAACCCAAGAACCTGTGTCGAGAAATTGAGACCGCCACCGGCGAGCGGCGAAGCGACCGTCGCGACGAGCGTGATCGCGAAGATCGGCACGAGCACCCAGAGCGCCTGCGTCGACGTCGCGAGCAGCGCCGAGCCGAGCGCATTCGAATCGTAGAGCGCCGCGCGGCGGATAGAGAGCCCGTCGTGCAGCAGGTTCGCGATGCGCGAAGCGATGCCGTTGCGCATCGAAAGCAGAATCGCGATCCCCGCGAGCGTCACCGCGGCCGCGGAGAAATCGCGCGATCGCGGCGAATCGCCTTTTTCGCGCGCCTCGCGAAGGCGTTTCTCGGAGGCGCGTTCTGTTCGGCTGTCCTGATCTTCGGACATGGCTTACGGCCCGATCCCGAGAACGGTGCGAACGCCCGCGAACGCCGCGTCGCTCATCGCCGTGAACGCCTGCGGGAAACCACGCAGCGAGAACCACGTGAACACGAAACCCGCGACGAGCGTGACCGGAAAGCCGACCGCGAACAGATTGAGCGCGGGTGCCGCGCGGCTCGTGAAGCCGAACGCGAGATTGACGACGAGCATCGCGGTCATCGCGGGCAGCGCAACGCGCAGCGCGCCGGCGAATACTTCAGCGGCAACGCCCGCGAATGCCCAGAACAATGCGCGGTCGATCGTGCCGAGCGATGCCGGCAACGCGGCGAAGCTGTCGGCGAGCAGGCGAATCAGCGCGAGATGGCCGTCCATCACGAGGAACAGCAATACCGCGAGCAGCGTGTAGAGCTGGCCGACGACCGGCGTCGTGTTGCCGTGCTGCGGATCGACGACGCTCGCGTAGTTGAGCCCCATGCTCGTCGCGACGAGCTCGCCGCCGAACGCGACGGCTTCGAACACGAGGCGCAGCGCAAAGCCGATGATCGCGCCGATGCCGACCTGCACGATCATGACGACGAATCCCGCCATGCTGAGCGGCTCGATCGTCGTGTCGCGCGGCGCGAGCGGCAGCAGGATCACGGTGAGCAAAACGACGAGCGCCGCGCGGATGCGCATCGGCACCGCGGTCGCGGTGAAGATCGGCGCCGTCATCACGAGACCCGCGACGCGGCCGAGCGGCCACGCGGCGCTTGCGAGCCAGTCGGCGACGGTGGCGAGGTCGAGCTCCATCGTCAGCCGACGAAGCTCGGCAGGCTTTCGATGAGATGACGCGTGTAGTCGATCAGCGTGCGCAGCATCCACGGGCCCGCGATCACGAGCACGGCCGCGAGCGCGAGCAGCTTCGGGATGAAGCTCAACGTCATTTCGTTGATCTGCGTCGCCGCCTGCAGCACGCCGACGAGGAGGCCCACCGCGAGCGCCGTGAGCAGCAGCGGCGCCGCGATCATCAGCGTCACGACGAGCGCGTGCTGACCGATGCCCATGACCGATTCGGGCGTCATATCGAGAAGCTTCCGGCGAGCGTGCCGAGCAGCAGCGCCCAGCCGTCGACGAGCACGAACAGCATGATCTTGAACGGCAGCGACACGAGCATCGGCGACAGCATCATCATGCCCATCGACATGAGCACGCTCGCGACGATGAGATCGATGATGACGAACGGGATGTAGATGAGGAATCCCATCTGGAACGCGGTCTTGAGCTCGCTCGTCGCGAACGCGGAGACGACGACAGGGAACGGCACGTCGTCCTTCGACGTGTAGCCTTCCGAATGCGAGAGCTTCGCGAAGAGCTGCAGGTCCGAGTCACGCGTCTGATCGAGCATGAACGAGCGAAAAGGCCTCGTCGCGACGGGCAGCGCCTGCTCGGTCGTGAGCTTGCCGTCCATGTACGGCTGGATGCCGTCCGTATACGCGCGGCTCAGCACGGGCGACATCACGAACATCGTGAGGAAGAGCGCGAGCCCGACGAGCACCTGATTGGGCGGGCTCTGCGCGGTGCCGAGCGCCTGGCGCAGGAAGCCGAGCACGATGATGATGCGCGTGAACGATGTCATCAGCAGCAAAATCGCGGGCAGCAGCGTCAGCGCCGTCATGCCGAGCAGCACCTGCAAGCTCACGCTCCAGGTTTCGGTCGAGCCCTGCTGCGTCTTCACGACGAGCGCGGGCATCGTGGGGTCCGCCGCGAACGCGGGCATCGCAAACAGCGCGAACAGTGCGAGCAGGAAAAGTGCGGCACGCTTCACGACTGTGCTCCGCGCCACTGCGAAAGAACCGTTTTGAACGCGGCAGCCGGCGACGGGGCGGTCTGCGTCGCCGGCGCGATCGGCTCGTCGAACACATGCAGCGTGCGCACGTTGCCGGGCGCGACGCCGATCAGCAGCTGCTTCTCGCCGGCTTGCACGAGCACGACGCGTTCCTTCATGCCGATCGCGATGCTTTCGAGCGCACGCAGGTTGCCGCCTGAGCGAACCGTGCCGCCCTGCAGGCGACGCAATACCCAGCCGGCGCCGAGGATCAGCGCGATCACGACGCCGAGGCTGAGACAGACGCGCAGCAATCCGCCCGCGTCGACATCGGCCGGAGCCGGCGCCGCGAACGCGGGCGAAGCGACGAGCGCGAAAAGACAGAAGATGAAACGCACGTTGCGATTCCTCAGCGCAGCTTGCGCACGCGCTCGGCCGGACTGATCACGTCCGTAAGCCGGATGCCGAACTTGTCGTTGACGACGACGACTTCGCCGTGCGCGACGAGCGTGCCGTTGACGAACACATCGAGCGGATCGCCCGCGGCGCGGTCGAGCTCGACCACCGAGCCCTGATTCAGCGCCATGAGATTGCGGATCGAAATGCGCGTGCGCCCGACTTCCATCGCGAGCGTGACCGGCACGTCGAGAATGACGTCGAGATTGACCTCGCCGCCCGTCGCGGCGGGATCGGCGTTGACGCTGTCGAATTGCACTTTGGAGACGTCGCTGGCTACTGCGTTCATGATCGTTTTCTCGGAAGAGCGGGAATGGAGAATGGAGAATGGGAAGGGAGGGAACGGGCTTTACGATTCCCGATTCCCCATTCCCGATTCCCTGCGTTTGACCGGCTCGACGAGCCGCAGCGCGTTGTAGCCTCCGGCCGTGCCGACGCGCGCATGGAACAGCGGGATCTCGTCGGCGCCGAGCGTGACGAGCTCGGGCAGATCGACCGGGATCACGTCGCCGGGCCGGAGCTTCAGAAAGTCGCCGATGCGGATACTCGTTTCGACGAGATTCGACGCGAGCTCGATCTCGGCATCGAGCACGTCATCGCGCAGGTTCGCGCTCCATTGCGCATCGCCTTCGACGCGCTCGGATTTCGGGCTGCCGTCCAGGAGGCTGCGGACCGGCTCGATCGTCGCGTACGGCACGACGAGGCGAAGATCGCCCTCGCCGCCGTCGAACACGATATGGAGCGTCGAGGTGCAGACGAGATCGCGCGACGCGTGCAGCGTCGCGTACTGGAGATTCGCGCCATGGCCCGCGATGTCGAACTCGAGCGTCGTGACCGGCGCCCACGCGGCCGAGAACGCCGAGAGCGCTTCGCGGAGCGCGATCTGCACGACACGCAACTCGCCCTGGGTGAGCTCACGCGGACCGCCCGAGCGCCGCGTGCCGCCGGCGCCGCCGAAGAAGTGATCGACGAACGTGGACACGAGCGCCGCGTCGAAGGCGACGAATCCGTTGCCGCGCAGTGGCTTCGCGCGCACGACGTGCACGCTCGTGCCGGGCGGAAGCGCCGCGACGCATTCCTCGAATGTTTCGATGCGAACCGTTTCGGTCGCGATCTCGGGGCGACGGCGCAGCACGCGGAAATAGTTGTCGCGGAGCTGGCGCGCGGCGCGCTCCTGGATTTGATCGAGCCCGGGCAGACGTCCATTGAGCGTGCGATCGCGGCGCGCGAAATCGTGCGCGCGCACTTCGCCCGGGGCGGCCGTGCCTTCATCGGTGGCGACTTCGCCCGACTTCACGCCATCCATCAGCGCATCGAGCTCGTCGCGGGAGAGGATCTCTTCGCCCATGGCGCTCACTGCATGACGAACGAAGTGAAGTAGACGGCGTCGAGCGGTGCGCGCGTGCGCTCGCCGACGATCTTGCGGATCTCGTCGAGCGCGTCGGTGCGCAGCTTCTCCTTGCCGTCGCGCGAGATCAGCGTCTTCGCGTCCTGGCTCGAGAACAGCATCACGAGCGCGTTGCGCACGGCGGGCTCGGACGCCTTCGCGGCATCGAGCGCCTTCTGATCGTGCGCCATGAGCTGCACGCCGACCTGCAGGAAGCGCGTCGCGGTATCGCTCTGGAAATTGACGACGAACGGCGGATCGAGCGCGAGATAGATCGGCTCGTGGCCCTTCGATTCGGCGGACGGCTCGACGTCGGCGCTCTTCTCGCCGTGCTTGCCGTCGACGCTCGCTTCGGCGCTCGCCGCGACCGCGGGTGCGCTGCGATGCCCAAGCAGATAGCTCACCGCGCCGATCGCGATCATGAGCAGCACCGCCATCGCGCCGATGACGATCTTCATGCCTTTGCCGGAGCCGCTCTGCGGTTCCTTCGTCTTCGCCTCTGCCACGTTTGCGCTCCGTCCGGAATTTCGAATGCGGACGTTTGAGCAATAGACGTGCCACGCGCGGAGACGCTGAAAAACTCTCTCGACTCAGAGACTTGAAGGAGGGCCGACGCGAGCTCGGCGGCTTTTTGACGGCGCTCGTAAGCGGCGACACGAGTGCGCGACGGAAAACCCGCACTCCGTCGTCCCGGCGAAGGCCGGGACGCATTTTGATTTGCGACTCGGGGTCGGGCGCCAGAGCAAAATGGATCCCGGCCTTCGCCGGGATGACGGTATGTGGAGGTGTCCGTCGTCGTCCCCGCGAAAGCGGGGACCCAGCGCCTTTCGGCGATCACTTCAACAACAGGCACTGGGTCCCCGCCTTCGCGGGGACGACGGGGCTACACGAAATCGTCGAGCAACCCGACACGTGCGCGCGGCCGTGATTCGATCGGCGATGTCATCGCGACCAGCTCATCGTCGCGGACATTCGAAGCCGCATTGCGATGCGACGTCGCCTGATGGCGCTGTCCCGCATTCTGCTGCGCGACCTGCGCGTCGCCGAGATTGAGCCCGCTCTGCGCGAGCATGCGTTCGAGATCCGGCAGCGCAGCGCGGACCATGTTCAGAGTGACCGGATGCTCGATCGCGAAGCGCACATCGACATGGTCGGACGACACGCGCACGCGCACTTCGATCGGACCGAGACCTTCGGGCTCGACGCGAACGGTCGTTTCCTTTGCGGCCGCGATCACGGACGCGGTGACCTGTTGCGCGAGCGCGGCACTCCATGCGGTCTGGTCGAATACGCGCGGCGCAACGATCGCGGAGGTCGACGTCGTGGTTGCGGACGCCGACGACGGAAGATTCGCAAGCCACGGACCGGAGCTCACGGGCGCAGCGGATTCGTGTTCGCCTGCAGGCGACGCGTGACCTTCGAGCGCTCCATCGGCCTTGCGGAGCGCGATCAGCGTATCGAAAGCCGTCGCGGATTCGGGAACGATGTCGCCGGCCGGCGATGCGTCGGTGCCGAGTGCGTACTGGCGCTGGCGCAGGATGTCGGCGGCTGCGCGCGATGAGGCGGTCGGCTTGCTCGACGCCGGCGATGCTGCATCGGGTTTCGTGGCGGATGGCGGCGCGTCGGCGACGAGCGTCATCGCATCCGTAATCGGCGAAGGGATCGGCGCTGCAAGCGCATGCATGGGAGCTGCGGGCTCGGCCGGCGCTGGGGGAGTCGGAGTCGCCATCGGATCAGCGCCGTTCGCCATTGGCGAGGCGCCCTCGCCTGCGGGCTGCGCGCGACCGCGACCCGGCGAGCGAATCGCTTCGACGATCGCAGCCTGTGCGAGCGCACGCGGCGAAAGGACAACGCGAGGCCGCGGCTGCGCGGACGTCTGCATGCTCTCGGTAGCCGCCGCTTGCGCGGAAGGAGCCTCGTGCACGTCGCGCGCTGGCATCACGCGCGTATCGACAGCCGCAACGACGGCTTCGCTTTCGAGCGCCGGCATCGGCGTCGCTTTCTCGGGAAGTGCGCTCGCGACCGGCTTCGGCGCCGATGAATTCGTCCGGGACGGCTCGATCTGAATACTCGGCACACTGCGCGAAGCCTGTGCCGTCGGAATGGCGGTCGATTCCGCCCTTGTTGCGTCTTGCGGCAAAGGAACGGGAACGTACGCGACTGGGCGAACCGGAGCGCGCACTGCGAAATCCGGCGGCGTGTTCGACGCGGGGCGCGGCAACGGCGTCTGCGAAGCCTCGACGACGTTCGACGCGACACGCGGCAACGATGCCTGCGAAGACTCGACCACGTGCCCGGCGACGGTACGAGGCGCGCCGGCATTCGGCCCCGCACGCACATCGCTCTTGTCGCCATTCGCCGCGACGAGCGCCAGTGACGCCGCGAGCTCGAACGCGGCCGCCGGCTCCTTCTTCTCGTCATCGCGCGCGCCATCGCCGGGCTTGCCGTGCTCACCGGAAACCGGCGGCGCCGCGGCCGGCTTCGCCGCCGGATTCGCGACAGCCGCGAACAACGCCTCGAAGCCTTCGACCGGCGTTTCGTTCTTTACGGATTTCGCAAAGCCATGCGCGTGAGCGGCAGTCGCCGCGCGCGAGATCGCGGAAGTCATCAGTCCTCGTGCGCGTCGTTGGCCGCGATGTCCCAGCGCGACGTGGCGCGCTGCGCGCGCTCGTCGAGCTGGCTCTGTTCGAATCGGTCCTGCTTGCGCATCTCGTCGCTGCCGATGCGGCGCACCGCGTTGTCGAGCGCGCGCGCCTTCGCGCGCACGCGGCCGCACGCGACCTGTTCCTGCGCAAGCAAACGCTGCTGGCGCTCGACCTCGGCGCGCTGAAACGCGATCGCCTCGTCGACGCGGCCGAGGAAGCGGTGCCGGTTGACGAGCTCGGCGATCTGCAGCGAGGCGTCGCTGCCGTCCGGCACGCGCGCGTATTCATTGCGGAAGCGATGGAGCTCAGTGAGCTGCGCCTCGCCCGAGGCGACGCCGCGCACGCGCTCGGCGAGCTTCGTCGTCGCGACTTCGGCGCGGCGCTCGGCGATCTCGGCGACGCGGGAGAATTTCTCGAGGCGGGTCATCCAGAGGCTCCTCAGTGGGCACCGACGGCGGAGAGAAGCTGCGCGAGCTCCGTCGCCGATGCGTTGAATCCGTTGGGCGTACGCACGTCCTGCTGCAAGAACGCGGCCAACTTCGGCCACGCGGCGATCGCCTCGTCGACGCGCGGGTCGCTGCCGCGCTGGTAGGCGCCGACCGTGATCAGGTCGCGCTGCTGCTGATAGGTCGAATAGATCTGCCGGAAGCGCCGCGCGGCCGCGAGATGGGCCGGTGCGACGACCTGCGGCATCACGCGGCTGATCGATGCGTCGACGTCGATCGCGGGGTAATGGCCGGCCTCGGCGAGATCGCGCGAGAGCACAATGTGGCCGTCGAGGATCGCGCGCGCCGCGTCGGCGATCGGATCGTGACGATGATCGTCACCTTCGGTCAGCACCGTGTAGAACGCCGTGATCGAGCCGCCGCCCTCGGCGCCGTTGCCCGCGCGCTCGACGAGCGCCGGCAGCTTCGCGAACACCGACGGCGGATAGCCTTTCGTCGCAGGCGGCTCGCCGATCGCGAGCGCGATCTCCCGCTGCGCCTGCGCGAAGCGCGTCAGCGAATCCATGAGCAGCAAGACCTTGAGGCCGCGATCACGAAAATATTCGGCGACGGCGGTCGACAGAAGCGCACCGCGCAGGCGCAGCAGCGGCGGCGCATCGGCTGGCGCGGCGATCACGGCCGCGCGACGCATGCCTTCGGTGCCGAGAATCTGCTGCACGAATTCCTTGACTTCACGCCCGCGCTCGCCGATGAGGCCGACGACGATCACGTCGGCGTCGGTGAACTTCGTCATCATGCCGAGCAGCGTCGATTTGCCGACGCCCGAGCCCGCGAAAAGGCCCATGCGCTGACCTCGACCGACGGTCAGCAGCGAGTTGATCGCGCGAACGCCGACGTCGAGCGGCTCGTCGATCGGCGCGCGCAGCATCGGATTGATGGCCTTGCCCGCGAGCTTCGTGCGCGCGTCGCAATAGAGCGGACCGAGCCCGTCGAGCGGCGCGCCCGTCGCGTCGATCACGCGACCGAGCAAGGCCTCGCCGACCGGCACGTCCGAAACCGTTTCGAGCGGCTTCACGCGCGCGTTCGGCGGCAGCCCGTGCAGCTCGCCCGCGGGCATGAGGTAGAGGCGATCGCCTGCGAAGCCGACGACTTCGGTTTCGAGCCGCGTCCCGTCGGACCCGGTCACGAGACAACGTCCGCCGAGCGGCGCTTCGCAGCCGACCGCTTCGAGCGTCAGGCCGACGACGCGACGAAGGCGGCCTTCGGCGACGAGCTCGCGCTCATGAACGAGCGCGCGACGGCGCGTCGCGAGCCCCTGGCTCCAGCGCTTGCCGCGTGCGCGGACGAGATCGGCGACGTCGCTCATCGTGCGTCCGCCGGAGCATCGCCGCCGAGCATCGCGTCGATGATCGTCGCGAGGCGCGTTTCGAGCGAGGCGTCGACTTGCGAGGTGTCGGCCATCACGCGGCAGCCGCCGCGCGTGAGCGTTGCGTCCTCGACGATGTCCCACGCGTGACCGCTCGTGCCTGGCGCGAGATGCTCGCGCACGAGCGCGGCGTCGTCGGGCGCGAGGAACAGCTTCACGTTGCGCGCGTATGCCGGCAATGCCGCGAGCGCGCCCTGCACCGCGCCGAGGATGCGCTCGGGTGCGACGCTGAGCTCGTGACGCACGATGCGCGTCGCGGCCGTCGTCGCGAGCAGAACGAGCTCGCTTTCGACGGCTGCGTCGAGATTCTGGAACGGCGCCGCGAGCGCAGCGACGATCGCCTGGATGCGCGCGACCTGCGCCGTGATTTCGGAGCGCGCGGCCGCGCGGCCTTCGGCCAGACCGGCCGCGTAGCCGTCTTCGCGCGCGCGTTGCTCGACGTCTTCGAGCTGGCGCAGCGTGCGCAGGTTCGGCGCGGGCGCTTTCGTGCTCGCGCCGACTTCGGGCATTTCCCAGCGGCGGGCTTCGGTTGCGTCTTCGCGCGCGAGGACGGTCATCGCGCACCTCTATTCGTCGTCCCCGCGAAGGCGGGGACCCAGCGACTTTCGCTTGCGCGCATGGAAAGCAGAGGCACTGGGTCCCCGCCTTCGCGGGGACGACGAGGTTTAGACATATTCGTCGCTACCGCCGCCGAGATTGAGCTGCCCCTGCTCCGCCAGCGTGCGCGCCGCCGCAAGAATTTCCTTCTGCGCCGCATCGACCTCGCTGAGCCGCACCGGACCTTTCACTTCGAGATCCTCGCGCATCATGTCCGCCGCGCGCTTGGACATGTTCGAGAAAATCTTCTCGCGCATCACGGGATCGGCGCCCTTGAGCGCGATCACGAGCCGGTCGCCCGGCACGTCGCGCAGCAGCGTCTGCATGCCGCGGTCGTCGATGCGCATGAGATCGTCGAACACGAACATCTGTTCCTGGATGCGCTGGCCGAGATCGGCGTCGGCGTTGACGATCGATTCCATGACTTCGAGCTCGCGCGTCGAATCGAGCGCGTTGAGAATCTGCGCGGCCGCCTTGACGCCGCCAAGCGACGCGGCCTTGCCGCGCACGCCCGCGCCCGCGACCTGGCGCTCCATGATCTGATCGAGCTCGATGAGCGCGCTCGGCTGCACGCCGTCGAGCGTCGCGATGCGCATGATGACTTCGCCGCGCACGGTCTGCGGCAGGTTCTGCAGCACTTCGGACGCGTGCGACGCGTCGAGATGCGCGAGCACGATCGCGACGATCTGCGGATGCTCGCCGCCGATGAGCTCGGCGATCGTGCGGCCGTCCATCCATTTGAGCGCTTCGATGCTTTTCGAGCCGCGGTTGACGAGGATGCGGTCGAGCAATCCGCCCGCCTTCTCTTCGCCGAGCGCGGCGACGAGCATGTTGCGCACGTAATCTTCGGTGCCGATGCCGAACGAGGTTTGCTTGCCGAGGCTGCCCGCGAACGCGTCGAGCACCGAGTCGGCGTCGTCGCGCGAGACGTTCTTCAGCGTCGCCATCGCGGTGCCGATCGCCTGCACTTCGCGCGCGTCCATGTGCTTCAGCACGGCGGCCGCGTCCTGCTCGCCGAGCGAGAGCAGCAGCACGGAAGCGCGCTGCGCGCCGGTCAGTTTCTGCGACTCAGCCATCTTCGCCCACCCACGTTTTCACGACCTGCGCCACCTGTTTGGGATCCTGGCTCGCGACGCGCTTGGCCAGCTCCACCTTTTGTTCGAACGCGAGCGGCGGCGTGCCGGGCGCGCTGCGCAAGCCGCCGAGCGTCAGCGTGTCGGAGGCCGGTTCCAGCGTGATCGTCGCGCCGTTGGCACCTGCGAGCGCGAGCGTCTGCGCGCGCGAAGGACCGACGAGATTGCGGAACAGCGGCCGCAGCACGATGAGAATGAGCCCGAGCGCGAGCAGCGCGCCAATGCCCTGCTTGACGATCTCGCGCACGGTCGGCTGCTGCCAGAGCGGCACGTTCACGGGTTCGAGCTCGGGCGCGGTCTGGAAGGCCGCGTTGACGACGCTCACGTTGTCGCCGCGCTTCTCGTCGAATCCGACCGCGTTCTTGACGAGCGCGGTCATCGACTCGATTTCTTCCTTCGTGAAAGGCGTCGAGACCGGCTTGCCCTTCTCGTCGAGCGAAGTCTTGTTGTCGAGCGCGACCGCGACCGTGAGACGATTCACCGTACCGACCGGCTCGCGCGTGTGGCTGATCGTGCGGTCGACTTCGTAGTTGCGCGTCGCGCTCTGCGAAATCTCGCCGCTGTCGTTTTTCTGCGAGCCCAGGGTCGCGTCGCCCGGCTTCGGATTCGCGGCGGTCGGCTGCGCGGGCGTCGACGGCGGCTGATTCGAAAGCGCGCCCGGAATGCCGCCCGCGGCGCCGCCGTCGACGCGGCGCTCGCTCGCGCTCTGCTCGCTGCGCACCGTCGTCTTCTGCGGATCGAAATTCTCGCTGGTCTTCTCGGTCTCGGTGAAATCCATCTGCGCGAACACCTGCGCGCGCACGTGGCCCGCACCGACGAGCGGCGTGAGCAGCTCTTCGAGACGGCTCGCGTACGCGGTTTCGATCTGGCGCACGAGCCGGAACCGCGCATCGCCGATCGCGGTGTCGCTGTTCGGATCCGACGACGTCAGCAGCTGTCCGCTCTGATCGACGACCTGCACGCGCTGCGGATCGAGCTCGGGCACGCTCGCGGCGACGAGATGGACGATCGCGCCGACCTGCGAGGCATCGAGCTGACGGCCTGGATAAAGCGCGACCATGACCGACGCGCTCGCCTGCGAGCGGTCGCGGATGAACGCCGAGGACTTCGGCAGCGCGAGATGCACGCGCGCCGATTTGACCGACTGGAGATTCGAGATCGTCGATGAGAGATCATTCTCGAGCAGCTGCTGATAGCGCGCTTTCTCGGCGAGCTCGCTCATGCCGAACGGATTCTGCGAATCGGAGCCCGCCTCGCCCGCGGACGTGCCGCCGCGCGGCAGACCCTGCGCCGCGAGCTTGAGCCGCACGTTCGATGTCTCGTTCGAGTTCACGAAGATCGAGGTGCCGCCGTTGCCGAGCTGGTAATCGATGTTCGACGCCTGCAGCGCCTGCACGACCTGGGCGGCGTCCTTCTCGTCGAGGTTCGCATAGAGCTGCGCGTAGTTCGGCGCGCGCGACCACATGACGATCGCGACGCCGATCGCGACAGCCGCTGCGATACCGAGCAGCAGCACCGCCTGGCGCGCGCCCGGAATGCGCGTGAGATCGAAGCGCGACGGCGCTTGCGTCGCGTTCTGCGGCAGGTTGATGACGGCTTCCATCGGGTTGCTCATGGGGCGGGGATTCGGGATTCGGGATTCGGGATTCGAAAGAGCGCGCTTCGTGTTTCTGGATCAGGTATCGGTCGTCGGAAATGGGCCGCTGTCTCGAATCCCGAATCCCGAATCCCGGCTTTTCACACCTGCATATTCATAATGTCCTTGTACGCATCGACGAGCTTGTTGCGAACTTCGGTCACCGCGCGGAACGAAAGGTCGGCGCGTTGCAGCGCGACCATCACGCTGCCGATGTCGGTGCCCGGGTCGCCGCGCTCGAATTTGTCGGCAAGCGCGCTCGCGGTGTTCTGCGACGATGAAACGCCGTCGATCGATTTCCTGAGCAAACTTCCGAAGTCGGCCGTCTTCGACGTTTCCGCGATGGCCGGTGCACGCGGCTGCAGGCGCGTCTGCTCGGTAAGCGCGCGCATCTGCGAAAGAAGACCATTGACGTCGATCGTGTTCATCGGAGGTCCGGCGGTAGGCGACGGCGTGTCGCTTACAAGCTCCATGCCAGATCCGAAACGTCCGCGCGATCAATGAGATGCGCGGGCGCCGCACGCGGCCGTCAAGATTCCGACGACGGGACGCCGACGGCTGCGAGGTCGTACTTGCGAAGCTTCTCTACAAGCGTCGTGCGCTGCAGACGCAAAAGCTTCGCCGCCTGCGCGACGACGCCGCCCGCCAATTCCATCGCCTGACGGATCAGCGAAATTTCGATGGCCGCGAGATGATCGCGCAGATCAACCCCGTCTTCGTCGAGCATCGGCGTCGTATCGAAAAGCTGCGGCGCGGGTTCGACCGATCGCGTCGGCGGAGCTAGCGCCGGCGTCGCATGGACGGCGGATGGGATCAGCGACGATGCGAGCATCGAAACGGATTCGACGCCGGCCCGCGACGCCGCGCGATAGCGGCCCGGAAGATCCGCCGCGCGCACGGTGCCGTTCTGATGCAGCACCGCGAGCAGCTCGACGAGGTTCGCGAGCTCGCGCACATTGCCGGGCCACGCGTGCTCGCCGAGCGCGGCCATCGCGTCGTCGCTGAGCACGGGCGCCTGCAGGCCGCGGCGCGCAAGCCGCACGCCGAGGTCGAATACGAGCAGCGGCAAATCCTCGGCGCGCTCGCGCAGCGCGGGCAATTCGATCGGAAAAACGTTGAGACGATAGTAGAGATCTTCGCGGAACGTGCCGCCCGCGCCGATCGCCAGTTCGAGATCGCGATGCGTCGCCGCGATGATGCGCACGTCGCATTTCTGCGTCACGTTGCTGCCGACCTTCTCGTAGACGCGCTCCTGCAGCACGCGCAGCAGCTTCACCTGCATCGGCAGGCTCATGTCGCCGATTTCGTCGAGGAACAGCGTGCCGCCCTCGGCGAGCTCGAAGCGGCCCTTGCGCGTCGCGATCGCACCCGTGAACGCGCCCTTCTCGTGGCCGAACAGCTCCGATTCGAGCAGCTCGGCGGGAATCGCGCCGCAGTTGATCGCGACGAACGGTCCGTTGCGGCGATTCGACGACTCGTGAATCGTGCGCGCCGCCATCTCCTTGCCCGTGCCCGATTCGCCGCGCAGCAGCACGGTCGTGTCGTGCGGCGCGACCTGGCGGATCATCTGGCGCACGCGATTCATCGCGGACGAATCGCCGATCAGGCGATCGCTCGCGAGCGGCACGAAGTCGCCGTCGAGCGATGCGACGATCTCCTCGATCTGCGCGTAGCGCAGCGGGAATTCGACTGTAAGGCAGTAACGGCCCGCGTCGATCAGATGCGTGAGCGCAGGCGAATCGGCAGCAATGATGACCGGCATCGGGAGGCCGTCGACTTCGAGCCGATCGAGCGCAAGATCGAGCGCCGCGCCGGGTGCGACGTCGCCGACGAACGCGGCGCACCAGCGGCGTGCCTTGCCCTTGCCTGCTGCGTCGACGCTCTGCGCGAGCACGGCGAGCCCGAACGCGCCGAACGCCGCACCGAGCAGGCGAATGCGTCCCGCATCGACATCGAGCACGCAGATCGCGGGCGCGACGTCGCTGACGTTGCGTCCCGCGGGATCAAGCGGTTCTACATCGACGACGATGCCAACGGAATCCAGACTCACGAAATCCCCTAACCCGGATACACCCGCCCCTGATCGCGCGAATGCGTTGCGCGGTCCCGAAATTCGATCGAAACTTATGCCGCGACGACGAGATCCGCGTCGCCCATGCCGTACTTGCGCAGCTTCTCGACGAGCGTCGTGCGCTGCAGCTTGAGACTCTTCGCCGCGTGCGCGACCACGCCGTCCGCGCGCGCAAGCGCCTCCCGGATCAGCGCGACTTCGATGCGCGCGAGATGTTCCTTGAGATCGATGCCTTCGCTCGTGAGCCTCACCGACGCGTCGTTCGACGCCGGCGCGAACGGCAGCGCGACGACGTCGGCAGCGGCCGGCGCAAGCTTTGCGTACTGGCCGGGCAGATCCGTCGCGCGGACCGGACGATCCGGATAGAGCACTGCGAGCCGCTCGACGAGATTGCCGAGCTCGCGCACGTTGCCAGGCCACGTATGCGTCGCGAGCGCGACGAGCGCGTCGGCGGTCAGCGTCGGCGCGCAGTGTCCGCGTGCGGCGAGGCGTGCCGCGAACTCGGCGACGAGCACGGGGAGATCTTCGGCGCGCTCGCGCAGCGGCGGCAGCTCGATCGGGAATACATTGAGACGATAGTAGAGATCTTCGCGGAACGTGCCGCCCGCGCCGATCGCCTGCTCGAGATCGCGATGCGTCGCCGCGATGATGCGCACGTCGCATTTCTGCGTCACGTTGCTGCCGACCTTCTCGTAGACGCGCTCCTGCAGCACGCGCAGCAGCTTCACCTGCATCGGCAGGCTCATGTCGCCGATTTCGTCGAGGAACAGCGTGCCGCCCTCGGCGAGCTCGAAGCGGCCCTTGCGCGTCGCGATCGCGCCGGTGAACGCGCCCTTCTCGTGGCCGAACAGCTCCGATTCGAGCAGCTCGGCCGGAATCGCGCCGCAGTTGATCGCGACGAACGGTCCGTTGCGGCGGTTCGATGACTCGTGGATCGTGCGCGCCGCCATCTCCTTGCCCGTGCCCGACTCGCCGCGCAGCAGCACCGTCGTGTCGTGCGGAGCGACCTGGCGGATCAGTCGATCGAGCGCAACCATCCTGGAGGAGGCACCGACCTGACGAGCCGGTGTGAGGAATGCACCGCGAGTGGACATGAGGGATTCTTCTTGGGTTTCTTCTGTTTTCCCCCAACGCAAATTGGATGCCAACGAAATGTAAACGCTTGCTGTTTTTCAGTTCCCTGAAAAATCAGCGACCTGGCGGCGATGTTCACGGAACACCATGCGCGCCATCGCCTCGGCGAGTGCAGGCTTCACCCCTTCGAACGAAGCCGCCGACCAGCCGCGCTCGGGCGGCTCGAGTGCAGTCGCCGCGAACTCGAGCGGCAGCGCGGGACACGCTTCGAGGTGGATACGCACGAGGATCGGAGCACCGACCGGCGGCGCCTCGCCGCCCGACCATTCGGCACCGAATGCGTTGAAGCGCACGGGCGTTGCGGACGGCAGCGCAAGCTCGCGCTCGAGCACGAGCGTGAACAACTCCATGATCGCATTGAGTTTCGACTCGAGCCTTCCGAGCTCGGCTGCGCCCGGGATCTCGTCGGGCGGCCGCTCGCCACGGCGCTCGTCGCCCGCGGCATCGATCGCGAGCGCGGCGAGATTGCGTCGCTGGCGCCGCGCGATCAGCGCCGAATCTTCGCCCGCGCGCAGGACCCACGCGACCGGCAGCACCGCCGCACGATGGAGCTGATCGCGGCATGCACGCAGACCCGGATCGGTCATCGTCACGACTCCTGCGCGTCCGCGACGCGAAGTGCGCGACTCTGTCTTTCCGTGTAAGGACTTGTCAATGTCACCAATTGCAAAGTGTTTCGGACTGTGAACAAGGCAGCTTTTTTTCAACGCGTGAACGCGACGCCGAGGTAGGAGCCGACCCCGGCCTGTGCGAGCCGCGCCTGACGAAGCTGCTCGCCCGCATGGCTGCGCGCGTTCTCGACTTCGGCCACGAGCTCGCGATCGCACGCGACGATCGCGTCGATCAGCGTTGCGGCATCGGCTTCGGCGCGAAGTCCGGCTTCGAGCATCGCGCGGCGTTCGGTGTCGAGCGCCGACACGCGATCGAAGTCGCCCGAATGTGCTGCGGCGAACATGTTTCGTGTCAGCTCGAGCATGTTTGCGAGCGCGCTCATGCGGCCCCCGCGACGCGCGGCGACGGCGCGACCTGCGCCCAGGCGTCGGCGATCACGCGCACGAGGCCTGCGACTTCGTCGAGCACTTTCGGATCGTTCTCGAGGTTCGCGTGCACGAGCCGGCGCGAGACATAGTCGTAGAGCGCGTCGAGCCGCTGCGGCAGGCCGCCGCTGACGTTCATGTCGAGACTTGCGCGAAGCGCGCCGACGATCTCGAGCGAGCGCGTGATCGCGGCGCCCTTGGCCTCGATCTCGCCGCGACGCATATGCGCCGCCGCGAGCGCGATGCGCGAGAGCGCGCCGTCGAACAGCATCGCGATGAGCCGATGCGGCGTCGCGTCCTCGACGGAACCCTCCGTGCGGACCTGGCGGTAGCGCGAAATCGCGTTGTAGACATGCGAAGGTGCCATCGTCGTCCCCTTCCTTACTTCGAGCTCGAGTTGTTCGAGACGTTCGCGAGCTGCTGGGTCAGAAACGAGCTCGTCGAGTTGAGGCTCGTCAGGAGCTGATCGAGCTTCGTGAATTGCGCGGTGTACAGCTGCGTCAGCGAGTCCATGCGGGCGTCGAGCTGGCTCTGCTGCTTGTCGAGCGCGTCGTTGCTCGCGTTGAGGCTGTCGGTGCGCCCGTCGAGGATGCCGCCGGTCTGGAGGTACCCTTCGAGCATCGGCGTCAGGCTCTTGCCGATGCCCGCCGCATTGCCGAACAGGCTCCTGACCTGTTCCGGCGACGTCGAGAGCGCGGCGTCGAGCTTCTTGTCGTCGACGCCGAGGCTGCCGTCGAGCTGGAATTTGATGCCGAGATCGGCGAGCGATCGCACCGCATCGCCGCTCGCGCCGAACTGGCTGCCGAGGGTGCGCGAAAGTCGGCTCGTGATGCCGAGCAGCGTCGAGTCGCCGAGCAGCGCGCCCGATTTGCCCGTCCCCGAGTCGTACGCGCTCAGCGTCTTCGTCGTGCCGACGAGCTTGTTGTAGTTGTCGACAAACGACTGGATCGCGCTCTTGATCGATGCGTTGTCGGCCGCGACCGTCAGCGTGTCGGGCGTCGCGCCCGAAACGGCGGTCAGGTTGATCGTGACGCCCTGGATCGCGCCCTGCACCGCGTTGCTCGCGCTCGTGACCTCGAAGCCGTCGATCGAAAGCTTCGCATCCTGCGCGCGGCTTACCGCAGTGAGGCCGCCGGTGCCGGTCGCCGAATCATAAGAGAGACCCGCGACGTCGCCCGTACCAGTCACATTGAATGCGTTCGCGGCACCGGTCTTCGTCGACGTGAACACGATATGGTCGCCGTCGGCCGCGCGCACGACGGCCGCGGTGACGCCGGGATTGTTCGCGTCGCGATTGATCGCGCCCGCGAGTTGCTGCAGCGTGCCGGTCCCGCTGCCGACCGCGACCGTCATCGACTTCGTGCCGACCTTGATCGTGAGCGAACCGGTGTTGAGCGTCGCGTTGCTCGCGAAGGCGCCCGACGACGCTTTCTCCGCCGTCGCGAGCTGCTGGACATCGATCGAATACGTGCCGCCGGCCGCGGTCGCGTCGGCGATCGCCGAAAAGTGATCGGTCGACGATGCGGTCGCGAGAAATTTCGTGAATGACGAGCCGTTGGCGAGAGTCGTCAGCGAATTCTGGAGTGCCGACAGCGCTGACGTCAGCGAGCCGAGTGCCGAAAGCTCGGCGCCGTTCGCATTGCGTCGCGTATCGATCTGGTTCTGCGGCGCGGTTTTCGCGGCGGTGACGAGCTGCGAGACGAGACCTGAGACATCGAGTCCGGAACCGATACCCGGCGAGCTGAGGCTGGCCATGCGCTACTCCCGTCGGCGCCGTCGCGCCTTTCGATCGAGAAGGCGGCGACGTGATCGTCGCCGCCGGTGTTTCGTGGTGCGCGACGAGACGAACGCCGTCTCGCCGCTTGCTGCATGAAGCGTCTCGGGGTTAGCCGAGGAGCTTCAGGACCGACTGCGGCATCGCGTTCGCCTGCGAGAGGACCGACACGCCGGCCTGCTGCAGGATCTGCGCGCGGCTCATCGCGGCCGTTTCGGCGGCGAAGTCGGCGTCCTGGATCTGCGAGCGCGACGAAGCGGTGCTCTCGGAGATCGACTGGAGGTTCGCGACCGTCGACTGGAAGCGGTTCTGCACGGCGCCGAGCGTCGAGCGCGCGGTGTTGACCGTCGTGAGGGCGGTGTCGATCGCGGTGATCGTCGCGTTCGCGTTGGTCGCGTCCGCACCGGTTACGCTGACCGTGCCGACGCCGAGCGTCGCCGTCGTCGCGTCGATGGTCGAGAAATCGACGTCGACCGTGTCGCCGACGTTCGCGCCGACCTGGAAGCTGACCGTGCCGAGCGAGCCGTCGAGCACGTTCTGGCCGTTGAAGGTAGTCTTCGACGCGATGCGGTCGATTTCCGCGACGCGCTGCTGGACTTCGACGTCGAGCGCGGCGCGGTCGGCGGTCGAGTAGGTGCCGTTCGCAGCTTCGACCGCGAGCTCGCGGATGCGCTGCAGGTTGTTCGTGACTTCGCCGAGTGCCGATTCGGTCGTCTGCGCCATCGAGATACCGTCGTTGGCATTGCGGACGGCCTGGTTCAGGCCATTGATCTGCGACGTCATGCGCGTCGCGATCGCGAGACCGGCGGCGTCGTCCTTCGCGCTGTTGATGCGCAGGCCCGACGAAAGACGCTGGATCGCGGTGGAAAGGTCGCCCTGCGAAGCATTGAGATTGCGCTGCGCGGTGAGCGACATCACGTTGGTGTTGATGACGGACATTGGGGTTCTCCTTCGAACCTAATTGAGCCGTTTCGTGGCTCGGTACTTGGGTCCGGCGGAGCTTCCCGGTGGAATGCCTGCCGCCTCGATGAAAGTTATCGGCGCGTTTTCAGCGGACTTTAGGGTGTTTTTTTGAAGTGCCTCGAAGAATCGGGCGCAAATCGTGCCTGTTTGTGTCATCGGAAGAACGCGCGACGCGGCGCTCACGAAATGCGGGCCGGCGCCGCCCTGCGGGGGATCCTGTGCAGGAGACGACGCCGGCCCACCCACCCGGAAGCGCACACGCGTTGCGGAGCGATCACTTCAGATAGTTGAAGAGCGACAAACCCTGCACTTTGACGTACGCGGCCTGCGCGGCCTGCAATCCCGTCATCTGCAGATTGAGTGTCGACACCGCCGTCGCGTAGTCGGCGTCCTGCACCTTCGAAAGCTGCGCCTTGAGATCGACGCCGATTCCGGAATTGAGACTGGCCTGATCGTCGGCCGTGTTGAGCCGCGCACCGATGCGCGCGCGCACGTCGACGATGCGATCGCTCGCCTGGTCGAGGTTCTGCACCGCGCGGCCGATGCGATCGCTGATCGACGCCGCGTCGTGCGGCGTGAACGACGGCGACTCGAGCGCGTCCGCGATGTCGGACAGCGTCGAAAACATGTCCTTGCCCGTGCTCGGGCCGACCGAATAGCTGTCGCCGACCGCGGGCGTGCCCGTGAAACCGATCTGCACGCCGCGGAACGAGATCGTGTCGCCGCTCGCGTAGCTGCCGCTCGAAATGACCGTGTTCGACGCATCGACGACTTCGTATGCATTCGCGGCGGTGAAGCGGACCTGGTACGAGCCGCCGTCCCACTGCGAAAGATCGCTCACGCTCGTCGCGCCCGACACGAGCGTGCCCGTGTTCGTCGGCGACGCCGCGATGTCGAACGTGCCGTTGCCGGCCGGAATATTCTGGAACACGTCCGAGCCCGGATCGCCGGTCGCGACGGTCTGGCCCGGCGCGATCGCAATCGCGCGCTGGCCCTGATCGCCGAGATAGGCGACGCTGCTGCCGTTCTGCACGAACGGCTGCGTGCGCGTCGCGTTGCCCGCGAAAATGTATTCGCCGTTCGCGTCCTTGGTGTTCGCGAGCTGCACGAGCTGCGCGAGGCGCTGGCGGACTTCGGTAGCGAGATTTTTGCGATCGCCGTCCGAGAGCGTGCCGTTCGCGCCTTCGAGCGCAAGCGTGCGCACGCGCTGCAGCACGTCGGTCACGGACGACAAAGTCTGATCCTCGTTGCCGAGGCGCGAATCGGCCGCATCGATGTTGCGCTGGTATTGCGCGTTCGCCGCGCTCGCGTGCGTGAGGTTGAGCGCTCGCGACGCGCCGGCCGGATCGTCCGACGGCGACAAAATGCGCTTGCCGGTCGCGACTTCGAGCTGCGTGTGCGCGACCTGCGCCTGCTGATCGAGCATCGCGTTGACCGCGGACTGCTGCATCCAGAACGTCGAAATGCGCATGATCAGGTCCCCTGCACCGCGGCAAGCACGGAATCGAACAGCGTGCTCGCGACCGAGATCACCTGCGCCGCGGCCTGATACGACTGCTGATAGCGCACGAGATTGGCGGCTTCCTCGTCGAGGTTGACGCCCGAAACGTTTTGCTGCGACGCGATCGCCTGGTTGAGCAGAGCGGTCTGCGCGGTGAGCCCGTTCTGCGCCTGCTGCGTCGACGTGCCGACCGTGCCGACGAGCTGCGCGTACGCATCGGTCAGCGTCGAGTTGCCGCCGTCGAGCACGCCGAGATCGGCGATGCCCGCGAGCGCACCCGCGTTCGTGTTGTCGCCGACGCCGCCCGTGTTCGCGGCGACGTTGAACTGATCGCCCGCCTGCGGCGCGCCGTTGAGCGTGAGGCTCCAGCCGTTCGCGACGATCGGCTGGCCCGGCGTGAACGTGAAGCTGCCGGCGCCGTTGATCTGGTACGTCGTCGGCGACGTGAACGTGATGTTCGCCGGCGAGAGAAGATTCGCATCGGTCGGGTCGGTCGCGATGATGCCGCCGACCGCGCCCGTGCCCGTGTTCGACCCGGCCGCGGTCGCCGCGACCGGCGAAGCCGCTGCGATCTGCCGGACATCGGTGATCGCAACGCTCGTCGCGGCCGCAGCGGTAGCCGTGGGTCGAATCAGAAAGCTGTCGCCCGCGCTCGCGGCGCCGGCGACGGTGAACGTGAGACCGTCGGCGACGAACGGATCGGCCGCGGTGCCCGTGCCCGTCATCGCGACGCTCGTGCCGTCCGCGCGCGTGAGCGACCACGCGCTGCCGTCGTACTTCATCGTGTAGTCGGACGTCGTGAGCTGGCTTACGTCGCCGAACGCGGCCGTCACTTGCGCGGTGCCCGCGTTGTTGCGGTTGCTGTATGCGGTGGGCGATCCGGTGTTGAAGAAATCGCCGCCGAGCTGGCCGTTCAAATCCATGCCCGCGCGATGCTGCTCGTTCACAGCATCCGCAAGCGCGACCGCGGTGCGGCCGAGCGCGTTCCGTGCGGGATCGAGCATGTCGCGCCGGAAATCGAGCACGCCGCCGAGCGCGCCGCCCGAGATCTGGCTCGTGATCACGGTGCCGTCCGACGTCGCGACGTCGTGGCGGCCCGGATCGTATGCGTTCGCGACCGTCTTCAACGCTTGTGTCGACGTGCCGAGCACGAGCGGCTGCCCGTTGCCGATCGACACGTTGATCATGTTGCCGTCCTGCGGCGCGACGCGGACGCCCACATGCGTCGAAAGCTGGCGCACGAGCTCGTCGCGCTGATCGAGCAGATCGTTCGGCGGATTGCCGCCCGTGCGCTGGATCTGCGCGTTGATGTTCGCGATGCCGCTCGCAAGCGTGTTGATCTGCGTAACTTCGTCGCCGACTTGCTGGTCGGCCTGTTTGTCGAGGCTTGCGAACTGCGCGCCCATCGTGCGCAGACGGCCCGCGAGCGTGTTCGCCTGCCCGAGCAGCGCCTGGCGCGTCGTCGTGTCGGCGGGATTCGCCGCGAGGTCGTGCAGCGCGCCGAAGAAACCGTCGAGCGCAGGCGAAAGGCCCGCCTTCGGATCGGAAAGGAGATTGTCGACTTGCGAGGCGAGATCGCTGAATGCCGAAAGACGGCTCTGCGCGCCGGTCGCGTCGCGCACCTGGCCTGTGAGGAACGAATCGTAGAGACGGCGCACGCCCTGCATGTCGACGCCGGTGCCGATCCACGAATTGCCGAGGCGATCGGGCGTGCGGGCGCCGAACATCACCTGCTGGCGCGTGTAACCTGCCGTGTTGACGTTCGAGATGTTGTGACCGGTCGTGTTCAGCGCGAGCTGGGAAGCCAGCAGGCCTGAAATGCCGGTAGACATTAAGTCGGTCATGGCGCTGCCCGTGCGAGCGTCTCGATCAGAGGGTCGGCAGCGCCGACGGATTCTTTAGGGCGGCGATCGCGTCGCGCATCGTGACGCTGTCCGCAATATGAGCCAGCTTCGCGGCATACGACGGGTCGGTCGCGTAGCCTGAGCGCTGCAGTGCGGATGCGAAGCCCCTGACGTTGTCGCCGTGGCCGAGCGCCGTCGCATAACGCGGATTGCCCGCGATGAGATCGGCGTAGTCGTTGAACGCGGCGGTCGGCGACTCGTAAGCGCGGAAATTGTCGACGCGGCGGACCGCGACGCCGTTCTCGTATTCGGTCGTCGCGACGCGCGCTTTCGCGCCGTCCCAGCTCGCGCCGGCCTTGATGCCGAACAGGTTGTTGCTGCTCGCACCGTTCGCCGCGCGCGGCATGTGCCGGCCCCAGCCCGTTTCGAGCGCCGCGTGCGCGAGCACCGCGCGCACCGAGACGCCGAGCTTTTCGGCCGCGGCCTGCGCATGCGGCAGCATCTTCTGCACGAACTCGGCCGCGTTCGCGGGCAACGCATTGCGCACGCGACCGATCGCGCCGTTCGATGCGCTGTCGACCGCGGTCATGGCGGCGTTCCAGACCGGATGCAGGCCCTTGCGCAGCGTATTCGCGTCATCCGAGAGCGACGCGCGCGGCGCAGGCGTCGCGTCGGCCGCGTCGAGCCGCTGCATCGCCGCAGGGCGCTGTGGCAACGGATTCAGGTGCTGCGTCGCGTCCTTCGGCTCGTGACCGAGCAGCTGGCGTTCGAGCATCTTCGCGATGCCGAGGCCGTTGCCGCGCTGTGAGAGCGACATCGCAAGCTGCGAGTCGGCGAGATCGCGATACTGCTTCGATTGCTCGGAGTCGAGAATGCCGGAGCCGGGGCTCGCGCTCCGCATCGACTTCAGCATCATCTGCGTGAACAGCGTTTCGAACTGGCGCGCGACCGTCGACGTCGACGCGCGCTTGTCCATGCGCGCGGCCGCCTTGAGGCGCGTCAGCGCCGCGAAGTCGGTGAAGTTGCCGGTCGTGCGCGGATCGAATGACATCGTCAGATGACCACGAGCTCGGCGTGCAGCGCGCCCGCTTCCTTCAGCGCCTGCAGGATCGAAACGAGATCGCTCGGCGCCGCGCCGACCTGGTTCACCGCGCGCACGATATCGTCGAGATTCGCGCCCGCGCCGAACTTGAACATGTGGCCGCCGTGCTCGGTGATCTGCACGTCGCTTTGCGGCACGATCGCGGTCTTGCCGTTCGAGAAAGGTGCGGGCTGGCTCACGGCCGGCTGCTCGGAGATCGAGACTTCGATCGCCCCATGCGCGACCGCGGCCGGGGAGACGCGCACGTTCGAGCCGATGACGACGGTGCCTGTGCGCGAATTGATGATCACGCGCGCGGGCGCGTCGCCTGGCGCGACGTCGATGTCCTGTACGGCCGCGAGAAAACCGACTTTCGCGTTCGGATCGATTGGCGAGCGCAGCGTGACGGTCACGGCGTCGGCGGCGCGCGCGACGCCGTCGCCGAACGTCTTGTTGATCGCGGTCGCGACGCGCGACGCGGTCGTGAAATCCGGCGTGTTGAGATTGAGCGAGAGATCGCCAGCGCCCGCGAATGCGCTCGGCACCGCGCGCTCGACCGTCGCGCCATTCGGCACGCGACCTGAATTGGAAATGTTGACCTGCACCGACGAGCCGCTCTTGCCGCTCGCGCTGACGCCGCCGATCACGAGATTGCCCTGCGCGACCGCGTAGACCTGACCGTCGGCGCCTTTGAGCGGCGTCATGAGCAGGCTGCCGCCGCGAAGGCTCTTCGAGTTGCCGATCGACGACACCGTGATGTCGATCGTCTGGCCGGGCTTCGAGAACGGTGGAAGATCGGCCGTGACCATGACCGCCGCGACGTTCTTGAGCTGCGGACGCACGTTCGCCGGAACCGTGATGCCGAACTGCTGCAGCATGTTGTCGAGCGATTGCGTCGTGAACGGGGCTTGCGAGGTTTGGTCGCCGCTTCCGTCGAGGCCGGCGACGAGGCCGTAGCCGACGAGCTGGTTCTGGCGGACGCCGGCGACTTGCGCGAGGTCGCGCACGCGCTCGGCGTTTGCGACGCACGCGGAAAGCATCAGTGTGAGCGCGACGCCGAAGCGCCCCCATCCGCCTGCCGGCACCTTCCCCCGCTGCGCGGGAGAAGGGACGTCCGAATCAGCTCTGCGCAAGAGTCGAAGACAACCCGGGATGAACCCTTCTCCCGCTTCGCGGGAGAAGGTGCCGGCAGGCGGATGAGGGAAGCTCTTGTCACACCGCATCGTCATATCCCTCAGTACGGCATGAACTTCGAATTGAAAAACCGCGACAGCCACCCCTGCGTATTCGCGTCCGCGAGCGATCCGCGTCCCGTATACGCGATGTTCGCGTTCGCAACGCGCGTCGACGGCACCGTGTTGTCCTGACCAATGTCCTGCGGCCGCACGATGCCCGCGATGCGCACGAGCTCCTGGCCCTGATTGATCGTGAGGTACTTCTCGCCGCGCACGATGAGATTGCCGTTCGGCAGGCGCTCGGCGACGGTCACCGTGATCTGGCCCGACAGCTGATTGCTCTGGCTCGATTCGCCGTCGCCCGCGAAGCCGTGATTGCTGGAAAGCCCGAACGACAGCGGATTGCCGTTGATCGTCGCCGGCTTGCCCAAGAGATTCGGCGTCGCGATGTCGTCCTTGTTCGTCTTGGAGGTCTTCGTCGACGCTTTCTTGCTCGCCTGCGTGTTCTCGACGAGCTCGATCGTCAGAATGTCACCGATGCGATGCGCGCGCGGGTCGGAGAAGAGCTCGAGATTCTGTGCGTCGTGATAGATCGCGCCGTCGGGCGCGGGTCGCTCGTAAAGCGCTTCGTTCGGCAGCGTGGGCGCGTACGAAACGTCCTGACGGGGCGCAGGCGCGACGGTTGCGCACGCGCCGAGCAGCGCGCACACAAAGGCGAGAAGAGGAATTCGGATGAAGTTCACGGGGATCGGCTCGCCTGAAATCAGCTGTGAGAAGTCATGTACTGCAGCATCTGATCGGTCGCCGAGATCGCCTTCGAGTTCATCTCGTAGGCGCGCTGCGTCTCGATCATGTTGACGAGCTCCTCGACGACGTTGACATTCGACGATTCGAGCGAGCCCTGCATCAGCGTGCCGAGGCCGTTGAGGCCCGGCGTGCCGGTCTGCGGCGCGCCGCTTGATGCGGTTTCGACGTAGAGGTTTTCGCCGCGCGCCTCGAGGCCCGCGGGATTGATGAAGTCGGCGGTCTGCACGGTGCCGATCTGCGCCGGCGCGGCCTGACCCGGCAGCGCAACGCTGACCGTGCCGTCGTTGCCGATCGTGATGCTCTGCGCGTTCGCGGGCACCGTGAGCGCGGGCTCGATCGGATAACCCGAGTTCGTGACGATCTGACCGTCCGAGTTCAGATGGAACGAGCCGTCGCGCGTATACGCGACCGTGCCGTCGGGCATCGTCACCTGCAGGAAGCCGCGGCCCTGCACCGCGATGTCGAGCGGATTGTTCGTCTGCACGACTTCGCCCTGCGTGAAGAGCTTCTCGGTGCCGACAACGCGTACGCCCGTGCCGACCATCGTGCCGGACGGAACCTGCGTCGCCTGCGACGACTGCGCGCCGGGCTGGCGCTCGTTCTGATAAATGAGATCCTCGAATGCCGCGCGCGAGCGCTTGAAGCCCGTCGTGTTGACGTTGGCGAGGTTGTTCGACGTGACCGCCATGCGCGTCTGCTGCGCGTCGAGGCCGGTCTTGGCGATCCAGAGTGAAGAGAACATGCGCTATCTCCTGATACGCGGCGTCAGCCGGCTTGCAGTAGGCGCGTCGCGGCCTGTGCGTTTTCGTCGGCGTTCCTGACGCCCTGCATTTGCATCTCGAACTGGCGCGAAAGCTCGATCATGCGCACGAGCGAGATCGACGGATTCACGTTGCTGGCTTCAAGCGCACCCGCGGTGAGCTTCACCGACGGATCGTTGTCGGGTGTCGAGCCGTCCTTCGTGTGGAAGAGGCCATCGGCACCGCGCTCGAGCGTTGCGGGATCGGGATTGACGAGCTTGATCGTGCCCGCGGTCGAAACGGTCGTCGCGCCCTGACCGAGCGGCACGAGCGCGATCGAACCGTCGCTGCCGATGTCGAGCTTCGAATACGGCGGCAGCGTGATCGGGCCGCCGTCGCCGAGCACCGGGCGTCCGGCCGCGGTCGTGAGCACACCTTCGCTGTCGATCGTGAGATCGCCCGCGCGCGTGTACGCTTCTGAACCGTCGGGCGCCTGCACCGCGATCCAGCCTTGTCCACGCACCGCGACATCGAGATCGCGGCCCGTCGGCGTTTCGGCGCCCGGCGAGAAATCCGCGCCGAGCCCCTGCGACACCGCGTTGATGCGCGTCGGCATTCCGGCGCCCTGCACCGGAATGCTTTCGAACGCAGCCATCTCGGCCTTGAAGCCGGTCGTGTTCGCGTTGGCGAGGTTGTGCGCGACCGAGCCCTGAGCGGCAAGCGTCTGCCCGGCTCCGGTCATCGCGACATACAACGAACGGTCCACGATCTACTCCTCGGCCGGCGTCATCAATTGCGAATGTTGAGAATCGTCTGCGTCATCTTGTCGTCGGTCGAGATCGACTGCGCGTTCGCCTGGTAATTGCGCTGCGCCTTGATCATGTTGACGAGCTGCGCGGTGAGATCGACGTTCGAATCTTCGAGAGCGCCCGACTGCACGCTGCCGAAATCGCCCGAACCCGCGGCGCCGCGAATGACCTGACCCGACTGCGCGGTCTCGACCCACATCGTGTTGCCGATGTTCTTGAGGCCCTGCGCGTTCTCGAAGTCCGCGAGCGCGAGCTGGCCGAGCGCCTTGGTCTGGCCGTTCGAGAAGCGCGCCGAGACGGTGCCGTTCGCGTCGATGTCGATGCCCGTGACCTTGCCCGGTGCGTAGCCGTTCTGCGTGATCGTGCCGGGATCGAACGTGTCGCCGTACTGCGTGACCGCCGACATGTTGATCGTGATGTCCATCGGCGCCGCGCCGTTCGTCGGCGTGAAGCCCGTGAACGCGAGGTTGCCGTCGGCCGGCGTCGTCAGCGCGCCGTTCTGATCGAACTGGATCGGCTGCGAGCCGACCGACGTGCCGTCGACATAAAGATTCGCCGTCCACTGACCGGGCGCCGTGTTGACGTAGTAGACCGTCGCCGAATGCGAGGCGCCGAGCGAGTCGTACACGGTGAACGGCGATGCCTGGTTGTAGCTGTTCGGATCGTTCGGATCGAGCGGCGTGACCGTCGGCGGCGTCGCGTCCGCGGGAAGATTGAGGTTGAACGTCGCCGAGTCGGTCGCCTGCGGCGCGCCGGTCATCGATTCGATGTGCAGATTCTGCAGCGAGCCCGTGTCGAAGCCGCCCGCGCCGTTCGGCGGATAAACCTGCAGGAAGCCGCCCTGCGGCGACACGACATCGCCGTTCTGGTCGATCTGGAAGTTGCCCGCGCGCGTGTACGCGTAGCCGGCGTCCGTCTTGAGCGTGAAGAAGCCCTCGCCCGTGATCGCCATGTCGAGGCCGCTCGACGTGTACTGGATGCTGCCCTGTGAGAACTGCTGCGCAACATCGACGAGGCGCGTGCCCGAGCCGATCGCGGTCTTCGAGTTGCCGAAGCCCGAGTTGGCGAAGAGATCCGCGAACTCCGCACGCGAGCCCTTGAAGCCCGTCGTGTTGACGTTCGCGATGTTGTTCGAGATGACTTCGAGATCGGCCGTGGCCGCGTTCAAACCACTGAGTGCTACGTTGAAAGGCATGTCTGCGATTCCCCTCTGGGATGATCAGATGATTTCGAAAACCTGGGACATCGAGATCTGTCCGAGGGCGCCGACGTCGATCATCGGCAAGGAGCCGTTCGCGCCGAGGCTGACGCCTTCGACGTTCGCGGACGTGTACGTGGTCGCCGTCGTCGGCTTGCCGTCGACGGTGGCGGTGGCGGTCATCGAGTAGACGCCGGCCGGCAGCGCCGCGCCGTCGTCGCCGTGACCGTCCCATGTAAAGTCGGTCGTGCCGGCGGCGGGCTTGCCGAGATCGATCGTCTTGACGACTGCGCCCGATGCGTCCTTGATCTGCACGGTCACCGACGTCGCGTTCTCGGGCACGGCGACCGCACCGCTCAGGAGATTTCCGCCGGGCTCCGTGTCCGGGCCCGTGCTCGTACCCAAGGGAGCGAGCACCGCCTTCGACGACTGAAACATGATTTTGTGGCCGAGCAGATCCGCGGGCTTGATGTCCGACTGACCTTCGAGCGTCTGCGCGAGCGTGTTGAACGAGGTCTGCAGGCCCTGCATGCCCGAGACGAGACTGAACTGCGTCAGCTGATTGAAAAAGCTCGACGGATCCATCGGCTGCGAGGGATCCTGCGACTTCAGCTGCGTTGCCATCAGGCGCAGGAAATCGCTCTGATTGAGATCGCTGCCGCTCGTCTTCCCGGCCTGCTGCTGCGCGTAGGCGGAATTCTGTGAACTGATGATCGCGTTGAGATCGGTGCTCATGATTCGTTTCCGTTATTTGCCGAGCTCGAGCGTTTTGAGCATGAGCTGTTTGGCGCTGTTCATGACTTCGACGTCGTTCTGATACGCGCGCGACGCGGAGATCATGTTCACGAGCTCGTCGACCGGATTGACGTTCGGCGTGAACACGTAGCCGTCGTCGTTCGCGAGCGGATTGCCGGGCTCGAAGCGGCTGCCGATCGGCTGCTGGCTCTCGCCGATCGAGAGGACGCGCACGCCGGCCGATTCGGCACCCTTGCCCAAACCTGCCTGGATCGCCGCGAACACGGGCTCCTTCGCGCGGTAGGCGGCTTCGGGTGTCGAGGCGACGCTGTCGGCGTTCGCAAGATTCGAAGCGGTCGTGTTGAGACGCACCGATTGCGCGCTCATCGCGCTGCCGGCCGTGTCGAAGATGCGGAAGAACGACATCGTCAGCCTCCGGTGATCGCCGTGCGCAGCTGACGGATCTGCGCGTTGATGAACGTGAGGCTCGCCTGATAGCGCACCGAGTTCTCGGCGAATGCGGCCTGTTCGGTCTCGGCGTCGACCGTGTTGCCGTCGAGCGAGGGCTGCATCGGCACGCGATACGCGAGCGTCTGCGCGGAATTCGGTGAAGACGAATCGATCTGACCCTGCGTCGGCGCCGCGAGCGGCAACGATCCGCCGCCGGCCGCACCGAGCGCCGCGCGAAAATCGATATCGCGCGCCTGGTAATTCGGCGTGTCGGCATTCGCGAGATTGGCGGACAGCACTTCGGCACGCCGCTGCCATAGCGCGAGCGCTTGCGTGTGGATGCCGAAAAGATCAGTGGGCTGCGTCATGGCGGTCCTCCGCCGGGTTTCGTCGGCGACCGACGTAGCAACAGCTATGCCACGGCGCAAAATCGCGCGTTCGAAAATCGCTGGAAGCCGCGCCACAGCTGCGTTTCACGGGTTTCCGGAGCCGCGTGGAACAAGCCGCGAAATTCGCTCCGCGAGCCGTCGCGACGGAAAACCGACGGCCGCACCGGCGGCGCATCGCTGGCGCGCAGGAAATTCCGCGAAACCCGCCTATGGCACGTGGCTTGCTCGCATCGACGCGCAAGCACGAACGTGCGAGGAGACCGATGAACGATGCGCACCGCCCCGACGATCGCAATGCGCGCAAGCGCGCGCCTGCGCGAGCACGTGCACGCGTAGCGCGTACGCTCGTCTGCGCTGTCGGGTTTTTGACGGCGCTCTTCGGGACGCCGGGCGCTCGTGCGGCGGCATCGCCGCTCGACGAAGCCGCGACGCGCGCGATCGAGCTCGTGCGCGCGATCCCGGAACCTGATGGCGCTCGGCTCGACGTCGAAGCGCTGCCGTTCGACGCGCGCGTGAGCGTCGCGCCATGCACGCGCGATCTCGTCGCGGAGCTCGTCGGCAAACGCCTCGCAGGCGCGCGTGCGAGCGTGCGCGTGCGCTGCACGGATCCCGGCAATCCGTGGAGCGTCGCGGTCGCGCTCCGCGTTTCGCTCTACGCGCCCGTGCTCGTCGCGAAGCGCGCGCTCGTGCGCGGCGACGTAATCGATGCCGACACGACGGAGCTCGCCGAGCGCGATGTGCTCGCGCTCGGCTACGGCCACATCGGCGATCCGTCGCGCTATCTCGGCGCGAAAGTCACGCGCCCGGTGCAGCAGGGCGCGGCGCTGCCGCCGGCCGCGATCGCCGAGCCGCTGCTCGTCGAACGCGGCGGCACGGTCACGCTGCTCGCGCGCGGTCCTGCGATCGACGTGCGCGCGGCCGGCGTCGCGCTCGAGGACGGCGCCGCGGGCGCTCGCGTCAGAGTCAGGAACACGTCTTCGGGCCGGACCGTCGACGGCGTCGTCGACGGGCCCGGCGTGGTCGCGATCGGGCGCTAGCGGCGCCCTAAAGTTTCGGTCCCGGCGGCCGATTCATTGGCTTGACCGCCGCCGCATTTCAAAAGGCCCGACGCCCATGACCAGCAAGATCAACAGCTTGCCGCCTATCGCGACGACTCCGGAGCTCGCTCCCGTTGGCGCCCGCAAGGCAGGTCCAGCCGCGAAGGATGCGATCGCGCCCGAGACGGACAGCCTCGAGCTGACCGCGTCGGCGCGCACGCTCGGCGATGCCGACGCGCCGGTCGATGCGCATCGCGTCGAGAAACTGCGGCAGGCCATCGCCGATGGCAGCTATCGCGTCGATGCCGATCGCATCGCGGGAAAGCTGCTCGACATCGAACGCACCGCGCGCGAGGACTAACTCATGAATGCCGAGGCAGAGCTCGCGAAGGCGCTCGTCGCCAACGTCGGCGAGATCGCGGTCGCCGCGCATCGACTGCACGCGGTGCTGAAAGACGAAAACGAGGTGCTCGCTACGGGCGACGACGCGACGCTGCTCGCGCTCACCGGCGTCAAGACCGAGCTCATGCAGCAGATCGAAGCGCTCGAAAGCGAGCGCATGCATCTCGTCGGCGAATTGCGCACGGGCTCGCGCCACGCGCCGTTCGCAATGGTGCGCGCGCTGACGCCCTACCCCGCGGCGCTGACCGCGTGGGACGATGCAGTCGCCACGCTGAAAGCATGCCGCACGCTCAACGAAGCGAACGGCACGACCGTCGAGCTTCGCCTTCGCCAGATGCGCCAGGCGCTCGCGCTGCTCACGGGCGCGTCGCCCGCGGCCGGACTTTACGGGCCGCAGGGCGCGCCGGAGTCGTTGCGCCGCTCGACCGTCATCGCTCGCATCTGAGGGCGCCATGCTCAAGGATCCCGACGTCATCCGCGTGCTGCTCGCGCGGCTGATCGCCGCGCGGTGCCCCGTGTTCGTGTTCGTCGAAGGCGACGGCGAGCGCTATGGCACGATGCTGCTCGAGCTCGACGCCGAAGCGAATGCGCTGATCGCCGACGAGCTCACTCCGCGGCACGGCAACGCGAACGTGCGCCGCGGCGCGAAGCTGCGCGTCGCCGCGCGTCTCGAAGGTGTCGAGATGCGTTTCTCGACGAGCGTGCGCGCGATCGACGCCGACGCCGACGTCAGCGCCTACATGCTCGACGTGCCGGCCGAGCTCGATCACCGCGAGCAGCGCGCCGTGCATCGAACGCGTGCGTTTGCGGTCGCCGCCGAGCTTCGCGATCCGGACGGACCGCCGGTCGAAGGCCGCGTGCTCGATGTCTCGATCTCGGGCATCCGGATCGCGGTGAGGAAACCGCATCGCGTGCGCGTGGAGACGCGCTGGGAATGCACGGTAGAGCTGCCCGATGGCCGTTTCGAAAGCCGCATCGCGATCATGCGCGTGCACGGTGCGGAGCGGCCGCGCCTCGGCGCGAACGCCGAAGACGTGCTCGGCGCGAAATTCGATTCACTCGAAGACGGCGCCGCACGGCGCCTCGGACGCTACATCGCCGATACGCAGCGCGCACTTTTGCGCGCGCGCCGCGCAACGACGGAGAACCGGGTGCCATGACGATGCCTTTGCGACAACCCGCCGCGGACGCGGCGCCGCTCGAAACCGTCGTCGTCACGCGCCAGCCGGTGCTCGACGCAGCGCATCGCCTGATCGGCTACGACCTGCTCGTGCATGGTGCGGCCTGGAGCGATGACGCGCTCGAAGCCGAAACGCGCCGCGACAGCGTGCAGCGCACGCTCATGCATACGTTCGTCGATCTCGGCATCGAGCGGCTCGTCGGCAACGCCGATGCGTTCATGAGCCTGCCGCGCGCGGCGCTCGCGGTCGCGACTTCGCTGCCGATCACGGGCAACCGCGCAGTCGTCAGCGTCGACTGCTCGGCGCCGCTCGACACCGACACCGTCAACCATCTCGCGACGCTGCGCCGGAAAGGCTTTCGCGTCGCGCTCGAGAATCCGAAGTCGGCCACGCCCGACGCCGTCACGCAGCGTGCGCTCGAGCTTGCGCAGTTCGCGAAGTACGCGATCGGCGCCGCGCCGGAACCTGCTGCGATCAAATGGATGCGCTCGTATGGCCTGCGCGCGATCGTGACCGGCATCGACAGCCGCGAGCAGTTGCAGGCGGCCGCCGCGCTCGGCTGCGACGGCTTCGAAGGCTGCTATCTCTGCGAGCCCGACTCGGTGGTCTCGTCGAGCCTTCGCGAGAACAAGGTTTCGGTCCTGCGCCTGCTCGCTGCGATCGAGGATCCGACGAACGGCCCGGTCGAGCTCGACGCGATCATCCGCACCGACGCGATGCTCTCGTACAAGGTGCTGCGCTGCGTGAACTCGGCGTATTTCTCGCTGCCGGTCAAGGTGCGCTCGGTGCTGCATGCGACCGTCTATCTCGGCGTCAATCGCATCCGCAACTGGATTCGCATGATCGCGATTTCCGGGCTGCAGGATTGCCCGACCGAATTGCTCAAGTTCGCGCTGATCCGCGGCCGGATGTGCGAGCTGCTCGCGGCGAAGCTCCCGAACGATCAGCGCGAGATGGCGTTCACGGTCGGCCTCTTCTCGCTGCTCGACGCGCTGCTCAACGCGCCGCTCGACGATCTTCTCGCGCGCATTCCGCTGACCGACGAGATCCGCAACGCGCTCGTCAAGCGCACGGGTCCGCTCGCGGCGCTGCTGGAGCCCGTCGAAGCCTGCGAGCGCGGCGACTGGCGCCGGCTCGAGGCACAGAGCATTCCCGCGGCGGTCTGCGCGGGCGCTTACGTCGACGCGGTCGCGTGGGCCGAGAACGTGTTCGAGATCGGCGAGGCGGAGCCTGCCTGAATTCGTTGCAATTCGTCGCTCAATTTTGAGCAGGGTCTGCCGACTGAAAAATGAGACGCGGCCGTGAAACGCGGCCGCCGAGCCACCGGCGCGACCGTCCAACCCACACTTGCTGGACCCAACGCATGCTTCTCATCATCGGATCCCTCCTCGTCATCGCGAGCGTCGTCGGCGGCTTCGTGCTCTCTCACGGCGAGCTGCTCGCGCTCTGGCAGCCGTATGAGCTCATCATCATCGTCGGCGCCGCGGTCGGCGCGTTTCTCGCGTCGAACCCGCCGAAGGTCGTCGGCGCGGTGCTGAAAGGCGTGACCGGACTCCTCGGCGGCGCGCGCTACAAGAAGCAGGATTACGTCGATCTGCTCTCGCTGCTGTTCGACATCTTCAACAAGGTGCGCAAGGAAGGCCTCGTCAGCCTCGAGTCGCACATCGACGATCCGCAGTCGAGTGCGCTGTTCAGCGCGTACCCGCGGCTCCTCAAGGATCATCATCTCGTCGAGTTCATCACCGATTGCCTGCGCCTCATGGTCGGCGGCAACATGAATCCGCACGAGCTCGAGCATCTCCTCGACGTCGAGCTCGAAACGCATCATCGCGAAGCGACCGAGCCGGCTCACGCCGTCACCAAGATGGCCGACGCGCTGCCGGGCTTCGGCATCGTTGCCGCCGTGCTCGGCATTGTGACGACGATGGGCTCGATCGGCGGCGGCGACACGGCCGAGATCGGCCGTCACGTCGCAGGCGCACTCGTCGGCACGTTCCTCGGCATCCTGCTCGCGTACGGATTCATCGGTCCCGCGGGCACCGCGCTCGAGCATCGCGCCAACGAGGACGGCAAGGCGTTCGAATGCGTGAAAGTCGCGCTCCTCGCGCAGCTGCGCGGCTACAACCCGCAGGTCGCGGTCGAATTCGCGCGCAAGACGCTGTCGGCGAAAGTGCGTCCGAGCTTCTCGGATCTCGAAGGCCATCTGAAGGGCGCGCGATGAGCGCAGTGCCGTCCGCCGTTGCGACGCCGCCCGCGAGCGCCGCGCGCAAGCCCGCAGCCGCCGCGCCGGCGAAGGAGCAGAAGCCGCAGCTGCTCGTGATCCGCCGCGTCAAAAAGGGTCACGGCGGCGGCCATCACGGCGGTGCGTGGAAAGTCGCGTACGCCGACTTCGTGACCGCGATGATGGCGTTCTTCCTCGTCATGTGGCTCGTCGGCACGACGACGAAAGTGGAAAAAGGTGCCATCGCCGAGTACTTCAAGAATCCGAGCATGCAGGCGGGTCACAGCATGGTGCCGAGCCAGTCGATGGGGCCCGGCGGCAACGCGAACAGCATGGTGCAGATGAAGGAAGTCGCGACACCGGCCAATGGCGACGACGGGATGCAGCTCTCGAAACCCGAAATGACGCCGAGCGAGATCGAGAAGATCGCGCGCGAGCAGGAGAAGAAGCAGCTCGAAGCGCTGATGCAGGATCTCAAAGAAGCCATCGACAAAAGCCAGGCGCTGCAGCCGTTCAAGGATCAGCTGCTGCTCGACATCACGCCCGAAGGCTTGCGCATCCAGATCGTCGACAAGCAGAGCCGGCCGATGTTCGACTCAGGTTCCACGACGCTGAAGCAGTACTCGACCGACATCCTGCGCGAGCTCGCGACATTCATCAATTCGGTGCCGAACAAGGTCAGCCTTTCCGGTCACACCGACACCGCACCGTATGCGGGCGGTGACGGCTACACGAACTGGGAGCTCTCGTCGGGCCGTGCGAACGCGGCACGCCGCGCGCTCGTCGGCGGCGGCATGGACGAGAAAAAGGTCGCGCTCGTGATCGGTCTCGCCGACTCCGTGCTGTTCGACAAGCAGGATCCGCGCAACCCGATCAACCGGCGCATCAGCATCGTCGTCATGAACAAGGCGGCCGAAAAAGCGGCGCTCGAGCCCGATGGTCCGGCCGAGACGGCGCCAACCGCTCCCGCCGCGCCGGTTTCGGAGCAGCCTGCTCATGGTTGAGCTCGAGCACAGCGCGCGTGAGCGGAGCCGCTTGACATGATCGGCTTCGGTCTTCTCGCGCTTTCGGTCGTGTTCGGCATCTCGTTCGCACTGCATCTGCATGCATGCGACACAGACGGGCACCACGGCTTCCGCTGGCGGCGTTTCGGCGCCGCGCTGCTGCTCGGCATCGCCGCGTGGTCGGCGTCGGCGCTGCTCGACACGTCCGCGAGCGTCGCGTCGATCGCGATCGGACCGCACGTCGGCCTTCGACTCGTCGCGCTCGTCGTCGTCGTTGCGACGTCGTTCGCCGGACTTCGGCTCGCGTCGGGCGAGCGGCGCATCCTGCGCCTGTCCGCGGGGTTCGTGATCGGTATCGGCATCGCGGTTGCGACCTGGTTCAACCTCGCGGCCGCGGGCGACACGAGCGAGCTCGGCGCGATGCTCGCCGGCGCGACGCTCGTGGTCTGCGGCGCGGTCACGGGCATCACGCTGCACCCGATGTCGCGTTCGGCGTGGGTCGTGCGCGCGATCGCATCGATCCTCGTCGCCGCGGGCTGCCTCGCGGGCGCCGCGTTCATGGCGGGCTCGGAAACGCATCTCTCGGGCGCACTTCGCGGCAGCACGGATACCTGGGTGCTGCTCGCGTGCGCCTACACGAGCTTCCTGCTGCTGCTCGGCATCGAGCGTGATGCGCGCCGCGAAGCCGACGATCTCTCGGCGTCGCTGCGCCGCGCGAACGAGGACCTGCTCGAATTCGAGCAGCGCGATCCGGTCACGCTGCTGCATCATCGCGCGCATTTCTCGCGCCGCATGAAGGCGATCTTCGAGCACGTCACGCGCCGCAATGGTATTGCGGCGGTCGCGGTATTCGGCATCGAGGGCCTCGCGCTCGTCGACGACGCCTACGGCGCGTCGGCCGCCGACGAGGCGCTGCGCACCGTTGCGGGCCGCCTGCTCGCGCGCGTGCGCGACGATCGCGCGGGCTGCCTCGGCGTCGGCGAGTTCGCGGTCGTGATCACGCGCTTCCACGACATCGGCGAGCTCACGCACGAAGTCGATGCGATGCTCGACGCGCTGAGCCAGCCGATCCTCATCGGCGAGGAGTCGCTGCATCTTTCGATCTGCGCGGGTTTCGCGGTGCACCCGTACGACGGCGAAGGCCTGCTGCCGCTCACGCGCGCGATCCATGCGATGCAGCGCGCGAAGCGCAGCGGCCGCAAGCAGCTCTGCATGTACGACGCGGCGCTCGATTCGGGTCTCGACGGTGATCTGCGTATCCAGAGCGCGCTGCATCGCGCGCTCACCAACCACGAGTTCGTGCTGCATCTGCAGCCGAAGTGCGAGGTCAGGAGCGGCGCGATCATCGGCGCCGAGGCGCTGCTGCGCTGGGATTCGCCCGAAGGGCTCATCGCGCCGAACGATTTCATCGGCGTCGCCGAACGGCACGGGCTCATCAAGGATATCGGCTGGTTCGTGCTCGAGGAGAGCTGCCGCATGCTGCGGCGCCTGCGCGAGCGCGGCGTGCTGCTGCCGCTCTCGGTGAACCTCGCGCCCGCGCAGTTTGCCGACCCGGGGTTGATCCAGCGTTTGTGCGAGACCGTCGCCAAGCACGGCGTCTCGCCCGATTCGCTTTGCCTCGAGATCACCGAGAGCATGGCGATGGAGAACGCCGAGCAGATGGCCGCGGTGCTGCAGGCGCTGCGCGCGCTCGGATTCAAAATCGCGATGGACGATTTCGGAACCGGACATTCGAGCCTTTCGAAGCTCGTTTCGCTGCCCGTCGACGAGCTCAAGCTCGACCGCTCGTTCATCGTCGACATCGAAACCGATCCGCGCCGGCGCAGCATCGTGCAGGCGATCATCGAGCTCGCGCACGCGTGCGGCTGCGTCGTCGTCGTCGAGGGTGTCGAGACGCGCGGCCAGGCCGCGCTCATCGCGAAATTCGGCGCCGACCAAGCGCAGGGCTTTCATTGGCATCGGCCGATGCCGTGCGCGGCGTTCATGGATCTCGTCGACCGCCGCACGTCGCGCGATGGCCGGCTTTCGCTGATTTCCGCGGCCTGATCCTTCGGTGCGGCGTGTCACCCGGCTTTCTCACGGGATGATCAGCAGCATCACGTAGGCGAGGAACACGACGACGTGCACGAAGCCCGTCAGCACGTTCGTGCGGCCCGTGCCGAAGCTCACGATGCTCAGCGTGAACACGAGCGCGAGCATGATCATGTCGCGACCCGCGATGCCGAGGATCAGCTCGCGGCCCGTCGCGAAGCTCACGACGACGATTGCGGGAATCGTGAGGCCGATCGTCGCGAGCGCGGAGCCGAGCACGACGTTGATGCTGCGCTGCAGATGGTTCGAGCGCGCGGCGCGGATAGCCGACAGCATTTCGGGAAACAGCAGCAGCGTCGCGAGCAGCGCGCCGATGATCGCATCGGGCCGCGCGACGTGCATCGCCTCAAGGCCGTTCTCGACGCCGGCCGCGACGCGCTCGCCGAGCAGCACGACCGCGAACAGACCCGCGAGCATGCACGGAATCGTCACGTAGTACGGCGTCGTTTTCGAGACGACGCGTACGGGTTCCTCCTCGCCGACGGGGTCGGCGAAGAACGCGCGATGACGCACCGACTGGATATAGAGGAACGCGACATAGAGCAGCAGCGACAGAAGACTGATGAAGACGAGCTGCCCGTGCGAATAGGTGCCGGGCTCGGTCGTGATCGTGAAATTCGGCAGGATCAGCAGCAGCACCGACAGCGCGATCAGCACCGCGAGATATGCGCTCGTTCCCTGCAGGCGATGCTCCTGCTCGCCGTAGCGGAGCGCACCGAGCATGAGACAGATGCCGACGCCGCCGCTCGCGACGATCATGACGACCGAGAACACCGACTCGCGCGCGAGCGTCGGATTGTTGTCGCCGTGAAGCATGACGAAGCAGATCAGCGAGACCTCGATCGTCGTCACGGCCATCGTCAGCAGCAGCGTGCCGTACGGCTCGCCGAGCCGGTCGGACGCCGCATCCGTGTGGCGCAGCGCGACGAGCACGGTCGGTATCAGCAGCGCGATCGCGACCGCGGGAAGACCGATCTCCCACCAGACGCCCTCGGTCGAGAACGGGCCGATCTCGCGCTGGAACAGGACTCCGACGATGAGCGAAACGAACGGCAGGCCGCAGAGCACGGCGCGACGGAACGATTTGTTCGCGAACGGAGGCATCGAATCCCCTGCGTGAGCGGCGCGGTAAGCGCGGGCCACGCACGAGCATACGCGCGAGCGCGCGCGGCGGCACGGTGCGATGCCGCGTTCTCCACTTCATCGCGTCATGCCCGAGACAGCGGAATGACGATGCGGGGCGCTACGGGTCGAAGCCGTTCGCGAAGATCGCTTCGTGATGATCGCGCCACCACGCGATGAGATCGCGCAATGCCTGCGGCACGTTCTGCGCGGCCGGAAGACCGGCCTGGTTCACGTCATTGATGCCGTGGCAGCCATCGCACGCGCGCACTTCGCCGGGTTGCGCGGTGATCCAGTAACGCTCGCGCACGACGGGCGTGCCATCGGCTGCCGTCGACTGCCACGCGAGCGCGCGACGCGCAGGCACGATCGCGGCCGCCGAGCCGTCGCTCGCGATCGGCACGGCACCGGCCGGCGCTCCCGCGAGCGGAGGCGCCATGTAGCGGAACGCGTCGGGGTCGTGCATGAACTGCGCGAGCACGCGGCGGCCCGCGCGCGGATCGTCGATGCCGCCGATACCGCGAATCTGATCGCCCTGCAGCATCTGCAGCCAGGCGATGTCATAAATGAGTCCGTCGTTGCCGAGCGTCTGGGCGCCGCCAGGCACGCGCAGGTTGTACGGCTGCTGTTGGTCGGCCGCGTCGCGCGCGGTCACGTTGCGGCTCACGAGCACCGCGAGATCGCGCGCGGCGAGAAAAGCGCGGAATGCGTCGGCGTCGACGCCTTCGTGCGTGAACGCCTGCGTTTCGGGCGATTCCATCGCGGCCTCGGGCGCGGGCGGCACCGCGACCGGCGCGCGCACTTCGACCGGCGATAGCTCCCAGAGCGGACCGTCGTAGCTCACGAGCACGTCCGGGTCGTAGTACGAGATTTGCTTCGTGATGCCGCCGGTCAGCGCTTCGGCCGGCTGCAGATAGCCGCCCGCGCCCGCGGCAAGACGCTGCAAACGGAATTTGTAGCGCGCATCGGGATGATCGCGTGTGCCGTCGTTGCCTGCGACGCCCGCGTACGCGGCCCAGCTGGAGATCATCGCACCGTCGCTGAGCGGCACGGGATTGCGATAGTGGCCCGTGAAGTCCGCGGGCGGATCGTTGTCGTCGTAGACGACCGCGGTGCTCGGCGGCGTCAGGTAGTTCACGGTCAGCGTGTTCGCGTGCATGCCCGGCGGGGCATAGATCGTGACGATCTGGCCCGAGGCGTGCGTGTAGAACTCGGGTCCGTCGATCGCGACGTAAAGTCCGGGCGTCGTCGGCGATTCGGCGATTTGCAGCCAGTTCTCGGCCGAATTCGGATTCGTGCGCGGCGGACTGCCCGCGATGAACTCGTGCAAATCGGGATCGCCGATCAGGCTGTCGTTGAAATAGCGCGAGAGCTCGTGGCGGCCGATGTGATTGAGCGTCTCCTCGCCGCGGCCGTCCTGCTGGATCATCCACGGGAAAAACTGGTTGATCGTGAAGCCGTTCGTCATCGCGGTTTCGTAGCGCGGCTCGGGGAATACTTCGTCGACCGAGTCGATGAGCGCGGCGTCCTCGGCTTCGGACGCGTAATTGAAGTTGCCGTAGTCGCCGGAATCGGCTTGCTGATCGCGCTGCAGATGATCCCAGCGCGTGAAGATCACGCGGCCGAAGCTGTCGACGAACGGATCGAACGAGCCCGACGGCGAATGCTGCATGAGCGAAAGCGCGCCGGTCGCAGGATCGAGCTTCCAGAGCCCGGTCGGCGTCGCGGTCGATTCGTATTCGTCGTGCTGCGGATAGAGCCAGCGCTCACCGCCGCGCGGGCGGTCGCAGACGAAGATGATCGTGCCGTCCGACGCGTACGCGGGCTGCACGTTGTTGTAGTTGTCGGGCTGATTCGGTACGCGCGTGATCGACACCGTTTCGCCCGCGCCGAAGCCCGTGATCTCGTAGATCTGCCAGAACCACGTGCCCTGCTCGTACTGCTCGGTCGGCGCGCCGACGACCATCGAGAAGAGCGCTTTCGTGCCGCTCCAGTGCACTGACGGATCGCGCACGGCGATCGAATTTTCGCCCTGGAAACCGGTCGTGCCGAAACCTGCCTCGGCCGTGAGATTGCGCAGCGTGCCGTCGGGATAGCGGATGTAGAGATCGCCGCCGCGGCCGACGGTTTCGATGTTGCCGAGCTGGTTGCCGAATACCGAGCCGATCGACGCGAAATCGCCCGGGATCGGCATCTGAGTCACGAAAAGGATCGGATTCGGCAGCGCCTGCGTCGCGGCTTCAGCGATCGTGACGAACGCGATCCATGTCGACGCGACCGCCAGAATGCGCATCGCTCGCGCGGTCCAGCGGGCGCGCCGGATGTGCGCGCGAATGCTCCTGCCCATGGTGCTCCCCTGCCTCGTTACCGCGGATCGCGGCGATCCCCGGCGCAAGCGTCCGATATCGTGCACCGCGCGGCAGTGACGCGCTTCACGCCCGGCGCTATCGGTCGGCCGGGCGGTGTCGAACGGTCGGCAGGCGGTAGCCGGCGATCAGTCGCTGAAGCCGTTCGCGAAGATCGCGTCGGGCGGCGGCTCGTCGGGCGTGCGCACGCAGTCGTAGGTGAGGTCGATCGGCGCGCTCGTCTCGACGACCTCGAAATCGTTCGGCTCGATGCCGAAGAACGAGTGCGAATCCATCCCGAGCTCGTCCCACTTGTGCGTCGTGAATGTGTCGGCCTCGGCGGTCAGCGGCACGTTGCCGCCGTCGGCGAGCAGCATGCCGTACTTCTTCAGCGAACGAAGCAGCGCTCGCACGCCTTCGTTGCTGCTGAAACGGTCGATGTCGAAATCGGCGCGCAGACGCAAACGCGAGCCGTATGGAATCGCATACGCGTCCTCGTTGCTCGGTCCGCCCGCGTGCGTCGCGGGACGCACGTAGACGTCGGCTTTCATTTCGTCGTTCGGCAGGATGAAGCGGATCGCATGGCCGATGTCGCCCTGCGACTGGATCGCATCGTAAATCTCGTCCGCGTTGAAGAGCAGCGCGGAGACGGGGAACCCGGCGGCGTCGACGCTCGTGCACTGGTCGCCGCGGCCCTCGGGCGGATAGACGCGATTGAGATCCCAGCGCACCGCGCACTGCGACTGCAGCCCGTCGGACGCGCGGTTTGCGCGATACGCTTCGTAGAGCTGGTCGCCGTCGACGACGAGGAGATGGCAATCATCATCGTCGATGTTGCACGAATAGTCGCTCGAGCCTTCGATCGCGCCGCCGACCGGGAGCGGGAACGGCACGGTGCCGGGCACGTCGCAATCGGGCAGATAATAATCGTCACCGAGGCCGATCATCGGAACGAACGGCGTATCCGAATCGGCGTGCAGAACGACCATCGAAAAATCGATCTGCAAATGATCGAGGCCCGTGCCCCAGCCGCCGTGCGACTGCAGCCAGTCGATCATTGCGTCCGAATTCGAGTGTTTCATCGAAGGCGCTGAAACGTCCTCGTTCCAGACCGCGCCCGCGGGGAATTTCGGCAGCGGCGCCGCGAATGCGACGGACGAGACGGCGAGAAAAACGAACGGGGCAAGGATATTGCGCACGGCGGTCACCCAACAGCGAAAGCGCGCCGAATCTAGCGCGGCTGCCGGCAATAATCCGTTTTATCAATGCGAAACCGGACGCGGATAATCCCGGAATGAGAATATCGTCACGAAATTACCAGACGAGATCCGCCGGAACGTCGTCCTCGCTGCCCGATTCGCGCGGATCGCAGAGCAGCACGAGCGCTTCGGCGTCGACGTCGCGCGCGGCGCGTGCGATCTCGCCCGACACGAGCAAATAACGCCCTGCGAGCTGCACGATGCCGAGCTCGCCGCCGTTGAGCCGCGGCAATTGTTCGGCCGTCACATAGATGCGGCGGATCTTGTTCGCGTGCGGAAAATGACGCGGAATATCGGCATCCGCGACATTGAGCGCCTTGCCGTTGAGCAGCGACGCGAGCTTCTGGCGGCGCTCCTTTTTTTCGCGCGCACGCTGCTCGGCTTCGCGCTGCACGCGCTCGCGCTCGGCGCGCTCGGAGCTGTCGCGGATCGCATAGGCCTTTGCGAGATCGATCTCGCTCCGCTCGCGCTTCGGCGGCGGCGGCGGACGGCGCTCGTGCCGGTTGGGCTTCGGACGCGATTCGGTCTTGAGCTGGCGGGCGATGCCGCTCTTGAGCAGCTGGTCGCGCAGGGATTCGGCCATGGTCGATCGACTCTTGCTTCGCCGCATGCGCGGCTTCGTGCTGATTCAGTTGATGCTGACTCAATAATGCGGTGGCGGTGGCTCGTCGTGGCTGTCGTGCGCAAGCGCGCTGCGCATGCCCGTGAGCTCGACACGCAGGCGCTCGAGCGCGATGCGGATGTCGGCGAGCGCGCGGTCGTGATCCGAGACGGTCGCGTTGAGCGTCGCCATCGTGTCGTCGACGAATGCGAGCTTCACTTCGAGCTCGGTCAGGCGGTCTTCGAGCGGTGCGGCCATCGCGCGACTCAACCGGGCAGCGTTTCGACGAGATGCCGTCCGTGACGCGCACCGATCAGGCCTTCCGCCTCGCGCGCGGCGAGCGCGAAATCGGCCGCGGCCATTTCACGCACGAGCTCATCGAAGCTCGTCTGCGGCGTCCAGCCGAGTTGCTTCTTCGCGAACGACGCATCGCCGAGCAGCGTGTCGACTTCCGCCGGGCGGTAGTACTGCGGATGGATACGCACGATCGTGTCGCCGATGCTGATCTTCGCGCCCGGTTTCGACGAGCTACTGACGACACCGTGCTCGCCGGCGCCCTCGCCGCGGAACTCGATCTCGACGCCCATCTCGCGCGCCGCGAGTGTGACGAACTCGCGCACCGAATGCTGGATACCGGTCGCGATCACGTAATCGCGCGGCTCGTCCTGCTGCAGGATCAGCCACTGCGCTTCGACGAAATCGCGCGCGTGGCCCCAGTCGCGTTTCGCGCCGAGATTGCCGAGATAGAGGCAATGCTGCAGGCCATGGATCACGCGCGCGAGCGCGCGCGTGATCTTGCGCGTGACGAACGTTTCGCCGCGGATCGGCGATTCGTGATTGAACAGGATCCCGTTGCAGCCGTAGATGCCGTAGGCCTCGCGGTAATTGACGGTGATCCAGTAGGCATAGAGCTTCGCGACGCCGTACGGCGAGCGCGGATGGAACGGCGTCGTCTCCTTTTGCGGCGTCTCACGCACGAGGCCGTAGAGCTCCGACGTCGACGCCTGGTAGAAGCGCGTACGGTCGCCGAGACCGAGCGTGCGCATCGCTTCGAGGATGCGCAGCGTGCCGATGCCGTCGGCGTTCGCGGTGTATTCGGGCTCCTCGAACGAGACCGCGACATGGCTTTGCGCGGCGAGGTTGTAGATCTCGTCGGGCCTCACCTGCTGAACGATGCGCAGGAGGCTCAGCGAATCGGTGAGATCGCCGTAATGCAGCACGATGCCCGGCTTGGAATCGTCGAGCTCGTGATAAAGATGATCGATGCGCTCGGTGTTGAACGACGACGCGCGGCGCTTGACGCCGTGCACTTCGTAGCCCTTCGCGAGCAGAAGCTCGGCGAGATAGGCGCCGTCCTGACCCGTGATGCCGGTGACGAGAGCTTTCTTCTGTTCCATCGATCCAACGCGCGCGAAGCAGCCGCAAAGGACGCGATGGTAGCCCATAGGGTGGGCCTTGGCCCACCGGAGGCGTTCGGGTGTCCACGAACGGTGGGCCGAGGCCCACCTATGGCGCGTTCGACGAAGGCGCTGGGTCCCCGCCTTCGCGGGGACGACGGAAAGTCAGTCGAAGCCGTTCGCGAAAATCGGATCGCCGGCGACTGCAGGCAGCACGCCGAGCGGACCGGGATACGCATAGCCCGGGAACACCGACGCAAGATCGGTGTTGCCGAGATGCGCCGTGACGACCTCGCTGAGCACGCGGCGCGTGTCGGTCGTCGTCGCGACGTCCTCGTTCTGGAACAATTGACCGTCGCCGAGGCCGCCGAACGTGCCGTAGAGATGTCCGCCCTGAACGCGGCCGCCGAGCACGAACATCGGATTGCCGCTGCCATGGTCGGTGCCGCGGTTGTCGTTCTCGCGCACGCGGCGTCCGAATTCGCTCTGCACGCAGACGACCATGCGATCGGCGATGCCGCTGCCTTCGAGATCGTTGTAGAGCGCGGTCAACACCTGCGAGAGGCCGTCGACACGCGCGGCGTACTGGTTGTTGTTGATGCCCTGGTCGCCCGCGCCCTGATTCTCGTGCGTGTCCCAGCCGCCGTAATCGAGCGTCGCGACCTGCAGCCCGACGTCGTGCTTGGCGATGTTCGCGATGAGCTTCGCCTGATTCGCGAGCGTCGCGCCCGGTCCTTGGGTCGGATAGACGGCGCCCGGCGATGGCGTGTAGTTCGAAAGATCGAGCGAATCGACGAGCGCGACCGTTTCCGAAGCGCCGATGCCCGCAAGATCGAGCGCGCCCGAACCCGCGTAGAGCTGATTGATCGTCAGCATTGTCGAGCGCTTGTAGATCGGCTGGCCGTCGACCTGCGTGCCGCTGTTGCCGTTCGGATGGAAGCTCGACGGGTCGTCGAGCGTCATCGTATCGCGGCGGCCGAGAAGGCTGAGCGGCGGCGCCGAACCCGACGCGAGCGCAGGAATCTGCGCGTCGGCGGGCACCTGCCCCGCGACTTCCAGATGGCGCGCGAGCCAGCCGCTCTCGCCGCGCGTTTCGCCGGGCGTGCCTAGGTCGCAATAATCCTGCGCGTCGAAATGGCTGCGCGAGATCTGCTCGACCGGAAAGCCGATGCCGTGCACGATCGCGAGCTTGCCGCGCGTGTAGAGATCGTGCAGACCCGTCGCTGCGAAGTTGAGACCGAACTCGGTGTCGAGCGGAAGCGCCGCGGTATCGCCCGTCGTGCGCAGATAAATCGTCGGCCGTTTCTGCACGTACGGATCGCGATTCGGTCCCGCGATCGGCGCGACGAAATTGAGACCGTCGCAGCCGCCGCGAAGAAAGAGATAGACGATGAAGTTGCGGCCTTGCCATGCCGCACGCGCGTTGCGTGCGTGCAGGCCGAGCCGAAGTCCGCCCGCTGCGCCGAGGCAGATCGTCGAACCCTTGAGGAAGGCGCGCCGCGTCAGATTTCCCATCGGAGTTCTCCTCAGCGCACCATGAACTGCGGGCTGAACAGGATCACATCGACCATGCCGCGCAGACGGTTGTACCAGTAGTTCGGGCTCGAGTTGGTTTCGATGCCCTGCGTGTTGCCCGCTTCACCGGTGCCGATCGGTGCGTCGGGCGGCCACATGTTGAGCGTGTCGGTGTTGCGGCACATGAAGTCGCGCACTTTCGTGTGGAGATCGGTGCCGATCCAGCCGTTGATTGCGTCGGGCTTCCAGCCGAGGATCTGCGTGAGCCAGAAGTTCGCGAGCCCGTTCGGTGTGTGCTGATGGCGATCGGGCAGCGCCGCCTGCGTGATCGCCAGCACGAGCACGACCGGTGTCTGGCCGTCGCCGAGGTTCTCGTCGAGCGCCCAGTCGAGCGTGCGCCACGCGTGCACGAGCGCGGTCGAGCCCATCCATGCGTTCGACGCATCAGGAAATCCGTTCGGCGCGCGCCAGTCGAACGGACGCTCGCCGGTGCGCCGATAACGATCCATGAAGCGATCGCTGGAAGGCGAGCCGTCGTCGACGTTGCGCATGAGCGTGAAGATCGAACCTGCCGCGCGAAGCCCCGACGTCACGACCTGGAACGGCCGCTTGATCTTGTTGCCGAAGTTGCCGATGTCGCGGAACGACCCCGGCCCCGCATCGTGGAGCAGGATCGTGCGCACGACCTGCTTAAGCTGATCGGGCGCGTCGATGTTCTGCCAGAACACGTGCGCTGCTTCGTCGACGACGGCTTGCGGCGGATCGTCGCCGATGAAACGCTGCGCGAGCTTCAACGCTATGTGACGGCCCGTGCCCGGATGCTTCGCGATGCGGTCGAGGAACGTCGCGATCTCGGTCGCGGGCGGCGTGTTCGCGGGCACGAACGCGCCGAGCACGGTTTTCTGGCCGATGTCGTGCCAGCTCGTGATGAATGTCTGGTGGCCGTCGTACGCGGTGCCGTTCTGGCCGTTGCCGAACGTCCAGCCCGTGAGCGCGCGTGCCATCTCGTAGACGTCGGCGTCGACATAGCCGATCGGCATGCCCGCGCCGTCCTCGCCGGCGGGAATCAGCGGGACCTCGGACTGCTGGAGCTCCGGTCCCAGATAGTTGATCGCGCCGAGCGTGTGCAGCTCGCAGATTTCGCGCGCGTAGTTCTCGTTGAAGCTCGGCGCGCGGTTGATGAAATTGTCGAGGAAGTAGAGCATCGCGGGCGACTCGAACGTCTTCTGCAGCATCGTGCGGAAGTTGCCGAGCATGTTCCCGCGGATCACGTCACGATCCCACGACGTCCACGTCGGCGCCGCGTAGCGGTCGTAGCCGTAGACGTTGAAATGGTTGTGCCAGAAATCGGCGAGCTGCTCTACGAGCTGCCAGCGCCCGTAGATCGCGCGCACGAACACCGCGCGCTCGCCCTCCCGGATCGGGTAATCGCGCACGTACGGCATGCCCGACAAGGCGCCGTTAACCTCGTAGTCGTTCCAGAGCTGATCGAACGTTTTGTTGAGCGTCACGTACGCGGGATCGGCGAGCCGCGCATCGACATCGGGATCGACGACGTAGCCGTTGCCGTCGCGTGGGGGATTGAGCTGCTCGTCGACGTATGCGGTGAGACGCGCGTCGTCGGTCGCACCAAGCGAATTGAAATAGGCGACCGAGTTGAGCGTGCCCTCGACGTGCGCGAAGCCAATGCGGCTCAGCACGTACGCCGCGAACGGCGGCGTGATCACGCTCGAAGAAAGCGGTCCGCCACCACTCGGCCGCTGCTGCGCGCCAAGCGCGCCCGTGAGAATGGCTCGCCGTGCGGCACCGACGCCGCTCAAGAGTTCCGCGCTCATGTTGTCCCCAGGCTTTCGACTCCGCCGTCCTCTAGCGTAGCGATCTCATCGGGACAAAATGTGACGCACCGCGCTGCTTGCGCGCGCGCCGGACGCTTTCACGCGAATTCGCGTCAGACCGCGACGATGCTGCGACCGCGACCGATGCCGTAATACGCGATGCCCGCGGCTTCGATCGCCTTCGGCTCGAAGATGTTGCGGCCGTCGAAGATCACCTGCTCGCGCAGCGATGCGCGGATGCGATCGAGATCGGGACTGCGGAACGCTTTCCACTCGGTGACGACGACGAGCGCGTCCGCACCGTCGAGCGCGGCGTAGGGATGCTCGCAGAGCACGAGATCCTCGCGCTTGCCGTAGATGCGCGCGGCTTCGTCGATCGCTTCGGGATCGTACGCGCGCACCGTGACGCCTGCGTTCCAGAGCGCTTCGAGCAGCGTGCGGCTCGGCGCTTCGCGCATGTCGTCGGTATTCGGCTTGAACGCAAGACCCCAGAGCGCGATCGTGCGTCCCGCGAGGCGCCCTTCGAAATGGCGCTCGACGAGCGTGAAAAGCTTGCGCTTCTGCTGCGCGTTGACGGTTTCGACCGCATCGAGTAGCCGCGGCTCGTGGCCGTGCGCGCGCGAGGAGTACGCGAGCGCTTTCACGTCCTTGGGAAAGCACGAGCCGCCGTAACCTGCGCCCGGGTAGATGAAGTGATAGCCGATGCGCGGATCCGAGCCGATCCCGCGACGCACCTGCTCGACATCGGCGCCGACCTGCTCGGCGATATTCGCGATCTCGTTCATGAAGGAGATCTTCGTCGCGAGCATCGCGTTCGCGGCGTACTTCGTGAGCTCGGCCGAGCGCACGTCCATCTGCACGATGCGCTCGTGGTTGCGGTTGAACGGCGCATACAACACCTTCAGCGCATCGACCGCGCGCGGATTGTCGGCACCAATGATGATGCGGTCGGGACGCATGCAGTCCTGCACCGCGTCGCCTTCCTTGAGGAATTCCGGATTCGAGACAACGTCGAACGCGATCTCGACGCCGCGCACCGCGAGCTCGCCCGCGATCGCGGCGCGCACCGAATCCGCGGTGCCGACCGGAACCGTCGACTTGTTGACGACGACCGCGGGTCTCGCGAGCCCGCGCCCGATCGTCCGCGCGACCTCGAGCACGTGCGTCAAGTCGGCGCTGCCGTCCTCGTCGGGCGGCGTGCCGACCGCGATGAAGACGATCTGCGCCTGCATCATCGCGGCGTCAGCATCGGTCGTGAAGCGCAGACGCCCCGACTTGTGGTTCGCGCGCACGAGCGGTTCGAGGCCGGGCTCGTAAATCGGAATCTCGCCGCGCTCGAGGCGCGCGATCTTGTCGGCGTCGACGTCGACGCAGGTGACGTCGTTGCCGACTTCGGCAAGGCAGGTTCCGGTGACGAGGCCGACGTAGCCGGTGCCGAAGATGATTACGCGCATGGCGGGTCCCAGTCTGAGCGAGGAAAGCGCGGTAACCATTGGCCGGAAAGCGATGCGCTCCCGGACAACCGGCTATCGGCTACCGTCTTTTGCATGTCCCCAAAACAAAAGGCGCGCCGGAACTCCCGGCGCGCCTCGCATTGCACATCGCCGCGCCGCGATTACTTGCCGGCGCCGTCCTTCTTGTCGGCCGGCTTCTTCGCATCGGCGGGCTTCGTGGCCGGCGCCGCACCCGGCTTCGCGCCGGCGGCGGGCGTCGCGGGTTTCGCGGCGGCCTTCGAAGCGTCTTCGATGCCGAGAAGCTCGACCTCGAAGATCAGCGTCGCGTTCGGGCCGATCGGACCCGGCGCGTTCTCGCCGTACGCGAGATCGGCCGGCACGTAGAGCTTGTACTTCGAGCCGACCGGCATCAGCTGCAGGCCTTCGCTCCAGCCCTTGATCACGCCGTTGAGCGGGAACGTCGCCGGCTGGCCGCGATCGTAGGAGCTGTCGAACTTGGTGCCGTCGATCTTCGTGCCGAGATAGTTGACCTTGACCGTATCCGTCGCCTTCGGCTTCGGACCCGTGCCTTCCTTCTCGACTTCGTACTGGAGGCCCGAAGCCGTCGACTTCACGCCCGACTTCGACTTGTTCTTGGCGAGGAACGCCGTGCCTTCGGTCTTGTTCTTCTCGGCGGCGGCCTTCTGCTCGGTGACGCGCTTGGCCTGCATCTGCTGCATGTAGGCCTGGCGCACCTGCAGCGCCTCTTCCTGCGTCATCGTCGTCTTGTCGCCCTTGATCGTCGCTTCGAGCGCCTGCTCGACGACTTTGATGTCGATGTCGTCCTTGATCTGCATGAGGCCGCGGCCGATGTCCATGCCGACCATGTAGCTGATCTTGTTCTTGTCGAGAGCCACGGCGGGGGCCGCCGGCTTGGCGTCCTTGGCGGCGGCGGCCGCCGGAGCGGCAGCGGGCTTCTTGGCCGGTTCGTCGGCGGCATTCGCCGCACCGAACACCACTGCGAGCGCAGCGGCAAGAAGGGTCTGTTGCACGAAACGTGTCATGGTGGCTCCTGAAGGAATTCCGGATGTTTTTAGGGTCACGCGCCCTTCGGCGCAGCCGCGCCGAGCGGACCGACCTTTCGCGGGGCGGCGTATTTTGGACGTGGCGCAACGCCTTGGCAAACGCTGCGCACGCCCTGCCGCAACCCCGGGGCCGGCGTTGGACAGCGGCGGGTTGATTTGATTCCCGAGCGCGCAGCGGCGCGTTCAATCAGTCGATAGCCGGTCAATCGACCCGCTTTCGGACGGCCGGTTCCCCGCTTGTGGCGGCGGTCCACCGATCCCGTCGAAAAAATCGATCCTGCCTGCTTGACATGTCCGAATGTGGTGTTATAGTTCACTACAACACTACTTCATCAAGCACCTCCGTGGAGGTTGTCATGTCGAGTCGCCTGGTCCCCATCCTTCTTGTCACCGCGATGCTCTACGCGCTCGGCGCGAGCATCTCGAGCCTGCCGCGCCATTCCACGGCCGCGTCGAGGTTCGATGCGGGCGTCACGACCACCGCAGAACCCGCGATCCCGGTTCTGCCGACCGTGACGGTCCGGCCCGATCCGTCGGCGCTCCTCGACGCGCATACGACGCAGCTCGCGACGATCACGGTGTATCCGACGCCGGCCGAAATCGCCGCCGCACATGCGCTCGACGAGCGCGCGCTCGGCACCGGCGCCGTCGTCGTCGCGCTGCACGCGATGGGCGGCGGCATGGGTCTGGACATGCCCTACTATTCTTTCGGCAAGTCCGCTTATCGCCTCCGCAAGGAATGACGATGACCATCGCGTGGAACGACTCGACGCCGATTTATCGCCAGCTGCGCGACCGCGTGGTGGCGATGATTCTCGACGGCGTCCTCAAGCAGGGCGACCCCCTGCCGTCGGTGCGCCAGGTCGCCGCGGACTTCCAGATCAATCCGATCACGGTGTCCAAGGCGTACCAGGAGCTGGTCGACGAGAATCTCGTGGAAAAACGACGGGGGCTTGGCATGTACGTGACCGAAGGCGCGCGCAGCGCGCTGATGAAATCCGAGCGCGACCGCTTCCTCTCGGACGAATGGCCCATGCTTTACGCGCGGCTGCAGCGGCTCGGGCTCTCGCTCAAGGACCTCATGGCCGCCGAACGCCGCGACGAGGAAATGAAATGACCGACGCCGCCTCCCCCATCGTGCACGCGCGAAACCTCTCGAAGGTCTACGGTGCGACCAGGGCGCTCGATCACGTGAGCTTCGATATCGAGCCCGGTCGCATCGTCGGCCTGATCGGTCCGAACGGCGCGGGCAAGACGACCGCGCTCAAGGCGATCCTTGGCCTCGTCGACTTCGAAGGCGAGCTCTCCGTGCTCGGCTTCGATCCGCGCAAGCAGCGCGCCGAGCTCATGGAGCATGTCTGCTTCATCGCCGACGTCGCGGTGCTGCCGCGCTGGATCAAGGTAGCCGAAGCGATCGAGTTCGTCGCGGGCGTGCACCCGCGCTTCTCGCGCGCGAAGTGCGACGCGTTCCTCGCGAAAACGAAGATCGAGCCGCAGATGCGCGTGCGCGAATTGTCCAAAGGCATGATCGTGCAGCTCCATCTCGCGCTCGTGATGGCGATCGACGCACGCCTGCTCGTGCTCGACGAGCCGACGCTCGGCCTCGACATCCTCTACCGCAAGGCGTTCTACGAGAACCTGCTCTCGGACTACTTCGACGAGAACAAGACGATCATCGTGACGACGCATCAGGTCGAGGAGATCGAGCACATTCTCACGGATCTCGTCTTCATCCGCGACGGAAAAATCGCGCTTGCGGCCACGATGGACGAAGTCGGCGAGCGCTACGCCGAAGTCATGGTCAATCCGGACCGGGCCGCCGACGCGCGTGCGCTGAAGCCGCTCAACGAGCGTCAGATCTTCGGCAAATCGATCTTCCTGTTCGACGGCATCGAACGCGCGCGGCTCGCCGCGCTCGGCGAGCTGCACAAGCCGAGCGTCGCCGATCTCTTCGTCGCGACCATGAAGGGGACCTACGCATGAACAACCTTCCGTTGCTGCTGAAGCGCGAATACTGGGAGCACAGGGGCGGCTTCTTCTGGGCGCCGGTCTGGGTCTGCGCGGTCGTCATCATCGTGACCGTGCTCGGTATCCTGAGCGCCGAAGTCTTCCGCGCCCACGCGCAGGTGCACATGGGCTTCTCGCTCGAGGAGCTGCGTCAGAACATCAGCGCGAACGATCTCGTCGAAGCCGGCAACGCGCTCGACATGGCGCAGCTCGTGTTCGGCGGCATCACCTGCATCAGCCTCTTCTTCGTGCTGTTCTTTTATCTGCTCGGCGCGCTCTACGACGACCGCCGCGATCGCAGCGTGCTGTTCTGGAAATCGCTGCCGATCACCGACACGTCGACGGTCGCATCGAAGGTGCTGAGCGCGATGTTCGTCGCGCCCGCGCTCGCGTTCGTCGTCTCGACGGCGGCGTACGTGATGTTTCTCGTGCTGATAGTGCTCTGGGCCGGCGCGCACGGGCTCAACGCGTTCCCGGCGGTCATGGCCGCGCATCCGCTCGGCATGTTCTGGCGCCTGCTGCTCACGATCCCGGTCGATGCGATCTGGGCGCTGCCGACGATCGGCTGGCTCCTGTTCTGGTCGGCGACCGCGCGCAGCAAGCCGTTCCTCTGGGCGGTGATCCTGCCGATCGTCGCGGTCGCGCTCAACGGCTGGTTCGGCATGCTGGGTCTCCCGCATGTCGGCGGCGAGATCGCGCTCAAGAGCGTCGTCGGACGGCTGCTGCTGAGCGTCATGCCGGGCGCGTGGCTCTCGGCCGACGGCGGGCTCGGCGCACGGCGTTTTTCGTTCGGCGCCGACGAGCACGTGCTCACGATGTTCGACCCGAGCCGCATCTACGCGCTGTTCGCCTCGCCGAATCTCTGGATCGGCGCCATCGCCGGCCTCGCACTGATCGCGGGCGCGATCTGGTTCCGCCAGCGCCGCATCGAAACCGCGAGCTGAGCGTTCTTTCGCCAGCGCGGCATCTGCCGCGCTGGCTTCGTTTCACCCCTCACTTCGACGAGGCCACGCATGCGCGTAGCGATCGCCGCTTGTCTCGCGCTCGTGCTCGGCGCGTGTGCTTCGACGCCGCATCACGACACGCGCCTGCACGGCGACGCGCTGGATCGCGCGGTCGAGCAATACATCGCGGCCGCGCACGTGCCGGGGCTCGCGCTCGCGGTCATCGAGCACGGCGAGATCACGCACCTTCGCGCGTACGGCCAGCGCGACGTCGAACGCAAGCTTCCGCTGACGACCGACACCGTCATGTACGCAGCGTCCATCACGAAGACGCTGTTCGCTTATTCGGTCATGACGCTCGTCGATGACGGCCGGCTCGACCTCGACCGCCCGATCGGCGCGATGCTGCCGAAACCGCTGCCCGACTATCCGAAATATGCCGACCTCGCCGACGATGCGCGCTGGCGCCGCATCACGCCGCGCATGCTGCTCGACCACACGGCCGGCTTTCCGAACTTCCGTTTCTGGACGCGCGATGGACGCTACGACGAGCACGGCAAGCTCACGATCGAATTCGATCCCGGCACGCGCTTCGCGTATTCGGGCGAAGGGATCAATCTTCTGCAATTCGTGATCGAGAACGGGCTCGGCGTCGACGTCGGCACACTGATCCAGGAACGCGTCTTCGATCGTTTCGGCATGCGCTCCTCATCGATGACCTGGCGCGACGCCTTCGCGGCGAACCTCGCGATCGGGTACGACGAGACCGGCAAGCCGCTCGGCCACAAGCAGCGCGGCGGCGTGCGCGCGGCGGGCTCGATGGACACGACGGTCGCCGACTACGCGAAATTCCTCGCGGGGCTCGTGCGCTGCGAAGGGCTGACCCGACGCAGCTGCGAGGAAATGCACCGCATGCAAATCCGCATCGAATCGGTGCAGCAGTTCCCGACGCTCGCGACCGAAACGACGCACGACAACGGTGCGATCGCACTCGGCTACGGGCTCGGCGTCGCGGTCTATCGCGCGCCGTCCGGACCCGCGTTCTTCAAGAGCGGTCACGACGACGGCACGAACAATCTCGCGCTTTGCCTCGTCGCAGGCGAAAACTGCGTGCTGATCCTCAGCAACAGCTCGAACGGCGAAAGCACGTTTACGCACATCGTCGAGGCTGCGCTCGGGCCGACGTGCCTGCCGTGGTACTGGGAGAACTACATTCCGTACGACGCGCCGGCGTTGCGCGACCCAGCGGAGCGCGCGAAACCGCATTCGCCGTGCGCGCCGCCGGGATGACCGACGGCGACGCGCGGCCCGGCGATGCGATCAGCGAATCGTGTCGCTGATCACCTTGTACTTGTTGCCGTCCTTCGAGAGACCCGCCTGGCCGAGATCGAGCGTGCCCACGAGCCAGAAGCGCGCGAGCTTCGCACCCTCGCGGCGCACGACGACCGCCATGCCCTTGCCCGCGTAGATCAGGTCACCCGAACGCAGCTTCTCGATCGCGATCGTCTCGTCGATCGTGTGACCGTCGTTGTAGTCGCGCTCGAATGTCGCGCGCCCTGGCGAGTTCGCAGGCGGGGCAGCGGCGACGAGCGACTTGCCCTGATCGGCGCGATCCTCGCGCAGCGAATAGTTCTCGCCGCGCACGGGTTCGAGCACCTGATAGCGGTTGCCACCGAGATCCTTGAGCTCCGTGCGGCGCAGATCGAGATCGCCATCGAGCCAGAACATGCGCGGACGCAGGCTCTCGCGGCGCACGACTGCGCGCACCGGACCGTCGACGAAAATCGTGTCGCCGCTCTGCAGACCCGAAACCGAAACCGGACCTTCGGCCGCGCGACCGCTGTTGAGCGACTCTTCGAGGCGCTTCTGGATCTTCGCGACATCGGCTGCAGCAGGCGCCGCGGTCGCAGTCGCAGCCGGCGCAGGCTTCGCGGCGGGCGGCGGCACGGCCGCGGGTGCGGGCGTCGCTACCGGCGGCGGCGCGCTCACGATCGGCCTCGGTTCCGGTGCAGGCGCCGGCGGCGGCAGCGTCGGCTTCGGACCCGGCACATCCATCGGCACGCGATCGTTCGCAGCCGCGCGCGGCGCGGGTTTCGGCTCCGGCTTCGGCTCGGTTTTCGCTTCGGCCTTCGGCTCCGGTTTCGGCGGCTCGGCCGGCTTTTCCTCGACGCGCACGAGCACATTCTCGTAGAAGCCGTCCTTGAGCACGACATCGGCACCGCCGCCGGCCTTGATCTTCGCCGCGATCTTCGCGTGCCACTCCTGCGGAGCGGTGACGACGATGCGCTTGCCCGACTTCGCGGCTTCGCGGCCGAGCGTCGTGAGCCTTGCGTCGCCTGCGCCCGACTGGAAGTCGGCGCCGGAAATATCGATGTTCTGCTGCGCGAACGCAGGCGCCGCGGCGAGCGCCGCGGCGAGCAACAACTTTCGTGCCTTCATGCGATTGCCCCAATCCTCAATCGTGTGCGGAACCGCGCGACGCGCGGCCCCCGAAGCGTCCATCAGACTCGCGACGGGCGATTGTCGTCGCAGTTGCGTAACCGGCATGTGCCATTCGCCACGCGCGAAGCCGCGACAAACGCGCAGCACCGCACGGATTTGCATTCAGGCGGACGCAAACGCGTCAGCCGCCCGCGGAGCCGCCGTGGATGCCGCCCTTCGTCAGCGTCGCCGGATCCAGCAATTCAAGCAGTTTCCTGCGTGAAAGACCCGTCGTTTCCAGCGCGACATCGAGAATCGGACGCCCTTCCTTGTACGCCTGCTTCGCGGTCGCGGCGCCTTTCTCGTAGCCGATCACGGGATTCAGAGCCGTGACGAGGATCGGATTCCGCTCGAGCGCTTCCTTGATGTGATCCTCGCGCACCTTGAACCCCGCAACTGCCTTGTCGGCGAGCAGCGGCACGACGCCCGCGAGAATTTCGATCGACTGCAGCAGGTTGAACGCGATCACCGGCAGCATGACGTTCAACTGGAAATTGCCGCTCTGGCCCGCGATCGTGATCGTCGTGTCGTTGCCGATCACCTGCGCGCAGACCATCGTGGTCGCTTCCGGGATCACCGGGTTGACCTTGCCCGGCATGATCGACGAGCCTGGCTGCAGCGCGGGGAGCTCGATCTCGCCCAAACCTGCGAGCGGGCCCGAATTCATCCAGCGCAGGTCGTTCGCGATCTTCATGAGCGAGCACGCGAGCGTCTTCAATTGACCCGAAAGCTCGACCGCGGCGTCCTGTGCGCTGATGCCTTCGAAATAATTCGCTGCCGATTCGAATTTGAACTTCGTCATGCGCGAAAGCTCGGCCGCGATCGCGGGCCCGAGCTGCGCATCCGCGTTGATGCCGGTGCCGACGGCCGTGCCGCCCTGCGGCAAACGGCGCAGCCGCTTCAGCGCATCGGTGATGCGCTCGATGTTCGAGCCGATCTGCGCGGCCCAGCCGCCGAGCTCCTGGCCGAACGTGACGGGCATCGCATCCATGAGATGCGTGCGGCCCGTCTTCGGAACGCGCTTCAATTCGCGTGCACGCGTTTCGATGGTTTTCTTCAGATGCGCGAGCGCGGGCAGCAGGCGCTCCTGCGTCATCAGCGCAGCCGAGACCTGGATCGCGGTCGGAATCACGTCGTTCGACGACTGACCGTTGTTGACGTCGTCGTTCGGATGCACCTTGACGCCGGCTTTCGCGGCGACGTGTGCGATGACCTCGTTGGCATTCATGTTGGACGACGTGCCCGAGCCCGTCTGGAACACGTCGAGCGGGAAATGCTCGTCGAACTCGCCGGCCGCGACGCGCTCGGCGGCCTTGCGGATCGCCTTCGCCTGCGTCTTCTTCAAGTGTCCGAGATCGGCGTTCGCCTGCGCCGCGGCCGACTTGATGAGGCCAAGCGCCCGAATGAACTCGCGCGGCATCGGTACGCCCGAGATCGGGAAGTTGTCGACCGCGCGCTGGGTCTGCGCGCCCCAGAGCGCGTCGGCGGGCACCTTCAACTCGCCCATGCTGTCGCGCTCGATCCGGTACTCGCTCATCGCTGCCTCTGAAGATCGGGAAATCGATCAGCGATTATAGCGGCTCGGTGTAAACTTCTCGGGTTTCCCCGACGCAAAAGGCTCCACGCGATGTCCGCCAGCGCGCTCACCGCCCTGTCGCCGCTCGACGGCCGCTATGCGGCCAAAGTCGAGAATCTGCGCCCGATCTTCAGCGAATACGGGCTCATGAAACGGCGCGTGCTCGTCGAAGTGCGCTGGCTGCTCGCGCTGTCCGACGACGCCCGCATCGGCGAGGTCGCGCCGTTCTCCGCCGCCGCGCGCGATGCGTTGAACGCGATCGCCGACGGCTTCTCGGTCGACGACGCCGCGCGCATCAAATCGATCGAGCGCACGACGAACCACGACGTCAAGGCCGTCGAGTACTTCATCAAGGAGCGCATCGCGGGCAGCGCGGAGCTTGCGAAGGCATCCGAGTTCGTCCACTTCGCGTGCACGAGCGAGGACATCAACAACCTCGCCTACGCGCTCATGCTGCGCGACGCGCGCAACGATGTTCTGCTGCCGACGCTCGATACCGTGATCACGAAGCTTCGCGATCTCGCGCATGCGCTCGCGGGCGAGCCGATGCTCTCGCGCACGCACGGCCAGACCGCGTCGCCGACGACGCTCGGCAAGGAGCTTGCGAACGTCGTCGCGCGTCTCGACCGGCAGCGCAAACAAATCGCGAGCGTCGAGATCGCGGGCAAGATCAACGGAGCGGTCGGCAATTACAACGCGCATGTCGTTTCGTATCCCGACATCGACTGGCCCGCGTTTTCGAAGCATTTCGTCGAATCGCTCGGGCTTCAATGGAACGCCTACACCACGCAGATCGAGCCGCACGACGGCGTCGCCGAGCTCGGCGATGCGATCCGCCGCGCAAACACGATCCTCATCGACTTCGCACGCGACGTCTGGGGCTACATCTCGCTCGGCTATTTCCGCCAGGCGCTGAAGGCAGGCGAAGTCGGCTCGTCGACGATGCCGCACAAGGTCAATCCGATCGATTTCGAGAACGCCGAAGGCAATTTCGGAATCGCCAATGCGCTCTTCGCGCATTTTTCCGAAAAGCTGCCGATCTCGCGCTGGCAGCGCGATCTCACCGATTCGACGGTGCTGCGCGCGCTCGGCACTGCGTTCGGGCACACGCAAGTCGCGCTCGAATCGCTGCTGCGCGGCATCGGCAAGCTCAATCCGGATCCCGCGCGGCTCGCGGCCGATCTCGATGCGAGCTTCGAAGTGCTCGCCGAGGCCGTGCAGACGGTCATGCGTCGCCACGGCCTTCCCGAGCCGTACGAGCAGCTGAAGGCGCTCACGCGCGGCGAGCGCATCACGCGCGCGACGCTGACCAAATTCGTCGAAGGCCTCGCGCTGCCCGACGACGCGAAGCAGCGTTTGCTCGCGCTGACGCCGGCGACCTACATCGGCGTTGCCCGCAAATTGGCCGAAGAAATCTAGCCGACGGACGCATCGGACACGAAGACTCGCGGACCCCACTTTCCGGAGCCTCCGATGCGCCGTTTCGCTCTCGCCTGTTTCGCTTTCATGTCCCTCGCCGCTCGCGCGGAAACGCCCGCGTGCAAGCCCGACGCAAAATGGGCCGAGCCCGCGCCGCCGCTCAAGGTATTCGGCAACACGTATTTCGTCGGCACCTGCGGGATCAGCGCGATTCTCGTGACCTCGAGCGACGGCGCGGTCCTCATCGACGCCGGCGTCGAGGCAGCGGCGCCGCTCGTCGAGGCCAACATTCGCGCGCTCGGCGTCAAGCTCGAAAATGTGCGCTATATCCTCAATTCGCACGAGCACAACGATCACGTCGGCGCTCTCGCAGCGCTTGCGCGCGACACGCGTGCGATCGTTGTAGCGCGCGAGCCCGGCGCATCGGCGCTCGAGCGCGGTCGCGGCGGTCCGGACGATCCGCAGTTCCGGCTTGGTCTCACGTTTGCGCCAGTCGCGAACGTGCGTCGCATCGCAGACGGCGATCACGTGAAGCTCGACGCGATCGACATCACCGCACACGCGACGCCCGCGCACACGCCCGGCAGCACGAGCTGGACGTGGACCTCGTGCGAGCGCGATCGCTGTCTGCGCATGGTCTACGCCGACAGTCTCACGCCGGTCTCGGACGACGGCTACCGCTTCTCCGACGATGCGGCGCATCCGGGCTATCTCGACGCCTACCGCAAAAGCATCGCGACGGTCGGCGCGCTGCCGTGCGACATTCTGCTGACACCGCATCCGGACGCGAGCGATCTCTGGCATCGTCTCGGCCGGGACGCGACCGCACCGCTCGTCGACGCCGCGGCGTGCAGGCGCTACGCGGCGACCGCGACGAAGAACCTCGACGCGCGCATCGCCAAAGAGAAAGGAGCCGCTGCACCGTGATCGAAGTCCGCGCGAGCGCAAAGCAGCTTCTCGGCATGCCGCCCGCGCGGTTCCTGCGCGAGTACTGGCAAAAGCAGCCGCTGCTCGTGCGCCGCGCGTTTCCCGCGTTCGCCGATCCGCTGACGCCGAACGATCTCGCAGGTCTCGCGTGCGAGCCGTCGGCGCTGTCGCGGCTCATCGTGCACGACGCGAAACGCGACCGCTGGAAGTTGCGCCATGGCCCGTTCGAGCCTGCCGATTTCGGCAAGCTCCCGAAGCGCGACTGGACACTGCTCGTGCAGGACGTCGACAAATGGGACCCCGACGTGCGCGCGCTGCTCGCGCATTTCGGGTTCCTGCCGAGCTGGCGCATCGACGACATCATGATCAGCTACGCGGTCGACGGCGGCTCGGTCGGCGCGCACGTCGATCAGTACGACGTGTTCCTGCTTCAGGGCGTTGGCCGGCGACGCTGGGCGATCAGCACCGATCCGCGCGCGCCCAAAGCGTTCCGCGACGACGCCGAGATCAGGTTGCTGCGCGAGTTCGCGCCGACGCACGAATGGGTGCTCGAGCCCGGCGACATGCTGTATCTGCCGCCGGGCGTTCCGCACCACGGCGTCGCGATCGGCGAAAGCCTCACCTATTCGGTCGGCATGCGTGCGCCATCGCGCGCGGAGCTGCTCGTCGATTTCGCGGAGACTTTCGCTTCGGAGTGGTCCGAAGACGAGCGGTTTGGCGACGCAGATCTTTCCCCCGCGAATGGCGACGGCGAGATCGACGACGCGGCGTTCGAACGCGTGCTCGCCGCAATGCCGTGGCTCCACGCGCGCGATGCGGCACCGTTTCGCGCGTGGTTCGCTTCGTACATCACGCGTTACCGCAGCACGTTCTCGGCTGTGCCGCGCACGCGAAAGATTACCGACACCGACCTCGCGCGCGCGGTCGCCGCGAACGCCGAAGTCGTGCACAACCCGTGGTCTCGCGCAGCCTGGTTTCGCGCGGGCCGCGACGCGCGGCTCTTTGTCGCCGGCACCAAATTCGTGTGCTCCGTCGCATTGGCACGCCTGATCGGTACGGGCGAACCGTTCCCGCTTGCGCGAATCGCCGCGGCGCGCGATCGTGAGACCTTGCGAAAACTCGTCGACGCGGGCCATCTCAGCCTGTCGACGCCGCGCCGGGGACGAAGATGATTCGCGAGGATTTCCGCGTCGAGCCCGCCGACTGGATCACCGACCTCGCTGCGCTCCGCGCGGTGCGCGAGCCGGTTTTCATCGTCGAGCAGAAGGTGCCGCTCGAGGACGAATGGGACGCGCTCGACCCGCGCTCGCGGCATGTGATCGCGCGCGCCGACGGCGGCACCCCGATCGGCACCGCGCGCCTGACGCCCGATCGCATGATCGGCCGCATGGCCGTCGTCGCCGACTGGCGCGGCCGCGGTGTCGGCACGGCGCTGCTCGAAGCGATCCTCGATCAGGCGCGCGCACTCGGCTATCCCGTGGTCGAGCTCCACGCGCAGACGCATGCGATTCCGTTTTACGAGAAGTTCGGTTTCGTCGCGTACGGCGACGAATTTGACGAGTGCGCGATCATGCATCGCATGATGCGGCTCGATCTCGCGGCGCCCGCGAAGCGCGAGGCGCATGCGCTGGCGCCGAAGCCCGAGGCGCGCGCGCTCGTCGCTACCGATCGCCACGAGGCCGTCGCCGCGATCGCCGATCTCCTCGCCGACGCGCGCCACGAGCTTGCGATCTATTCGCGCGATCTCGATCCCGTGCTGCTCGATCTGCCCGCGATCATCGAGGCGATCAAGCGCGTCGCGCTCTCGGGCCGCCGCGCGCGCGTGCGCATCCTCGTACAGGATCCGCGCAAGCCGCTCGCGGATGGTCACCGGCTCGTCGCGCTCGCGCAGCGGCTGCCGAGCCTCATTGAGCTGCGCACGCCGTCGGACGAGCACGATCGGCAATACGCGTCCGCATTCCTCATCAATGATCGACGCGGGTATCTGTTCCGGACGCTCGCGAGCCGGCATGAGGGCGAAGGGTCGACGTACGCGCCGGGGCGGCATGCGCAGCTGCGCGAATACTTCGATCAGGTGTGGGAGCGGTCGGTGCCGAGCGAGGAGCTTCGGCAGCTCGCGATCTAATATGCGCAAATAACTATCGGAATCTACGGCTGCTCGAAATCGTTCGAGAAGATGCCTTCAGGATCAACAAGCGAGACGCTATCCACGTGTGCAATCGCAGCTGGCAAGTACCCAGGTAATCCGAACCATAGGTGCACGTACGAAGCTTCCGCCGGCGCATCCAGTCGAATGCGGGTCTCGATCCAGCCTTCGCCCACTTCTTCGTCGCTTCCATCCGGGTAGTAAGCGCCTCCCAACGATGGCGGGGTGTAGCACTGCCCGTTGTCGTGGAAGGTTATCTCGTAGCGCAAGGCATCAATAGGATCGGTCCGATGCCGGAATCGAAACTCGACGTGAGCAAGCGGCGGCAATGGAACGCAACGCAGAAGGCCGGCTTCCTGACCCGGACCCGTGGTCTCGAATCGCGCGGAACCGACAAGTGGCGAGCCCGCGGCGCTATCCCACGCGACTGATGCCGACGCAGGGCTCGCGTACGAAGGCCAATCCTCAAGCCCGCCGGTAAAGTCACCATTTGAAATGAGATTGTAGGCTTCAGCCAGTAGAGGCGCGGCAAGACTGAGGATGACACAGGCCATCAGTTCATATTTTCTGGTGCTTGCTATCAGCCATTGCATCGATTGAAGTCCTTGAGTACCTGCATCGTCCATCCAACGCAACGCGCCTGATACGGCGTCGCGGCGACACTTATGGTTTTGAACGGCGACACTTGTGGTTTGAATACGGAAAGCTGTGGCTATCCGGACAGCCGCTCGCCCCGTGTTCCGGGTTGGCGGGCGGGACTGGCGTTCTTGCGAAGGCACTGGGTCCCCGCCTTCGCGGGGACGACGGGTGGATGTCATCGCACCGCAAGCGTTGCGCCACATGCTCCGAACCGTTGATAAATGCGCCGCAGCAACCAGATCAGCATTGCGGCAACGCAGCACACCGCGCCCCCGAGCGGCTATAATCCGGAAGTTTCCCCTGCCGCTCGGCAGGCCGGTCTGGCGTTTGACGCGGCGCGCATCGGCGCGCCGTTTCGTCTCGGTGGTGTGAGAGTGAGCGCGAACCTTCTCAAAGAGTTTGAAGCGACTTCCCCGTTCTCGGGCGGCAACGCCGCCTTCATCGAAGAGCTGTACGAGAAGTACCTGCTCGATCCCAACGCGGTCGCCGCCGACTGGCGCACGTATTTCGATACGCTGAAAGGCCGCGAGGCGGGCGACGTCCCGCACTCGATCGTCATCGAGCGCATCGAGAACGCGCAGCGGCTCAACGGGCATGCGTATGCGCCCGTCGCGGGCGGCAGCGTCGATCCGAAGTCCGAGAAGCAGGCCGGCGTGCTCAAGCTCGTCACCGCCTACCGCTCGCGCGGCCATCTCGCGGCGAAGCTCGATCCGCTCGACCTCGAGCACACGTTCCCGCCGTCCGATCTCGAAGCGCTTGGCCTGCTGCCGCGTCCGTCGGCGCCCGACCTCGATCCCGCGTTCCACGGTCTTGCGAACGCCGATCTTGATACCGAATTCTCGACGGGCTCGCTCGCCGGTCCCCAGCGGCTCAAGCTCCGCGATCTCGTCGCGCTGCTGAAGGCGACCTACGCGAACACGATCGGCGCCGAGTTCATGCACATCTCCGACGCCGAGCAACGCCGGTGGGTGCACGAGCAGCTCGAGCGCGCGGGCGGCGACTTCGGGCTCAGCGCCGAGGAAAAGAAGCGCACGCTCGAAAAGCTCACGCAAGCCGACGGCCTCGAGCGCTATCTGCATACGAAGTACGTCGGCCAGAAGCGGTTCTCGCTCGAAGGCGGCGACAGCCTGATCCCGCTGCTCGACGAGCTCGTCAATCGCGGCGGTGCCGACGGCATGAACGACATGGTGCTCGGCATGGCGCACCGTGGCCGTCTCAACGTGCTCGTCAACATTCTCGGCAAGCCGCCGCAGAAGCTCTTCGCGGAGTTCGACGGCAAGTTCGACCATCCGGACGATCCCGCGCACTCGGGCGACGTGAAGTACCACCTCGGCTTCAGCGCGAACGTGAAGACGCCGGGACGTACCGTGCATCTCGCGCTCGCGTTCAATCCCTCGCATCTCGAGATCGTCGATCCGGTCGTCGCGGGTTCCGTGCGCGCGCGCCAGGTGCATCGCCGCGATGAGTCGCGCGAGCACGTCGTGCCCGTGCTGATCCACGGCGATGCGTCGTTCGCGGGTCAGGGCGTGATCATGGAGCTCCTCAACATGTCGCAGACGCGCGGGTTTTGCGTCGGCGGCACGATCCACGTCGTGATCAACAACCAGGTCGGCTTCACGACGTCGAATCCGCGCGATGCGCGTTCCACGCTTTACTGCACCGACGTCGCGAAGATGGTCAACGCGCCGGTGTTCCACGTGAACGGCGACGATCCCGAAGCGGTCCTGTTCGTCACGCGCCTCGCGTTCGATTTCCGCCAGAAGTTCAAGCGCGACGTCGTCATCGATCTCGTCTGCTATCGGCGCCACGGCCACAACGAGGCCGACGAGCCGGCCGCGACGCAGCCGCTCATGTATCAGGTGATCCGCGCACGCCCGACCGCGCGCGAGCTCTACGCGAAGCAACTCGTCGCCGACGGCGTGATCACCGAGGCCGACGCGCAGGGCCTGGTCGACGCGTATCGCAAGAAGCTCGAGGAAGGCACGCCGATCGCGAGCCTCGATGCCGATTTCCGCGATGAGTTCGCGGTCGACTGGTCGAAGCATCTCAAGGGCGGTCTCGACGAAGTCGTCGCTACCGGCGTCCCAAAAGAAAAGCTCGCCGAGCTCAACCAGAAAATCATCCCGCTGCCGGCGGGCGTCGTCGCGCACGCGCGCGTCGCGAAGATCTACGAAGATCGCGCGAAGATGGCCGCAGGTGGGCAGCCGATGGACTGGGGCTTCGCCGAGAACCTCGCCTACGCGACGCTCATCGACGACGGCTACGATCTTCGCCTCGTCGGCCAGGATTCAGGCCGCGGCACGTTCTTCCATCGCCACGCAGTGATCCACGATCAGAAGTCGGGCGGCGATTACGTACCGCTGACGACCGTGCGCGACATCGCGAACGTCTCGATCATCGACTCGCTGCTGAGCGAAGAAGCCGTGATGGCGTTCGAATACGGCTACTCGACCGCCGAGCCGCGCACGCTCAACATCTGGGAAGGCCAGTTCGGCGATTTCGCGAACGGCGCGCAGGTGGTCATCGATCAGTTCATCTCGTCGGGCGAGGCGAAATGGGATCGAAACTCGGGCCTGTGTCTCTTCCTGCCGCACGGTTACGAAGGTCAGGGTCCCGAGCACAGCTCGGCGCGCCTCGAGCGTTACCTGCAGCTTTGCGCGCTCGAGAACATGCAGGTCTGCGTGCCGACGACGCCCGCGCAGATGTTCCACATGCTGCGCCGCCAGATGCTGCGCAGCGTGAGGAAGCCGCTCATCGTGATGACGCCGAAGTCGCTGCTGCGCCACAAGCTCGCGGTGTCGACGCTCGACGATCTCGCGGACGGCAGCTTCCAGCTCGTGATTCCGGATACGACCGCGAAGAATCCGAAGAAGGCGCGCCGTGTCGTGTTCTGCTCGGGCAAGGTCTACTACGATCTCGTCGAGGACGCCGCGAAGCGCAAGATCGACGACGTCGCGATCGTGCGCGTCGAGCAGCTCTATCCGTTCCCGCGCAAGGAAGTGTCGGCGGAGCTCGCGCGCTTCCCGGCAGCGAAGGAAGTCGTCTGGTGCCAGGAAGAGCCGATGAACCAGGGCGCGTGGTACCAGATCACGCATCATCTGCACGCGTGCATCTCGCCGAAGCAGTCGCTGACGTATGCCGGCCGCTCGCGCTCGCCGGCGCCTGCATGCGGGCATCTCGCGACGCATCTCGTCGAGCAGGCGGCGCTCGTCGAGCGCGCGCTGGTCGCGACGGCAGATGCCGCGGCTGCGGCACCGGAATAAGGATCGCGATCTACAACTTCGTCGTTCCGGCGAAGGCCGGAATCCATTTTGCTCTCGCAGGAAAATCAAAATGGGTCCCGGCCTGCGCCGGAACGACGGCGACAAAACAATGAGCGCTCGACCAAAGGATTTCCCATGACGATCGAAGTCAAAGTGCCGGTGCTGCCGGAATCCGTCTCCGACGCCACGATCGCGACCTGGCACAAGAAGCCGGGTGATGCCGTCAAGCGCGACGAGAATCTCGTCGACCTCGAGACCGACAAGGTCGTGCTCGAAGTGCCCGCGCCGGCCGATGGCGTTCTGAAGTCGATCGCGCAGGACACCGGCGCGACCGTGACGAGCCAGCAGCTGCTCGCAGTCATCGAGGAAGGCGCCGCCGCAGCGGCCGCGCCCGCGAAAAGCGAAGCGCCGAAGGCCGCGCCCGCGAAGGCCGAGCCTGCGAAAGCGGAATCGAAATCCGCGCCGCCGTCGCCGGCGAAAGCTTCGTCGAACGAAGGCGACGATCTACCGAAGAACGTCGAAGACCTCTCGCCCGCGGGCCGCCGCGTCGCGACCGAGAACAAAATCGATCCATCGCAGGTATCGGGCACGGGCCGCGACAGCCGGGTCACGAAGGAAGACCTCGTCAACTACATGCGCGGTGCGCCCGCATCGGCGTCGTCGTCCCCCGCGGCCGCGAAGCCCGCGCCGGGCGCGCGTCCCGAAGAGCGCGTTGCGATGACGCGCATGCGCGCGAAGATCGCCGAGCGTCTCATGCAGTCGAAGAACTCGATCGCAATGCTGACCTCGTTCAACGAGATCAACCTTGCGAAGGTCGTTGCGCTGCGCAAGGAGCTCGGCGAATCGTTCGAGAAGACCAACGGCATCAAGCTCGGCTTCATGAGCTTCTTCGTCAAGGCCGCCGCCGAGGCGCTGAAGCGCCATCCGATCGTCAACGCGTCGGTCGACGGCAACGACATCATTTATCACGGCTACCAGGACATCTCGGTCGCAGTCTCGACCGACCGCGGCCTCGTGACGCCCGTGCTGCGCGACGCGCAGTCGATGAGCTTCGCCGACATCGAAAAGGCGATCGCGTCGTTCGCGAAGAAAGCGCGCGAAGGCGGCCTCACGCTCGACGATCTCCAGGGCGGCACGTTCACGATCACGAACGGCGGCACGTTCGGCTCGCTGTTCTCGACGCCGATCGTCAACCCGCCGCAGTCGGCGATCCTCGGCATGCACACGATCAAGGAGCGCGCGATCGTCGAGAACGGCCAGGTCATCGCAGCGCCAATGATGTACGTCGCGATCAGCTACGACCACCGCATCATCGACGGCAAGGACGCGGTGCTGTTCCTCGTCGATATCAAGAATCAGCTCGAGAATCCGAGCCGGATGCTGGTCGGGATTTAATTCACGTCGTCCCGGCGAAGGCCGGGATCCATTTTGATTCTCGCTACGAAAGCGGAAATGGATCCCGGCCTTCGCCGGGATGACGGTCACAGGCCGCGTGACGGCCAAAAGGAATGTTCTCGTGAGCGATAAATTCGACGTTGTAGTGATCGGCGCCGGCCCCGCGGGCTACCACGCAGCGATCCGCGCCGCGCAGCTCGGCCTCAAGACCGCGTGCATCGACGAGTGGATCGGCAAGGACGGCAAGCCTGCGCTCGGCGGCACCTGTCTCAACGTCGGCTGCATTCCGTCGAAAGCACTGCTCGATTCGTCGAAGCAGTTCTGGAACCTCACGCAACACTTCGACGTGCACGGCATCACGACGAAGGACGCGAAGATCGACGTCAAGACGATGATCGGTCGCAAGGACAAGATCGTGAAGCAGTTCACCGGCGGCGTCGGGCTGCTCTTCAAGGGCAACAAGATCGCGCCGTATTACGGCACGGGCAAGCTGCTCAAGGATCGCAAGGTCGAAGTCACCGCAGCGGACGGCACGAAGCAGACGATCGAAGGCACCAACGTCATCATCGCGACAGGTTCGGTGCCGATCGAATTGCCATTCGCGAAGTTCGATGGAAAGAACATCGTCGACAACGCGGGTGCGCTCGATTTCGAAAACGTGCCCAAACGCCTCGGCGTGATCGGCGCGGGCGTGATCGGACTCGAGCTCGGCAGCGTCTGGAAGCGGCTCGGCAGCGACGTCACGATCATCGAAGCGCTGCCCGATTTCCTCGGCACCGCCGATGCCGACATCGCGAAGGCCGCGGCGCGCGAGTTCGCAAAGCAGGGTCTCAGGATCGAGCTCGGCGCGAAGCTCTCAAAGGCCGAGGTCAAGGGCAACGAGGTCAATCTCACCTACACGGCGAAAGATGGCGAGAAGCAGCTCACGGTCGACAAGCTGCTCGTCGCGGTCGGCCGTCGTGCGTACACGATGGGCGCGCTCGGCGAAGGCACGGGCGTGAAGCTCGACGATCGCGGCCGCGTCGAAGTCGACGAGCATTGCTGGACCGGCGTCGAAGGCGTCTGGGCCGTCGGCGATTGCGTGCGCGGGCCGATGCTCGCGCACAAGGGTTTCGAGGAAGGCATCGCGGTCGCCGAGATCATCGCGGGCAAGCCCGGGCACGTGAACATGGACACGATTCCGTGGGTCATCTACACGGAGCCCGAGATCGCGTGGGTCGGCAAGACCGAGAAGCAGTGCAGGGACGAAGGCATCCCGTACAAGACGGGATCGTTCCCGTTCGCTGCGGTCGGCCGTGCGGTCGCGATGAATGAGCCCGCAGGTCTCGTGAAAGTCATCGCGCATGCGGAGACGGACCGGATTCTCGGCTGCCATCTCGTCGGCGCCGAAGTGTCGGAGCTCGTCGCCGAGTGCGTCGTCGCGATGGAGTTCAAGGGATCGAGCGAGGATCTTGCGCGGATCATTCATGCGCATCCGACGATGAGCGAGGCGGTGCACGAGGCCGCGATGTCGGTGGACAAGCGCGCGATTCACAAGATGAATTGAGGACAGGGGTCCGCAGCCCCGACAGTACATGGATGTACGACGATCGGGCATCGAGCGACTTTCGCTGACGCGAAGCGTCGCGATTTCGTGCAAAGGAACCGGGTCCGCGCCTTCGCGGGAACGATGAAATTGCGGATAGTCGAGACGCTGGCGGGTGGGAATGATGCACTCACACCCACTCGTCGTCCCCGCGAAGGCGGGACCCAGCGCCTTGTCCTGCGACTCGAAACAACCTTGTGTCTACATCCTCGCGAGCCAGCGCAACGGTACGCTCTACGTAGGTGTAACCTCGAACATCGTCCAGCGCGTATGGCAGCACAAAAGCCTCCTCGTTCCTGGGTTCACGCTCAACAACGCCGTGCATCGACTGGTGTGGTTCGAGCAGCACTCGACGATGGATGCAGCGATCGAACGCGAGAAGACTTTGAAGCGGTGGAATCGCGCGTGGAAGATTCGGCTCATCGAAAGTCGCAATCCATACTGGCGCGAGCTGTACGATGAATTGCTTTGATCAGTGCTCGTGTGTCGAAGGCGCTGGGTCCCGCCTTCGCGGGGACGACGAAGGTTTGAGGATTGAAGAACGTGTCGACGAATTTCCGCGCCTTCCGCATCCGCAACGACAGCGCCGGCTACCGCGCGTCGCTCGAATCGATGCAGACCGACGACCTCTCGCCCGGCGAAGTCCTGATAAAAGTCGCGTACTCGTCGGTCAACTACAAGGACGCGCTCGCAGGCACCGGCAAGGGCAAGATCCTGCGCCAGTTCCCGCTCAATGGCGGCATCGACGTCGCGGGTTACGTCGTTGCGTCGACCGATCCGAGATTCCGCGAAGGCGACCAGGTGCTCTGCACCGGCTGCGGGCTCAGCGAGACGCGCGACGGCGGATACGCCGAATACGCGCGGCTCGAATCGAAATGGACGATTCCGCTGCCCGCGGGTCTCACGCTGCGCGAATCGATGACGCTCGGCACCGCAGGTTTCACCGCGGCACTCTCGCTGTTCCAGATGACGCGCAATGGACAGACGCCCGAGATGGGCCCGGTCGTCGTCACCGGCGCGACCGGCGGCGTCGGCTCGCTCGCGATCGACATCCTGACGCGCGCCGGTTACGAAGCGCACGCGATCACGGGCAAGGTCGAGCATTTCGATTATCTGACCGGGCTCGGCGCGCGCCAGTGCATCGCGCGCACCGAGCTCTACTGGGGTCAGCGTCCGCTCGAAACCGCACACTGGGCCGGCGCGATCGACAACGTCGGTGGCGACATGCTCGCGGGGCTCACTCGCGTCATCAAGCCCTACGGCAATGTCGCGATTTGCGGCAACGCGGGCGGCATCGAGCTCGCGACGACGGTGATGCCGTTTATCATCCGCGGCGTGAGCCTGCTCGGCGTCGCGTCGGCGGGCACCGCGCGTGAAATCCGCGATCGCATCTGGGAGCATCTCGGCAGCGACTGGAAGCCAATGCACCTCGACCGCATCGCGACAAAGGAAGCCGCGCTCGACACGTTGCCCGAGGTGTTCGCGACGATGCTCGCGGGTGGTTCGCTCGGCCGTACGGTCGTTCGCGTCGGCTGAAGGCCGATTCGCCGACGCCATCGCGGTTTCCAGCTAGCCCCATGCGGCGGCGCATGTTTAGAATGAAGCAGCAGTTCCCCGGGAAGAGACGTACATGGCGCGCATACTGATCGTCGATGATTCGCCCTCGCAGCTTGTCGGCATGCGGCGCACCGTCGAGAAGCTCGGCCATCAGGTCGTGACCGCGGAGGATGGCGCCGCCGGCGTCGAAACCGCGAAGCGCGAGCTGCCCGATCTCATCCTCATGGACGTCGTCATGCCGAACCTCAACGGCTTCCAGGCGACGCGCACGATCGCGAAGGATCCGAAGACGAGCCATATCCCGATCATCCTCGTGACGACGAAGGATCAGGACACGGATCGCGTCTGGGGTTTGCGTCAGGGCGCGAAGGCGTACGTGACGAAGCCGATCGACGAGGCGGAGCTGACGCGGACGATCAACGAGTATTTGCCGGCGGCGTAAGCGTCATCGCTGCGTCGACCCTTGGCGCCGTCATGGCGGCGACGGCCTCCCACGTCGTCATCCCGGCGAAAGCCGGGATCCATTTTTGCTTTCGCGCAAGATCAAAATGGATTCCGGCCTTCGCCGGAATGACGCGGGCTGGGCGTTCGCCGGAATGACGCGGGCCGGGCATTCGCCGGAATGACGGCCGGTGCAGGTGTCACGCGCGCGGATCGAAATCCACTTCGTCAGCCAGCTGCTTGAACAGTTCCTTCTCGCGCTCCGTCTCCGCCTTCGGCACGTGCACTTCGATCGTAACGATCTGATCGCCCGGCGTCGCACCCGGCCAGCCGCGACCGCGCAGCCGCAGCTTGCGCCCGGTATCCGAACCCGCGGGAATGCTGAGCTCGACGGTCCCGCCGAGCGTCGGCACCGGCACCTTCGCGCCGAGTGCGGCTTCCCACGGCGCGACCGGCAGCGTGACGAGCACGTCGCGGCCTTCGAGCGTAAAGCGCGCGTCGTCGCGGAAATGCACTTCGAGCAGCAGATCGCCCGCGGGACCGCCGCTGACGCCCGCGTAGCCCTGTCCCGCGAGCCGGATGTGCTGGCCCGGCTGTACGCCGGCCGGGATGCGGATATCGAGCGTGCGCTCGCCGCTGCCGTCGCGAAGGCTCACGCGCTCGCTGCCGCCGTGATAGGCGGTCTCGAGCGGAATCGCGATCTGCGCATGCAGATCGCGGCCGCGTCGCGGTCCGCGCGCGGCACGTGCGCCACCGCCGCCGCCCATGCGTCCGAACAGCGATTCGAAGAAATCGCTGAAATCCTCGCCGCCGCCCTCGCCGAAATCGAACTGCTCGCCCTGCCAGTTCGGCGGCGGACCGCGGAACTCGTCGCCCGCGCGATACCCGCCCGCGCGCAGCTGATCGTACGCCTTGCGACGCGACGCATCCTTGAGCGCTTCGTACGCTTCATTGACCGATTTGAATTTTTCCTCGGCGCCGCTTTCCTTGCTGACATCGGGGTGATACTTGCGTGCGAGCCGGCGGTATGCCGACTTGATGTCGGCATCCGACGCATCGGGCTTCACGCCGAGTGTTTCGTAGTAATCCTTGAACTGCATCCGCTCCCTCGCCTTCTGCATTCGGCCGCAACCGATCCGCATCACGCGGCCGTTTCATTGTAGGCCCGCGCTGCGATTCGCGCGTCGGCGATCGATGCGCCGCGAACGAAAAAGGCCTGCGGCAGGTCGCCCCGCCGCAGGCCATGGTTTCAAGTCCCTTTGCCGGCGTCCCGGCTCGTCGGTTCCGATTCCGGCGTCGCGCTTCGCGCCGCCGGATTCATCAACGCACTCGAGCGCTGGTCGGGATCCTTGCCTCGTTGGCAGGCGACGGACCCTGCATCAGCGCGCGTCCGTGTGCTGTCCGGGATGAGCGCATCCTGCGCTCAGTTGACGTTGATGCGACGCGGCGCGGTTTCGGGGCGCTTCGGAATCGAAATCTCGAGCACGCCATTCCTGCCACTCGCCTTGATACCCTCGGCATCGGCGACGTCGGGCAGCGCGAAGCGACGATAAAAAAGCCCGTGCGAGCGCTCCGTGCGCGTCAGCTTGCCCTTCTGCTCGGCCGCTTCGGCCTTGCGCTCGCCCTTGATCGACAAAATGCCCTTTTCCATCGTGATCTCGATGTCCTTCGGATCCACGCCCGGAATGTCGGCGAAGATCGCGAAGCGAGTGTCCTCTTCGCGAATGTCGACGCGCGGCGTCCACTGACTCGTGACGACGTTCGACTGATCCGCCGCCTCGCCGCTGAAGAAACGCTCGAACACGTTCCGGATCTCGTCCTGGAACTCCGAACCCTGAACCTGCCACGGGCTGTAACGCGTAATTGCCATGATTCCTCTCCGCAAATGGTGTGCGGCCGCGGCCGCCTGCCCGGAAACGTAGGGCCGGCCCTTCGGCTTTCAAGAGCGTGTTTCGCGGGTATGATCGCGCTCCTCCTCCGCCCCATTCCCCTCATCGAAGGAGCAATACCCATGACGATTCAGCCAGGCGACCGGATCCCGAACGCGACGCTCAGCATCATGAAGGATGGCGTTCAGCCGGTGACCACGGACGAGATATTCAAGGGCAAAAAGGTCGTGCTGTTCTCGGTGCCCGGCGCGTTCACGCCGACCTGCTCGGCCAGGCACCTGCCGGGCTATGTGGAAAAATTCGCGGAGTTCAAACAGCACGGCGTCGACGTCGCCTGCCTCGCGGTCAACGATGCGTTCGTCATGGGCGCGTGGGCGAAGGATCAGAACGTGCCCGAAGGGCTCCTGATGCTCGCGGACGGGAACGGCACGTTCTCGAAGGCGCTTGGGCTCGAAATGGACGGCAGCTCATTCGGGCTCGGCATGCGCGGCAAGCGGTTCGCGCTTTATGCCGAGGATGGCGTCGTGAAGAAGCTCAACGTCGAAGCACCGGGCGAGTTCAAGGTGTCGGACGCCAAAACGATGCTCGACGCGATCGCGTAGTTTCGCGATTTTACCTGATCGTCATCCCGGCGAAAGCCGGGATCCATTTCGCTTTGCGGCAAAACCAAAATGGGTCCCGGCTTTCGCCGGGACGACGGGCTAGGTGGCTGGCGAGTCGCTCGGCGGCGTTTCGGACGAAGGCGGCGTCTCGGCCGAAGGCGACTCCTCGCCCTCCGCCTCCCCATTGCCTTCCTCGACGAGCGCCTCGACGCGCACGACGCCGACGAGCTGCTCATCCTGCGGCAACCGGATCAGCGTCACGCCCTGCGTATTGCGTCCGACGCGCGCGACTTCGTGCGCACGCGTGCGCACGAGCGTGCCCTGGTTGGAGATCAGCATGAGCCCCTGACCTTCGCCGAGCTGCACGGCGCCGATCAGCGCGCCGTTGCGCTCGGAGCACTGGATCGCGATCACGCCCTGCGTGCCGCGGCCCTTGCGCGGATATTCGGCGAGTTCGGTGCGCTTGCCGAAGCCGCGCTCGGTTGCCGTGAGAATGTCGTCCTCGCCGTCGACGACGACGAGGCTGACGACGTTTTCGCCGCTCGCGAGCCGCATGCCGCGCACGCCGGTCGCGGTGCGGCCCATCGAGCGCACCTCGTCCTCGGCGAACCGCACGGCCTTGCCGTTCGACGCGAACAGCATGATGTCGCGCGCGCCATCGGTGATCTGCACGTCGACGAGCGCGTCGCCCTCGTCGAGGCCGATCGCGATCTTGCCGCGCTGCAGCTGATACTCGAATTCCCTGAGCGGCGTCTTCTTGACCGTGCCGTTGCGCGTCGCGAAGAACACGTAGCGATCGTCGGTGAACTCGCGGATCGGCTGCACGGCCTGCACTTTCTCGTCAGGCTCGAGCGGCAGCAGATTCACGATCGGACGGCCGCGCGCATTCGGACCCGCATCCGGCAGCTGATGCACCTTGAGCCAGAACACGCGGCCCGCGCTCGTGAACGTCAGCAGCGTATCGTGCGTGTTCGCGATCCAGAGCCGCTCGACGAAATCCTCTTCCTTCATCGCGGTCGCGCTGCGGCCCTTGCCGCCGCGGCGCTGAGCGCGATAGATGCTGACCGGCTGACGCTTCGCGTAACCCGCGTGCGAGAGCGTGACGACGACGTCTTCGGGCGCGATGAGATCGAGGATGTCGAGATCTTCCTGGCTCGACTGGATCACCGTGCGGCGCGCGTCGCCGTACTGATCCTTCAGCGCGATGAGCTCGTCGCGAATGACCTGGAGCAGCCGCTCGGGATCCTCGAGGATCTCGATGAGGCCCGCGATCGTCGTCAGGAGATCCTTGTACTCCTCGCTCAGCTTTTCCTGCTCGAGACCCGTGAGGCGATGCAGGCGCATGTCGAGAATCTGCTGCGCCTGGATTGTCGTGAGCTGGTACGTGTCGCCGCGAAGCCCGGCTTCGGCCGGCATGTCTTCCGGACGCGACGCCTCCGCGCCCGCGGCCGCGAGCAGTGTCGCGACCATGCCGGCCTCCCAGCGCTGCGCGACCATGCGCTCGCGCGCGGTCTCGGAGTCGGGCGACGTGCGAATGAGCTCGATCATCTCGTCGATGTTCGCCAGCGCGACCGTGAGGCCTTCGAGCACGTGCGCGCGCGTGCGCGCCTGGCGAAGCTCGAAGATGGTGCGGCGCGTGACGACTTCGCGCCGATGCCGGATGAACGCATCGAGGATCTCGCGCAGGCTGAGCGTGCGCGGCTGGCCGTCGACGAGCGCGACCATGTTGATGCCGAACGTGACCTGGAGCTGCGTCTGCTGGAACAGGTTGTTGAGCAGCACTTCGGCCGAAGTGTCGCGGCGCACTTCGATGACGACGCGCAGGCCGTCCTTGTCCGATTCGTCGCGCAGGCCGTCCTGCGAGATGCCTTCGAGCTTCTTCTCCTTGACGAGCTCGGCGATCTTCTCGATCAGCCGCGCCTTGTTCACCTGATACGGAATCTCGCTGACGATGATCGTCTCGCGGCCGTTGTCGTCGGTCTCGATCGCGGTCTTCGCACGCACGAGGATGCGGCCGCGGCCCGTCTTGTACGCCTCGACGATGCCGGCCGAGCCGTTGATGATGCCGGCCGTCGGAAAATCGGGACCCGGCACGAGCTGCATGAGCTGATCGAAGCCGAGCTCCGGATCGTCGATGAGCGCGATGCACGCGGAGACCACTTCGGCGAGATTGTGCGGCGGCACGTTCGTCGCCATGCCGACCGCGATGCCCGCGGAGCCGTTGACGAGCAGGTTCGGCACGCGCGTCGGCAGCACCGACGGCTCCTGCTCCTTCTCATCGTAGTTCGGGACGAAATCGACCGTTTCCTTGTCGAGATCGGCGAGGAGCTCCGAGGCGAGACGCTCGAGGCGGCACTCGGTGTAGCGCATCGCCGCCGCGTTGTCGCCGTCGATCGAGCCGAAGTTGCCCTGGCCGTCGATGAGCGGATAGCGCAGCGAGAAATCCTGCGCCATGCGCACGAGCGTGTCGTAGATCGACGAGTCGCCGTGCGGGTGATATTTACCCATGACGTCGCCGACGATGCGCGCGCATTTGACGTACGAGCGATTCCAGACGTTGTTCGCTTCCTGCATGCCGAACAGCACGCGGCGATGCACGGGCTTGAGCCCATCGCGCACGTCGGGCAGCGCGCGCCCGACGATCACGCTCATCGCATAGTCGAGATAACTCTGCCGGACTTCGTCCTCGATATTGACGCGAATGATCTCTTTGGCCAGCTCAGCCATGCGGCTCTCTTTTCCTGAAAAATTGCACTTGAATACGGCCCGGACGACGGCGGCGAGACGCGTTCGTGCGGGTTCCGGGCCAGACGCGGAATTGTAACACGAAACACGAATTATCGCCCGAAAAATATCCCGTAGAAACCGGGACTTGGCAGCGAAATTCGCGGCGTTTCAGCGAGCTCTGCGACGGACCGTATACGATACGCGTCGTGGATATGGAACGACCACGAAAAAGAGCTTCTGGATGACCCCCACGAACCCTTCGCCGAAGGCATGGATCGGCCTTCTCGCGCTGCTGGTTGCGATCAAGGCGATTGCGCTTTTTTTCGATCCGACGGTGCGTTATTTCCTCGGCGATTCGGCGACCTACATCCATGCGGCGCTCGTCGCGACGCCGCCGATGGATCGCTCGTACACGTATCCGCTGCTGATTCGCGCGGTCGCGCTGCCATGGGCGTCGCTCGTGCCGCTGCTCGTGTTCCAGGCCGTATGCGGCATCGGCGTCGCGCTGCTCGCTTTCGCGATTCTGCGCGATACGTTCGCGCTCGACGCGCGCATCGCGGCGGCGTTCGCGCTGATCGTCGCGATCGGACCCGAGCAGCTCTTCTACGAACGCATGGTCATGGCCGAAGCCGCGGGCCTCTTCGCGTTCGCGCTGATGCTCGCGTCCGGATTCGCGTTCGTGCGGCGCGGGCGCTGGCCGTTTCTGCTCGGCGTCGCAGTCGCGGGCGTGCTGACGGTGAGCTTTCGCCTCAGTCTCCTTCCGGTTGTGCTCGGCTTCGCGCTGCTGCCGCCGATCGCGCGCTGGATCGCGTCTGGCCTCCCGCGGGGGCGCGGCGTCGCGGTCTTCGCGGCGAATGTTGCGGTCGCGCTGGTCGCGACGTTTGCCGCGCATGCGCTCTACAAACGCTGGTACGGTTACGAGCTGCCGGGAAAGCCCGACTACATCGCGTACTCGGGTTATTTCCGGCTCGGGCTCGTCGCGCCGCTCGTCGAGCCACGCGATCTCGCGGGCCTCGGTCTCCCCGACCATTTCCTCGACGGCATCAGGCCGCCGTACACGAGCCGCCACGCGCGCGAAGCGCAGATCTGGGCGCCCGAAGGCCTGACTGTCTCGCTGCGCAATGCGCTCGGCGACGCCGAGGGCAATCGCGCGGCGAACAAGATCGCGAAGCGCGCGCTCAAATATCATCCGCTCGCGTTCGCAACGCTCGCGATCGAAACGCTCGGCGATTATTTTCGCGCGAGCTCGGCGCGACGCATGGACGACGATCTCGGCAACCGGGGTCCGCCGCCCGCGTTCGCGGCGGATCTCGCGACGTATTTCGGCGATCCGAACGCGGGCGCGTCCGCGACGCGCGAAACGCTCGTCTATCGCTATTTCCGCGCTAGCCGCGTCTGGTTGACGCTATGCCTCGTCGGCCTGCCGCTGCTTGCGATCGCGGTCGTCGTCGCCGGATGGCGCACTCAGCTGCGCGCTCCGGCGCTGCTGCTCGCGGGGACGTCACTCGGCGCGTTCGTCGCCGAAGCGCTCTTCTCGCACATCGTCTCGTACCGTTACCTGCACGCGTTTCCGCTGCTGGTCTGGCTCAACCTCGGCGCGTTGATCGCGACGCGCTCACGAATGGCGGCGATAAATCCAGAATCGTGATGTCGCGAAGTTGACGACGAGCCCCGCGAGCGAACCCGCCGCGACGCCGAGCGCCGGAAAGCGGTGCACGATCTCGAAATGGAACACGAGCGTCGAATAGACCGCGTAGTTGAGCGCGAAGCCGCCGCACATCGCGAACACGTAGCGCATCCACTCGCCGCGCAGCGAATAGTGGCGCGCGCTCCTGAACGTGTAGCGGCGATTGAAAAGCCACGTCGCGGTCGCGGCGCAGAGGAACGACAGGAGGCGCGCGAGATACGGGTTCCAGCCGGGCCCCGACACGAGCAGCTGCACGATGCCCGCGTCGACGATGAAGCCGATCACGCCGCCGATGCCGAACAGGACGAGCTCGCGCATGTCAGTCCGGCGCCCGCTGCATGAGATAGTGCAGGAGCTTCTGCTCGCGGCGCCCGCGCGTGACCGTGTCGAGGATCAGGCCCGCGTAGAACGAAAGCGCGGCCATCACCATGAGACCCGTCGACAGGATCGCGGTCGGAAAACGCGGCACTTCGCCGGTCGCGGCGAACGTGATGAAGATCGGCACCGCGAGCGCGATCGCGACGAGCGCAAGAACGACCGCGACCAGCGTATAGAACATCAGCGGCCGCTCCGCGCTGAAAAGCCGGACCATCATCGCGAGAATGCGAATGCCGTCGGGCAACGTGCGCAGCTTCGAATGCGAGCCTTCGGCGCGCTCGCGATACGCGGTCGTCGCTTCGCCGATCGCGAGTCTCAGCTCGAGCGCGTGCACGGTGAGCTCGGTCTCGATCTCGAAGCCGGCCGACAGCACCGGAAACGACTTGACGAAGCGGCGCGAGAACACGCGATAGCCCGAGAGGATATCGGCCGATCGGCCGCCGAACAGACGCCGCAGGAACCCGGTCAGCAAGCGATTTCCGAACGAATGTCCGAGCCGATATGCCGCGCCGCTTTCGGCCGCGCGCACGCCGACAAGCATGTCGAGCCGCTCCGCGACCACCTGCGCGACCATCGAGGGCGCCGCGCTCGCATCGTACGTTCCGTCGCCGTCGACGAGCACATAAAGGTCGGCGTCGATATCGGCGAACATGCGCCGCACGACGTTGCCCTTGCCGCGCAGCGCAACAGAGCGCACGTCGGCGCCGGCCGCGAGCGCGACGGCTGCGGTGTCGTCGGTCGAGCCGTTGTCGAACACATGGATCGCCGCGTCAGGCAGCGCGGTGCGGAACTCCGCGACGACGGCGCCGATCGCAGCCGCTTCGTTGAGGCAGGGAATCAGAACCGCGATCGAGCGCGGCGCAGTGGAATTCGTGGCAGGCATCCGTGTCTTGCCTCGGGCTCAGCGCGCGAACAGCGCAGCCATGCGTGCGGCGTCGGGCTTCTCGACGACGCCGCGTTCGGTGACGATGACATCGATGAGCGTGTGCGGCGTCACGTCGAACACGGGATTCCACGCGCCCGCGCCCTCGACGACCGTTGGCTTCCCGCCGAACGAAAGCATCTCGTCCGGCGAGCGGAGCTCGATCTCGATCGCGCTGCCGTCGGACGTCGCCATGTCGATCGTCGACGCCGGCGCGACGACCATGAACTTCACGCCGTGATGGCGCGCCGCGATCGCGATCTGGTACGTGCCGATCTTGTTCGCGGTGTCGCCGTTCGCGGCGATGCGGTCGGCGCCGACGACGACCCACTGCACCTCGCCCGATTTCATGAGGTGCGCGGCCGCCGAATCGGCGATGAGGTGCGCGGGAATGCCGTCGCGCAAAAGCTCCCACATCGTGAGGCGCGCGCCCTGCAGCCACGGCCGCGTCTCGCCCGCATAAACGCGCGCGATACGCCCGTCGCTGACGCCCGCGCGAATCACGCCGAGCGCGGTGCCGTAACCCGCCGTCGCGAGCGAGCCCGTATTGCAATGAGTCAGCACGCCGACATCGCGGCCGAGGAGCTCGGCGCCGAGCGCGCCCATGCGGCGGTTCGCCGCGAGATCCTCGTCCTGGATTGCCTGCGCTTCGTTCGCGAGCGCTTGCGCGTTGCGCGGCGAGACGCCGGCCATGCGGTCGAGCGCCCACATGAGATTCACCGCGGTCGGCCGCGCGGCGCGGAGCTTCGCGATCGCCGCGTCGAGCTGCGCGACGTCGTCCTGCGCTGCAAGCACGACGCCCCACGCAGCCGCGATGCCGATCGCGGGCGCGCCGCGCACCGCGAGGTTTCGGATCGCCTCGACGACGTCGGCCGGCGTGAGGCAATCGAGATACGTCTCCTCGAACGGCAGCCGGCGCTGATCCAGAAGGCGCAGCCGGTCGCCCTGCCAGAGCACGGCTCGGATCGTGTCGTGGGAAGCGGCTGCGGTCGGGATCACGGGGCGGCGGGTACGCTATGCTTGCGGCCGCGCAGGTTAGCAGCGCGGCGGGTCGTCCGCCATGCGCGAACGCCCTGGAGCGACAGAGCCGCCAGCGCGGGCCCGTGACCCGAAACCAGCCACACGCGATGACCCGACTGACCCATCTGCAACGCCTCGAAGCCGAGAGCATCGACATCCTGCGCGAAGCGGTCGCCGAGTCCGAGCATCCGGTCATGCTCTACTCGATCGGCAAGGATTCGTCGGTCATGCTGCATCTCGCGCGGAAGGCGTTCCATCCATCGCGGCCGCCGTTCCCGCTGCTGCACGTCGACACGACCTGGAAGTTCCGCGCGATGTACGAGTTCCGCGACCGCATGGCCGCCGAGTCCGGCGCGCAACTCATCGTGCATCGCAATCCCGAAGCCGAGCGGCTCGGCATCAATCCGTTCACGCACGGCTCGTCGCGTCATACGGACTTGTGGAAAACCGAAGGATTGAAGCAGGCGCTCGACGAATACGGCTTCGACCTCGCATTCGGCGGCGCGCGCCGCGACGAGGAAAAATCGCGCGCGAAGGAGCGCGTGTTCTCGTTCCGCACCGCGCAGCATCAGTGGGATCCGAAGAATCAGCGTCCCGAGCTCTGGCGCCTCTACAACGCGCGCCGCAATCGCGGCGAGAGCATTCGCGTGTTCCCGCTCTCGAACTGGACGGAGCTCGACATCTGGCAGTACATCGAGACCGAGAACATCCCGATCGTGCCGCTCTATTTCGCGGCGGAGCGCCCGGTCGTCGAGCGCGACGGCATGCTGATCATGGTCGACGACGAGCGCATGCCGCTCCAAGACGGCGAGAAGCCCGTCATGCGCCGCGTTCGCTTTCGCACGCTCGGCTGCTGGCCGCTGACCGCCGCGATCGAATCCGATGCCGACACGCTGCCGGCGATCGTGCGCGAGATGATCCTCGCACGCACGACCGAGCGGCATGGGCGGCTCATCGATCATGATTCGAGCGGGTCGATGGAGAAGAAGAAGAAGGAGGGGTATTTCTGATGGCGCGCGCTTTCGCACGGGCGGGAGAAAAGCCGGGATTCGGGATTCGGGATTCGGGATGGAGGCATGCTCGCTTATCCCGAATCCCGAATCCCGAATCCCGCCTCTTTGCGCCATGAACGCCGAAATCGCCCCCGCCCTCGCGGCGCGCCAGAAAGACCTCTTGCGCTTCATCACCTGCGGCAGCGTCGACGACGGCAAGTCGACGCTGATCGGCCGTCTCCTCTACGAATCGAAAGCACTCGCCGACGATCAGCTCTCCGCGCTCGACGCCGAGTCGAAGAAATTCGGCACGCAGGGCGACGCGCTCGATTTCGCGCTGCTCGTCGACGGTCTCTCGGCCGAGCGCGAGCAAGGCATTACGATCGACGTCGCATACCGCTTCTTCGCGACCGGCAAGCGCAAGTTCATCGTCGCCGATACGCCAGGTCACGAGCAGTACACGCGCAACATGGTCACGGGCGCATCGACCGCGGATCTCGCGGTGATCCTCATCGACGCACGCAAGGGCGTGCTGACGCAAACGCGGCGCCACAGCTACCTCGTCTCGCTGCTCGGCATCAAACGCGTCGTGCTCGCGATCAACAAGCTCGATCTCGTCGGCTACGCGCGAGAGATCTTCGACCTCATCGATCGCGACTACCGCGAGTTCGCCGAGAAGCTCGGCTTCGACGAGATCGTGAGCATTCCGCTGTCGGCGCTCGCGGGCGACAACATGCTTTCAGCGCCGAGCGCGAACACGCCGTGGTATTCGGGTCCGAGCCTCATAGGCCATCTCGAGAACGTCGAGATCGCGCCGCCGCGCGCAAGCGCGTTGCGCATGCCCGTGCAATGGGTCAACCGCCCGAATCACGAATTCCGCGGCTTTTCGGGCCGCATTCTCGGCGGCAGCGTCAAACCCGGCGACGCGGTGCGCGTGCTGCCGTCGGGCAAGGCGTCCAGGGTCGCGCGCATCGTTACGCTCGACGGCGATCTGGACGAAGCCGTCACGGGCCAGTCGATCACGCTGACGCTCGCCGACGAGATCGATATCAGCCGCGGCGACGTGATCGCGGCCGCCGGCGATCCGCCCGGCCTCGCCGATCAGTTCGAGGCGAGCATCGTCTGGATGAGCGAGGACGCGATGCTGCCGGGACGGCCGTATCTCGTGAAGCTCGGCGCGACGACGCTCGGCGCGTCGCTGGGCCAGCCGAAGTACGTCGTCGACGTCAACACGCTCGATCATCTCGCGGCGCGCACGCTGCATCTCAATGAGATCGGCGTCGCGAATCTCACGCTCGATCGCGCGGTCGCGTTCGATCCCTACGCGGACAACCGCGACATGGGGAGCTTCATCGTGATCGACCGCTTCACGAACGCGACGGTCGGCGCGGGCCTGCTCCACTTCGCGCTGCGTCGCTCGCAGAACATCCACTGGCAGGCCACCGAGGTCGACAAGGACGCGCGCGCGCGCCAGAACGGCCATCGTCCGTGCGTGCTCTGGATGACCGGCCTTTCGGGCAGCGGCAAATCGACGATTGCGAACGTCGTCGAGCGCGAGCTGCACGCGCTCGGCGTGAGGACGTATCTCCTCGACGGCGACAACGTGCGCCACGGGCTCAACAAGGATCTCGGCTTTACCGCGGCGGACCGCGTCGAGAACATCCGGCGCCTCGGCGAAGTCGCCAAGCTCATGGTCGACGCGGGGCTCGTCGTGATCACCGCGTTCATCTCGCCGTTCCGCTCGGAGCGGCGCCTCGCGCGCAGCATGGTCGACGATCGCGAGTTCGTCGAGATCTTCGTCGACACGCCGCTCTCGGTCGTCGAGAAGCGCGATGTCAAAGGCCTTTATGCGAAAGCGCGTCGCGGCGAGCTCACGAACTTCACGGGCATCGATTCGCCGTACGAAGTGCCGGAAACGCCCGAGCTCCACATCCGCACCGAAGAGCACGGCCCCGAAGAGGCCGCGCGATTCATCGTCGACTATCTGCGCGGCGCGGGCGTGCTCGGCCAGCACGGCGGCGAGTGATCCCATCGAACACGACCGGAGACATCCGATGAAACTCGAAGGCAAGCGCGTCGCCGTCACGGGCGCATTCGGCGCGCTCGGCGCCGCCACCGTCGTCGCGCTCGAAAAAGCCGGCGCGCGCGTCGCCGCGATCGATCGCGCGGATGCGCCGCCCGCGGGCGTCGAGTTCGGCGACGCGAAGCGATTCGGCGGTGTCGATCTCGGCGAGCCCGCCGCCGCGAACGCGACCCTCAAGGCCGCAGCCGACGCGCTCGGCGGCCTCGATGCGCTCGTCAATATCGCAGGCACGTTCCGTTTCGAGAAAGTCGGTGACGGCGCGCTCGACACGTGGGATTTTCTCTATCGCGTGAACCTTCGCACCGCGGTTGCCGCGAGCAAGGCGGCGCTGCCGTTTCTGCTGAAAGGCAACGCCGCGAGCATCGTCAATATCGGCGCTATGGGCGCCGTGAAGGCCGGCGCCGGCATGGGTGCGTACGCGGCGTCGAAGGCTGGCATCTTCAAGCTCACCGAAGCGCTTGCGGAAGAGCTCAAGGACAAGGGCGTGACGGTCAACGCGCTGCTGCCGAGCATCATCGACACGCCGCCGAATCGCGCTGAGATGCCGAAATCCGACTTCTCGCGCTGGGTAAAGCCCGAGGAGATCGCGGACGTGATCGTGTTCCTGCTCTCGGCTCATGCTCGCGCGATCACGGGCGCGCTGATTCCGGTGGCGGGACGCGTCTAGGCGACGGAGCGCAACAGCCGTCGGCTGCGTAACGCGATAGCCCTCACTTCTTTCGTCGGGTTCTTGCACGCGCGGGCGCCGCCTTGCGCGTCGCGTGCGTCCACGTCTTCCTTCGCTTCGCCTTCGAGATCGGCCGATCGGTCGCGGGATCGACGAAGTCGTCGGCTTCGCGATCTCCCGCGAAATCGTCGCGATGCTTGATCAGGAGCCACTGCTGGCGCTTTCCCTGGAGGCGCGTGCGCACGAGCACCCACGAGCCACGCAGCACGTCGCCGTGCAGCGTGAATTTGAGATCGCCGCGACGAAGGCCGTCGCGCGGATTCTCGACCGGCTCCCACGTGCCGTGATCGAAGACATCGACATGCCCCGCGCCATAGTTGCCGGCCGGAATATCGCCTTCGAACAGCGCGTACGAGAGCGGATGATCTTCGACTTCCACCGCGAGCCGCTTCACCGCGGGATCGAAGCTCGGCCCCTTCGGCACCGCCCAGCTCTTGAGCACGCCGTCGAGCTCGAGCCGGAAATCGTAGTGCCGGTGCGACGCGTGATGAAGCTGCACGACGAAGATGCCGCCACCGCGCTTGCCGCCGGCTGCGGGCTCAGGTGTCGCCTCGAAGTTGCGCTTGCGCTGGTATTCGCGGAGTCCCAAGGCACGGTCCGTTGAGCCTGGCACTGACGAAGGTTATGCGTTGCACGATGAACGGACGTTGGAAAAGCGAGCTCATCGCAATCGCGTTTAGCGAACCGCGAATATTTTTCCGTCGCAATGGTGCCGATGATCCGGAGTGTGCGTCATGAGCTCATTCTTTCCCGAAACCATGCCGTGGTGGGAATTCGCGCTTCGCGGCATCGGCTGCTATCTCGGCCTGCTCGTGCTGCTGCGGCTTGCGGGCAAGCGCGCGTTCGGCGAGATGTCGCCGTTCGACATCGTTGTGCTCATCCTCGTCGGCGGCGCGCTGCGCTCGGCAATGGTCGGCAAGGACGATTCGTTCTTCGGTCCATTCATCGCGGTGAGTGCGATCCTCGCGGCCGACAAGCTGTTCGCGCTCATCGCGACACGCAATGCCTGGTTCAACCGCCTGCTCGAAGGCAAATCGTCGATCCTCGTCGCGAAGGGTGCAGTGCTTCCCGATGCGCTTCGCCGGCACAGCATTCCGGAAGCGGCGTTCGAGCGCGAGCTGCGCATGCACGGAACGCGTTCCGTCGACGAGGTGGATGAGGCGCGCCTCGAAGCGAACGGCCGCTTCACGATCCTCAAGGCCGGCAAATGAGCGCGATCAGGTGCTCGCTGCGCGCGCTCTTGCTCCAAGCATAAAAAACCCGGCGCTGGGCCGGGTCGGAAATAACTCTTCGATCGAATTGGTGGGCGGTACAGGGCTTGAACCTGTGACCCCTGCCGTGTGAAAGCAGTGCTCTACCGCTGAGCTAACCGCCCGGGGTTGTACAGCAGCTTTCGATGTGGGCAAAAGCGTCTGTACAGCAGACTTCGACCGCGGCGACTTTGCGTGAAGTCTGTACAACCCTAGCCAGACGTCAGGCCAACGCTCTTGCGAAGCGTTTGGCCAGACGTGGTGCCGGAGAAGGGAATCGAACCCCCGACCCACGCATTACGAATGCGTTGCTCTACCAGCTGAGCTACTCCGGCGCGAGGGGCGCGGAGTATAGCGGTCGTCGTCCGGCCCTATCAACTCCGCGCCCCGTTTTCCGTGAAATCAGGGCGTGCCCCAGTTGCAGGTCGGGCCGTCCCCGGCCGAGTGCGTCTTCACGCCCGTATTGGTGAGCGTGAGGTTGCCGCAGAGATCCGTCGTTTGCGGACCTGTCGCGTTCGCGGTCAGCCTGTACGTCGTCGCGGTGACGTTGTCGAGAACGATGTTGTAGGCGACGGTTGCGCCCGCGTCGCGCGGCGAGTTGGCGAACGCGAGCGTATAGCCCGTGTAGTTGCGGTTCGCCGTGAACTCGCGCTCGAGGCCCGACGCGAGCTCGACGAGGTCGGCCTTCGCCTGCGCGCGCCGCGATTTCTGCACCTGCCGCGTATAGCTCGGGTACGCAATCACGGCGAGGATGCCGATGATCGTGATGACGATCATCAACTCGATCAGCGTGAAGCCGCGGGTGTGGGTCCGAAAGTTCATCGTGTGCTCCATTGCTCGCTCGATTCCGTCAACGCAGCTGGCGCCACGAGATGCGGCACGCGATCAAATTGCCGACGACGGTGCCCGGCGCGATCCACTTGCAGACCTGCGGTTCGCCGCACGGGCCGTCATAGGGCCAGCCCGGCGTCGCGTTCGTGCACCCGGGCGGCGGCGTGCAGGCTGTCGGATAGCCCGGCGAGCCGACCTGGCACCATGTAGGCGGCGCGCAGTTCGGGTAGCCCGGCATGCCGGCCGAGCACCACGGCGGCGGCGTCACGCAATTCGGATTGTTCGCCGGACAGCCGATGCCCGGCACCGTGGGCACGCCCGGAATGCTGATGACCGGGTTCGGCGATCCGAGCGGAGAGCCCGTGCCGAGATCCTGACCGCCCGTGCCGGGCGGAATACCGGCGCCACCGCCACCGCCGCCGCCCGGCAGCGCTTGCAGCGCAGCCGCACCGGAGAGCAGATCGAGCTCGAAGAACGTGTTGACACCACCCGGCTGACAGAGATCGCCGGTCGGCCGGAACGCGTTGACGAGAAGCTCGCCGAGGATCGCAGTCGGTGCCGCGATCACGCGCTCGCCCTGGATCGGGTTCGGCGTGCCGCTCGGTGCGAGGTCGAGGAACCAGCCCATCTTCGAGTTCGCGCCCGTGACCGGGAACGCAGGCTCGTAGTCGAACAGGTTCGAGCTGACGCCGATGAGGCCATTCGTCGTATCGACACTCGTGACCGTCTGCTGCTTCAGATCGCCGCGCGTGAGCGTCGTGCCCGTGTTGTAGGGGCTATCCCACACCGCATAGATCGAGTTCACGAGCGTCGTCGCGACCGGGTTCGCATCGTCCGTCGCCAGATATTTGCCCGTGCCGAAATAAACGAGCGAACCGCCGAGCGGGTTGTGGATCGCATAGACGCCGCTCGTGACCGGCTGGCGGTTGCCCGCGCTGTCCTGAGCCTTGATCAACGGCTGGCCGTTGTGGCCGAGCTGCCAGGCGGTCGTGCACAGATGCACCGGATGCGCGACCGTCAGCGCGGTCGTGTCCGGATTGCAGGTGAACTTCCAGAGATTGCCGAGGTAGTCGCCTGCATAGATCGTGTCGCCGACGCCGTCGATGTCGCTGTCGATGACGACGGCGCTCGCGAGGCCGTTCGGACAGTCGGTCGGACCGGTCGCGAGCGGACAACTGGCGCTCGCATTCGAGCCGCCGATGCCGGTATCGATCTCGGCGACCCGTGCGCCGGTCAGCGCATTGAGGATGAAGAGCTCGGCGCGATTGCGCGCGCTGTTGTAGCCGTTGCCGAACGCGACGATCCACGAGCCGTTGGCCGCGATCGTCGGCAATGACGGCACCGTGATGCCGTAACCCATGTCGGCGTCGTCCTGGTCGTTGAACTCCCAGAGCACGCTGGAGGCGGAGAAGGCATCCGGTGCCGTGACGTCGAGACCGAACACCGAGCGCGCACCCGCACCGGCCGCGCCGATCAGGAGCGTGCGCCAGCCCGAGCCGTCGAAGACATCACCGAGCGTCGGTGTGCCGTCGACATAGTAGGTGTGCGCATAGCTCGGCTGCGCGAGGCGACCGAGTTTCGGCAGCACCGCGTTCGGAACGTACGCGAAAAGCTCGTCACCGCCCTCGGTGCCCGCCACACCGTTGAACGCGTGCAGCATGCCGTCGTTCGCGCCCACGTAGACGACCACGCCCTCCTTGCTCGCGATGAAATCGGCGTAGGTCGCGCTACCTGTCGCATTGCCGTTCACGGCAGTCGGCAGATTCTGATAGCCGTAGCCGGTGCGGAACTGCACGGTCGGATTCGAGTCGAGGATGTCGCCGATTCGCGTCGTGCGCGAGCGGAACGGTCCGGGCGGCGTCTGGTCCGTTTCCTTCGTCTGATCGCCGCGAAGGTAGGCCATGACGTCGGTGATGTTGTAGACGGTCGTGTCGAGGCCCGTCATCACCTGTGACTGCATTGCCGTCGTGAGGCCGCCCGTCGTGAAGGGGACTCCCGCGAACGTCGGCGGCGTGCCGGACGGTTTCGACGTGAAGATGTTGCGTTCGGTCTGGTCAGTGGGGAGCTCCGCATCCGCGCTCCACGCGGGCGTGCCGAGCGAGCCGTCGGAGTTGAGCGAGAACGCTTTGAGATCGCCCGTCCAGTCGGTCGCGAGATAGTTCGCCTGGTACGCGAGCGTGCCGAACGGCACGAAGCGCGCGCCGCTCGCGGCCGCACTGCCGACCGGCTGCGAGTTCGCGATGATCGAATCGAACGCCGCCTGCAGCTGAGCGCGAAGACCGAGCGCGTTCGTCACGAGGAAGTAATTGTCGGGCTGGCCCGTCACTTTCGTGTCCCACTCGCCTTCGTCGGGCACGCCATTGCTGTTGGCATCCTTGAAGCCGCCGTACTTCGCGGCGTACCAGAGCGGATCCTTGAGCAGCACGCCGGGCGCGTTGGTGCCCGAGGTGAACACGCGCGAGTGCGAAAGCGGCAGCGACGGGCCGGTCGGACACGAGGGATTCGCATTGGTGCTGCCGGCGACCGAGCAGCCGCCAGGACCGAAACCGTTCGGCGTGTCGAGGCGATAGCGGGGATCCGAACCGCCGCTGGTATCGACGTCGCGCACTTCGAGGTAGATGCCGTCCTGGGTCGTGCCCGAGACGACGTAACCCATGTGCTGGACGATACTGCCCGCCGCGTACTCGGAATTGAGGTTGACCGTGACCGTGCCGTCCGTGTTCGCCAGCACTTCGTAGCTGACGATCGCGTCCATGTCGTGATCGTTGCCCTGCTCGATGTCCTCGTAGTTGATGCGGAACTTCGCGTAGGCCCGCCCGCCGTTGACCGTGTTGTCGATCGGAGCGCCGGGGATGTTGACGATCTTTTCGACGTAGAAGTCGACGATCTGGTCGGTCGACTGGAATGCGCCGTTCGGGTCGATGCTGTTGCCGCCGACCGACTTCGCGAACGGAACGAGCGTCATCGTGCTCGAGCCGATGGGGAACGTGATATGCGGAAGCGGCGAGGCGACGGCGACCGCGAAGGTCTGTACCTTTTGCGCGCTCGCGGCGGTCGGGCTGATGTCGTTCGTGTTGCCGAAGAATGCAACCGCCGAGGAGTAATAGCTGCCTTCCTTGGTCGGCTCCTCGGGGCTGAGGCCGCGGATGTTGCCGAACGAAGAAACCTGCTTCGGCGTTGGCGCGCCATCGGTGCTCGCGCCCACCTGACCGATGTAGACGCTCTGCGTTCCGCCGCCCTCATGGGCCCACATCGAATCGCCGAGCGTGCCGACGTTGATGCTCGCGAGGGAGCCCGGCAGCGAGCCCGTCGGTGCACCGCCCCAGGCGCCACCCGGAAGATTCGAGTCGTACTCGGGATTGATGTCGCTGATGACCGTCTCGAACGGCTTCGCGCATGCGAGGTTGCCGAGACCGCCCGCGGCGATGGTCTTGTACGGATCCTTCCAGCCGGTGACTTCGGGCATGCTGAGCGTCGCGTCGTCCGAGCCCGCGTCGGTGTACGTGTATTCGGGCTCCGGCGCCGTCGCACCCGCGAAGTAGCGCAGCGTCTCGAACATCATCTCGCCGATCGGGTTGCCCCAGATGCGGCAGACGCCGTCGGCGACCGGGCCGTACCAGCCCGAGTTGTTGCACGCGTAGTCGTGCGAGTAGTTGGACTGGAAGCTGTTGATCTTGATGCCGTCGAGCGTCGAGATGATGCCCTTGAAGCTCGCGGTGTGCCACGTGAAGCGACCGGTCGGCGCATCGACTTCATCGGTGAACGTGCCCATCTGCTTGCGCAGTACGCCGCCCTGGCGGTTGTGCATATACGAGCCCGAGAGCAGGCCGAACTTCATCTTGCCCGTCTCGCCGTAGTCGTGGAGCAGGCCCGTCGGCTTGTAGACGATGGCCCCGTTCGCAGAATTCGTGTACTTCTTGCAGTTGAGCTCGTGCGTCGCATAGGTCGAGTTGCAGACCTCGACGCGGACCGTGTAGTCGGTGCGCGTCGCGCTGCTCGTCGCCGCCGGCGGCTTGGTGAGGTCGTAGAACTTGCGCGACACGCCGATGGACGAATCGAATCCGCTGAGATGGCTGCCGCCGCCCGTGCGCGACGGCACGACCGTCCACGTCGTGCTCCACGGCGTCTTCCAGTAGAGCCGGAAGTTGTCGCCGCCCGTCTGTTCTTCGTGACGGAACTCGACCGTGTGCGTGGAGCCCGCGGCGAGGTTGATGTTGCCGGTCGCGTGCGTATCGAGACATGCGGCAGCGCCGGGCATCGCGCCGCAATCGCCGTGACCGCCGTACCAGCCGACGCGCAGCGTGCCGTCGATCCAGACCTCGACCGCATCGTCGCCGTCGACCGCGAACTTGAAGTTGCCGTTGTCGCCGCTGTTGATACGGATCGTGCCCGTGGCGATCGTGAGGTAGTTCTCGTCGGGGTCGGTTTCGAACGGATTGTTGTTGCTCGATCCCGGAGCCGTATAGATGTTCGTCGCGGGGCTCGTTCCGAACAGATTGTCCGCGCGTGCATAGTTGTCCTTGAGGGCCTGGAACTCGGCCGCACTCGTCGGATGACCATGCGGCGGCGCGGGATCCGCGCCCGCAGTGAGGCAGTTGACGCGCGTGTTGCTCGAGTCGAAGCAGTCGTCGCCCGCGACGGGACGCTCGATCGAAACCCAGTTCCAGATGCGGAACGGGCTGTTCTGCATGACGCGCAGCAGTGGCGGACCGTCGGGATTGCGAAGGTTCGTCACGGAGCTCAGCAACGTCGTGTTCGCGAACAGGAGATATTTGCCCGTCGAGGGCGCCGAGTACGGCGTGTAATCGTGGATGTCGAAGCCGTCGCGCGCGACGCTCTGGTATTCCTTGCCCCAGCTGTGCGCATCCTGCGGAATGTAGGCGCGCTCGATGATCGTCTGCGTCGCGCTGTCGGTCGAGCGCGTGCCGCCGTAGAGCACCTTGCGCAGCGCATCGATGCGCGATGTCGTGAGGTAGTTGAGGAAGTCGCCGCTCCAGGCGCCCGGGCACTTCTTCGTCGTCGTCGTTGCCGACGCCGTGAACACGCCGCCCGAGTACGTATAGCACTGAAACGAATCGAAATAACCGTAGTAGTCGATCGACGGCTGGTAGCCGACGTCAAGCTTGCCGTCGCCGTTGAGATCGGATGCGTCGTTGTACGCCTCGTAGAACAGCTTGTGATCCTTGCCGACCACGAGCATGTTCAAAGGCGGCTGCTGCGTCACCGAGAACAGCGGCACTTCCGAGATCGGAATGCTCTGCGCCAGCGCGTTGGCGGGATCGAACACCGCGAGCGCCGTTACGGCGGCGTATGCGGCGATGTGGAAGATGTTCGGCAGTTTCATCGGAATGCTCCGAAGGCGCGCGGCGCCTTCCCCCGTCAATAGATGAAGACGGCCTGCACGGCCGACTTGGCGTCACCGCTGCCGCCTGGATCTTCGTTGAGCGCGGAAACGACGAAATACTTGAGTGTTCGCGCGCCGAGCACCGCCGGCGGCGAGCCGACCGCGATGTGCGCATTGACCTGCGCGATGCCGACATCCGGATCCGCCACCGTCGGCTCGCTGGTGAGCCAGGTCGTCCACGGCAGCGCGTTGGTTCCGGTCAGTGCGGCATCCGCCGAGTAATAGAGCGGACCGCTCGAATTGGCGGCGTCGTTGAGGCTTCTGCGCGTATCCTTGAGCGTGCCTTCAGTCTGTTCGAACGCCTGGTGCTGCACGCGGAAGCCGCCGGCCATGCGCTCCTGCAGCAGCGTCACCTGCATCGCGGTGATGCCGATCAGCGTCAGCAGCAGCAGCATGATCAGCGAAATGAAAAGCACCGCGCCGCGCTGGCGCGGAAGAACATGCGGACGGCGGCTGAAGTCGGTCATGGCGCGCACTCAGTAATTGCCCAGACGATTGCGCAGCGCGATCGTCGTCGTGTACACGTCGCGGAAGCGGGCATCGATCGGCCGCTGCGCGCGTGTGTCGAAAAGGTAGTACACGTTGTCGCCGTTCGCGTCGCCGGTGTGCGCGGTCTCGCTTGCACGGTCGGGGCTGCGCAGGAGCAGCGCGATGCGAACGCTCAGCACCTTGCGCCATGCGATATCGCGCTGGGCCTTGTTGGTCACCGCGAGATTGCTGTCGGCATCGGTATTGTTGGCGGGCACGTACTTGTTGACGACGCCGTCGGCATCGGTATCGACGCCGAGCTCCACCTTCATCATCTCGACGCCTTCGGCGACTTCCTGGGGCACGCCATCGCCGCCCATCACCTTGAGCACCGGCACGTTGTCGGTCGCGCGAAGGCCGACGTAGATCACCATGTAGTCGGCCGGATGCACTTCGGCGTTGAGCGCGGAGCCGCCGCCCTGGTTGAACTGCATGTTCGCGTAGGAGCCGGTCCACGTCGACGTATTGTCGGAGGTGAAGCGCAGGAGATTGTCGGCGGGACCTGCCGTAACGGTCCCCGATGCGTTGTCGACCGCGCTCGCCTTGAAGATGCGCGCGTTCGCGCAGTTCGTGATCGCGTAGATCTGACCGGGCTTGAGCATCGTGGGATTGGCGACGCGGAACTGGCCGGCCGACATGTTGAAATCGCCGAGCAACGCTGTGCTGTCAGCACTCACGAGGCGAAGTACGAGGACGTCGGAACCCTTGATCGGAAGGTTGGCGCCGGTGAGGCCGAGATTTTCGGGCGTGTCGAGCGCGGGCGTCCAGTCACCGGCAGCGCCGAGCGCCGGATTCTGATTGTCGATGCTGCCGCCCGAGTACGCGTAGGCCTCGATCGGACGCTGGAAGCGCTCGGACGAGGTGAGTGTGTCCTGCTGAATCGGCAGTCCGCCGGTGCCTCCCGAGCTGATAGCGCGCAGATGATTGACGAACGCCGGCGGCGAGCCCGCCTTGACCGTGAGGTCCGCATCGTTGCCGCAGCCCATATAGCCGGCCATGCGCACGTTGCTTTCGAGGTACGTCAGCACGAAGCGCGCGTTCTCCTGCACGCGCGACATGCCTTCCTGAAGCCGGTAAACGTTCTTCGAGCCGACGAAAATCTGGCTGAGCCCGAACAGCAGGATCGCCGAGATCGCCAGCGCGACCATGACCTCGATCAGCGAAAGACCCGCTTGCGCGCGCGGGAATCGCGCGGCGCCGGCGCGAAGATGCGCGCATCCCGTGGCGAAGTCGTGCAAGCGGCGGTTCATAGCTTCGTCACCAGCTCGAATGTCGTCGAGCGCTCGGAAGGAATCAGCGACCAGCGCGCGTCGGTCCACGTGATCTGGACATGCACGCCGTCACCGGGAAACGTGATCGCACCCTGTCCGCCCGGAAGTTGACACGCGAGTTGCTGCCGCCACGCCTCGATGTCGTGCGTCGCGATCGGCGAATCCGCAGGGTCCGCGGAACAGTCGCCGGCCGTCATGCCCGCGAGGTAGTCGCCGCGCATGACCGCTTCGCCGTTCGCGCGCATGCGATCGATCATCATGTAGGCGAGCGCGGTCGCCTGCGTGCGGAAGTTCGCGCTTTGATTGCTGCGCATCGAAACCGCCTGCAGCGCAGCCATGCCGAGAAGACCGATCGCGAAGATGAGAATCGTGATCAGTACTTCGATGAGCGAAAAGCCGCGGGAGCGGCGCAGGGATATCACGTTGAAAGAGCTGGGCTTCATGGACAAACATCCGCAGTCGAGGCCGAGCCGCCGAGGCCCGTGATGCTGACCGTCCTGACCGCATCCGCCTGGCAGGGGGTGGAGCGGATCATGAACGTCATTTTTCTCGGATCCGCGCTCACGAACTTCGCGAGTCCCGTGCGCGAAAAGCTGACGTAGCCCGAGTTGCCGCTCGTCGCCCTCAGCGAATCGTGCGTCGCGACCGGACCCATCACGCGCAGCACGGTGTCGCCCGCGCCCGCGTCGACGACGCCGACCGGATCGAAATCGGTGAACACCATGTAGCCACTCGACCAGTCGGCAACGCCCAAGCCATCGCAGGTCGTGCCGTTCGCGCTCGCGCAGACCGTCACCGGCCGGCCGCGCGATACGGCCTCGTTGCGCGCGAGATTGACCGCGGCGAGAAAATCGTTCGTGTCGGTAACGACCCGATTGCGCGTCATGATGCGCGTATAGCTCGGCAACGCGATCACGGTCAGGATCGCGACGATCGCGATCACGATCACGAGCTCGATGAGACCGAAGCCCGACATCGAAGCCCGAGTCGCAAACGCGCGGTTGTGCTTGCCCAGCGCCATATCGAGAGTCCCCTGACCCTGCCCTTGGCCGCAACTTAGATAGCGCGCGGGACCCCGACAAGAGGTCGGGGGCTCCAAGGTAGGAATTGGCGGACGGACGGTTCGGCGGCGCGAACGGCCGCCTCGAGTCAGGCGACGACGCGGAGCCGAAGCTCCTTCGGCAGCGCGAAGGTCACGTTCTCGGGCTCGCCGTCGAGCTCCTTCACGCGCGTCGCGCCCCACTCGCGCAGGCGCGCGAGCACGTCGCGCACGAGGCTTTCGGGCGCCGATGCGCCCGCGGTCACGCCGATGTGCTGCTTGCCATCGAGCCATTCGCGGCGGATGTCGGCCGCGCCGTCGATCAGATGCGCGGGCACGCCCTGCTTCTCGGCGAGCTCGCGCAGGCGGTTCGAGTTCGAGCTGTTCGGCGAGCCGACGACGAGCACGAGATCGCACTGCTGGCCGAGCCTGCGCACGGCATCCTGGCGGTTCTGCGTCGCGTAGCAGATGTCGTCGTGGCGCGGTCCGAGAATCGCGGGGAAGTGCTGGCGCAGCGCCTCGATGACCGCCTTCGTGTCGTCGACCGAGAGCGTCGTCTGCGTGACGTAAGCGAGCTCGGACGCATCGCGCGGCACGATGTTCGCGACGCAATCGGGTGTTTCGACGAGATGGATCGCGCCCGTGTTCGAGGGATCCCACTGCCCCATCGTGCCTTCGACTTCGGGATGGCCCGCGTGCCCGATGAGCACGACGTCGCGTCCGGCCTTGCCGTGTCGCGCGACTTCCATGTGCACTTTCGTGACGAGCGGGCATGTCGCGTCGAACACGCGAAGCCCGCGGTCGCCGGCTTCCGAGCGCACCGCCTGCGAGACGCCGTGCGCCGAGAAGATCACGGTCGCGCCGTCGGGTACTTCCTCGAGCTCATCGACGAACACCGCGCCCTGCGCGCGCAGCTTGTCGACGACATAGCGGTTGTGCACGACCTCGTGACGCACGTAGATCGGCGCACCGAATGTCTCGAGCGCCCGCTCGACGATCTCGATTGCGCGGTCGACGCCGGCGCAGAAACCGCGCGGATTGGCGAGCAAAACGTCCATGCGCCGATTATCCGCCACCCGCGAGGACTTTACGACCGCCGAGCCCGAACACGATCAGCAGCACCGCGCCGACGCTGATCGCGGAGTCGGCGACGTTGAACGCGGGCCACGACCATTGCTCGTGGTAGACCTCGATGAAATCCGTCACGCGCCCGAGCCGCACGCGATCGACGAGATTGCCGAGCGCGCCGCCGATCACGAGCGCAAGCGGCAAAGCGGTGCGCCAGTCGCCGCGCGGCAACCGGCGTAGCCAGACGATGAGCACGATCGAGACGACGAGCGCGAGCGCGCTGAACAGCCAGCGCTGCCAGCCGCCCGCGTCGTGCAGGAAGCTGAATGCGGCGCCTGTGTTGAAGGCGAGCGTCCAGTTGAGAAAGCCCGGGATCACGGAATGCGGCGCGTAGGGTTCGAGCAGCGAGAGCGCGATCTGTTTTGTGAGCTGGTCGAGTGCGATCACGATCGCAGAGAGAGCGAGCCAGATCTGGGCGTTGGGTTTGATGCCGGCCATTCAAAAGTATCCGTCGTCCCCGCGAAGGCGGGGACCTAGCGCCTTTCCCAAGCGCCGAAGGCGCTGGGTTCCCGCCTTCGCGGGAACGACGATGTCTTGGTTCGTGCCTTCAGAACCATCTCCGGTTCTCACCCGGGCCTTCGATGTTCGTAACGCACCGCGCGCAAATCTCCGGATGCGCAGGATTCGACCCAACATCCGCGCGATAGTGCCAGCAACGAATGCATTTACTGTGGTCGGTCTTGCGCACCATGACGCTCGCGAAACGCTTCTCCGCATGCAGCGACTCGACCGGCGCAGCTTCCGCCGGCGCATCCGCATCATCGTCGAGCATCAGCTCCGAAGTGATGAAGAAAAAGCGCAGCTCGTCCACAAACGGCTCGAGCTCGGCCTTCGTGGTCGCGTCGAGATGCAGCGTGACCTCGGCTTCGAGCGACGCGCCGATCTCGCGGTTCGCGCGCATGACTTCCATCTGCTTGGCGGCGACCTCGCGAATCGCGAACAGATCGCTCCAGAAGTGCCGTTGCCCGGGCGAGCCCTGCAGCGCGGAAAGACCCTCGTACCACGTCTCGAACAGCACCGATTCGCCGCGCGCGCCCGGCATCTGCTGCCAGATCTCCTCGGCCGTGAACGACAGGATCGGCGCGAGCCAGCGCACCATCGCTTCGAGGATGCGATACATCGCGCTCTGCGCGCTGCGGCGGCCGCGGCTCGCGGTCGGCATCGTGTAGAGCCGATCCTTCGTGATGTCGAGATAGAGCGCGCCCATCTCGTTCGTGCAGAAGTTCTGCACGCGCTGCACGATCTCCGGGAAATCGTGACGCGCATACGCGGCGACGACCGCCTGCTTTCCAGCACATTGGGATCCTAAGCTTAGAATTCCACGTGGACAAGTTGTCGC
>JADMIO011374001.1_pt1 | contig 114892 bp, 104 predicted proteins | sample 8958161 | NCBI WGS metagenome assembly JADMIO01 (sample SAMN16585339, study PRJNA669376) | soil metagenome | isolation source: Crop rotation soil | place: USA: Cullars Rotation, Alabama | collected 2011
CGACAACTTGTCCACGTGGAATTCTAAGCTTAGGATCCCAATGTGCTGGAAAGTCCGGATCGATCAAAAAATGAAAGTTGGCCGGCAGCGTCTTTCCCGACTTGAACTCTTCAGCATGTTCTTTCAGCTCGCCTGCCTTCCCCGGATAAATTAACACCACATTCCCTTTGTCGAACTTCTTCGCCTTCCCCATAAAGTCGGCCATCTGCTTCGTGCATAGCGGGCACTGGTATCCCACCCACCCGCGAAGCACGATCACGACAACCGGACCGTTTTCCCGTAATTTCGCTAGCTGTACCGACCGATCGTCCAGCTTCGGAAGCGTGAAATCCGGCGCGTGATCGTTCACTGCGGGTGGAGCATTCAAGCTCTGCGTCCCAGGAGCGGCGAGCACTCTGCCCGCGATGCATAGAAGCAACACCGAAACTATCCAATTGCGCATGACATTCCTTCATTGATGAAATTTCCGAAATGCCGCCAAACCATCGGCGGCCATGTACTTTCGAAGAATCTTGTCTTTAGTTTTGGTTAGATCAACCATCAGCAGGCCATCTACACAATCGCTGAAATCGGGATCTACATTGATCGCCAGCACTTTTGCTCCCAGCTTTAGATACTGCCGAAGCAGAACCGGTATTCCCTTCCTGTCGGGCTCAATCTGTGAAACCACGTCTGACACATCCGCCTCATCCCGGAGGAGCGACTGAAGCGCCTGATCGTCCAGACCATCGGCGCGCCGATCACGAAATGGATTGCGAGCGGTGACCAGTTTCCGCGCATTGGGAAGTGAATGCTGCAGTTGGAGAAATCGAACCATCAGCCGCTTGGAAATCGACTGATAGGTATTGCTGATGCTCACCGGCCCGAAAAGGTGTTTGTATTTTGGATTTCGAACGACAAATTGCGCAATTCCTTTCCAAAGCAGAAGCAACGGGGCGTATGCTTTCTGGTACTCGGATCGGACAAACGAACGTCCCAGTTCGATCGCGGGATCGATCCGAGCCACTGCTTCGTTGGAATAATCGAATAGCGTACTGGTATAAATTCCCTGCTGTCCCTTGTTCTTGAGGAGAAGATCCGTCAGGCCAAGGCGATATGCGCCGACCAGTTCTCGTTTTGCACGATTCCAGACAAACAGGTGAAGGTAGTCATAGTCGTACGTATCTAGATCGATGCTTTTTCCGGTCCCTTCGCCGGTCGCGCGAAAGGTGATCTCGCGCAGCCGGCCGATCTCCTGCAGAAGATTGGGAATCCGCGATGACGGAGAGAGATAGACTCCCAAATCTCCGTTTTCTGCCAGCATTTCGGCCGACTCCACCTCCGCTGCTACCAACGAAGCATCCATTGGCTCCGCAATCGGCGCCAACTCGCCGGGTTGGGAGAAGAGAAACGATTTTCTTCGTGTGACTTCATGAGATCGGTGCTTCAGAAGATAAGTGCGATGTCGAAGGTATCCGGTCAGCTCTTGAACATCCTTGCATTCGGCAATTTTGGATGACGGAATCGTATTGCCGACGCGCATTTCAAACCGTTTGCCTCGCTGTGCGAGCAGTTCGCGAATCAGCATTAGCGTACGTAGTCGCGGGTGGATAAGCCCCAACGTCTGAAACCGAACGCGGTTGTGGCCGGGGAAATAGACAGGCGTGACGGTTGCGCCGGTTCGTCGTGCGAGCCTGGCCGCTGCATTATCCCAGGCTGGATCGGCGATCCCGCGAGCGGACAGGTGGGAGACTTCGCCAGCCGGAAAGATCGCAAGCAGGCCGCCAGCGCAAAGAAGCTTCATGGCATCGCGGACGGCCGATTGATTTCGCTTTGCCGCATCTTTGCCACCAAAGGGATCGACAAAGAGAAAGAGGCTACGAAGCTCGGGGATTCGGGAGAGGATGTAATTGGCCAGGAGACGAAAATCTGGCCGAACCCTCGCAATTGCTGATGCAAGGAACAAACCTTCCACCGCGCCAAACGGATGATTGGCAACGATCAGAGCCGTGCCGGAGGATGGAATTCTCACTAAATCATCAGCGGCGATATGGCAGCGAATATCTAGCACCTTCATTGCGGCAGACACGAAGTTGAGGGGATCGGACGTGTCAGCAGTTTGCCTGATGATAAAGTAGATATCATTCAGTTCATCCAAGCCAAGAACGCGTTCGGCCGACCGGGTAAACACGGGGTTTAACTTCCAGGCATCGCCGAGTCGCAAACGATCCGAATGGTTACTGGCTCGCAGCATTACCCCTTGGATGCAGTGGCGCGCGGACGTGTTACATCAAAAGCCAACCGACCTGCATCCGTGGGGGAAGCAGGTCGGCGGGAGGGAAGGATACGCGGGTGCTTCTACGATTTTTCCGTATCAACCGCCGGCTTCGAAACCAGGGTAGAGAGTCATGCCGCCATCGATGAACAGCGTGGTGCCCGTCACATAGTCGGCCTCGTCGCTGGCCATCCATACGGCGGCCCGGGCGATATCTTCCGGCTCGCCGATGCGCTTGTATGGAATCAGCTTCAATAGATCGCGATAAGCCTCGGGTGTTTCCCATGCGGAGCGGTTGATTGGCGTGCGTATTGCACCAGGGCCGATGGAATTCACGCGAATGCGATAAGGCGCGACTTCCTGCGCGATGGATTTCATCATCAGCATCACTCCGCCTTTGCTGGCGGCATAATTCACGTGGCCCGCCCAGGGAATCACTTCGTGCACGCTGCTCATGCAGATGATTTTGCCGGCCGCGCAGGAAATTTCCTTTCGCACACCGCGGCGTTTGAATTCGCGAATCGCTTCGCGGGCGCACAGAAACTGCCCGGTGAGATTCACGCCGATGACCGTGTTCCATTGCTGGAGCGTCATATTCTCAAACGGTGCATCCTGCTGGAGGCCGGCGTTGTTGACCAGAATGTCGATCGTGCCAAACTCGTCGTACATCCGACGAAACATCTTCTGCACTTCATCCTCTTGCGAAACGTCGGCCTGATGGATGATTGCCTTGCCATTGGAAGGGCAGCCACAATGAGTTGCCTCTTCGACGACCTGCTGTGCCTGCTCATCTCCCGAGCGGTAGTTGATCACGACATCCGCGCCGGCCCGGCACAGCGCAATTGCAACCGCCTTGCCGATGCCAGAATTTGCGCCCGTCACGAGCGCTTTCTGCCCCTTGAGCACTTTTGGCGTCTGGCATTCGGGCATGTGAATGTCGGGAAGCTCCTCGGGCATAAGATCTCGAACGCGGGCGCTGGACATGGTTTGCATAAGGGTTGTCACAGATATTCTCCTTTGAATTGTGCGTTACGTACTTGGATGAGCTTAGACGGGTTGGAGTGACATGTGGTACGGCAAATCCGAGGGTTTTTGAGATGGTGCCGAAAGCTCGCTAATCAAACACGCAACCAACCCGGTCCAACCTGTCTGATGGCTCGCTCCCACGCCGCGGCCGGTGTCTCCGTGAAAGTACTCATGGAACAAAATGTAATCCTTGAAATGCGGGTTACTCTGGTGGATTTCATTCGGGCCAAACACGGGCCGTTTTCCATTCGAATCCCGCAGGAACAGCCGTACCAGTCGAGCCGACAGCTCATCCGCAACCTGCTCGATGGTCAAAAAATGGTTCGAACCCGTCGGACATTCAATCTTAAAATCATCCCCGTAGTACGAGTGAAATTTCCGCAGCGATTCGATGATCAGGAAATTGACCGGCATCCAGATCGGTCCGCGCCAATTCGAATTGCCGCCAAACAGGCCAGAATCCGACTCGCCAGGCTGATACCGAACGGCAAAGTCCATTCCATTGGCACGGAACACATATGGATGCTCCTGATGATGCCGCGACAGAGCACGAACCCCGTAGGACGAAAGGAATTCCGTCTCATCGAGCATTCGCTTAAGCAGCTTTTTCATTCTGTGTCCGCGCAGCAGCGACAGCAATCGCGAATCGCCCATCCCGGGATTGGTCCAGCGCGAAACAAGATTCGCCAGGTCCGGCCGATACGCAAGAAACCACTCAAGCCGCTGCCTGAACTCAGGCACGTTGTTTAAAAGCTCGGCGTCCAGGACCTCTACGGCAAAGAGTGGAATGAGGCCGACCATTGAACGGACTTTCAGTGGCACGGCCTTGCCGCCGCTCAAGCACAGCGCGTCGTAGAAGAAGTCATCTTCGCCATCCCACAGATCGATTCCCATCTCCCCGATATTTGTCATGGCGGCAGCGATATGGAGATAGTGCTCGAAGAATTTGGTGGCCATGTCCTGATAAACCGGATTCTCCATCGCCAGTTCCAGCGCAATCCGCATGAGATTCAAGCAATACATCGCCATCCAGCTTGTGCCATCGGATTGACTGATGAATCCGCCCGTCGGCAGTGGCGCGCTGCGGTCAAAGACGCCAATGTTGTCCAATCCTAGAAATCCACCCTGGAAGATATTGCGGCCCTCTGCATCTTTGCGATTGACCCACCAGGTAAAGTTCAGCAGCAGCTTATGAAAGATGCGCTCCAGGAACGCCCTGTCGCCCCTGCCCGTCTGCTTCTTTTCCGTGTCATAGACTTTCCAAGCTGCCCATGCATGCACCGGTGGATTCACATCACCAAATGCCCACTCGTACGCGGGCAATTGTCCATTCGGATGCATGTACCACTCGCGAGTGAGCAACAGAAGCTGCTGTTTCGCAAATTCTGGATCAATCATCGCGAAGGGAACACAGTGGAATGCCAGATCCCAGGCCGCAAACCATGGATACTCCCACTTGTCCGGCATGGTGAGAATGTCGGCGTTGTTCAAATGCATCCACTGGCAATTTCGGCCGGCGGCGCGTTTGCCCGGAGGCGCTGGCTGCGCTGGATCTCCTTTAATCCATTGCCCGATATCGAAATAATAAAATTGCTTGCTCCAAATCATCCCCGCAAATGCCTGACGCTGGACCAGACGTGCATCAGCACTGGAAATCTCGGACTGAATCGCCTCATAAAACTCATCGGCCTCTGCGATCCTCTGTTTGAACGTTGTGTCAAATCCCCGAAAGGGTTGGTTTGTTGATCCCTTGCACAGCCGCAATCGAACTGAGACGGACGATTGTGGAGCGACTTCGTAAATGTAAGAGGCCGCAGCCTTCGTGCCGACCTGATCGAGATTGATCGCATCTTCGCGATTGTGGATCAAGTACTCATGGAACGCGTCTTTGAAGTACCTGCCCGGACTTGATGCTCCAAACAGCCGCCGCACGTTCGTTTCGTTTTCCGTGAAAAGCAGCTGAGGCGTGCCTTCTGTGTAGAGGCGGTACGTCCCCAGTTTGTCATGTTCAATCTCAATCGATCCATCTCCTCCCGCCCGCATAAGGGGCTTAGTATCGTCATTCGCCCACGACCATGTATTGCGAAAGAATACCTGCGGCACGAGATGGATTGCCGCCGGAACATCTGCGCGATTGTGAATAGTGATGCGGATCAAAATGTCGTCGCACCGCGCCTTGGCGTACTCGACAAAGCAATCGAAGTATCGGTTGTCGGAAAAAACTCCAGTGTCGAGCAGTTCGTATTCGCCCTCCGATTTCTCGCGCCGGCGGTTTTCTTCGACGAGCCGCGTGTATGGGTACGCCGCCTGAGGATACTTGTACAGCATCTTGAGATACGAATGGCTGGGCGTTGCGTCCACATAGTAATACAGTTCTTTGCAATCTTCGCCGTGATTTCCCTCGGAGCCGGTCACGCCGAACAACCGCTCTTTCAAGATTGGATCTCGCCCGTTCCAAAGGGCAACTGAGAAACAGAGCAGCTGCTGATCGTCGCTGATTCCCGCGATACCGTCCTCGCCCCACCGATAGGCGCGAGAGCGAGCATGATCGTGTGGGAAATAATCCCAGGCACATCCATCCGCGCTATAGTCTTCTCGAACGGTGCCCCATTGCCGCTCGCTCAAATATGGGCCCCATTTCCGCCACGGTGCGGAATCAGCAAGGCGTTTCTGCTCTGAATTCATGCAAATGGGATGCGGATGACAGCCAGATGGTTACTCAATCGATTCGTCGGGGCGTCAGCATCCCCAGAATGAGTCCCGCAGTCACACCCATCAACAACACGCCCAGAAGCGCATTAAACAATGCAAACATCCGTCCAAACGGCGTAAATGGAACGATGTCTCCATAGCCAACGGTCGTCGAAGTCAGAATGCTCCAGTAGAGTCCTTCTGACCAATCCAATGATGAAAGTCCATGGATAGCGCGGTAGGGATTCTCCAGTGCAACAAAGACCGTCGGCGATATACAGAAGAGATAGAGCAGCACCCCGGTAAGGACAAAGAAAAGCAGGCGACGAACTGCCGCCGATCGCTTCTGCTCACGAAGCAATAGCGCCGTCCGCAGGCGAAAGAGATCCGCGTCGATCAGGCTTGGGTGAACCGGAACCGCCGAAAGAAGCTTGAACGCATCCGCCCATCGGTTCGTCCGCGCGAACAGTGCGCCAGCCGACTTCACCAAATCCCGGACCTGGCGATGGCAATCGTTACACGCGCTCTGCGACGCCTCTACATCGTAGAGGCCCTGAATCTGCGCGATGACAGCATCGGCCGATTCGAATGAGGTGATGCTTGAAGTGGCGTGTTCATGCATGCGATCACTTTCCCGCAACAACCGTCGCCGCGCTCGCTCCGGGGATGTTCAGTCGGATCCGGTAAAGCCCGGTTCGTGCGGTGAGATAGAGCGATCGGAAGTCGTCATCGCCCCAGGCGAAATTAGCCGGCTGTTCTGGCCCTCTGATCGTCCCAATATGCTTCCCCATGGGATTCAGTATGAGCACGCCACCCGGGCCTGACACATAGACATTGCCGCGCCGATCGACTTTGAGTCCGTCGAACGCCTGCTCCCCTGCAACGGACGTCAGATCATAAAAGACAATCCCGTTGCTCAGCCTTCCGTCGCTGGCCACTTCATATCGCATCACAACTTTCCTGGCTGGATCCCAATTATCGACATAGAGATATCTTTCGTCCGGCGAGAACGCTAAGCCATTTGGGCCGGCCAAATCCTTGCATACCACTTTCAGCATACCGTCCTTCCAGGAATAAACGCCGCTGAATGAAAGCTCCTTCCTTGGGTCCTCGAAAAATTTCGGCAGACCAAATGGCGGATCGGTGAAATAGAGCGTGCCATCGGAACGATAGATCAGATCATTTGGACTGTTTAATCTGCGCCCATCAACGCGATCAGCAAGCACTGTGATTACGCCATTTTTTTCCAGGCGAGTGATTCGACGATTGCCATGCTCGCAGATCGTAAGTCGACCTTGAGGATCGATTGTTAGACCGTTCGAACCAGGCTGCCCATATTCCGCGATGTTTGCGCCTGTGTATCCACTATGAGAACGGAAGACGCTCACCTGTCCATCGGATTCATAGCGATAGATCGTATTGTTGTTCGGATCGCTGAAGAGAAGGTAGCCTCCTTCGGGACTATTTGCCCACACCGGGCCTTCTGTGAACCCGAAACCTTCGGCAAGCTTTTCAATTCTGGCATTCGACGGAACGACAGCGTCGAGCTCCGGACTCAGTCGTTCAATTTCCGTCGCGACAGTTTGAGCGGGATGGATGCGCTCAGGATGATAGAAATCGAGCGTCGCAGATCGAATCCAAATGAAGTTTTCCGGCGGTTTAGAGAGCGGGCCGTTTGCGGCAAAAACAGCGATTTGAATGCTGTCTCCAGGCTTGACATCGCGTCCAATTACAAGCCGATTGGGCGCATTCCATCCCTTGATGACAGCGCCTCCGCTTTGCCCCAGGACCTGCGGGAGTTTTCCGTTGACCCAAACCTCCGCGTAGTCATCCACTACGATTTCAAAGAACGCGGTCGACCCTCTGGTGGCGAACGATCCGATCTTCTCCGGAATGGTGATGTTGATTCGATACCATGCAAAAGAGAGTCGTCCGTTCGAGCGTCGTGATTCCAGATTCTCGGGTTTGACTACCGGCCACGCTGAATCGTCAAAATCGAACGCGCCTGCCTTGGGAGAGATGTCATTCGTTCGATTGGCGCGCCCAGATGGTTTGAGGTCGAGCCCGACCGAGCGGTGATCTACCTCGATGATCTTCGCATCGCTATAACGCCACTTGCCCCTAACCGACTCGACGCCTTCCGTTGTTCTTAAATCGACGGTCGCATCAGGTTTGAGAATCCTCCCGTCACGTTGTTGCGCACTGGCATCGGCGACGAAGATTGCGACGGCGATCAGGATGAAGGAAATCGAACAGAATTTCATGGCGGCTCCGAAAGATGAATTGGTAATCAGCTGACTTTCACAACGTAATACTCAAACCCAGGCTGGACCTGTTTGAACCAGTGCGGTACGCCGGCCGGTACGATAATCACTTCGCCTTTGTTGAGGTGCCGGGTCTCTCCGCCTTCAATATCCCGCCCGCGAATCTGATCCGGTTCGGTCATCTTTCCGTCCACGATGGTTCCGCCGGTGACAAAAGTCGCATGACCGTCGATAACATAAATGACGTCCGTTTCACGCGTGTGAATCTCCACAAGTCCAGCCTCATTGCGACGACTGGTGTGAACTGCGTAATTCACCGTGGGATTTGCGTAGAGAATCGCGCCTTGAGCGAACGATGAAGCAACGCGAGCCTGGTCGAAGTAGGTGACAGGCCCGTTCGAATGCGTGGATATCGAATTTGACGATAACGCTGCAGCTCCGACCTCGGCGATTTCGCTATCTCGTTGCGCACTTGCGGCTCCGCTGACGCCGATCGCGCCCACGATGTGCCCGTCGACTTCAATCGGAACTCCGCCTTGAAGCGGCGTGAAATCGTTCAAAGCAACCATTGAAGTTCGCCCTTTGGCGATGATTTCCTCGAAGAGCTTTGTTGGCTTCTTAAACAAGGCAGCAGTGCGTGCTTTGCCGGTTGAGATATTCGCACCAGCGGCAAAGGTGTTGTCTAATCGTTCGAGTGCGATCGTGTTTCCGCCATCGTCAACGATAGCGATCACGCCGGTTCCGCCCGACTTCTTTGCTTCCGCCATCGCTGCGGCCAGCACCTTTTTCGCACCTTCAAGCGTGAGCGTCTTCTTATCCGTAACCTGGGCGGCCGCCGCTTGAGCGATGGATGCGGCAAATACCAAACCCAATAGACATCTCAAAGAATTCTTCATGGCAATACCCTTAAGGTCGGCCGACCGCGCTTCGAGTGGAAGCGCGAACGGCCGACGCGATTCATGAAATGGGAAACCAGATTACCGAACCGGCTTCTCGAACGATGCCTCGCCGAGCAGCACTTCGGCGTATGCACACCAGATCTGGACTTTCTTCACATCGCGGATGTACGCCGGCAGAGTGATCGTCTTGTTGTACTTATCTCCCTTAATCACCAAGCGCTGGAGAAGGTAGGTGTTGCCATTGGCGTCGACGATCTGCCAGTGCGGCGCCGGAGTGTCGGGAACCTTGAAATCATCGGAAAGCGTCAGGACCTGCCTGCCGTCTTCGGTCATGTGAGTCACGGTGCCCGAATTGGCTTTCACGCCTTCGAACTTCGTGCTGACATGCTTCCCGTGTTCCATCGCGGCCATTTCCGCCTTTTCGTTGTCAGCAGCGTAGGTGTTGCCGATGACGCCGGCTCCGGTAATGACCATTCCAGCCAGTAAAATGGCCGATTGTTGAGCGGTGGTAAACTTCGATCCAAACATGATTTGCTCCTTTGTAACGATTCGTCAGCCAGCACAACGCCGGCGGTGGTCTGTTGGATGAAGCATTCCGTCGCCAAGTTACGCTAACCATCTGGCACAGATGGCGCCGGAATCGGTACAATTGCACGTTGGCTATGGGCATCGATCGAGAATCAACGCCTGAAACAGAAGAACTGGCGGCGCTGCGATCCATCGTTGAAGGAACGGCAGATGGCACCGGCGAAGAGTTCTTCCATTCATTGGTTCGCCATCTCACCAGCGCTTTGAAAGTGAACTACGCGCTCGTCGCCGAATTCGCGGGCCCCAAACTTCGCGCTCGCACGCTGGCCTACTGGAAGATCGACCGAATTGCCGAGAATTTCGAGTGGGAACTGGCCGGCACCCCGTGCGAGGACGTCATCACTGGCGGACTCTGTCATCATCCCATGCGCGTGGCCGAGAAGTTCCCGGCCGATAAAGCGCTAACGCGGATGGGAATTCAAAGCTATCTTGGCGTTCCTCTTAAGGACGCCGCAGGCAATGTACTTGGGCATCTGGCTGTCTTCGATACCAACCCCATGCCTGATGAGCCGCGCAAGCTCTACACTTTCCGAATCTTCGCCGCCCGCGCTGCGGCCGAACTCGAACGTCTGCGCTTTGAGCGCGCCCTCGCGGATGGCGAAAAACGCTTCCGCGATCTCTACGAACAGGCCCCCATCGCATACATTTATGAAGACACTCAGTCCGTCTTTGTGAATGCCAACCATGCCGCCTGCAAACTTCTCGGTATCAAACCGGAAGAAATTAAAGGCACCGTCGGCCTCTCCCTCATCGCTGACACTCCGGAAAACAAAGCGCGCGTCGCCAAAGCCCTCGAAGCCATCAATCAGGGGAAAGAACAAACCTGCATTGAGCTGGAACTCCGTCGTAAAGACGACGGACGCCCGGTCTGGGTCCAGTGGTGGTCCAAACCGGAGCCTGACGGCAAACACACGCGCACGATGATTATCGACATCACCGATCGCGTGCTGATGGAACAGGAGAAGGCGAGACTTCAACAACAGAACCTTTATCTCCAGGAAGAAATCAAGGCCGTCCACAATTTCGAGGAAATTGTCGGTCAGAGCCCCGCTTTGGTAAGCGTCTTGGAGAATGTCCGCCGAGTTGCTCCCGCCCATACCTCTGTTCTGATTACCGGGGAAACAGGAACCGGCAAAGAGCTCATCGCGCGCGCTATCCATTCGGTAAGCCAACGTGAAGACAAACCTCTGATTAAGGTGAACTGCGCCGCGCTTCCCACCGGGCTGGTCGAATCCGAACTGTTCGGCCATGAAAAAGGTGCCTTCAGCGGCGCCATCGCCCGCCGCATTGGCCGATTTGAGCTGGCCAATGGCGGCACCATCTTCCTCGATGAGATCGGCGAAATACCCCTCGAAGTCCAGGTGAAACTCCTGCGCGTGTTGCAGGAGCGTGAATTTGAGCGCGTTGGCGGAACGGCATCCATCAGATGCGATGTTCGAGTGATCGCCGCAACCAACCGCGACCTGCTCAAGTGCGTGCGCGAGGGTACATTTCGTGAAGATCTCTACTATCGCTTGAATGTGTTTCCCATTCAGCTTCCTCCGCTGCGCCAGCGAGAGGATGACATTCCGCTACTCGCCACTTTTCTCATCAACAAATTCGCCGCGCGAATCGGAAAGCACATCCAGGGAGTCTCTAAAGAGACGATGCAACTTCTCAAACGATACTCCTGGCCGGGCAACATCCGCGAACTGGAAAACATTCTCGAGCGCGCCGTCATCCTTGCGACCAGTCCAATCGTTGAAATTGATCCAGACGTTCTCCCCGAAACGGCAGTAGCGGAACCCGTGCAGCCTTCTTCCGAGACTGGCCTGGATGATCTGGAACGCAATCACATCATCGCCATCCTTAAACAAACCAACTGGGTGATCGAAGGCAACCGCGGCGCTGCCAGGATTCTTAAGATTCATCCAAACACCCTGCGCAGTCGCCTGAAAAAAATGGGGATCTCCCGCTCCAGCCACGAAACTTCGTAGTTCTCCACGAAAGCTCGTGAAGTCAACACACTTTCGTGGCTGGTCGCCCACCGCGCTTCTTTCGCGCAATCGATTCGTCCTGCTCAACTTAGTGCAAATCCATTTCATCACTCAAAAGCTGGCACCCGCATCGCTTTAGCGGCCTGCATGCTGCGAATCACTCAGATGCTTAATCACAAATCGGTTCTCCTGAAGCTGGAAGGCAGACTGCTCGAGCCGTGGATCGCCGAGCTTCGATCCACCTGGCAGCGAATTCCAAACAACAGGGAAATTGGACTCGATCTATCAGCCGTCACCTTCACCGACGCCGATGGCGCGGCACTCCTGCAAGCGATCATCGATCGCGGCGCCAGGCTCGTCGCGTGTTCGGCTTTTATTTCGCAAACCCTTCACCGGGAGGAATGCTGATGTCTACCGCACTTTCAATATCGTCAGTGAATGACGAACCCAATCTCGTTGCTCGCTTACGCATGAACGACAGGGCTGCCTTCGAGATTCTGGTACGTGAATATACACCGAAGATGCTGGCGGTCGCTCGGCGCTTCATGAAATGTGATCAGGATGCGGCCGACGCCGTCCAGGATGCCTTCATCTCCATCTTCCGAGCCATCGGCAGCTTCGAAGAAGGCTCGCGCCTCTGGACCTGGCTTCACCGCATCGTCGTCAACGCCTGTCTCATGAAACTCCGCTCTGCAAGCCGCAAAAGTGCCGTCTCAATCGACGAGTACCTACCCACATTCGATGGCACCGGCCACCACGTTCATCACCCACGATCCTTCGCCGACGACGCGTTTGAACAAGCCGCGCAAGCCGAGACGCGCGAACAGGTCCGCAATTGCATCGGCCAACTTCCCGAGTCCTACAGAACGGTACTTCTGCTGAGGGATATCGAAGAACTCGACACTGAAGAAACCGCACGAATCTTGGGCTGCACGGTAGCCAACGTCAAAACCCGTCTCCATCGCGCCAGACAAGCACTGCGAAAACTGCTCGAGCCGTGCTTTGCCGCACAATAGTTTTCGCAATCAGCTCAATCGTGTCCCGATTTAAAAAATGGCAAGGACAATCGATTCGACTTGCCCTTCTCGAAAAACCAGATACAAATCCCCGACAGTGGGCGAAATCACTCCTCTTCTGATCGACTTCTGGTTTTGGCTGGCGTTGGTGTTCTTCTGGCTCATCGGAGCACTATTCGTTCATAAGACCCGCTCGCGCGAAACACGCCTTCAGCGCGTCCAGCACGTCGCTCCGATGTACCTCGGATTTATCCTGATCTTTGTGAAGCGCAATAGCGGCCTACTCGATTACCGGCTCTATTCGAACAATTCCGTGGCTTGGTTCGGAACGTTACTAACTCTTGCTGGAGTTCTTTTTGCAATGTGGGCCCGCGTGATAATCGGCAGAAACTGGAGCGGGATCGTCACGCTCAAGCAGGGCCACACGCTGATTCGTGAAGGTCCATACCAGTTCACTCGTCACCCGATCTATACCGGGTTCATCGCCGGCGCGATCGGCTCGGCCCTCTCCGCGGCCCGCATCGACGCATGGATCGGCGTGGCAATCATCATCGTTGCTTTCTTCTTCAAACTCCGGCGCGAAGAATCGCTGATGATCGGCGAATTCAAGGAGGAATACGAATCGTACAAACGCCAAGTCCCCGCACTCTTCCCGCTCCCCTGGTTCAGCTTCAGCGCCAACCAACCCATTCAATCCGAAGCGTTCCAGCACGCCGCAATACAAAGCGATCGCTATCGCATTATCGGAATCCTCTGCGTCTGCGCCGCATTTGGCTTCCTCGACATCGCAATGGCCCTGGCCAACACGCAGGGGCGCTGGCGCTTTATGATGTACTTCAGCTGGTGGTCGATCCTCGCCGCCTACGAATTCATTCTGCTTCTGATCGCCAACCGCGCCCGGCGCCGCGGAAAGCCAATGCGTACTTGGATCTGGGCCTTGAACACCATCCTCGAATGTCTCCTCCCCTCGCTGGCCATCATGGGCATGACGGCTGACAAAGCGTATCTCGGCCCGTTCCGCGCGCTGGTCGCCTCTACCACTGGCATCTACTTCCTCCTGATCATTCTCTCGACATTGAGACTTAGTCCGCTCCTGTGCATCCTCGCCGGGGCCACCAGCGCGGCCGGCTACTTCGCCGTGTACCAGTTCACACTATGGGTTGCACCGCTCAGCGATTATCGCGATTTCATGCCCGCGCGGACGTTTTCGATGACAACACTTGTGCTTGCCGGCGCCGGCCTCGTTGCCGCCGCCGTCGCATACCAGATTCGCCAGCACGTCGTCGCTGCTCTAGCCGAAGCCGAAACCCGGCGCGCCCTCGATCGAATCGAATACGATCTCAACATCGCCCGATCGATCCAGATCGATCTGCTTCCCAAAAAATCGCCAGATGTTGCCGGCTACGACATCGCAGGCTGGAGCGAGCCCGCCGACAAAACGGGAGGCGACTATTACGATTGGATCGCCCTGCCCGCTTCCAAACTCATGATCACCATCGCCGACGCCACCGGCCATGGCCTCGGACCCGCTCTCCTCATCGCCGCGTGCCGCGCCTACTTCCGCGCCATCGCGCAACACGCTGATCCATTGGAGCGCATCGTTAAGCAGGTTGACGCTTTAATCACCGCCGACGTTCCCGCCGGCCGCTTCATTACCGCCGCCGTCGCAATCCTCGATCCTATCAACCATCAACTCCAGCTTTATTCCGCGGGCCACGCCCCTCTCTATTTCTTCAGGGCAGCGAGTAACGAGGTGCTGCGATTCGAAGCCGATCAAACACCACTTGGTGTTGGTCTCGGCAGCGACCCAGATTTGAAAGCCCGCGTACTGGAATTCGCGGCCGGCGACTCGCTTATACTTGTAACCGACGGCTTCTTCGAATGTTCCAATCGATCTGGCGAAATGCTAGGAACCTCCCGCTTGGCCGACTTTATTTGCGGCGCACAGCAATACCCTGCCGACGAATTGATCGATGCCCTACATCAGCACGTAGTACGGTTTTCAAATGGTCTGCCCCAAACGGACGACATGACCGCAGTTGTAATCAAACGCCAGCCAATTTGAGGAATATCGATGACTGACCCTGACCTCGCCAGGAAACTCGCCACTGATCACCTGCAGCGTAACGACGCAACAGGATGGTTCGAAGTGCTCTACGCGTCAGCCAACGCCAACTTCTCTGTCATCCCCTGGGCCGATCTCAAACCCAACATCAATCTTGTAACTTGGCTTGAACGCGAAAAAATCGCAGGCAGTCACCGTCGCGCCATCGTTATCGGCTGCGGCCTGGGAGACGATGCAGAAGAACTCGCCCGCCGCGGTTTCAGCGTCACCGCCTTCGACATTGCCCCCACTGCCATCGAATGGAGCAAAAGGCGCTTTCCAGGATCTGCCGTGCAATACACCGTCGGCGATCTGCTCAACGTCAATCCATTATGGACAAACGCCTTTGACTTCGTCTTCGAGTCCTACACAATACAGGCGCTTCCCCAATCCCTCCGAACCCAGGCAATTCAGAACGTTGCCAATCTCCTCGCACCCGCAGGCCAACTTCTCCTGATCTGCCGCGGACGCAACGATGATGAGACCGCGATCGGCCCGCCATGGCCTTTATCTCGCAGCGAACTTTCTCAATTCAAATTCCTCGGCCTGACCGAACAATCCTTTGAAGATTTCCCCGATCCTGAAGAGCCCGCAACACGGCGTTTTCGCGCCGTCTATTTGCGACTGCCGAGTCGTTCCCTATAATCCCAAGTCCCCAGATGGGATTTCCCTCAACGGGGCCGTAGCTCAATTGGGAGAGCACCGCGTTTGCAACGCGGGGGTTGGCGGTTCGAGCCCGCTCGGCTCCATTTTCACATTCTCAAAAGAAATGTATTCTTGTTTAGCCGCCCCGCGTGCGAGGCGCTTTAAGGCTCACCCCACCGGCAAAACCGCTCTCAATCTCTTAATCACCTCCGGCAAGATTTTAAGCGCACGATCAATCTCGCTGTCGATTGTATATCTCGACAAACTAAACCGAATCGCCCCATGCGCAATCTTCTCATCTATCTTCATTGCCCTCAGCACATGCGATGGCTCCAGGCTTCCGCTGCTGCAAGCTGCGCCCGCGCTGGCGCAAATTCCCTGCTCACTCAACAACAACAAAATCGCCTCCGCCTCAAGTCGAGAAAATCCAACATTCGTCGTATTCGGCAGCCTGCTCACCACATCCCCATTCACATAAACGTCCTCAATCGATTCGCGAATCCCCCGCTCCAACCGATCGCGCATCGCACTCACTCCTGACGCATCCTCCACATGCACTTGTGCCAACTCCGCCGCCTTCCCCATCCCCACAATCCCCGGAACGTTTTCGGTCCCTCCCCGCTTCCCCTTCTCCTGCGGCCCGCCAATCAGCAGCGGTTTCACCCGTAACCCAGTCCTCACATACAAAGCTCCCACCCCCTTCGGCCCGTGAAACTTGTGCGACGCAAAACTCATCGCATCCATGCCCAGTTCCTTTACATCACATTTAACCTTCCCGATCGCCTGCGTCCCATCGCAATGAAACGGTACTTTCCTCTCGCGGCAGATCTCCGCAATTGCACGCACATCAAATAAAACACCCGTCTCATTATTCGCCCACATCGCGCTCACCAGCGCCGTCTCATCCGTCATCTCAGCCTTTAGCGCCTCCATGTCCAATCGCCCGAGCCGATCAACTCCAATTTCGACAACTTCAATCCCTTCATTCTTCAGTACCTGACACAATTCCCGCGTCGCCGAGTGCTCAACCGTCGTCGTAACAATTCGTTTTCTCGGCGATCGCGCCCCAAGAATCCCACGAATCGCAGTATTAATCGCCTCCGTTCCGCCACCCGTGAAAAGCAATTCCTTCTCCCCACATCCGATCAACTTCGCCACTTTTCCGCGCGCTTCGTCCACAAACTGCCGCGCTCTCTGGCCGAACCTATGCACACTCGACGGATTTCCATACCACTCAGTGAGCAATGGCAGCATCGCCTCCACCACTTCCGGTGCCGGTTTCGTTGTCGCGTTATTGTCCAGATAAACGACATCCATCGAACTGATTCTATGCATTTTCTTTCTTGCTGCCGACTGCCTGCTGCCGGCTGCCCGCTTCTTCTTTCAATATTTTCGAAACTTCCAATCCCGAATAGCACGCTCCCACCCCTCTCTCTATAATCCCGCGACGACCAGAGGGACACGAATGACTTCAACATTGGCCAGCCTCACTGAATGCATTGCTCCCGAACTTGCTGCCGTCGATTTGCTGTTCAATAAAGAGCTATCCAGCTCCGTGAAATGCGTTAACACTCTCGTCAAACACGTTAACCGTTTCCGCGGCAAGATGCTGCGGCCCTGCCTCGTCCTCCTAACCGCCAAAGCCTGCGGCAAGCTTCTTCCCGATCATGTCACCCTCGCGACCGTCGTTGAGATGGTTCACATGGCCACTCTCGTTCATGATGACGTCCTCGACGAGGCCGAACTGCGTCGCAAAGGCGCCACCATCAATCACCTCAAAGGCAACGAGGCCGCCGTCCTTCTCGGCGATTACCTCATCTCCCACTCCTACCACCTCTGCTCCAGCCTCGATTCGCAATTCGCCGCACGATTGATCGCCCGCACCACCAACACCGTCTGCGAAGGCGAGCTTCTCCAGATCGACAACCGCAACAACATCGATTTGGATGAAGAAACGTATTTCCAGATCATCACGCGCAAAACTGCCAGCCTCTGTGCGACCTGCTGTCTGCTTGGCGCCCGCTACGCCGGCGCATCCGAACGCATCATTCACCAATTGGAACTTTTCGGCCTGTCGCTCGGCATAGCGTTTCAAATCCAAGACGACATCCTCGACATCGTCGGCGATGAATCCACCGTCGGGAAAACCCTGGGCATCGACATCGGCAAAGGTAAAATGACTCTCCCGATGATCCATTTCCTGCGCAACGCTCCGCAGGAACACCGCTCCCTCCTTCGCTCGCTATTGACCGCCGGCGAACCGGATCAGCTGGAAAAAATCCGCAATCTCATCCTCCCCAGTCCGAGCATCGATTATGCCCGCAACCGCGCCCGCCAGCTCATCGAGGGCGCACGACAATCGCTGCAGGATCTCCCCGAGTCCGACGCCAAGCGCGTCCTCGATACCATGGCCGAATTCGTCATTTCACGGCCGATGTAGCTTGAGTTGACCTGCAGAAAGCTTCCCGCTCAAATCGGTCCAGTGTCTTCACGTCGCGCCTTTACTTTAGTCGAGCTTCTCGTTGTCATCGGCGTCATCGCCCTGCTGATTTCGATCCTTCTCCCATCGCTGTCAAAGGCACGTGAATCCGCCAATCGACTGAAATGCGCCTCGAACCTCCGGCAGGTCGGCATGGCCTGTGTGATGCACGCCAACGATCATCGCGGGTTTTATCCCCTCGCCGGACGGATCCGCAGCGAATCCTCCGGCTTCCTTTCATCTGCGACAGGAACTCCAGCCAACGTCTTCGACATCGCGCAAAGGAAATACACTTACCTCGCCGTCGATGCCTCCAATCCTTCCATGATCGCGCCGCTCCCCGTTGCCATCGCCCCCTACCTCGGCGTCAAAATCCGCACCGACAACGCCATTAACACAGTCGCCGATCTCGCCAAACCCAACGGCATCTCCAAATACTTCTACTGCCCCTCGGACGTTCTCTCCGATCGCAACATCGGCACCTTCTATCTCGCCGAATCCAATGGCTATTCACTGCAATGCACCATCCTCACCAGCTATCAACTCAACGAAGCATTCCTCGGCACCAATGATATGAACTACAACGCCTATCGTCTCTACGGCAATTCCGCCAAGGTCCATCACGCCGACCAAACCGTTCTTTTCATCGACGGCATCCCCCGCCCCGGTACCACGATCGCTAACTACAGCGCCTTCTACAATCTCAACACCGGGACAACCCTTTCCGCCAGTCTGTACGACATCATGGCCGGCGTCCCCGCTCAAACCAACACCAGCGCCGCCCTGGGCGGCTACTCCACCAGCTTCGATCCCATCCGCCATCACAACCGCATGAACATCCTCTTCATCGACGGCCACGTCGAAAATGTGCAGATGTATCAATCCCCCACTTCCCCAACGCCCGCCAGCGGCAATAAACAAATCTGGGTGTATCAGCCGTCGTAGCTCGTCCGACAATCACCCGGCGACTGCCGACATCACCAGCTTCCCAAACAGCGTCAGATTCTTCGCCTCGGTGATTTCCACATCCACGATTCTTCCCCGCATCCCCATTGGTGCATCGATTGCCACCACCTGGTCCCCGCGCGTCCGGCCGATCAATTGCGTCACCACTGTGGCGGGCGAGGCTCCGTCCGAGCCATTTTCCCCACCGCGCTTCTCCCATCCCAGCTCCACTCCCCCCGCCGACGCGGGGTACGCCTTTTTACTCACCAGCTTCGTCTCCCCCTCGATCATCACTTCTACCACTTTCCCCACCATTTCCCTGTTGTTCCGCACGCACGCTTCCTGCTGCACCGCCAGCAGCTCGTTATTCCAACGCCGTTTCGTCTCCTCCGGCACATCATCCTCGAATCGCTCGATCGCTACCGTCCCGGGGCGCGGGCTGTATTTGAAGATAAAACTGTTCTTGAACCGGCACCGCCGCACCATCTCCGCCGTCTGATCAAAATCATCCTGCGTCTCCGTCGGGAACCCGACGATAAAATCGCTGGCGATGCTCACATCCGGCATATATTCGCGCGCCCGCCCGACAAAATCATAATACTCCTGCGCTGTATACCCCCGATTCATCGCCTTGAGGATCCGATCGCTCCCGCTCTGCGCCGGCACGTGCAGATACCGGCAGATGCGCTGGCAATCGCGCATCACCATCAATGCTTCATTGGTAAAATCGCGCGGAAAGGAGGTCACAAACCGCAGCCGCGGCAACCCCGGCACCGCCTCGTGGATCTGATACAACAGCTCCGCAAACGTCGTCACCCGCCCATCCCCATGCTTAAATGCATAATGATTAATCGTCTGCCCCAGCAGCGTCACTTCCAGCGCGCCCGCATCGCTCAGCCGCTTCACCTCATCGATGATATTCTGCGGCGGTCGATGCACCTCCGGCCCGCGCGTGTACGGCACCACGCAATACGTGCAGAACTTGTTGCACCCGCGCGTGATCCGCACATACGCCTGCGCCAGATTGTCCTCAGCCGAAATCGACCGCGACAGATCCAGCAGCTCCAGATGATCCTCCGCCGCCGCCAGCGTAGATGAGCGCCGCATATTCGCCCCCATCAGGGCCACTTGTCTTCCCTTCGTGCCCTCGTGCCTTCGTGCCTCCGTGCCTGTCACCACGAGGTTATGCACCATCCCCGCCAGCTTATCGAGTTCCCCCGGTCCGCAGAGCAGATCCACATGCGGAAACTTTCGAAAGATATCCTTGCCATCGCGTTCCGCCATGCACCCGATCACGCCGATCACCGTCCCGGGACGAGTCTTCTTCCAATCCCGCATCTCCCCCAGCCGCGACCAGACCTTCTGCTCGGCATGCTCGCGCACCGAGCAGGTGTTATAGATCACCACATCCGCCTCTTCCCGCTCCTCCACCGATTCATACCCCTGCGCGCGCAGCTGCCCCAGCACCAGCTCGCTGTCCAGCACATTCATCTGACACCCAAACGTCTCTAAATACAGCTTCTTGGTCATGCGTTCCCGTCGATTTCTCTTATACCCGTTTGCTCATTACAATCGCAACCCTGACCCGTCACCGCATTGACTGAACCGCTTTCCCATGATCTCCATCATCACCTGCAGCATCGACGACCCCAAATTCTCCGCCCTTTCCGATCACCTGCGCCATGTCTTCACCCAAACCCCCTGCGAACTGATTCGCATCGCCGATGCCCGCTCCCTGGCCGAAGGGTACAACCGCGCCATCGAAAAGGCGCGCGGCGACACCCTCATCTTCTGCCATGATGATATCGAGTTCGTCCTGCCCGACGCCGAAGCCAAACTCCATCGCGCGCTGGCCAACCTGGACGTTGTCGGCGTCGCCGGGACCAGCTTACTTGCCGAAGGGGACTGGTCGCTTGCGGGCTACCCTCACCTGCACGGCATGGTCCTTCACAAACATGATCGCCCCGATGTTCCCCCTTATGTCCTGCAGGTCTATGGCGCATCGGCCAGACAGGTCGAAAACGCCCAGGCGCTCGATGGCCTCTTCTTCGCCGTGCGCAGGCCCGTCCTCGATAAGGTGCGGTTCGACCCCGTCACCTTCGACGGCTTTCACCACTACGACCTCGATTTCAGCTTTCGAGCCTATCTGGAAGGATTTCGCGTGGGGGTTCGCTGCGACCTGGGAATCATGCATAGCTCTTCCGGTTCGTTCGACAAGGTCTGGGGCGGCTACAAGCAGCGCTTCGACGCTAAATTCGCCAGTAAGCTTGCCACGATCACCAAACGTCCACACCAATGGATCATCGTCGAGAGCGCGGATAGGGCCGATCTAGTATCAAGCATGGTCCCCGCCGCCTGGCCCGCCGAAGGGTGATGCGCTGTGGCGCGGCGGGGATGGGGCTTGGCGCGGCGGGGATGGAGCCGGGCGCGGCGTCGATGCTGCTTGGCGCGGCGGGGATGTTCCTTGGCGCGGCGGGGATGGAGCTTGGCGCGGCGGGGAAATCAAAGGTGACAGGGGAAATCAAAGGTGACAGGAAATCAAAGGTGACATCCACCGAATGCCATTGGATTAAGCCGTTTTGTTCGGTGATTTACGGTACTTTTTAAACTCTGCCCGAGGTTTGCTGAGCAGATCGTATGATTTGGAGCGTCTCTTTGTTGCTCGTGGTTCATGACGTCCCGCTCGTGTGGGGTTGACGATAAAACGAGGCAGCTCATCGTGAGCGTCGGCCACCTGCAGCCATCGCACCACATCGATGAAGCTGATGCGGCTCGCTTTTACGCGTTGCCTGATCGCCGCACGCTGACGAACCAGGCACACCAGGTTATAGACGATTGCGAACACCGCCAGTTCCTTACCCACTCCCTCAGGACTTTTGCACCGAAGCACGTCCATTTTCAGCGTGATCTTCAAGTCCTTCAGGTTCTGTTCCACGCGCCAGCGCATTTTAAACAATTGCGCCAGTCTGGCCTTGGTGTACTTCTTCTCGTCCAGCAGGGTTGTCACCAACGTGACCTCATGAGTCCGACAGCGTTTGTCGCTGACGCGATAACGCAACACACGTACCGCCAGCGACGATGGCAAGGCCGCGAATTCCTTCTGATCCATCCACTTTGGTTTGCTGGCCGGTTTGCTCCAAGTCACGATCTGGTCTTGCTCGCCCAGGTTCGTAACCGCAACCATCGCACCGCTCTGATTACCGCCGGCCTTTGAGTCAAACGGGGGAACCAGACGCTGATGCAGCGCCAAAACCGCATGAACCTGCCTGGATTGCAGCATTGCTACATGCACGTAGGAGCAGAACCCGCAGTCGGCCACCACCACGTCTTGCGCTTTAAGCAGCGGATGCAATTGGCTGATCAGGGAGAAGTCATGGGTTCGATAAGGAGCATGAATCAGTTCCATCAGCATGCCGCTGGCGGCATCGAACATTCCCAACAGGTGCATGACGGGAAAGCCGCAGCCTGGCTTCTGTGCAGACGGTTGTCCGAACTGCTTTTGCAACAGCGGGGTGTCGCTCATGGAGCAAGTGGAACCGTCCATGAGCCAGGTGCGATGCCCCAGCCACCTGCCGGCGGCGCCCGATTGTTCCTGGAATGCCAAAGCGATTTGTCGGGTCAATGCTTCCAGCAGCTTCAGCGGCAATCGCTTGCGTGCATCACAGTAGGCGCTGGGGTCAAAGCTCATCTTGGATAAATGCGGCAGATGGGACAGGGCGGTGTTGCCGTTGAGAATCTGCTGAACAAACAAATGAATGGTGGTCAGCGGATCCAGCTTGCGTTTGCGATAGCGATGATTCAGATCCTGACAGATCTGATCGACTCGATCCGCCGGAATCAGTTGATGCAAGTCCTGCTTGATGCGTGATAAGGTGCGTGTAATACTTGCCATCCGTGGCCTCCTGTTGAGTTGGTGGTCTAAGCAACACCATTCTCGCAGGAGGCCATCTCACGCGCCAGCATTCACAACGCGCGCACTGGCGCGGACTTACGACTTAATCCAATGGCATTCGTGACATCCACCTTTATTCGGGGCAATTCTAAAGGGAGGGTCGAGTCTTTGTTGGGCACTCACCTCTCCAGTAGCAAGTGACGAACCACGAGCCACCAATCCACCAGGATTTCCCTTGACAAAATGAAATTGTTAGGTATATTTTCAGATTCGCTCTTTGACAATCCAATCTCTAATCAAGGACTCCATCCTCCGATGACTCGATGAATAATTCACTCGATGGGACGAAAAAGGTACTGAAAAGGACGGGGTTGGGACGGGGTTTTATAAGCGTTAAAAACAGCGACAAGCCTTGCAGTTCCAATCGCTTATCTCAACAAATGCTCGGTTTGAACGGTACCACTTTTTTTATTTCCAAGTCGCTCGTAAGCGGAACATGCACTCCTATTCCCCTTTGTCGCAGCAGCCAGAGAGCTCCGCGATCGCTGGCTGGAGCGAGTGAATGCCGATCCAAAGGCAATCGCGTCGTCGGGGAAATATGAAGTGTGCAAAGAGCTTCCGACAACGACAGTAGCAATCCCGCCAAAACTCCCCGTTTTCCCGCAACCGCTGGCGGCGTGAGGATAAAAGTCATCAGTCGCCAGTCGTCAGTCATCAGCGAAAGCGGTGGCTGGCGACTGGAGACTGGCGGCTGGAGACTTTCATGCTGATCATCCCTCCACCCAAATATCGCAGGCGACGCGGGCGGCCGCTGGAATCGGCGCAGGCGCCTTCGCCTCCCCCTCCGCCTCCTCCGCCGCCGCCGGTAACCATTGTTTCGGTTATTGCTCAAGACAGCACGCATCTGCTTTTTACGTTCTCCGATGATGTCGTCGATGCGCTGCCGGATACGATCCCGGAATTGCGCGGCAGCGACAATGTGGGGTCGGGATGGCGGTCGCCATTCGAGGTGGAACTGACCGGCGATAATCAGATCAGCGCGCATTACGATGGCACGGATTTCCTGGCGGATGGGTTTAACTGGGAAGTGCTGACGGTGCCTGTCGGCGTGAACTTCGTCGGTGGCGGGATGCTGGTGGTTCCTGAAGCGGGATGAGGGCCCCCTTGCCTGCGGGGGCGCGGGGCTTACAATCCGGCCCATGTTCACACGCCGCGCATCATGGATGATCGCTCTTGCGTTCTGCTCAAGCGCCTTGGCTGCCCCGCAATCGTGGGATCTGCAGAATGGCCAGTGGGTGCCCGTGGCAGCACAGCCGGTGGCGCAGCCGGTCCAGCCCGATCCGGTTCTGGATGAGGCGGAGGATCTGCTGGCCCGCGGCGATCATTCCACGGCGCGCAAGCTGCTGCTCAACTGGGTGAAAACGCACAAGGTGGATGATCCGCAGCGCGATCGCGCGGTCTTCCTCTTCGCGCAGGTTTATTTCCAGAGCGGCGATCGCATTCGATCGTTCTATCACTGCGATGAGCTGATGGATTCGTTCCAGGACAGCCCGCTCTTCTATCGCGCGCTGGAACTGCAGTATCGAATCGCCGATGCCTACCTGCGGGGATATAAGCGCACGTTCCTGGGCCTGCCGATCCTGAGCGCCGAGGATGAAGCGGTTGAAATGCTGTTTCGAATTCAGAATCGCTCGCCCGGTTCTCCCATCGCCGAGAAGGCGCTGCTGCGAACGGCCGACTATTACTATGCATCCAGCGATTTTGATCTCGCCGGCGATGCTTACGGCGCCTATGTCCGCAGCTATTCGCGCAGCCCGCTGGTTCCCAAGGTGCGGCTTCGTCAGGCATTCTGCTCCCTTGCGCGGTTCCGCGGGCTGCCGTATGACGCCACCCCGCTGATCGACGCCCGCGCTCAGCTGGTCGATGTGATCAATTCCTATCCCGATTTGGCCGAGCAGGAAAATCTGCGCGCCATTCTCGAGCGGATCGACGGCAGCTTCGCACAGAAGATTGCTTTGACAGCCGATTTTTACCGGCGGACGCACGACTTGTCGGCCGCCGCCTATCACTATCGATTTCTGATCAAGACCTATCCCAAATCCGACGAAGCCAAGCGAGCGCGCGAGCAGCTCAGGAGCTTTCCCGCCGAAGCGCTGAAGGTCCCCGAACCCCCTGCCGGCAATGGCTACGCGCCCGCGACTCAGCCGCTCAGCGAGGCGCGCTAATTGTTGGCAGCATCCGGATCCACGCGGTGCACGTCGAAGCAATCGATCAGGACCCGCCGACCTTTGATTCCCTTTCCCGCCGACTTGATCTTGAGCATATGAAACCCTTCCTTTAATTCCGGCGCATTCAGTTTGATGTCGATCATCTCCGGAAACGGCGGCTTACGGTATAGATCGACGACTGGCGAGCCTTTGCCATCATCAATGCTGCACTGCGCTTTCCCGCCATTTTCAACACCAGCCAGGCGCGCTGTGATGACATATTTTCCCGTCTTTGAAACGTCGAATGGCAGCTCGATCGCCTGGCCGTCGTCTGTCGGATCCCATGCCAGGCCGTATCGGGCGCTGAACAAGTCGCCCCAGAATTCCATGCCCGCTTCTTCGATTTTACCGCCAGCGACGTTCGCTATATCCAGAAAATCCTCGGCCTCCCATTTGCCCTTACCGTGATCATGAGGAAGCAGGTAAGACGGGATCCGAGCCAATGCCGCTGGCAATGGATGGTACGCCGATGGTTGACCCGTCTGATACCAATATGCCACGCCCGACATCCAATCCCTTCGCTCGTTTTTCTCCGCGCCGTGTTCGATTGTGACCTTGATCGATTTGTTGAATGGCACCGGATCGGCGACGTGATATCGATAGACATTCCACAGATCGCCCGCTTTCCACGCCGCTGGCCAGCGCCATTGAGCCAGTTCTGTATCTCTGGGGCCGAGACAACGCTCAATGACTCCTTTATCGTTGAACCGTGCTCGCAACGGCGCGCCAAACTGCGGATACGAGAACTCATTGCTGTAGCACCACGCTCCGCCGAAGTCGTCTTCTGAGCCCGTTCCCTCGATGATTGGCTTGGCTTCACCATCGATATAAACGCGTGTGTCCCCCTCGCCCCACCATCCGTCCGTCTGCTGCTCAATGGACAGATTGCAACCGACGTAATGACCTGCTCCGCCATCGGCTTGAAGGATCTGATAAGGCTCTCCAGCTTTAGGTGGAGTTTCCTGATGATACGCCGCGAAGAAGTGCAAGCCGTCGGCGGGCGCTTGTTTGAGTTTTCGATAATCAATCTGGAAATAGAGGGCCGGGCAGACCTGTGCGCCTTCGTTGGTCATGGTTAATTTTGCATGCTTTGTGAATGGCATCCGCCAGTAGCAATTCAACCCGGCGTGCGTCCCCACCGCCAGCGGCTGGCTTGCATACGCATAGACCTGTGCGTTCCCCAGCCCGAAGAAATCGCCGAGCGGTGCTTCAACCGTCGGCTGTTCGATCCCATCGAAATAGGCGCGGATCACGAGCTTTCGCAACGCCGCGCGGGACGGATAAAGAAATGTGAACCAGACATGTCGAATCTCTCCCGGTCCGTCGATGTCAGCCAGCGTCAACGTCGCGCCGGGCTCAATCCGACGCATGTCGAAATTGCCACCGGATGGATCGCTGCTGGAGACGCGAAATGCCTGGTAATCCTGAACGTGAGTCAGATCATCGAGCGATTGAGCGAAGGTTGTACAGCCAACAAGGAGAAATACGCACACGACGCTGAGTTGATAGCGCATCCCAGCAGTCTACCGAAACCGCTGCCCTGCGCCCCAATCGCGTCTGATCTCTGTTCCTTCGGGTTGGCTTTATCGGACACCGCTCACCGTAGATAAATGTGGAAGAATGGGCGAAATCGAACCGATTCCTCGTTTATGGACACCGAAACGAACTCGTCTGAAGCGGTTCTCTATCCCTCCGTCGCCAAATGGCTCACATTCCTTGCACTCGGGATCATCTGGATCCTCTACGGCGTCTACCTCATGCCCAAGAACTCTTTGGCCGGTACCAAACAGATCATCTTTGGGTCGCTGATGGTGATCGTCTGCCTGCCACATTCAATTCCCGGAGCTTCGTACCTGAAGTTGAACGCCGAGGGATTCACATTCTGTAGCTTTTTCCGTCGACGAACGGTGCAATGGGAAGATGTGGCCGAGTTCCGCGTCGTTGGCATGCGGCGCTTCGGCGTGAGGCGGAAGCAAACCGTTGGTTGGATTCACATTTCTAATTGTCCGGAGAACCGCATGGTGCGTTCGATGAACGCAAGCTTCATGGATTGTGACGGTTTTCTTCCGGATACTTACATGATGTCAGCAGATAAGCTGTGCGCGTTCCTCCAGAACTGCCGTGCGCAGGTGGTCGCAAACGCTCAGGAGAACACGGCAGCGAGAATGGCAGCCGCCTGAGAATCATACCGGCATGGCGCGGCCCTTTGTCTCCGGAGCCAGCCAGATCAGCACCATTCCCAGGATATACACGGTCGAGACAATCGCGCCCATTTTGGCATACGATCCAAGAATGGTCCCACCCCACAGTGCGCCGCCGGCGGCGAGGATACGGCCGAAGTTGAAGGCGATGCCTTGCGCTGTTGCTCGAACGCGTGTGGGAAAAAGCTCTGGTAAATAAAGGGGCAACCAGCCATAAACCGCCGCAGTTACGCCGCCGACCACAAATGACATGACGAGAAACGCGGTTCCAAATTCAGTGAACGTCCAGAATACAATCTGGCAGACGACAAGCGAGGCGGCGCATAGAAGGAAATAGCACAGTCGGCGATTCAATACATTCGCAATGACCGGCGCGAGCATGCACCCGACGATCGCGCCCAAGCTCAACGCGATGAGTACCTTCGGACTCGCACCGGAACCTTTGGGCGCGATTCCATCCGCCCAGGCGGGCATTTTCTGCACGGCGCCCCATGTTCCCAGCAATGCAACTGACGCAAAGACGATTGAAAGAATTGCCCACCAGCGCAATTTCGGGTTGCCAAACAGTTCCCTCAATGGCTTGGCCTTCTCCCGCGTCTGAACTTGCTTCCACCTTTCTGATTCCGGTACGAACAGGCGAATTGCAAACGTCAGCAGAGCCGGGGCAGCACCGACGACGGCCACAATGCGCCAGTTATCGGCGTTCACTTTGATTAGGTAGCCAACCAATCCGATAAGCACCATCCCGACGTTGGCGGCCGCCCCGATCATCCCGGCCAGAAGCGGGCGATATTTTTCCGCCCAGACTTCCATGACCAATGCCACGCCAAGCGACCATTCGCCACCCATTCCGATCGCGGCGATGAATCGTAATGCCGCAATTTGCAACGGCGTCTGCACAAAATAGAGCACTCCGGTAAAACCGGAATAAACCAGAATGGAGAAGGCCATCGCACGTACGCGTCCCACTCGATCGCCAAGCCAGCCGAAGACGAGTCCCCCACATGCGGCGCCAAGGAGAAACGCCGCATCGATTACCTGATGCCACCATTTGATTGTGTTTTCGTCGGCGGCGTTGTGAAGCAAAATCCCCAGCGCCGATCGAGCGATCTGAGGAAAGATGCCCATTTCCAAGCCGTCAAACATCCAGCCGAGAAAAGCCGCCAGCAGGACGAGCCATTTGCCGGAACCAGCAAGGCTTCGTTGCTCCGTGAGGATTGTTGCTTCGTGCAACTGACTCATTGATTGTTTCTGTAGAGGCGGCGCCTCTACCGGGTTATTTGCTTACCGTCACCATCACGGGCGTCGAAAAATCGGCGAAATACGATCCGAGCGTCGCGGCGGTTTCATCGGGGTGTTCTTTTCCATCCATAATGAGAACTCGATATTTGAGATGTAATGGCTCGCCGGATTTCAAAACACCGCTGATGCCTGCGCCGAATCGTCCGTAAGGCCGTGTTGAATACGTCGCCTTGCGATTGGCGGGATCGCTCATATGGATTACGAGATACGGATTGTCCTTGATGCTGAATTTCGCCGCGACCCACTGAATATCGCCCCACTCATCATCCTTCAATTTCTTAGCGCCATCGGGATAGATATATGTCGCGCCGCCCGTGTGCAATGTCTGCTTCCCGGGCCCGGCCACCTCATCTGCGGCGCGGAAATGAAATCCGGAATGATGAACATTCCCGCTCATTTGCAGATCGCCAGATTCGCTCACGACTGTGATGTCGTAATCCAGGGCGAGCTGATTTTCAGCGATTTTCCACGTCGTCACCTCGCGCGTCTCGTGCGCGACAATCAATCCATCTTTTCCCACCCATTGAATATTGTCGCTTTGCCGAGCCGCGATCGGGCCTTCGACTTTGCGCGCTTCAATGAAACCTTTGTGTAACTGATACGCATCATGGCAATCCCAGAAATTGCCAAATTGAGTGCCGAAGCCGAAGAATATCCCGCGATGATGCGTCTCCATGCCACCGGGGCCTTTGGTAATCAGACCTTCGCCATGAAAGCCATAGATGTGATGAAATGGCTTCATCGTTTCCTTCACATGGGCTGGATCAAACTTCTCCTCGTAGCGATAGATTTGCTTATCGCCATTCATTAAATCCTGATAGCCATCGCCATCGACGAAATGGAGAGCGGGCTTGGATTCATCTGACTTGTCGGCAAACGTAATCTCGCAATCCTTCATCTGGTTCGCGTCGAGCTTTGCTTCGATCCAGCGGAGAATTACCGACTGAACCGACCCGTCATCCGCTTTGACCAGTTCCACCTGAACTGGCTGCTTGTCATCGATCGCAGCCCTCGGATGTTCGCCGATCTGTTTCACCTGGTCGGCCGAGATTTCTTTTCCGACCGTCAATGTCGTGGCAATCGGCGTTTGCCTTCGCGCGGTGTGGTCATTTTCAACTTTTGCTTTTAGATGCACCGCTTCGGCGCTGGAGACGGCACAAACTCCCAAAACCAATCCAAGCACAGTGGCGATTCGCCAGACAATTTGCATGATGACTCCGATTTGTGGAATGCGTTTCTACCATAAGTTCCTGCATTTTCCGAAAGGGTTGTGCGTGAAACGATTTTTGCCTGTTTTTCTGCTGATTTTCACCTCGCGGATTCTTGCCGCGCCAACCGAAGCATCCGACTCCCCCGCCAGCGCCGGCTCCGGACCAGCGACACAACCGGTGCCACTTTTGAGCGCCGAGGACGCTGCAAAAACATTCAATCTACCGAAGGGTTTTCACGCCGAAGTCGTCGCGTCCGAGCCATTGATCGAACATCCCGTCGCGGCGGCGTTTGATCCGGATGGAAAGCTTTATGTAGTAGAAATGCGCGGGTACATGCCCGATGTGGATGGCAAAGGAGAGGATCAGCCCACCGGGCGAATTTCAGTTCTGGAAGATACCGATCATGACGGTCGGATGGATAAGGTGACCGTCTTTCTCGATCATCTCGTCCTCCCGCGCGCTGTCGGCATCGCCAATGGCGGCGTCCTCATCGGCGTTCCACCCAATCTCATCTTCTGCACCATTGGCAAAGATGGCAAATGCGACAAACAAACCATCCTCGCCACCGATTACATCTCGCCATCAAAGAATCCGGAAGACTATCCCAATGGCATGCTGCGCGACATTGATAACTGGATTTACAATGTTGCATATCACAAGCGCTTTCGTTTCGTAAACGGCAGTTGGATCAGCGATCATATTCCTGACATCGCTGAATTCGGCGTGAGTCAAGACAATTACGGACGCCTGTTTCACAACTCAAACAGCGATCACCTGCGCGGCAGCTTGATTCCAATTCATTACGCCGAGCGAAATCCAAATCACACGGCGACAGGTTCCTATGTGCAGTTAATTAAGGACCAGACGGTTTATCCGTCGCACGGAACAGCACTGAATCGCGGCTATCTGCCGAATTACGTACGGGCCGACGGATCGCTTCGAAATTTCACGGCCGCTTGCTCACCTTTGATCTATCGAGGTGGATTGTTCCCCGCGGAATATGACGGAAATGCATTCATTTGTGAACCCGTCGCGAATGTGATCCGTCGTTGTATTCTGACTGAAGATGGAATTTCGATCACGGCCAAGAACGCGTATGTTCAGCATGAATTCGTCGCATCGACTTACGAGCGATTCCGTCCTGTGAATCTTTATAACGCTCCCGATGGATCGATTTGCGTGATCGATATGCATCATGGGCTGCTTCAGCATCGCACGCATCTGACAGCGTATGCGAGGGGCCAGTATCTGAAACGCGAGCTTGAAAAGCACATGGATACGGGGCGGATTTATCGGATTCTGCCGGATGATCCCAAGCCGTTTGAGCAGCCACATCTTTCGACGGCGACGAATGCGCAGTTGATCGAATATCTCTCGCATCCCAATGGCTGGTGGCGGGATACCGCGCAGCGCCTTCTGGTGGAGCGCGCTGACTATCACACAGCCTCTGCGCTGAAAAAGCTGGCGACAACCAGCGCCTCCCCAATCGCGCGCCTGCATGCACTGTGGACACTTGAAGGCATTCGCCAGATCGACCTGCCGACGCTTCTAACCGCTTATAGCGATTCCGATCCACACAACCGAGCCACGGCGATTCGAATCTCCGAGCCGTTTTTGTTGACCGATAAACGGGCGACAGTCTTGCCGGCATTATTGAAATTGGCAGAAGATCCATCGCCAATTGTGACACTTCAATTTGCGTTCACGACAAGCACCTTAGGAGATCCAGGCGCGGACACGGCTTTGGCGAATCTGCTTCAAAAATCAGGTGAGAATATCTACATCCGAGACGCGGTTCTCTCAGGATTGCGTGGCCGAGAGATGGAATTTCTCGATACGCTGCTGGCCTCCAACGCGTTTGCATCCAAATCCAAAGCAAAGATGGAGGTCTTGCAGACACTTTCTTCATCCATCGTGGCCGAATCTAAAGCTCCGCGGGTGATGCATTTGCTGGACCTGATCGCCAGGCAAAGCAGCAGCGATCAGTGGCGGCAGATCGCCCTGATGGATGGATTTCCCGATCCTCCCAAGCCGAAGGAAAAGCGCAGGCCATTGGAGATCATGCTCTCAGCAGCACCGGAGTTTTTTTTGATGACCGCAACCAATGCTGATTCATTCCTGAAGCCAAAGACTGACAAAATCCTTTCAATCGTGCATTGGCCCGGGCAGCCCGGTTACACACCCCCGCCACCGCCGCCGCCCCTGAGTGCGGCTGAGCAAGCGCGATTCGACGCAGGCAAAATCGTCTTCGGCCAGACGTGTTCGCAATGTCACAAGTTGGATGGGAAAGGTCAGGACGGGAAAGCCCCGCCGTTGCTTGACTCGGAATGGGCGCTGGGACCTGCAACGCGAATGGCGCGAATCGCGCTTCAGGGATTGCACGGTCCGATCACAGTATCGGGTAAAACGTACATTCTCGAAATGCCTTCCTTTGCCGCACTGACGGATGATCAGATCGCGTCCGTCCTCACGTATGTCAGGCGCGAGTGGGATCACGAAGCTTCGCCGGTTGATCCGGCGTTGGTTCAGAAGATTCGCGCCGAGACAAAAGGGAGGATTATGCCTTGGACGGAACCAGAACTATTGCAGGTGAAATGATCGTCAGGCGTTGTTAGTAGACGTGGGAAATGTAGCCCCGTCAGATGGCCCGGGGCTAATTTGGACACTCGAATCAAAACTTGAAGAGCTTCTTCGCGTTCAGATACAGCAATTTATTGGCGACTTCGCGATTCGGGGATAATCGTCTTGCATTGGCAATGATGCTCGCCCCGGCACAAGGTCCCGGGACTCCCGCGGCGTCGTTGCAATCGCTGCCGAACATCATTCGATCCTGATGACGCTCGATGAAACCTCGGTAATGATCCGTATCGCGCGCCATCGCGTTCAATCCTGACCCGGCGGACATGTCGGCGTAGAGATTGGGATAATCGCTGAGATATCTGTCGGTAAGGCCGCCCGGTTTGACCTTGCCTTTGGGATAATTAACTTTCTGATCCGCGTTCGCATCGATGTTGGCCCAAAAAAGCATGGCGTGCCCGATGAATGTAACCTTGTTCCACTTCTCCAGCATTTTGCCGAAACGCTCGTATCCCATGTTGAACGCTTCATACTGGAAATGCATCGTGATCGGAACGTTGTAATCCTGGGCAATTGCGTAAATGTTCTGCATCTCCTGTGAATCACAGGGCAGGTAAAATTTCTGTTCGCCAATGCCTTTGGCGCCCATCTTGAGGTACTTTTCGATCGTCGTTCGGCAAGTCGGAATGTCGGGGGCTTCGTTGGAAAAAAAGCAATATTCTTTGGGATGCGCTTCGACGATGGGCAGAACCAGTTCAATCCCTCCGGCGCCGGCGTATAAACCGTTGGCTTTGCCGTGCATCGTCGCAGGCGAATCGACGGCCGATGCGGAAGGCAGCAGAATCGTCTCGGTGACCCCCATGCGCTTTTGATGATGGAGAAGGGCCTCATCTGATCGACCGGCGTAATGGGCGTGCTGATGAATATCAACAATGGGACCGTCCCAGGGTGGCAAAGCAGCCCGGCTGGCAGTGGTGGCTGGCGACGGTTTCGAACCAACCGATTGAACAGGCTTGGAAGTCGGCTCGGATGTTGAATGCATGCAGCCGGCGGCAAAAATCCCAGCAGTGGCAGCCAGCGCCTGGCGTCGAGACAGTTTGTATTCGTTCACGCGTAATTCTCCTGATCCGCATGATCGTCGTTCGCGCTGTGATTCTCAAGATCGCCAAGTTTTATACTCCAATTTATCAAGGCTTGCGGGCTAGAATGCATACGTATGTCTTCGACCGTTACGGCCATTCCATTTGCACGGTATGAGAACGGTCATCTGGCCGTTCGAACGACGCCGATGCATCTGCGATGGGCCTTTTCGAATCTGCTTAGCGCCGATCAGCACGTCATTCAAGTTGTTTTCGAGTGTACTGTTGAGCCAATCAGTAGCGAGACAGAATTGAGGATGCTGGAGGAGACGTTTCTCGCAGACAGGGATTCTGCGTCGATCGATGATGTTCGTGAGCGATTTCAGGGCGCGCTCGCCGATGCAGCGCAACGCGACGTCGCAAAAGCATCGGCTGAAGAGTGTCTCAAACTCAAATCTGTTGAACGTTTGCGGGAATCCCTGCTTGAGGCGGTGAGATCGACCGCATTTTCGAGTGGCCTTGCAATTCTTGATCCCATTTCGCTGGCGATTGATAGTCCAAGTTTGAAAGATCAGCAGCTGAAGGCTCTGCGGGCCAAGTCCCAAGTCGAACATTTAAGGCAGTTACGGGCCGTGTTCACAGAATTTGAAGCGATTCATCGCCAGACACCAGGTATATCGGCAGCGGCGACATTATCGAAACTTACCGCAGACCATCAGCATGATGTGTTGCGCGCCGGGTTCTCCAATGCCAAGTCGACACAGAAAACGATCTGGATTACCAGTGGCCTTGAATTGATCCGGTTGTGTGCTGAAACGGGTCGACATCAGGAGGGAATCGAACTGCCGACGATTCTCGGGCCGATTCGAAGCGTTCAGAGTGCGGGCACAAATAATCGGCTCGTCATTGGCGCGCGTGATGGTGTATTTCTGTTTGATCCGACAGCGAGATCGGTGCTGAGGTTGTACAGATACATAGGCAACGGACAAACCTCCGGGTTTAATCACGTGATTGTTGGTAGTGAATGCGTCGTCGCGACTCACGCGCAGGTGGGAGTTGTGAGGTGGGTCCAGAGTACTGAAGAAGACGGTAAGGTAATCTTTTCCTCCCCGGCACGTCATTTGACAATGACGAAGGATGGACATTTGCTCTTCTCCTCCGGCGCCAGCCTTCTGCGTCTGAAGGATGGCTCGGTATCCAAAATCGATTGCCCAACAACAGGAGACATTGTGGGGATCGCGAGCTGTGGTGATGCGCTACTGGTCATCACGGCAATCGAAGTAATCCGGTTAAACGCGACGACATTTCAGACGATAACCATCGATCGTCGATTCTCTCAGATCCAAAGTGCGGCCGCTTTGCCATGGATGGACTCAATCAGGCTGGTGCTGGCGACGGATCAACCGGGACTGATCTGCGCGGGTGCGGAAGATGCTCTGGTGACACTCTATCGATCAACATCAAGCGCGCTCAAATCGCTGACGGCAAGCCCGACACGGATCGCCGGCGTTTCTTTGGACCGGGGCAGGCTGATACTTTGGAATACCGCCGACGAGGATGGGCCGATTACAGAGATGAACGTCGCCGCGTTAACCCATCACCGTATCGCCGGGCTGACGTTTGCTTAGAATGCCGAAATGGCCAAAGCGGTTGAACTTGAGGTTCTATATCAGGACGACGACATCGTCGCCGTCAATAAAGCCGCGGGATTAGCGGTAATTCCCGGCCGAGGAGAAAAGACTTCACTTCTTGAAGAGCTCGGGAAGCAGCTGAATTTGTCCAGCTCAGGCACGAGCGATCCGCGTCTTCGAATCGTGCATCGGTTGGATAAAGACACAACCGGCGTGCTCCTCCTGGCAAAACACCTGGCCGCACAACGGCATTTATCGCACCAATTTCAGAACAACCAGATCAGGAAAGAGTATCTCGCGCTGGTGTCGGGGCGACCAGCACAAACGGAAGGTGAAATCGACGCGCCTTTAGCTCCACATCCAACGCAGCGCGATCGAATGCACATTTCCAAGCAGGGTAGACCTGCGAAAACACTCTGGAAACTGGAGCAGAAATTCCGATCGCACGCGCTGCTTCGCGTCTTCCCGCAAACCGGAAAGACCCATCAGATCCGTGTGCATCTGAAATCCATCGGCCTGCCGCTCTCGATCGATCCCCTGTATCACGGGCCCAATTCCGAAGGTTTAATGCTCTCCAGCTTCAAACGTGACTACCGCCCCACCCGAGGCGAAGAAGAACGACCGTTGATCGCCCGGCTGACGCTGCATGCCGAGCGGCTGACCTTTACCCATCCCGATGGAAGGCAGATGACGATCGAAGCGCCCCTCCCAAAAGATTTCCGCGCGACGATCAATCAGCTCACGCGGCATGGATCAAGTTGATTCATTAGCTACGCCTTCTTCAATAACTGTCGGAGAACCGTATGGAGGATTCCGCCATTGCGGTAGTATTCGATTTCAACTGGCGTATCGATTCGGCAGGTGGTTATGAATTCGACAGGATCCTGATCTGTATAGGTAACACGGACACGGGCGTCCTGGCCGGGCTTGAGGTTGTTATCGACGAAGATTTCCCAGGTGCCAAGGCCAGTTAGACCGAGACTGGAGCGGTTTTGGCCTTTCTTGAAGACAAGGGGGAGTACACCCATCCCGACGAGATTACTGCGGTGGATGCGCTCGAAGCTTTCGGCTATGACGGCTTTCACTCCCAGCAACAGCGTTCCCTTGGCGGCCCAGTCGCGGCTTGAACCCATGCCGTAATCTTTGCCTGCGAGAACGACCAGCGGCACATTGTCCTTCTGATATTTCATCGAGGCGTCGTAGATGCTGGTCACGTCACCGGTGGGGAGATACTTGGTGACGCCGCCTTCGGTGCCGGGGGCGAGAAGATTTTTCAGGCGGATATTGGCGAATGTGCCGCGGGTCATCACGCGATCGTTTCCGCGGCGCGAGCCGTAGCTGTTGAAATCGATCGGCTGGACGCCGTGCTCGATGAGATATCGACCGGCCGGCGAATCCTTCTTAATTGAACCGGCCGGAGAGATGTGATCGGTTGTCACCGAATCGCCGACCATTACGAGGACTTTTGCCCCTTTGATCGATTCAATCGGCTTGGGATCCTTCGATAGATTGGTGAAGAATGGTGGTTCCTGAATATAGGTGCTGGCTTCATCCCAGTTGAAAAGCTCGCCGCCTTTGACGGGGATGGCGTTCCACTCGGCGTTGCCGGTGGCGACATGGCCATACTGTTTCCGGAACATGTCGGGAGAAATCGCCGAGGCGATGGCATCGTGGACTTCCTGCTGTGTCGGCCAGATGTCTTTGAGATAGACTTTTTCACCCCCGGTGCCTTTGCCGATTGGTTCGTCCATCAGATTGACATCAACGCTGCCAGCCAATGCATAAGCAACGACTAGAGGAGGGGACGCGAGATAATTGGCCTTTACGTGCGGATTGATTCGGCCTTCGAAATTGCGATTACCTGATAGAACTGCGCCGACAACGAGATCGCCTTTTTCAACCGCATTGGCGATGGGCTCTGGCAACGGTCCAGAATTTCCGATGCAGGTCGTGCAGCCGTAGCCGACGGTATTGAAGCCGAGCTTATCGAGATACTCGGTCAGGCCGGCCTTGTTGAAATAATCGGTGACAACCCGGCTGCCCGGCGCGAGGCTGGTCTTCACGTATGGCGGAACTTTCAGGCCCTTTTCGACTGCCTTTTTCGCGAGCAACCCAGCGGCGACCATCACACTGGGATTACTGGTATTCGTGCAGCTGGTGATCGCGGCGATGACGACATCGCCGTGCGTGAGCTTGTGCCATTGATCTTCCATGACCGCAACGGCCGAGTCTTTTTCGCTGCTCAGGTGCTCGATCGTGGCGGCTTCCTTGGCATCTTCGTCGGAATATTTTTTATTCCCTGAGCGGGCAGGCCCAGCAGGATTTAGCGGCGCTTCGGCACTCCATCGATCCAATCGAGGAGTAACGCCTTGGCCGACGCTCTTTTTGAAAACGTCGACGAGCGTCGATTCGAACGACTGCTTCACCGAGCGAAGATCAACGCGATCCTGAGGGCGGCGCGGGCCTGCAACGGATGGTTGAACGGTGCTTAGATCCAGTTCAAGGTTTTCTGTGAAGACCGGCTCGACACCTTTCTGACGCCAGAGGCCTTGCTCTTTGCAATAACGTTCGACCAGATCAATATGCTTTTCGTCGCGGCCGGTGAGGCGCAGATAATTCAATGTCTGTTCATCGACGGGGAAGAATCCCATTGTGGCGCCGTATTCGGGGGCCATATTCGCGATGGTGGCGCGATCGGCGACTGACATTGTTGCCAAACCATCGCCGTAGAATTCGACAAATTTATCGACGACACCATGAGAGCGGAGGATTTGGGTGATTACCAGAACGAGGTCCGTTGCGGTTGATCCTTCGGGCAAGCGACCATGCAATTTGAATCCGACGACTTGCGGCGTGACAAGATAAATCGGCTGGCCGAGCATGCAGGCTTCGGCCTCGATTCCGCCGACGCCCCAGCCAACGACGCCCAAGCCGTTAATCATTGTTGTATGTGAGTCGGTGCCGACGAGCGTATCGGGATAGGCAAACCCATCGCGCGTGAAGACGACTTTGCCCAGATATTCAAGATTGACCTGATGTACGATGCCCGTCATCGGTGGCACGACCGAAAAATTCTGGAATGCCTTCTGGCCCCACTTGAGGAATTCATATCGCTCGCGGTTGCGCTCGAATTCTTTTTTCACATTCTGCTGAAGCGCCGTCGGCGTGCCATATTCGTCTACTTGCACCGAGTGATCGATGACCAGATCAACAGGAACGAGCGGATTGATTCTCTGCGGATTGCCGCCGGCGCGTTTCATTGCGGCGCGCATCGCAGCGAGATCAACGACGCAAGGAACGCCGGTGAAATCCTGGAGGATCACACGAGCCACTTTGAAAGGCACCTCGACTTGCATGGGCTTTTCCGCGTTCCAGTTGGCCAGGCGCTCGACGTCCTCCTTGTTGACTACGAAATTGTCGAGATTGCGCAGGCAGCTTTCGAGCATCACCTTGATCGACATAGGTAGCTTGTCGAGCTTGCCGATGCCCATCTCGGTCAGCTTTTTCAGGCGATGGATTTTGAAATCGCCTGCTTTGGAGGAGATTGTCGATTCGGAACCGAACGGATTTGATGTCTGAGCCATGTGTGCCAGTGCCAAAAGAGAACGCGTTTTAACCCAATCCCGGCGACGCCATTGGTTCCGGGAATAACGAATTCGCCATTGTATGCGCCGACGGTCAGAAGTGAATCGTCCCCGGAATGATCTATGACGGTGCCTGTACGATCATGGCGGTCATAGATCCGGCGCAACATGGAATCCTGTGGTCAGCGCCGTAAGCGTGGATTTGGTCCCGCTTTAGCTCCGCTTTTTCCTTGTGCGTGGTGAGGACAACCGCCCGCCCTTGCTCGTCGACTTCCTGTGCGAGCTTAAATCCCATCTCCTGCGGATGGCCAAAAATCGACTGGAGCATCTCCATTACATATTCGTACGTGTGATCATCATCGTTCATCAGAACGACATGATACGGCGGGAGCGTGCGCGGTTTATTCTTGGCCTTTGCAGGTTTTGCTTTCGTCGCCGTTGCGGTGGAAGAATCAACGGGATTGGCCTTGTCGGGAGAAGTGTTAGACATCGCCAAACCTTGTTTGAAACGGCTATGATGCGACAAGTCCCATAATCTTTGCAACAAAAAAATCCGCATCCCAACAATTTGTTCACAGATTGTCCACGCGAGCCATTACATCGATCGCGCACAATTCAATGAATGGCCTTTCGTAATTCTTTTTCTGACAGCACTTAGGGCTGGGTCCGTTGACGCATGTCTTCGCGCTGGAGGACGAGCGCGTGGTGCAATGGGCAGGTCAAATTGTCACGGCGAAGCTCACAAGTCGGAGGCCCCCAACGCAATCGAAAATATGAAAGGTTTCATTTCGCATTTTTCATCAGACGATTACGGATGTGCTTGATGGCGACGCAGGCCGCGCGGCGTCATTTGAAGCGTCTCCCTGTCTCGCCAGTGCTACTGATCGAATGGCAGCGAGACGGGAATTCCACCTTGTTTACTCGATTGTTCTGACAGGCTGATCACCGCGATCACTTTACGTGCTGACTCCGGCGTGACGATCAGCGGTTCTCCGAGAATCAGGTGATCGGCGATATTGCGGTAAAATGCATCCCAGTCGCTCTTTTGGCACGGCACAATCGCATCGGACGTTCGGCCATCCTGATCCGTTATTACACGAATTCCATCCTTCGTGTCCCAACCTTTTTGTTCGATCGCGCCGCGCGTGCCGATGATGCGGAAACGCTGTTTCCCCGCCGCCGCCATCGAGCTGAATTCCACGTGCGCTAATCGGCCATCTTCGAATCGAATGGTCGCCTCCGCATGATCCTCGTTGCTCGTCTGCGGCCAGATTTTCTTCGTAAAAAATCCAGAAACCGATTCGATCTTCTGTGGCAGAAGCTGAAGGATCCAATCGACAAAATGAGCGCCCCAATCGTGAAGCGCGCCGCCTGAAATATCTTTGCGCGCCCGCCACCAATCCGATTTTGGCTCGGCGAAATTCCCCATGAAACATTCGATCTTGAACACATCGCCGATTGCGCCGGACTCAACCAATTGACGAATCGTCAGGAAATCACCATCCCAGCGGCGATTGTGAAACACCGTTGCCATCTTTTTTTTGCGCCGCGATGTTTCGATCACGCGAGTGGCTTCATCGACTGTGATCGTGAACGGCTTTTCCGTGACGACATGCCGGCCAGCTTCCATGCACTGAACCGCAAGATCGGCGTGCGAATTGTGCGGTGTAATAACGATGCATAGCTCAGCGTCGCTTTTCGCTAGCAGATCGTCGGCGTTGCTGAAAGTCTGAATTTGCTCACCTAACTCTGTCTTCGCGGCTACATGGCGCTTGGTATCGATATCGCAGACCGCCATCGCCTTCATCCGCGCTTTTTTGCACGATTCGAGATGGAGCTTGCCCATGTTGAAGGCGGCGCCGTAACCAATAGCGGCAACATTGACGCTCTTTTTTGACCAGTCCTCGCCAGCCGCGAAACGTACAGATCGACTTAGAATCCTTGCGAAGGTTGGATTGGCGAACACCGAAAGATCATGTCCATTCGCCAGATAAACAACTTTGCCTTTGCCCTCCTCGCGCGAATACCCAAGCGGCATCGCAATATTGTCCGCCCAGGCCGATAGAAAGATGTGTTGATCGGCCAGCTTTTCTAATTGATAGAGTTCATCGTGAAGACGGAAAGTTTGAAGCCGATGAGCGATCGGATGTTCCGGATCGGAGATAGTGACATTGAAGTCATACGCGGGCCCATGCGTGATAAACCGGCTGCCGATCAGTTTTGCGAGTGAGTCATTTTTGATGCTGGAGTTGGCGGAGTGAAGCGCGACCAGGCCGCCTCCGTTGCGGACGAATTTAACGAGTGATTCGACGGCCGATTCGTCGAGCTGATCGCCTTGGGTGTAAAGCACAATAACCTGGAATTTTCCTGATCCAATCGCGCTACCGGCAGATCCCGGCGCTTCACGATGAGGTTCGATTCCCGCGGCATTTAGCACGCCGGCGACTGTGTTTGCCGCCGCGTCAAAATCGTGATGCTTCCCGCCGGTGATGATCAGTGCGCGAATAGACATAATGTTCCTCTGAATTCTGAACTGTGGTAGCTGTCAAAGAGGTGGATGTCAAACCGGGCAGTTATTGGTTCCGCTGTTCGTATTTTTCTTCCGCTTCTGGCCTGCGAACATAGATTGGAGTTAATTGAAATGGATCGGAAAACTCGCCGCGTCGGGCCATTTCGATGCCTAGTCTGGCGACAGCGGCCGCGCGGGCGCGCCACAACGATTCACCCGTCACCACAATCGAATCGTCACCTTTTGAGATGAACTTCTCGTGATACGGAATCCCTTCTCCAAGGAGATGCACAGGCCTTGGTGATCGCTCGATCATCCGGTCAAGTCGATCCAGATGCGCGCCTTCTCGTTCAATCCATGAATCTTCTCTCCGCTCCATTCGCGCCGTGAAAATCTGCTCGCGTTTTGCATCGAGAACGATGATTAAGTGCATAGCGTCGGTCGGGGCATTTTCACTTAGCACCCGAACCGTTGGAACGCCAACGATCTTCACTCCCGTCGCAAACGCCATCGTCTTGGCGACCGTGATCGCGATGCGAAGTCCCGTGAACGAGCCTGGCCCCGCCGAAACATAGAGTTGATTCAGATCCGATGGTTTCCAGCCTTGAGCACGACATAGTCGATCGATAATCGGCACGATCTCAGCTGCGTGCCTCAGGCCATGCGGAAATTCTTCCTCGGCCAGAATCTGATCATCACGCACACTTGCGATCGATCCAACCTGACCAGATGTTTCAATAGCAATCCCGCGGATCATGGGATGATGATGAAGGGACGAGGGGCGAGGGGCAAGGGGCGAGCGGAAGAATCAATAGACGGCTGCGGCGCGACGCACTATTACATGCTGTGGTTTTGCCAGCCTCTGCCCGCATCTCCGACAGAACTTGGCTTCCACCGGATTGGGCGCACCGCATTTATCGCGCGTGCAGTGGGAGATTTTGTGATCCACATTCCGTGTCCGTGGCAAACCGACCAATGCTCGCGCAACGTTTTGAAGAACATGAACAACCAAACGAACGATCGATACAACGAGCCATACGCCAAAGATCAGCGACGTGATCAGCGTTGCGAGAAAGAAGGCGAAAAAGGTTAAAAAAATATCGCCGAGCATGAATTAACCCGCCGCGGCCGGATGCAAAACGACGCCGCAGAATAGGCAGTATTTATCGCCGGGATGCGGATATCCGCCGCAACGAATGCACCTGCGCACATGAGCGACCAACTGCATTCCACAATGCATGCAGAACTGGTCGTGCTTGTCCACTTGTCGATGACAGTGCGAGCAATTCGATTTACCTGCGTCAGGCGTAATCGGAATAATCTTCGGCAATGGCGGCGGTGTTCCGGCGCTCAGCGCGCCCAGGAATTCCTTGGCTGAAGCAAATCGCTTATCGATCCGGGCATACGCTCGGCGAAAAACGTCATCCAGATGTTTCGGCACCGACGGATTTCGATCGCTGGGCACTTCGGTCCCGGCCGGTCGCTGGCCTGTGAGCATCTCAAAGAGCACCACGCCACAGGCGTATAAATCCGCCCTTGCGTCGATTGGCGAGCCATCCCGCTGTTCGGGCGCCATATATTCCAAGCTCCCGGCGATCTCGTTCTTACTTTTTTCCAGCGACGATGAATAAACAATCGAATCCGCGGCCGTCTGCGCTGCCGCTTTGCCTAATCCAAAGTCCGTCACCTTGATTACGCCTTCAGCGCCATATCCATCAGCCGATGCTCGCTCATGCACGAGAATGTTCTCAGGCTTGATATCGCGATGCACGATCCCGCGATTATGTGCGTGATCCAGCCCGGCCAGTACCTGTTTCATGATCAGCGTCGAATCGGGCGCGGATAATGTCCCGCGCTTGATCAACGCTCGCAGATTCATCCCCGGGACATATTCGGTTACCAGGTAAGGCGGAGCGCCATATGGATCGAAACCAAGCGCCCGCGCAATATTCGGATGATGCAACCGATGAATCGCCGATCCCTCGCGCTGCAGATTGCGAACATACTGCGGATCAGTCGGAATCTTCACGGCGACGACGTGATCAATCCAAACATGATGATTGGCGCGCCAGACCTGCCCGAAGCTTCCCGTTCCCAGAAGCTCGGCCAGGACATATTCGCTGATTCGATCGCCAGTCTTCATGTTTCTCGCTAGGTTGTTTTTTCAGCTATCCAATCACACGTCAACAGATTGTATACCGCCGCGAACAGCCCTGCTGCGGCTAGAAATGTCCAAGCCGTCGCACCTGCGATGCTCCAGTGAAATAGCCAGAGCAGCGCGACGATCTCAACTACTGAATACGTCAGTACGAGCACCGCGCCGGCCACGTTGTTATCTTTCCGCGCGACCCATCCACTGATAAAGAATGTAGGCCACGGGAGAAACAGCACAACGCCCAGCCAGGCCAGAATCTTGCCCGCGCTGCTCACTATCGCGTGCCGCGACGACTCATCCATCCGCCACCAACTGATCGCGCAGACGACCACGACGAGTCCCATCGCCATGCCGATCAGCGTCGTCGAAATGTTCTTAAACATCTCCATACACCCCAAAAATGATACCGATTCGACTCCAGAACGAGAGTTATAAATGCGTAAGAATTCGGTAAGCGCCGTTGGTCTTATCAAGCCATTGAATATTCCTATTATTAGGTGCGATGCCTTACCGTCCCAGCCGAGTCAAACGCTTCGATTTTCCCGCCGGCAAGGTGATTGCGGGGAAATATACCGTCGAGCGGTTGCTTGGAAGTGGCTGGGAGAGCGAGGTTTACGTCATTGTCGAACGGGCGACGGGCATCCGGCGTGCCGCAAAGTTTTACTATCCGCACCGCGATCCAATGGGTCGCGCCGCCATTAATTACGCCCGAAAGCTCGATGCGTTGCGCCATTGTCCCATTCTGATGCAATATCACCATCAGGAAGTGGCGTATTTCAAGAAGAAAAGAATTACGGTGGTGATCTCGGAGCTAGTGGAGGGAGTCCGGCTGAGCGAATTCCTTGCCGCACAACCCAGTCATCGATTGAGCACGTTCGAAGCGCTCCACGTTCTCTATGGTCTGGCCCGCGGCATCGCCCCCATTCACGCCCGCGGCGAATATCACGGCGATATCCACGATGACAACATTATGATCCGCCGGGCGGGCATTAATTTTGAAGTGAAGCTGCTTGATTTCTTCGATTTGGGACGTCCAAGTCGATCCAAAATTCGAAAAGACGTGCTAAATCTGATCCAGGTGTTCCACACGATCGTGGGCGGCCGATCAGAGTATGCCCGTCAGCCAAAAGTCGTCAAAGATATCATCCGTGGACTGAAGGACACATTGATTCTGGACCGATTCCAAAGCGCCGCCGATATCCAGCGGCATCTGGAAAACCTGGAGTGGTGACTGCCACTTATAGAACTTGCACTCGATGTACAACTGAGACATAGTCGCGGCCATGCGATCTATTCTTGCAGCCGCGCTGATCCTCGTCCTTGCCTCTTGTCAGTCTGCAACCCCTCCCGAGCAGCCTTCAACGCATCCGACGACGCTGACCACGGCGTTGCCCACCTCGGCGCCGACGCCTGCCACCCATCCATCCAGAATTGCGGAGTTCCAGGGCCCCTACCGATTCCTCTCCAACTTCTGGCCGGCGACGATTGAATATGAGGGGATTACTTATCCGTCGGTCGAACACGCCTATCAGGCGTCGAAGACAACCAACGTAGCGGATCGAAAGAGAATCGCTGCGATTTCTGATCCCGCCGATGCCAAGCGTGAAGGTCGGTTGCTTGCGCTTCGGGATGACTGGGATATCGCCAAGTTCAAAGTAATGGAAGATTGCATCCGGTTGAAGTTTACCAAGCATCCCGAGCTGGCAGCCGAGCTGCTTGCAACCGGCGACGCGAAACTCGAAGAGGGCAACAACTGGAATGACCAGATCTGGGGCGTCTACAAAGGCGAAGGTCAGAATCGCCTCGGCAAAATTCTCATGAAGGTTCGCTCTGAACTCCGAGGTGATAAACCGACGACGACTCAATCCACCACCGGCAAAGCACCGTAACCAAGCGCCTAAGATTGATCATGCGTTACCTGGTTACTGCCCGCGTCAAACCCGGCAAAGAGCAAGACTTGATCCGCGCGATCGAATCGAAGTCATTGGGACGCGGCTCCGTCGCCGGCGGTGAGTATCTTCGCAACATGGAATCGGCACGCATCGCCGGTGATGCAACAATTCGCTGGGTCGAAGTTTGTTTCTGCAACACGCCTCTGGAAGAAGAGCGCCCTTATTGGGAAGAGTATTTTGAGCTTGTCAAAGTACAGGATGCTCACCACCGCGAGCATTGCAGGGATCTGAATGGAACCGCACCCTGGGCCTGCTCGAATTGCGACTGCTCGGTTCGGTTGGAGCAGCACCTGGCCCGCACGGGGAATGAATTCCTGAAGCTTTTGCGCCAAAGCACGGTTACCGAAAGTTAAGCGTCCCGCTTCGCGTATCGTCGGACATTCACTTCTGATAGATTATTTGCGCCATTTCTGATCGAAGGTAGAGCGATGGGCTTTGTTTTCTACAAACGCTGGCAGTGGATCATTGTCGGAATCCTTTGTGGACTTGGCTTGGCTTACTTCTATGGCGAAACCAAGGTTCCCGATCGCGCCCGGCGCATGTCGCCGGACACATTTGCGGATGATCTGGTGAACAAGCTGGATGATGGGCGATTCGCGATTGAGCATGTCCACGTCCTGCCGCCCAATGATGGGCTCTATCTGGTTACTTTCGACTATGCCGACCAGGCCGGCGCCCAGGCGCATCGCCGGTATATGTATGCCCTGACTCCATTCGAAGCCGGCGGTGAGAAGTTTGACAATGTGCTCGCGTTTTTTGCGCAGAAGAAAGGCGCCCGATCTGATTTAACCTATCACTATGAGTGGTACAAATCGCCCGCATGGCGTTACGCGATCTTCTCCGCTTGCTTTGCCCTGGTGATCGGCGGCGCCTGGCCGACGGTTCAAGTCTGGCTCATTGATGCCGGATATGGTCCAAAGCGCAAGGATGAGAAGCTGATGGATCTGAGCCGGTTCGGGAAAGGCCAGTCTACGCAACCCAATGCCAAAGTCATCAGCGATGCCGAGCGAAGAAAGCTGGATGATATGAACGCCGACATCGAGCGCGCCTTGGCCGCGCAAGCGTCAGGAGGCTCCATTGTGAGCGCCACGCACGACGACCATCACCAGATCAAAGAGCTCAAAGGCGGCCCGCTCGAACCACTCAAGCAAGCGGAAAAGGAAGACAAGGACTATCGCGGCGAATTCTATCCCACGGCGCGCGTGCACAAGCATAAGCCGCCGGGATTTACGCTGGTCGAATTGCTGGTCGTGATCGGCATCATCGCGGTGCTCATCGCGATTCTTCTCCCCGCTTTGAACAAGGTAAGAGCAGCCGCAAACGCGCTGACCTGTTCCGCCAATCTGCGCAGCATTGGCCAAGGCATGGCGATGTACTTAGCGGACAATAAAGGAACCTATCCGGCCGCCTATTTATACGCCGGCCATGACATCACCGACGGCGTTCAAACGCCCACTTCACCTTCTGATGGCTACATCCATTGGAGCAGCTATCTCTATGGAACCGGCCGAACGCCCGCCGCTGCCTTCACGTGCCCTTCGATGGACCGGGGCGGCCTGCCCCCCACGGACGCCGCCGACGACAACACCGATCCCGGCCAGGTCAATCAAACCTCCGGCATTGTCGACAAACAAGCGCCTCGCCTGGCTTATACCATCAACGAAGCAATCTGCCCCCGAAACAAATTCGTGCTTGGTTTTCAGGGCGCAGCGCGCGTTTATAAATTCGTCCGTGCCAGTGAGATCAAAGACGCTTCAGGAACGATCCTTGCCACCGAATGGATCGACAGCGGCAAAGCGATCAGCATGGACGTGGGCACCGGTTGGGTGATGAGCCATCGCCCGATCAGCGGCTTCGTTGGAGTCAATGGCGAATTACATCTATTCACCATCGCTCCTGGCGATGGAATCCGTCGCGTCACAGTCGCGGATCTCGATCCCGATCCGATGACAAGCGATCAGACGAAAACGTTGCTGGATTGGGTCGGCCGAAACCACGGCACAAAAGCTGGTTACCCCGACAAACGCCGCAGCAATTTCCTCTACGTCGATGGCCACGTCGTAACCAAAAGCATCTACGAAACAGTCCAACCCTTCGAATGGGGTGAGAGAATCTACAGCCTTGATCCAAGTAACGATTTGGTGACTCAATAAACTGAAGAGACCGCGATCGTAACACGGGCTTCCAGCCCGTGCCGAGCGACGTGTGATGAAAAGGAACTACAACCCCGGCTCATCTTTCTTATCCCCCTTCTGCGCCGCCACCATCATCTGTTCAATCTCTTTAAACGTCGCCGGCGGCTCGCTGCTGATGCCTTTTAATCCACCAGCTTTGCCTGATCGCGTCGTGTCTATGCAATTCGCCGTCACCTTGGCCCCCGCATCGAGCAAAACTTTCACCGTCGATTTCTTCCCCGAAGCAATCGCCCACTGCAACGGCGTCCCCTGATGCTTCTCTTCAAACGCCTCAATATCCGCCCGAGAAAGAATCAACAATTGCGCAATCTGAGCATTCCCCGAAAATGCCGCATCATGCAGTGGCGTCGCAAACGCATACGCCCCCCGCGCATTCACATCCGCACCCTTAGCAATCAAAAACTTCACCACCGCATACTGCTTCGCAACCACCGCCACAATCAAAGGCCTGGCCGTGCCCGGCTCATTCGGGTCCTTCACATGTTCCCCATCGCCCAGCGGATCGCACTTTTTCCCAGGCGCTTCAAGCAATTTTGCATCGCCATCAAGAAACTTTTTCACCAGATCCAGATCGCCATACGCCGCAGCGAGATAAATGTCCTCTATCTTCGCGCCCCGCTCGCGCAGAAACTTCGCCACATCCTTCCGTTCATCACAAACCGCCCACCGCAATGGCGTCGCCCAATGTTCCGTATCCAGCGCCTCTAAACCCGCGCCACTATCCAAAAGAAACTTTGCGATCTCCACCGTCTTGGCCACATGCAACGCCGTCGCGCCATGATTGCTCTTTTCACGAGCGCTAACTAACGATTTTTCATCTTCAATGAGCTTTTTCACTGTCGTCAAATCGCCCGTCTTCACGGCGGCAAAGAATCTGCGCTGGGTCGCCAGAGGGATCGACGATGCCAAGCCTTGCCCATGCACAGTACACGGAAAAGACAAAACGCTCAGCACGAACAACGGGCCAAGGATTGATCGAGCAAACTCTTTTACGACCGGCCGCATGAGCATTACCGTATCTCAAGACCAATAAGCACAATCAAAGTTCAGTCGGCGAGGAACAGGACGCACCCGAAATTCTGGAAAATGGGGTCGAAATGGGCAGGGCCGGGATTGAACCGGCGACACATGGATTTTCAGTCCATTGCTCTACCAACTGAGCTACCTGCCCGACAGCTTTAAGGTGGGCAATGTTAGCGGCGTGTAGCGAAGATTCAAGCGCGAGCCAGACGTCCCAATTCGCCTAAATCCATTCAAAAACGACGATTTCACATCCTTCTTGCTCCGGCCGGTTCATGAATGTACATTTTGCGGTTCGCTCTGCCGCCGCAATTGTGTTCACCAGAGCGCAGGGCTTAAGCCATCTAATCCTTATTTTGGAAGGACATCACGTGTCGTCTCAATTCCGTCGTTCGTCACATTTGTTCACCAGCGAATCCGTCACCATGGGCCATCCCGATAAAGTGGCCGATCAGATCAGCGATGCGATTCTGGACGAGCTGCTTCGTCAGGACCCAAAGAGCCGCGTTGCCTGCGAGACACTCGTTACAACCGGCCAGTGCATCGTCGCCGGTGAAATCACGACCAACGCCTATGTTGACGTGATTGAAATCGTCCGCAACACGATCCGCGACATCGGTTACACCCATCCGGAAATCGGTTTCGATCACACCTGCGGCGTCCTCTCTGCGATCCATCGCCAATCGCCAGACATCGCCCGCGGAGTTGATCATGCTGAAGGCAAACAGAGCGAAGAAGAAATGGGCGCTGGCGATCAAGGCCTGATGTTCGGCTATGCCTGCAACGAGACCGACGTGCTCATGCCCCTGCCGATTCACCTCGCTCACCGCATTGTCGAGAAGCTCGCCGAGCTTCGACAGAACGGCACGCTCGCGTGGCTCCGTCCCGATGGCAAATCCCAGGTCACCGTTGAATATAAAGATGAGAAGCCCGTTCGCGTGCACACCGTGGTCGTCTCAACGCAGCACGATGAATCGGTGCTCAAAAACGAGATTTTCTCGGATGAAGCCAAGAAGCAGATCATCGAAAAGGTGATCAAGCCGGTGATCCCTCAGAAGTTCTGGAACAACGACATCATCTTCCACATCAACCCCACCGGCCGGTTCGTGGTCGGCGGTCCTCATGGCGATACCGGATTGACCGGCCGCAAGATCATCGTCGACAGCTACGGCGGCCGCGGCGCTCACGGCGGCGGCGCGTTTTCGGGCAAGGACCCGAGCAAAGTCGATCGCTCAGCCTGCTACATGGGACGGTATATCGCCAAGAATATCGTGGCGGCGGGTCTGGCAGATGCTGCCGAAGTGCAGCTCGCGTACGCAATCGGCGTAGCCAAGCCCGTCTCCGTCACCGTCAGCACTGAAGGCACGGCAGTCATGCCCGAAGATAGAATCGCCGACTTGGTGAAAGAACATTTCCCCCTAACCCCCCGCGGCATCATTAAGCATCTGGATCTGCTCAAGCCGATCTACAAGCAGACGGCCCGTCACGGTCACTTCGGCCGCATCCCCGGCAACGATGGCTCGTTCTCCTGGGAAAGGACCGACAAAGCCGAAACGTTGCGTCGCGCCGCCGGAATCAAAAAGTAATTTCGCCGTTACAACCGAAACGAAGGAAAGTCCCGCACTAATTGTGCGGGACTGTTTTATGCCAGCAGATGGAAGTACTGAATAAACATATAGGCCAACCCGAGAAGACTGAAGAATCCAGCGACATCTGTAACGGTTGTCGCGAAAATCGTCGCCGACTGCGCTGGATCAAATCCAAGCTTCTTCATGAGGAAAGGAATTCCTGCACCCGTCGTGCAGGCCAGCGTGTGATTGATCATCAGCGCCAGCGCAACGACAAGCCCAAGCATCGGATTCTTCTGCCACACGAGAGCAACTGCGGCGGTGATGATTCCAATCACAATGCCCGTGAGAACACCAACCCATAGCTCTCGGGTGATGACATGACGAAGCAGCGCGCGATCCACTGAACCCATTGCGATACCGCGGATCGCTACGGACATGGCTTGCGCGGAGGCGTTTCCGCCCATTCCGGCCACGATTGGCATATAAATCGCCAAAACCGAGTATTTCGCGATTGTGCTATCAAACAGGCTTACCACCCAGCCCGCCAAAAACGCGGTTGCCAGATTAACCACGAGCCACCACGTTCGCTTGCGGAAACTGAAATGCCACGGACTTGCCAGTCTTTCCTCGGCACCGGCGCCGAACATTCTCTGCACGTCTTCCGTGGCTTCCTGTTCCATCACGTCTACCACGTCGTCCACGGTAATCAGGCCAACCAGATGATTCTTTTCATCTACCACGGGCATCGCCAGGTAGTTGTAGCGCTTCATCTGCCGGGCGACTTCTTCCTGATCGGTGCTGGCCGGGACACTGCGAACCTGCCCGCGCATAATTCGCGAAATCGGAGTTTCGGGTTTTGCCAGAATCAAATCTCGCATCGATAGAACGCCGATCAGATGTCCACGTTGATCAACGACGTAAACGTAAAACATCTGCTCCAGCTCTTCATTCAACCGCCGCAGCTCTGCAACTGCCTCGCCGACGCTCAGGTCCTCCGGGAGCGAGGTGACCTGCGTCGTCATGATGCCGCCGGCGGTGTCGGGCGCGTATTTTTCGAGGTTTCGAACCTCCGCCGCATCCGTCGCTGGCATCTCCTTGACCAACTGGTCGTGAAGCTCGGGCGACAAATGCTCCAGAATGTCCACCCGGTCGTCCGGGTCCATCGCAGCCAGCACCATGGCGGCTTCCGGCGGCTCCATATCCGTGATGACCACCCCGGCCATCGCCGGGTCCATTTCCGCCAGGATTTTGCTCGCGGTTTCAGGATCAAGATATTCCGCCACATCCGCCGCGCGCGACGGCGAAAGATTCTCCATCACCGTCGCCCCATCGGCGGCGTGAATGTCATCCAGCCGATCCGCTACCTGCCCCGCGCGATCGTTCGCGCGCGCATCCGAACCTTGAGCTGGAGTTTCATCGTCTTGTTGCTCGGCTCGTTCGCTTTCTTCGCTCATCGTGTTAATCCGCAAGCTGCGCATACCAGAGTAACGTCGCGGCCTCTTTCACCAGGTCGTGATTGCTCGTTCGATGTGTATCAATCCCCGCCAATTCAAACCCGCACTTGGTCATCAAATTTGCCGCGGCGATGTTGTTCGTCTTTGTCTCGGCCATCGCCGCTCGAAGTTCCATATCGCGTGCTCGCTGGATCATCTGAAACACCATCGCCGTCGCCAATCCCTGCCGCCGATAGTCATAATCGACCCGCAAGTCCTCCAGGATTAGCGTTTTTCGCTCCAGATCCGGCCGCGCCAGCATCATCGCAACAATCGCGCCCTCATGCTCCCCCACCACCGCCAAGCCTTCATCGCCGCCGGTTGCGAACTGCTTAGCCAGAAATCGCATTTCGTCGCTCATGCGCAGTGGCTGGATCAGTTTCTCGCGAAGCGGGCGCTGCTCCAGTCGCCACTGCATCGCCAAACCTTCACCGGTACGCTCGACGTGAATGTATTGCATCGATTCCACCGTCGCATCGATGTCATCGAGTCGATCGATATCGCCAGGAATCATCGGCCGCAGTTCCATAATGTGCGATCATATCGTAAGGCGCGATCGTTTTCCTTTCCGCATTGAATCGATATGCTCGTGCCCGACGAGACACAAGCAGACGAGGACGAAGCGATGCCATCGATTGACATGCCGATTGAACAGCTACGGCAATATAAACCGAGCCTCTACCGCGAAGGCGATTTCGAAGCGTACTGGGACAAGACCATCGCACAGGCCAAATCGCAGCCAATCAATGCCGAGCTGATTCCATACAACCTCCCCGCCAAAGGCTTGATCTGCTACGCCGTCCGTTTTGATGGTTTCGAAGGGGGCAGAATCGCCGGCTGGTACGTCCGCCCCGATTCCTCCGGTCCATTCCCCGGCCTTTGCATTTATCACGGATATTCAGGCCGATCCCCGCGCCCAATGGAGCTGATCCATTACGCCACTCAAGGCATGTGCGTGCTAACGATGGATTGCCGCGGCCAAAACGGTTCATCCCAGGATCTCGCCCCCGAACCTGAAGGCCATTTCTCCGGCTGGATGACCAAAGGCGTCCGCGATCCGAAACATTATTACTACCGCTACGTCTACGCCGACGCCGTCCGCGCACTGGAATTACTCGCCGCCCGAGAAGAAGTCGATCCATCGAGACTGGGAATCACAGGCGTCAGTCAGGGCGGCGGCATCTCGCTCGCTGTCGCGGCACTCTCAGATCGCCCCATCGTCGCGATCCCCGATATCCCCTTTCTCTGCGATTTCCGCCGGGCCATCCAGATCACTCCGCTCGCTCCATACACCGAAATTCAAGGCTTTCTAAAAACTCATCCTCATCTATATGAACAAACCATCCGCACGCTCAGCTATTGCGACAACATAAATCTCGCTCCATGGATTAAGTGCCGCACCATGGTCACCGTCGGCCTGTGGGACGACATCTGTCCACCCAGTACCATCTACGGCGTCTATAACCACATCTCCGCCGAAAAACAGATCGAAGTCTTCCCCTTCCACAAGCACGAGGTGACTTACGAAGGAAACGAGCTGAAATACCGGTTGCTCATGGAGATGCTTCGCCCTTAAGTTCTAGCAGCCGGAGACCCATGCCCAAATTGATCCTGATCAAACACGCCTCGCCTCAGCTAACCGAAGGACAGCCACCAGAAAAATGGCCGCTATCCGAAGCGGGCAAGGCCAAGTGCAAACCGCTCGCTGAAGCGCTCAGCGCTTACATGCCACTCAAATTTTTCTCATCCGAAGAATCCAAAGCGGTGGAAACCGCCGCCGAGATCACCAAGCAGCTGGGCTCAAGCTACCAAACCTTCGCAGGCTTGGAAGAACAAGATCGAAGTAATGTTCCTGTCATGCAGACGCGCGACTTTATCTCCTTGATCGAGCTCTTCTTCCGCAAGCCCAATGAATTAGTCTTGGGAAAAGAAACCGCCTCCACCGCGCTTTCCCGTATGCGCTCCGCAATTGACGAACTCCTGACCGAAAACCCCAACGACGACCTGGCCATCGTCTCGCACGGCACAGTCATCGCCCTTTTCATCGCACACTACACGAACAAAAACGGCTTCCAACTCTGGCGCCAAATGACGTTGCCGTCATTTGCCGTTCTCTCGGTTCCCGATTTCAATCTGATTGAGATGACCGAAAAACTCTGATCTTCTGGAGGGCCGGGCTCCTGCCCGGCCGCGATCGCAAATTACGGTCGGGCAGGAGCCCGGCCGTCCATCACAATCACGTCCCCCAATTTCGTACCAATTCCACAAACATTTTCATCCCCGTCGGAATCGCCGCATCGGTGAAATTGAATCGATCGCTGTGCAACGAAGGATATTCATTCCGATCCGTCGGCAGAAGCCCAATGAAAAAGAAACACCCCGGCACCTTCTCCAGATAATAGGCAAAATCCTCCCCACCCATCGAAGGTTTCTGTGCCGACACGAAGCGCTCGTTCCCCAAAACGCGCCGCGCGACCTTCGCCACATAATCTGCCATCGCCGGATCGTTCACCGTCGCCGGATACCCATCATTCCACTGAAATTCCAGCTTGCAGTCGCTCGCCTCAGCGATCCCGCGCAACCGCCGCTCAATTCCCTTCTGAGCGCGCCGCCGCGATTCATCATTCAATGTTCGAACCGTTGCCGAGATCGTCGCCGTATCGGGAATAATATTGATCGCCGTCCCGGCGTTGAATTTCCCCACCGTAACGACGCAGCTATCCGTCGGATCCATCTCCCGGCTGACAAACTGCTGAAGATTAATCACCGCATTGGCCGCCGCCACGATCGGATCGGCGCCCAGATGGGGATACGCCCCATGACATCCGCGTCCAACAAAGACGGCCGTAAAATTATCCGTCGCCGCCAGCAATGCCCCCGGCTTGGTCGCGACAATGCCCACCTTCAGGCTCGGCCAGCCGTGCAATCCAAAAATCGCATCCACTTTCGGCCCAATCCTCCCATCCAGCGCCCCGCCTTTCACCACTCTCTCGGCCCCGCCACCATCTTCCTCCGCCGGCTGAAAAATAAATTTCACACAAACCGGCAACTCCTTCTCCATCGCTTTCAACAAACCAGCAACCCCCATCAGCATCGCCATGTGCCCATCATGCCCGCAGGCATGCATCCGCCCCGCGTGCTCGCTGCAATATTCCAGCCCGGTCTGCTCATCAATCGGCAGCGCATCGATGTCGGATCGCAGGGCGATGCAAGGTTTGTTTGTGTCCCCGATCCACGCGATCGTCGCAGTGGGTGCATCGGGCACGCCATCGACATGCTTGATCCCCAATCGATCCAGCTCCCCACGAAGCAAATCGGCCGTCTTAAACTCCTGAAAACAAAGCTCCGGAATTCGATGAAGGCGCCGGCGCAGCTCCGTCACCGGCGCAATCCGCTCCTGAATCAGTGCATCCATGCTCATGACGTGCGAGGCTAACCACCCCACTTCTCACTGGCAAGTTTCACAGTGAAAACGCCGCAATTTCACTGTAAATCGGGCCCTTCGGAGTCAAATCGCTCTTCATCAGTGAGATGCTGTTGACGGTAAAGATCGGGCTGGCTTCCGGCCAAGCGTGTTCCTTATGCCCACGCCTCAAATACCCCGGCAACCCATCGCGCGATCGCCCGATGGTGATATGCGCTCGAAATGGCCGGTCCTCCCTCGCAAATCCAATCTGCTCGCATCCAACTTCAATCGCTTGATGAAGTTGATTAAGCCGATCCACCTCGCCACCCATCTCGATCCCAAGAATCCGAATCGGCCCGCGCACAGGAAAATAAACCATCGATTCGGTTCGCAAGCTGAACGGTGCAGGCTTAGTGACTGCGCGCAATGTCTCGACAAGATTGCGCAACTGATGTTCACCCACTTCCCCAAAAAACTTCAGCGTGAGATGCAGATTCTCCTTTTTCGTCCAGGAAACCCGCCCCACTTCGTCGTTCGTCCAGCGCTCCTGCGCATAGGCCAATCGTCCCTTGATCTCTTGGGGAAGTTGAATCGCCAGAAACAGGCGCATCAAGTCAAAAACTCATCGACTGCTTATACGCAAACCACCGATCATCAATCTGCTCCCGCGTCGTCTTCTGCAACCCACCCAGCGAAAAATCCGAGATTGTATAGCTCGCCACCACCGTCCCAAACGCCAGCGCCCGCTTGATCGTCGCCGACGAAAAATTCCCCTGCGTCGATAGATAACCCATCATTCCGCCCGCAAAACTATCTCCCGCGCCGGTTGGATCAATCACCTGATCGGCCGGATACGCCGGCAGCACAAACGTATCCCGCTCGGAGCACATCAAACACCCATGCTCCCCCTTCTTAATCACCACAAATTTCGGCCCCATCTTCAAAACATCCCGCGCCGCCGCGATCAAATTTTTCTTCTCCGTCAGCAGCCGCGCTTCGCCGTCATTCAGCACCAGCCCATGAATCTGCTTCAGCAATTTCGCCAGCTCATCCCGCTGCGTCTGAATCCACAAATTCATCGTGTCGGCCACGATCAACTTCGCATTTTTGAGCGACGACGCCATTTGCTGCTGCAAAACCGGATGCGTGTTCGCGAGGAAAACATATTTGCTATCCAGAAACTTCTCCGGAATCTTGGGCGCGCGCTCCGCCAGCACATTCAAATCCACTTCCACCGTCACCGCTTCGTTCATGTCCTTTACATAGGACCCATGCCACCGAAACGTCTTGGATCCAGAGCGAACTTCCAGCCCGCTGGTATCCACTTCACGATCTTTAAACACATCGAAGAACGTTTTCGGGCAATCCTCCCCCACCACGCCGACCAATCTCACCGGCGTAAAAAATGACGATGCATACGAAAAATAAATCGCCGATCCGCCAATCACATCCGGCCTCTTTCCGAATGGCGTTTCGACCGTGTCAATTCCAATCGATCCAGTAACCAGTAATGACATAAAATCCGTCTGAAAACTAAAGTTGTGACCCCGGCAATTGTCGCACTTTTACTCGCGTCGACGTCACGGTGTAAAGCCGGCCCGGCGTCAGGCGCTTGTATCTCGCGAACAGCCGATCCACCGCATCATCCTGCTCCACATCGCCGCCTTCAAGCTGCAGGAAAACGATCGATCGCTTGAAGTAGTAATCCAGCTCGTAAGGTGCATTCGCCAGCGCCGCATCGGTTGTCAGAATATCCAGTTGCTTCGCCTGCGCCACTTTCAAAATCTCTTCGTTCGATGACTCCGGCGCAATCCCAAGATCGGCAATCGTCTGCGCCTGATCCTCATGCCGAACCAGCGCCTCGGCCACCGCGGGAGATAATTTAGCTCCATGCACCAACCATCGCATCGAGGGCAATCCTAGCCGGGCATTGCGTTGTTTCAAACACGCCGTTTAGAATCGCGTCAAACGTGAACGAGACCGAGGATCGCCAATATCTGACGCCGTACGTGGACGCGGCCCGCCTCCACGGCGCCGGTTTCAATTCCCTCCTTTGGGCAAGTCCCAGCTCACAGCGCGCCCGTTTCGACGCGCTCGCTCGCATTCTGGATTTCCGAGGCAAATCAATACTTGACGCGGGCTGCGGCCGGGCCGATCTGCTTGACTATTTTCTCGATCGACGAATCTATCCCAACCATTACGTCGGCCTGGAGGCGCTTGAAGACCTCGCCACCGCCGCCGAGAAGAAACACCATACCTCATGTACGATCGTCCGAGCTGATTTCATCGCCGAACCCATCCGCATGTTTGTCGGCGCCGATGTTGTCCTATTCTGCGGCTCGCTCAACACCTTAACCGTCTCAGAATTCTACAAAACCCTTACCCGCGCCATCGACGCCGCAACGGATGCGGTCGTCTTCAATTTCCTCTCCTCCGATCGCCTGGCCGCCGCCAAATATCTCACCTGGCATCATCGCCAGGAAGTCGAATCCTTCGCCCGCACGATGGGCGAGCGTATCTCGGTCATCGACGATTACATCGAAGGTGACTGCACCATCGCGATCTTCAAACCAGACCTTCACCGGTAGAGTATTCGCAATGAAAACCGGCCGAATCGACGTCCACTCCCACATCCTGCCCGGCATCGACGACGGCTGCGCCACCATCGACGAATCCCTCAACTGTGCCCGTCAACTCGTCGAAGCAGGTTACACCCACTCCTTCTGCACGCCCCATGTCTGGCCGAACCTCCCCAACAACAACAACACCGAAATCCCCAAGCGCGTCGCCGAACTTCAGGAGGCCGTCGACCACGAATCCATCCCCTTAAAACTCCTCCCCGGCGGCGAACTCAATTTCGGCGCCCACATCAACGCAATCAAGGAAGACCAAATCGTCTCCTACCGCATGGCCCGCAGACACATCCTCATCGACATGTGGGTCGACAAAATCCCCGATCACTTCGACGAGCGAATGAAGTGGTTCCAGAACCTGGGTTTAACCGTCATCCTGGCCCACCCCGAGCGCATGCGCGCCGTCCAGGATGATCCCACCCTGGCCCAGCGTTTCCTCGACATGGGTCTATTGCTACAAGGCAACCTGCAATGCTTCACCGACGCCCCCAGCGCCGCCACCTTTCGCACCGCCGAACGCTTTCTCAAAGAGCACCGCTACTTCCTCTTGGCCACCGATCTCCACAACCCCGAAAACACCAGACGGCGACTCGCCGCGCTATCTCGCATCGAGGAAATAGCTGGCGAAGAAACCCTCGATCGTCTCACAAAAGAGAATCCCAAAGCGCTACTGTGACACGCACCTTCCGGATGTGCTCAGAAGCTCGCCAACTCAAAACGATTTCTATCTGCTATTTCTTCACTCCAAAGGGATCCGCCGCCGCTTCCGAATAAGGGCCCGCCTTCAATCCATCCAGATCATCCAACGTGGAATCCAACCACCAGGTACACTGTCCCGTCGGCGTAAACCCTCTGGCCACATTGATATTCGCCAGATAAATCTTCGTCGGCCTCTCCGATGAGATCGCGCACATCAACTTCGTCTTTCTCCCTCCCAGCAGCTTAAGTGCCTGCTTCGCCGATGGTTCGATATCCGTTCCATACATGCTCACCGCCACCGCATCCAGCAAACCACGCTGTATCCACAAATCCCATCCCTGGGCCTTGCTGTCCATATCTGCGGGTGAAAGCACGTAGGCCGTCATGGGGAGCTCCGGGCGGGCGCTTTGCACCACTTTTTTGAAATGCGCCACTGCCACTGCCGTCTGCTCTCTCCGCCAATCCAGGAATTTTTTCGCCTCAGCCGATCCCTTTGAATACTCCTTCAATTCCAGCCCCGTGTCCTTCTTAAAATGTTCCTTGCAATAATCGCAGTAGCAGAAATTCTCCTCTGGGTATCGAATCCGATCCAGATGCACCCCATCCACCGGATAAGCCGTCGCCACTTCCACTAAGATTTCGCCGAGCAATTCATGCGACTTCGGATTGGAAGGACAAAGCGAGTAGTAATCCCCTAAATCCCGATGCAACACCTGCTTCCCAGTCGAATCCACAGCCGCCAGCTCCGGACGGGCATCCAATAGCGCTCCTTTGCTGGGATCTTTTGACGCATCGGATGTGTAATAGGCATAAAACCCATACCCCAGCCACGCATGGATCTGCATTCCGCGCTTGTGTGCCTCGCTCACCATGAAGCCGAAGCGATCATCTCCTTTGAATGCGGGGTACTGCGGCGCCACATGGCTTCCCGGATACGCCACATATCCTTTGAACCAACAATCCACGAGTAACAAATTAAAATTCGCGGCTTTCAGCTGATCCAACGTTTTGCTGAGCCGCGCCTTCACTTCTGCGTTCGTCTCGACATGCCCGTTGGCATCTTTCTTTGCTTCCATGCTGTCGCGCGGAATCCAAATCCCGCGCGCTTCAACCGCAGGATGAGTCCACGTTTTTGGAAGCCGCGGAATCTTCCCCGTCACCTTCGTTTCGGCCGCCCCCGGTTCCTGACTAAATCGACTGGATGTCGTTGAACTCTCTTTTGCACAGCAGAGAGACACCCCCACCAGCATAACCGCGCACAGCCTTGCGTAATTGATCATTCTTGATCCTCTAGAATTTCGTCCTTGAAAGCTCGTCAAACAGCGCCGCCGATGTTCGCATCCCTCCAAACAACCCATCCAGATCGAATTTCTCATTGGGCGAATGAATGCGATCATCATCCAATCCAAAGCCCACCAATAGTGTATCAATCCCCAGCACATTCTTAATCAAGCTCACAACCGGTATGCTCCCCCCTTCACGCATCAAAGTCGGCTTCTTCCCGAAGCCCTTCTCCAGCGCCGCCTGAGCCGCCCGCATCGCAGCTCCTTCGCGCGACACGAGGACGGGATTGGTATGACTATGCGTGACCACTTCCACTTTCACGCCGCGTGGGGCGCGGTCCTGGAGCGCTTTGGTAAAGGCCGCCGCGATCTTTGCGCCATCCTGATTGGGCACCAGTCGCATTGAAACCTTGGCCGATGCCTGCGACGCAATTACGGTTTTTGCGCCCTTTCCCTGGTAGCCGCTGGTTAAGCCGTTGATGTCGCACGTTGGCCGGGCCCATTTGCGCTCCAACGTCGTGAAACCTTTTTCGCCATACGTCTCGGTGAGCTTCAGCTCCGATTTAAATCGATTCTCGTCAAATGGCAGCGCCTTCCACATGTCGCGTTCCTCCCGCGAGAGGTCCAGCACATCATCATAAAATCCGGGCACGGTGACTCGTCCATCTGCATCGTGCAGTGTCGCAAGCATTTCAACCAGCGCATTGGCGGGATTCGGCACCGCGCCGCCATATAGACCGCTGTGCAAGTCGTGCCCCGGGCCGGTGACAAAGACTTCCATATACGCCAGTCCGCGTAGGCCATACGTGATCGCGGGCAGTCCTTTGGCAAACTGGTTGGTGTCGCTCACGACCGCGATATCCGCCTTGAAATCCTCGGCCCTTTTTTTCACGAACTCCTTCAAGTTGACGGAGCCGATCTCTTCTTCGCCTTCGATGAGCAACGTCACATTAACGGGCAATCCGCCCAGTTCCTGCCACGCTTGAACCGCGGCCACGTGACACCAAACCTGCCCCTTATCGTCCGCGGTGCCGCGTGCGTAGATGGCCCCATCGCGAACGGTCGGCTCAAACGGCGGCGTCTTCCAAAGGTCCAGCGGCTCCGGCGGCTGAACGTCGTAATGGCCATAGACCAAAACGGTGGGCCTGCCTCTTTTATGATCGTTTTTCGCGACGACGCACGGATGCCCGCCCGTCTCGGCCACCTCGACGTTCAACCTCATGCTGCGCAGTTGCTCGCCAAGCCAATCCGCGCATCGCCTGCAATCCCCCTCGTGCTCCGGCTTCGTGCTAACACTCGGAATGCGCAAAAATTCCTTAAGTTTCTCCAATTGAGCGTCTTTATTCCGATCCACATCTTTCATCACATCCCGCAACGCATCCGTCTGCATACTGTTTTCTCCGATTCCCCTAACGCTACCCGACGCCACCAAAAAGTACACCGATCCTCTCACCGCATGGAAAAGAGTTATTCACAGATGAACACAGCCCAAATTCTTTGGCTGAGAACGAAACGAACGCTGGGCCGTTATTCATCCCGATCCATAAATCGATGGTGAAGAATTTCAATATGACGGTCATTTGGCGATTGCCCCTTCTCCGTTCTTCTCCGTTCTTCTCCGTGATCTTGTATGTTCCAAAACATCGATAGAAAAGGTTCAATGTTGCAAGCTGCATCTCCGCCTCGGAAGCGTAGCGACGGGGCGGAGATGCAGCGACCGTCGGCAGATCGACTGTGTCTTGACGCCAAAAAGGACGTCATCACGGAGCGTGATCGTCGCCGGTCGCGTCGAAAAAGCCCGAACAGCCGGTTGAACGCTCGAAGACCATCGAGCAGTTCGCATCCGCAAGAAAGGGAGTTCGTCATGCAGCAGGAAGGACCCGGACCCGTAGCAGGCATCGATGTGGCCAAGAAGTCCCTGGACTGCTTTGTCGATTCGCCGCCGCAAAGCTTTACGGCAGACAACGATGCCTTGGCGCGAGCCGGGCTTATCGCTCGCTTACTGCCTTTGAAGCTTCGTCTGGTCTGCATTGAAGCCACCGGTCGTTATCACCGTCAACTGGCAGCCGACCTGCTTCAAGCCGGGATTCCCGTCGCCCTGGTCAATCCGCGCCGGGCAAGAGAGTTTGCCCGCTCGGTGGGCAAGCTGGAGAAAAGTGATCGCATCGATGCAAAGACCCTGGCTGTTTTTGCCAAAGCGGCAGATCATCGACTTCTGGCCAAACCCGCAGAAAACCAGACCGAATTGAATGACCTGGTCTCTCGTCGCAGGGCCCTGGTGCAGATGCGCGTGGCCGAGAGCAATCGCCTGGCTGAGGACCAACCCGAACTGGCGGCAAATCAGGCAAAGAAAATGTTGAGACTGATCGAGCAGCAGATTGAGGATCTGGACCGGGCCATTGCCAATCTCATTGAAGGCAATGATGACTGGAACAACAAAAGTCAGATCATCGATTCGGTTCCCGGGATCGGCACGACCACGGCTCATCAGCTGGTGGCTCAGCTGCCGGAACTGGGCAAACTGAATCGAGCCCAGATCGCCAAGCTCGCCGGCGTCGCGCCGCTGCTGCGCGATTCAGGACAGATGCGTGGGAAGAGAACGATTGGCGGAGGACGAGAATCGGTCCGCACGATTCTGTACATGGGAGCATTCAATGCGATGCGGCACAACGAGCGGTTCGCCGCATATGCCCAACGCCTGCGGGAGGCGGGCAAAGCCTTCAAGGTCGTGGTCACCGCCTGCATGCGGAAACTACTGGTTATCCTGAATCAAATGATTAAAACCAACAGCCACTGGAAGGACCAGTTGGCGTTCCAACTCACTTGACTTCTAACACAGCCGCTCCGTGGTGAGACAAATTCATTTACCACAGAGGGCACGGAGGACACGGAGAAGGCGAGGGGTAGGATTGGGTTTTCGGATCGGGGAGGCGTTAGAATGCCAGCCGTGAAGCGATGGGCGTTTAACCACCTGCGGTGGGGCAAGAATATCTTCTGCCTGGTTTCGCTGCTGATCTTCATGGGGACCGTCGGCACATTGGGAGCGAGCTACGTCTTTCGTCTGGAGGTGAACTTCTTCTCCGAGTGGGGAGATACGAGCGCCTGGCATCGCCGAGTCCACACAACTGGATGCTGCTGGGGGGTTCTCTTCATCGAGCGGCTCGACCGGACATCCTACGGGAATGCCGAATGGGAATCGGAGGTACGATTTCGCAAGGACCGCGCGGCGCCTCTGCCTAATCGGGGTTTCATTGGCTTTTACGGAGGACGCACCGATTCTATCACACCTTGGGGCAAGGACGTCCTCGTCACTCTATGGCTGCCTCTCTGGCTCTTCCTCCCCTTCGGCATTCCGCCGATGCTCTGGTGGCGGAAGCGGCGGACCAATCGCGGGCGGGGACAGGGGGGATTTCCGGTGGAAGCGGCCAGCCAGACGCCGGCGGAACTGAAGAGCTGATCTTGAACTGGAGGCAAGGGAGCAAACGGAGAAGGCGATCTTTCTCCCTTGCCTCCGTTCCCTCCTGTTCGATTCTTCTCGCCCCGGCGGCTGGTAGTGGTTACGATCCCTGAAGTTACCGCTCCGCAACTTGCCGAATGTCCGGCATGTTAATATGCGCGGGGCGCCAGATAATGGTATGTTATTGAGCCTCACGTGTCGTCTGAACAATGCCAACGATTCTGCGAACGTCAACGCATCAACGACGCGTCGTTCTATCGCGAAGTGGTGCGGCAGTTAATCGACCTTGTTGCCAGTGGAGCCTTGGAAGTCGTCAGCGGGACCTGCTCGCTTGAAACAGTACTCAAAAGCCCTTGGCCCGCCGACGTCATCGAGCATGAGCTTCGATGCACAAAATGCCGACAGCGCTTTGCGCTTTCTGTTGAGACCTACCACGGCAGCGGCGGCAGTTGGGAACCGGCTCAATAACCCGCCATTGGTCAATTCAAAGGTGACATCCACAATACCGGCACTCAGGTTGTTTAACATTCAACAGCGCGTCGGCTTTTTGTACCGGGATTCTTCTCGCCCCGGCGGCCGGAAGTGATTAGGATATCTGACGTTACGGCCCGGCGGCGTGTCCAACGTCCGGCATGCTATCTTGCGCACGGGTCAGGTTAATCACTAGTTATTCGGGTCATGTGGCCATTCGGAAAACGACGCGTGAAGCAGATAACGCCGCCTGTCGATCTCGACACGCCGGTAACCAACCCGGCGTTGTTAGCAGCCATGAACGGGCTTGGGGCGGGAACGGATCAAAGGGCGATCGACACACTGATCCGCGAACTCAACCGCGCGGTGTACCTGGTCGCTACACTCTTCGACCAAGCGAATGTCAAACAAGGGTCACCCGGTCAGATGACCTTCGAGAAAGGAAGCCTGATCAAGGTGCTAGTTGTTACCGACAGCAACGAGCGACCCTTGCTGCCATTGTTCACGGACTGGGATGCGATTCGTAAATGGACGAGCGATCCGGTCTCATCGATGGTCATGCCGGCGAACCAAGCGTGGGATCTCGCTTTGGATCAGTATCAAGGCATCGTCATCAACCCGGGCGGGCCGGTCCTTCAACTGAATCGCAATCAGCTGGAAGACCTCCGGCGGCGCGGCGGACCCGAATAACCAGCCGCTGGAATGGACCGGCCGGGCGGAACGGTCCTTGGGCAATTCAAAGGTGACATCCACCTTTACGCTTCCCTTGGCCAGGTTGCTTTAACATTCAACAGCCCATCGGCTTTTGCCGCCGACATTTTTCTCGCCGTGGCTGGTTTTAGGGGTTATCATCCCACAAGTTACCGCCGCGCAAGCGCGCCGATCGTCCGGCATGCTATATGGCGCGGCGCGCGGGTTAATCACTAGTTATGCCCCTTCGGCGGCCCAGCTATGCCTTGGGAACTTCAAGCCCTTCCGTCGGATGACAGCGGCTCGCTCGGCACGGTCGAGCACGTGCAGGCGAAGCTGCGCGCAGCGCTTCCCGAGATCGGCGAAGACAAAGGGTCGGGAGTGAATGCCATTCGGTTAGTTCATAACTCCGCGCCATTGCTTGGCTTACCACATTTGCGCAACAAGTAGCCTCCTGTCAGAATGGTGGTGCTTAAGTCACTAACCAACAGGAGGCCACGGATGGCAGTTGCTTCGGTTCTTTCTCGTCTGCGGCGTGAGCCGCTGGATGATCTTCCCCTCGCGCAGCAGGTGAATCAACTCTGTCAGCAGTGCCGTCACCTCTTTCGGGATCGCCTCCTGCCGCCGCTGGTGACGCTGCGGCTGTTTCTGCTTCAGGTGCTGCATGGCAATACCTCCATTGCTCATCTGCGTCAGCTGGCCGGACTGGATTTTGCCCCGGGGAGTTATTGCGAAGCGCGTCATCGTCTTCCACTGCAAGTGATTCTTTCGCTGCTTGAGAAGCTGAATCACTGGGCCAACGCTCAACCTCGTGCGGCTGGCGATGTTGCGCCATGCCCAGCAGCAAAAGATCAGCGTCAAGCGTGTCAGCTTCGTCGATGCCCTGCGCTGGCTGGGGTGTCGGATGATGGGATTGAGTGGCGTTGCAGAACTGATTATCAATCCCGATCGATCCGGACGCTGCCAGCCTCGAATTATCCGGGGACGAATGAAGGCCTACGACTTAATGGTCCGACCTCGGTCCACCTACAAAACCACGGAAAACTCAGGTGAAAAGGCTTAACCGAATGGCATTCGGGTCGGGAGTCGTTGGCCTTTACGCCGTAACAAAGACTCCTGACCCACCCCTTTTACTTTCCAACTCCTCTTATTTCATTTGGATTGGACCGGAGATTTAATGCGATTCAACTGCTTACGCCGATCCGGCGGCGTCCGATGCTCGCAATAAATTCGCGGCCGTCGCGGTTTTCGCATCCTTGATGAACGTCCCGACAAACTCGCGATTGCGCTCTTCCGGCACCGGAACGTACTTTCCCCAGCCGGAGGCGACGACGGTTCCATTTGCATCGACGAGCTCACCGGTTGTTTCGATTAATCGGGATCGAGCGGCCGACACGTTCGCTTGGCAGTTCAACGTTACGCCGATTTGAGCGTTGGCCCGGAATCGCACATTGAGTTCGCCGCAGACGCAGAACCGTTTTCCATGCCACGACGCGGCCCAGACCATGGCTTCGTCGAGGACGGTTGAAAGCAGTCCGCCGTGGACGATGCCTTCGAAACCCATGTGATGAGCGTCGGGAGTGAATTGGCATGTCACGACTCCAGTCTCTTCATTTACGTGCAGGTGGAGGCGCAGGCCATGCGGATTTGACGGGCCGCAGACTACGCAGCGGTCGGTGTGAGGTAACTCCAGTACGGCCATCGGGGCGAGATTCTAAGCACGCTAATTAAAAAGCCAACTGCCAGGTCCAACGTGCGTCGATCTCGCCCCTTCCCCTGAATCGCCTTCGGCCTTAACATCTAAATCATGATCGCATCGAACGTTTCGGAACGAAAAGTCATCCTGCGGATTACGCGGCAGGATGCGCCAGATAAGGCTAGCCGGGTGGAGGAATTTGCGGTTCCTTATCGGCCACAGATGAACATCATTTCGTGTCTGCAATACATTGCTGCACATCCAGTTACGACGGAGGGGAAACAGACGACGCCGGTGGTTTATGATTCGGGATGTCTGGAAGAAGTGTGCGGCGCGTGCACGATGGTGATCAATGGAAAAGTGCGGCAATCTTGCTCAGCGCTGGTGGACGCACTGAGCAAAGATGGGGCGCCGATCACGCTGGAGCCGATGACGAAATTTCCGCTGGTGCGGGATCTGTTTGTGGATCGAAGCCGGCTGTTTGAGGACCTGAAACGCGTGAAGGCGTGGGTGCCGATTGATGGGACATATGATCTAGGATCGGGGCCGCCGATCTCGCAGGAATTGCAGGATGAACGCTATCCGCTTTCGCGATGCATCAGCTGCGGCTGCTGTCTGGAGGCGTGTCCGCAATATACGCCTAGCAATCATTTCGTCGGGGCTGCGGTGATCAGCCAGGCGAGGCTTTTTAATGACCATCCAACTGGCAAAGCACTCAAAGACGAACGTTTAGATGTGCTGATGGACGAAGGCGGTGTCGCCGACTGCGGAAAAGCGGGGAACTGCGTTGAGGTCTGTCCAAAGGATATTCCGCTGCTGGAATCGATTGCGACAGTGCAACGCCAGGCAACCGTGCACGCGGTGAAGAGATTCTTCAGTAAATAATATTTCTTCCAAGGTGACACGATGGTCCCTCTTACGCGCCATGGTTTTCGGGAAATGTTGATCGGATCGATCGTGCTGCTGGCGGTGGCGGCGGGATTGGGGTGGGTTTATGTGCCGCTTTCATTTCTTGTCGTTCCGGTTTTGATCTGGCTGTTTGCGTTTTTTCGGGATCCGGAGCGGGCGCTGCCGACGGAGCAGCATGCGATGGTATGTCCGGCGGATGGGACCGTCTCGGATATTACTGAGATCGAACACGATGAATTGCTCGGAGGGCCGGGGGTTCGAGTTGGAATTTTTCTGTCCGTATTCAACGTGCACGTCAATCGCGCTCCATGCGATGGCAAGATTGTCGACGTGAAATATAAGAAGGGAAAATTTATCAATGCGATGCGGCATAATGAGGCATCGAGCGATAATGAATCAAACACGATTGTGATTGCCGAGATCGATGGTGATCGGAAAGTGGCGGTTGTGAAGCAGATCGTGGGGCTGATTGCGCGGCGGATTATTTTTACGGGTTCAACAGGTGATGTGCTTCGGCGCGGCGATCGAATTGGGATGATCAAATTTGGCAGTCGGACCGAATTGACGATCGCGAAATTTCTGGAGCCGCAGATTAAGGTGCAGATCGGTCAGACGGTTCGCGGAGCGGCGGATGTTATCGCAGTTCTGGGAAAGCCAATTCACGGCATGCCGACCAAAGCGACGAATCCGGAGGTTGAGCCGCTGGTCGGCCGAGATACACCAGCATGACCAAAGCGCTGCGACGCGAATCCGATGGAGATCAGTTCGACGCGCGCGAGCATCGAAGACGACGAATCCGCCGACGCGGGCGGAAAGCGTATATTCGCTCCGTCTATTTCCTTCCCAGTCTGGCAACACTGGGAAATGCGGTTTGTGGCTTCGGGGCAATGTATGTGGCGGCGTTTGATGATAAAAATGTCGGCCCTGATCCTTGGGCACAAGCCTTACTCGCGCATCGATTTGCTGCTGCTGCTTACCTTATTTTCTTGGCGATGATCTTTGATGGACTTGACGGACGATTGGCGCGATTCACCCGCCACACCACTGATTTTGGGGGGCAGTTGGATAGTTTAGCGGATGTTGTCAGCTTCGGCGCGGCACCAGCATTCATCGCATTGCTTCTATTCAAAGTCGAAGGGCCGACCGTTCCGTTTGTCTTTTCTCGATTTATCTGGGCGATCGGCGCCCTCTATTTCAGTTGCGCGGCGATACGACTGGCGCGCTTTAACGTCAGCAACGAGCACGGCGAGCAACATCATTTCAGTTTTCTGGGGTTACCGAGTCCAGGCGCCGGCGCGGCGGTCGCGGCGTTTGTTTTGATGCAGCGAGATTTAGTGCAGAACGGTTTCAATAAACTTGCCGGCGTCTGTTTGATAATGCTCCCCCTGCTCGTTCTTCTCTGCGGCCTGTTGATGGTGAGCGACATCCGGTATCCGCATCTCGTCAATCGTTATTTGCGGGGCAAGCGAACGTATCGCCGGCTTGTTTTTGGCACCGTTCTTTTGCTGGTTTTCATTGTCTGGCATCAATACACGCTTGGGATCGGGTCTCTCATTTATGCGATGTCTGGATTGAGCGGGTGGGCGCTGCATCGTATCCGGCCGAGGCGCCGCGCCTTGCCCGTGGCACCGCCGTCGACATAATCGCCTGTCCTTTATGTCTACCGCGTCATTCGTTACTCGATTTGCTCCCTCCCCTACCGGCTATCTTCATGTCGGCGGAGCTCGCACTGCGCTATTCAACTGGCTGGCATCGCGACATGAAGGGCCAAACGCGAAATACTTGCTTCGAATCGAAGACACCGATTTGGCGCGATCGACTCAGCAGGCGTGCGATCAACTGCTGGAAGACCTGAAATGGCTCAGCCTGCACTGGGACAATGCTGATTGCCTCGTCTTTCAGAGCAAGCGTCTCGACATTTACAACAAGATTATTTCGGATCTGATGGCGAGGAATCTCGCTTACGAGGCATGGGAGACGCCAGAAGAATTGGACGCGCTGCGCAAGAGTGCTGAAAAGCAGAAGAAATCATTTATCTATCGCAGGATCAATTACACGCCGGAGCAGTGGGCTAGATTTAAGTCTGAAGGCCGAAAGAGCATTGTTCGTTTTGCGATGCCGGTGAAGGAATATCGGTTTCAGGATGTGGTCGCGGGGAAGGAAATTGTGCTGCCGGCCGAGGAAGCCCAAGACTTCGTCATCCGCAAGGCGGACGGCATGCCGACCTATCATTTCGCCGTCGTCATCGACGATGCGGCGATGAATGTCACACACGTTTTGCGCGGACAGGAGCACACGAAGAATACGTTCAATCATATTGCGCTACAGGAGGCGCTTGGGTATCCGCGGCCGATCTTTGCGCATTTATCGACGATTCAGAACATCGACGGCTCGAAGATGGGCAAGCGCGATCGGGATAAAAAAATTCGACAGCAAACACACAATTTTCTCAAGAACACGAAGAAAACGATCACCGATGTTGCTGGGGCATCGGGTATCGATGCGGCGCGGCTTCAAGGATGGTTGGATAACGAAAAGTCGCAGCTTGATCCGGCCGAGCATGACAAACTCATGCCGATTATTGGGCTGAAGAAAACCGATCTGCCTGAAATTCTCGTCCATGATTTCCGGTCCAATGGATATCTGCCGGAAGCACTGCTGAACTTTCTAGCCCTGCTGGGCTGGAGCCCCGGTGGCGATCGGGAGCTCATGTCGATGGAGGAAATGGTCCAGCTTTTCTCGATCGATCGCATCAGCAACGCTAACGCCAAGTTCGATCGGGCCAAGCTGCTTTCTTTCAATACCCAGACGATCGAGAAAGCGACGCCAGAGAGGCTTCTTGAGGCGTTTAAATCGTATTTGAAAGTCACTCCTTCATCTCCTTTGAACAGCGCCAGCGATGAAGATCTGCTCAAAGTGCTGGCGATGAAAAAGGGAATGCGCACACTGCGCGAGCCGGATGAGGCCTCGCGGTTTTTGTTCATTCCTGACGATCAAATTCAATACGATCCGGATGCGGTGGAGAAAGTGCTGAAGAAGCAGAATGGTTTTGCGGCTCTTACCGAGATTCGGCCGATCTTCGAATCCGTTTCTGACTTTAAGGCTGAAGCAATCGAGCAGGCGATAGCGAAGTATTGCGAGCAGAAACAGTTGGCGCTGGGGAAAGTGGCGCAGCCAATCCGCGTGGCTGTCAGCGGTGGTACCATCAGCCCGCCGATTTTTCAGAGTCTGGAATTCTTAGGCAAATCGCGCACCTTAGCGCGAATCAATCGTTGCCTGACAGTGTCACGGTAGAAAACGGATCGGGCCGAAGTCGGCCAGATTATTCGTCGGTCCGGCGAAGGTTGTGTTCACGCGCTGATATTCCTCGCTATTCAAAGTTGATTTGTCGCGACGTACATGCTCGCCCATGCGGTGCCGGGTGAAGTTGCCGTACCACATGACTTCTTTTCCATTTCCAGGACGAAGCGACTGGGGAAAATCGGCAAACGGAACGAACATTTCCATCGTCCAACCCTTATCCGTAATTTGAGTCGCTACTTTCGCGTGTGTTGCATTAAATTTTAGATCGCCATCGTGCGCATCTGACCAAGCGCCGCCGGCCGTCACCATGAAATGATAATAATCCCCTTCATATTTGCCGCTCGGATCGAGGAGTAGCTCGACGCAGTCGTCGTACCAGAATAAATCGGGCGTATCCCTTCCCGTTCTCTTGTGCTGAATCGCGTCCGGTGCTGGATCCGAGCACTCAATCGCAAACGTCACTCCTGCGGTCTTTTCATCCCCATCATTCCACACCGCGCGCAGCGTCGTTGGAAACTTCACCTGTTTCTTGTCGCGCTCAATCGCCGGTACAAACTTCACCGCCAGCGTCTTAGCCCAGAAATCCTCGTTCAGCTTCGCGTCGATTACTGGCTGCGACGCAACATGCTGGACGGTAATGACGGTTCGTTTCGACGTATCATCCATCTCCTCCCCTTCGGCGAAGAATTCGGCGAAGGGCGTGGCATAATAATTAATTCGCGCCAGAACCGTTTTATCCGCGGCCGCTTGCTTCCTTGCATCGGCAAGCAAATTTTTCATCTGCTCGCGAATGGGTTTGGGATAGCTGAATTTGTATACGGCCCGCGCTGTCAGCGTGGCGCTGGGCCAATTCACTTTCTCCCAGCCGTCCATTTGCAGCTGCATCAGCTGGCGCATCGGTGCTGACGCCGGGCCATACATGTTGTTTGCATATGCATCGATGGCCGCATCCACGTCAAAATCCGGATTCCACAGCAGCTTCAACCAGCAATAGAGCGTCAGACCCTGTCGCGGCCAATGATCCGTGCCGCCATTGATAAACGAACCAACAGTTTTGTCCCGATTCAGTTGATAATATTTTTGAAGCGTGTGCGGATAAGCGAAAACCGCTTTGGTTCGATCTTCAGGCCAGCAGATGTACAACCAGTTCTGCACCTTTTTCCCAGTCAACTGCTGCCAGGCAATCAGATTTTTTTCCTCTGCATCGAAAATCGCAGCTTGCGAATAGAGCGCCATTCCCGGCATGCCGCAGATTTGCAAATATACGTTATCCGGCAACGCTACATCCGTGGGACAGGTGTCATAATTCAAATACGCCAGTTGAATCACCTTTATATTTGGCCAGCGTTTCTTCACCTCCCTCGCCAGCTTCTGCGTGAATGTCGCGACGATTCGAGACGCTGTTCCCTCGCCGCCGCCATTCTCATCCCAAAGTTTTCGACACTCCGGACAATGACAATTGATCTCGGCGTCGTTGGGAGAGACGGTGATCGTGTCGCCAATCAGGCCAATATTGACTGAGTTATCCCCATCGAGCCGCTTTTGAATATTCTCGAGAAATGTCTCCAGCGTTCGCGGATTGGAATAACAAAGCATCTCCCAATTCCGCGTGCCGTCTTCCTTCATCTCAAAAATCTCGGGCCGATTCTTCTTGTAATCTTCATTGTGCGCGTAGTTGGGAGTATGAACCTGCAAGCGAACCGGCGAAGAATCATACGAACGCAGCGCCTGATGCAGCCCGCGCATATCCGTGCCGCTGCCATTTGAAGGATTTGACGTGACCGGCCAAAGCTCGCGCTTCTGAAAGACCGGCGCATCCGTCAAATCCACCGCCGGCACGACAAGTATCTTATTCTGAGGCACAAAACGCCCCAGATCTCCCACGAAATACCATCGCGCGCCGACGTATCGCTCTAAAAGTTCGTAAATTGCCCAGGACAGTCCCGGCCCATTTCCTACCAGATATACACGATTCGGCGCAGTTTTAATTTGTAAACCTTCAACGGGCAGTTGTGATCCCAGGCACCCCGCGGCCGCCGCGTCGGCGCAATCTCCGATTACAATCGCCGGCTCCTTTATATCCCCTTTCACAACCGGCAAATCCACCCCTGTCGCCAGTTTCACACATCGCTGTAATTCCCCCAGCGCCATCCGATCCACTTTCCCCATCACGCAAATCGAGCCACGTGCGACTCCATTCTCGACCAACACAACCGGATCATTCTTCGGCGCCTCGTGCATTGTTACACGATTCAAATCCGGCGCCTGATCCACGCCCGCCAGCGCGACGCTGGAAAACACGATCGCAACACAAAAGATGGCTCGCAACATCATTGCCCCAAAATCGACTTAAATTCCCAGCAAAGTTTCTTGAACCCATCGCCCTTGAGGCAGACTTCATCAAACATCTGAATCAGATGATCTTTCGTCAACTGCTGAAAATCCTTTTCGATCGGCGTGATGCAGATGCCGCCGAAATCGACGCTGGCCGGGCTCAGGAGGATTTTCTTCTCGCCTTCTTCGAAAAAAAAGCTGGGCCGATGCTTCACGCGCGGGAAGATCACCACCCGCCAAGCATCGTTCTGGAACGAACAAAGGATATTCATCATCGGCTCCTCGGCCGATGGGCACAGATTTCTCGCTGCTTGAAAATATGCTCCAAACGCCTTTAGTAGAACGCCTGCGTCATTCGATTCCATCGAAATGATCGTCCGCAGATATCGGTCAATCGTGAAAATCTTCAACGATTTCATCTGCAGCAGTTCCTCGCCCAATTGTTTTTTGACGCGATCATATTCCTGGTCGATGAGCATGAAATTCTTGTCGCCGGCCTGAAAATGCAGGTGATCGGGCGCGCTCGCCCCGCATTTTGGCCCGTTATAAAAAATCGTGTATCGCGACTGCATCGCCTTGGCCAATCCCAACATCACGCCGAACGAATGATCGATCTGCTGCGGCGTGTGATCCTTGTGCGGAATAGTGAAATGCTCGAGGAAGATTGGGAAAGGGTTGCACAGGACCAGGTAATCATTCTGAAACAAAAGTCCGCGTTGCTGCGGAGGCAGATTGGCGGGACATAGAAAGCATTTGCGTTCGGCGATTGATTTCGGATCGACCTTCGCCGTTGATGAAGTGATACGCCGTGGATTGAATTGAAGCATGATATTGAAGCCGTCAAATTCCAGCATTCGAGTCTGGACGGCGGCGAGACTTTCGTAGCCTCCTTTGAGCATCTCCCACGATTGCTTCTGTTGTTGAAGAAGAGCGTGAGCGCGCGAACCCAAGTCATCCGCCGGATGAAAGGGCGCAAGATCGGATTCGGATAGGAGAATATGCTGCATGGATTATCTGGGCTCGAAAGCTGTTATGCACGGGCTGGAAGCCCCTATCACGATGAAGGTGCTTGATTCCTTTTTTGCCTCGCCAGGATTTCGATCGTGCGAACTTTGTCCTTATACGCGTTGTAGGTGTTCTGCCTGGCGATATCCAAATCGGCATCCGAATTCCCTTCCCATCGCCGGCACATGTAAATCGGCTCATAAATCCGGCCGATCTGGTAATCGCGCGAGATCGCCAGCGCCACCGCGTAATCTTCACCGTAGCTGACATTTGGAATCTTGATTTGCCGAAGCAGCGGCGTGTAGAAGCAACGCGGCGCTCCCAGCCCGTTGATCCGTAGCGCATTATTCCGCCCATTGTCCGCAGTCCATTCCTTATGATCGATCACTCCCGGCGGAATCTCCTCCAGCTTGAAATTCGTCATCTGATACGACCCGATCACCATCGCACACCGTTCCTTACGAAACAGATCCACGACGCGCTGCAGCGTGCTTTCATCCTTGTACAAATCGTCGCTATCCAATTGCACCGCAAATCGTCCGCACCTGGGATGATGCACGCCTTCATTCCAGCAGCCGCCAATTCCCAGATCTTCGCGCTTGGGGATGACGTGAATCAATCGATTGTCCTTGGCCGCAAAAGCCGCCAGCGATTCCGTCGTCCCATCCGTTGAATGGTTATCGATCACAATGCAGTTAAACGGAAAACTCGTCTTCTGCTTGAGAACCGAATTCACCGCATCCGAAACCGTCTTCACGCGATTGCGCACCGGGATGATGACCGACGCCTCAATCTCAAACTTGTGGTCTTCGATATTGATCGCCTTAAAATCGGGCTTAAGGTAGGCGCCGATTCTTTTCAAGTGCTCGGTGGCGGCCTTTTCCATTTCGATCTGCACGCCGCGGTTGCGCGGGTCGACGTAATCGTGCTGCCTCTCGCCGCTCTTTCGTGTGTCGGATTCGATCTTGCTGTAGAGGAACTCTGGGATGCGCGTGACTGAACCGCGACGGGATAACGCCAGCCGAAGCGCATACCATCCCGCAAACTGAAACGCCCCGCCGCTTACCTCCGCCTGCGCGTCTTTCAGCGCCGAACCATCCAGAAGTAACACAGATCCAAAGTTGAAATCATCCCGAATGGAGCCGATCTGGTAGTCGGTCACCGGATGGCCGGAGCGCTTTCCTTCTTTGAGATCGTAATAGTCGCTGTAGGTCAAGGTGGAAGAGGTGCTTTTGGCGATGGAACTGAATCGTTCGAGTGCGAACTGGCCGAAATCGATCGCTGTATCGTGAAGGAATATCATTGCTTCGCCGCCCCCCGAATGTTTCGCAATCAGATCCATTGTGGCGCTGCCCGTTACATTGGAAATCGATAGCATTTCACAGCCGTCGATCGTTGTCGTGGTGCCCGTCGATGCCAGCAGAAAAACCTTCCCCACCTGCCCGCTGGCTTTGAGCTGCTGAACGGTCTTTTTGGTGAAATCCTGGCCTGAGAACGGTATAAATGCCGAAATCATTGATGTTTGCTCCGTAAAAAGCTCCGAGTCAGGCGATGATAATCGATTCAGCGCCCGTTGAGCAAAGGGACCTGAACCATGCTGGTGGACAATCGGATCATTTCTGAAAAGCCGAATCGATTTCTGGCGCAGGTTGAATCCGCGCAGGCCGCGATTAAACGTCAGCCGCGCTGGCTGATCGTCACGATCTCGATGGTCCTGCTGGCGATTGTATCTTATTGCGACTGGGTAACCGGGCCGCAGATTCGCCTTGCGATTCTCTACCTCATCCCGCTTTCGATCGCCGCGCTGCTCGTCGGGCGCGTCGCGGGCTTTGTCATGGGGCTGCTCATCTCGGTTGTCTCGCTGGTATTACTTCTTGTCAGCGGCGCATCGTATATCAGCCCGAGCGCCGAAATCACGAATGCCGCGTCGCGCATGATCTTCTATGTCCTTCTGGTTCATTCTCTGACTGACTGGCAGCGCGTGCGGGCGCGTCTGGAGCGAACCGTTCGGGAGCGCACCAGCGCATTAAGCGAAGAGATCAATGAGCGCAAGCGCGCCGAAAGCGCCCTGCATCTTCTGACCATGCAGCTGGCCGATGCCGAGGATGCCGAGCGCCGGCGGCTCGCTCACGACATCCATGATTCCGTCGGGCAATCCCTCTCCCTCCTCAAATTCCGGCTCGAATCCGTCGCCAAATCCGAGCAAGTCGGCGATTTGAAACAGGCGACCAGCGACTCGCTCAACATGGTCAATTCCCTCATCGCTCAGTCACGCTCTCTCCTCTTCGAGCTTCACCCCCCCATGCTCGACGATCTCGGCCTGGTGCCCGCACTACGCTGGTATGCCAAATCCTTCCAGCAGCAGACGGGCACTCAGATGACCATCAGTGAAAATGGCGAACCCCTCAAGCTTCCCAGCGCCCTGGCAAGCTATTTCTTTCGATCCATCAAAGAGCTGGTCAACAATGCCCGTAAGCATGGCCAGGCGACCGAAGTCGTCGTTACCGTCTCCTGGCGCAAGAATGAAATCCGCGCGATCGTCGATGACAACGGCAAAGGATTCAACTCCAATTCTGCAGATTCCCCTCCGCAGGTCGGGCTCGGCCTGGCCGCTATTCGCGAGCGCGCTGCTACGCTCAATGGCGAGTTTCAGATCGAATCCCAGCTCAATCAAGGCACGCGCGCCATGTTAACCGTGCCGATCACGATGTAATTCTGGACAGCGTTTCCGCGAAGACGTCTTCACCCTTTCCCCAGCCCACCCGGGTAATTCTACGAAATTCAGATTTTCCATGATTTTACCCCTTCCATCCCGCTTCCGATTTTCCTTATAAGCAGGAAGTCATTTTGCTGGGCGAATTTGCGTGCCGGACGAATCTATTCCACCTGAAGTTCGAAGCTTTATCGCCAGTTACATCGATTCTCTGGTGCAACTGGAGATTCTCCTGCTTCTTGCAAAAGAGCCCGATCGAGAATGGACCGCCGACCGGGTCGCCGCCGAGCTACGCATCAGTCCCAGTTGGGCCGAGCAGGATCTCAAACTCCTCTGCCAGCGCGGCGTGCTGACTCCCTGCTCCCAGGAACCCGCGCATTACCGCCATGGAGCATCAAGTCCTCAACTGGACCTGGCCCTTCTTGCATTGCAGAAGGAATACCAGGCCCGTCGTGTAACCATCATCAATCTGATCTTCGCTAAACCAATCGATAAGCTCAAGGATTTTGCTGACGCGTTCCGACTGCGGAAGGAGAAATACGATGAGTGAAGCCATCTACTTGCTGTGCGCACTCACCAGCCTTATCTGCGCCATTCTCATGCTCCGTGGATATCTCCGCAGCAAGACGCGGCTTCTTCTCTGGACGAGCATCTGCTTCGTCGGACTGCTTGCCAACAATGTCATGCTCTTCATCGATAAAGTGCTTTACCCCGCCGCCGATGTTCTCGTCTGGGAGCGCGCGATGGCGGCGCTGGCGGCCGTCGCGATTCTTCTCTTTGGCCTGATCTGGGATTCGGAGTGAACAGGAGCAAACGAATATGAACCTGAACGAACTGAATCAATTCACTTTGGGTGCAATCGTAATGGCGTGCCTGGCGATCGGCCTGTTTTTTATCCGGTTCTGGCTCAAATCACGGGACCGCCTCTTCGTGATCCTTGCCGTCGCGTTCTGGCTTCTCGCCATCAACTGGCTCGCGCTTGCCATATCCCAGGAGAACGAGCTTCGCACCGCTTTTTATGGCATCCGCTTCCTGGCGTTTCTCATGATCGCCGTTGGAATCATCGATAAGAACCGGAGCAGCCGATCGCCATCCTCTTCGCCTTGAACGGAGCCTCTTTCCTCGCCCGCTGACGCAACGCGGTCATTCTTCTCCCGTCGGGGCGAAATCACCCTGGCGTCTTTCTGCGCCCCTTGCCGCGCCGACCGCCTTCGCCGCCACCGTCCTTGCGCTCCATGCTTCGATCAATTTCGCGCACTACCTTCGAGGGCTCAGTCTCCTGTTCCAGTGCATTCAGACTTGCCTCCTTCCTCACGGGAATTTCCAGTTTCTCGCACAGCAGCCGAAGGAGCCGGAGCATCTCTGTATTTTCCTGCTCCGCCAGCAGATTGATCTGAAGATCCAGACGATTGCGCCGATCGGCCAGGCGGGACTGGCGGTTCTGGCTCATCATGATAATTGGACCGGCATAGGCCGCCTGAAACGACAGCGCCAGGTTCAGAAGAATAAAGGGATACGGGTCCCAATGTCGGATCCAGGCGCAAACGTTCAGAACCATCCACGCTCCCAGGAGAACACTCTGGGCGATAATGAAAGACCAGCTTCCGATCGTCGCGGCAAACGCGTCGGCAACCTTTTCGCCCGTCGTACGCCGACGTTCCGATGCATCCTCCATCTGGTGAATCGCGTCGATATTCCGCCGGGTCAATTCCTGCAGCGTCTCCGCCCGCCTGATATGGCCCTGACCATTCTGTTTCCGGTTCATCACCACCTCAAAGCTTCTTTCAACGTTCCAAACCACACGAAGGAGCGTCCATACAAGGAAGATCCCGCTGCAAAATCCGCAATGCTCATGCCATCATTCATTTCCCGCCTTCCCCAAAGCGACCGGAAGATGCGGCAGACTCGGTGAGATCAAAGAGGGCGATTTCCACCCAAAAGTCATTAAGAAGAAATAAAATTTTTTGGAAATTTCCCCATTGGCACTTGAGTTTGCTTGTCTTAAACTAACGCGAAATCGTTTGCGTTCTATTTCATTTCTATTTTGAAGGAGGAAGTGCCATGTTCGAAACGTTGGAAACCCGTCGTCTGCTGTCCGCCGCCGCCGCCAGTTTTTCCGATGGAGGAACTGCCGCTCTGGCGAGCAACGGCACGCTGACCGTAAAGACCGCGTCGGCCCTGGGCAATATCCAGGTGATCGAAGATCACGGCTCGGTGATGGTCCTCAATCTCCAGACCAACCAGGAAGCCGACTTTACCGGCGTGACCGCCATCACCATCAACGGCAACTCCGGTAACGATACGATCTTTTACCAGGGGAATACCATCGGCGCGAACGTGAACGGCAACAGCGGCGCCGACAGCCTCACCATCCTTGATCTGGGCAATGCCTCCAGCGTCGCCGATGGTGGTGCGGATAACGACGAAATCAACCTCGTCTACAGCCATAACGCCACCCTGCTGGGCGGCTCGGGCGATGATGTGATCGCGATCAATACCGCCGCAGGCGCGGGGTACACCGTTTATGACTACACTCAGTCGGATACGATTGTCGACGCCGGCAGCGGCAATGACACCATCGTGACCTACGCCGGGAACAGCACCATCAACGGCGGCTCGGGCAACGATACGCTGCTCTTCTATGGCGGTAACAATACCCTCTCCAAGGTGGAAGTCACCGTCATCGAGTAATTCCGTCCTGCCCGCACTGAACATCGGTCCATGGCACCAAGGCGCGCCGCGTCACGCGGTGCGTCTTTCTATTGATAACCCCATCACACGTGGTCCTGCCGCCCGGATACTGCAAAGCCCCGCACTTTCGAGCGGCGTCTTGCATTCCAGTACTCTACGCCAATCGGAATCACCGAAATGATCACGATCGCCACCACCACCACTTCAAAATGTTTCTTCACAAAATCCATCTGGCCAAACAGATACCCCGCGCCGATGCAGATCGAAACCCATAAACTGGCGCCGACGATCGAGAACAACAGGAAGCGGGCGTAATTCATCCGCGCCACGCCGGCCACAAAAGGAGCGAACGTCCGAACGATCGGCACAAACCGCGCCAGGATGACCGTCTTGCTTCCGTACGTTTCATAAAACTCATGCGCGCGGATCAGATGCTTCTTATTCAGCACCTTCGAGTTCTCGCGCCGGAAGACGGCCGGCCCCAGTCGATATCCAATCCAGTAATTCGTGTTATCCCCCAGCAGCGCCGCCGCCACCAGCATCAGCCCCATCACCGGCAGATGAAACGCCGACTCCGGATGCGCCCCGATGGCCCCGATCGTAAACAGCAGCGAATCCCCCGGCAGGAATGGCGTCACCACCAGCCCCGTCTCGCAGAAGAGGATCAGAAAAATAATCGCATGAAACTTCCCCGGCCCGACATAGTGAATGAAATCGTTGAGCTTGTCCTGCGTCAGCGGAAACAGGGTATGAAACAATCGCCGGAGTAAATCCATGCCGGAGGTGATATAGGGGCAACGGGCAGGGGGCAAGGGGCCGGGGGCCGGTTTATGCAGCGCTGCAGGGGATCAGGATCCATGCCGCAGCAACAATTCCCTTGCTCCGCCGCCGGCGGATCGTAGAATGATTGAGAGATGGCCAAGAAGAAACTTCCCAAGGTCCTTGCCCTTCTCGACGAAGACATGTGCACCGGCTGCGAAGCCTGCATGACGGTCTGCCCCGTCGACTGCATCTCCACCATCCCCGGCCCGCGCCATGAAGCGGCCTTCCAGGTCTGCACCATCGATCTCCCCCGCTGCATCGGCTGCACGTTGTGCCACCAGGTCTGTCCCTGGGACTGCATCACCATGCTCCCCACCGACCAGTTCCTCCAGAACGCTTCCACCGCCCCCCAGCTCGACGGATGATCGATCCCCCAACCCCCTTTCGGCCGGGCCTTGCGCCCCGCTGATCTGTGTCCGTCTGCGTGAATCGGTGGCCCCTCCATCCATTTCTCCGGATGCTCCCTCCCTCCAGCGCAGGTACGCCGGAGCGGGTGGTGAATTCTTACTGTAGAATCCGGCCGTGAAGCGCCGGGCGTTTAATCTCTTCTGCCTCTTTTCGCTACTGATCTTCTGTGCCAGCGTGGCGCTGTGGGTGCGGAGCTATTTCGTTGGAGAGGAGATTTCTTGGTCGACAAGATGCGCCAGTTCATCGCAGCAACTCGCCCAGACGCGATATGTTGGAGCCGAGATCTTCTGGGCACGGGGTACATTCCAAATGGTCCAGAGCGAAATGGAGTACCCGCGCGCCATTCTCCAAGAAGGAGGATGGGGGTACGACAGTTGGGAGCCCACAAGCAGCATGGGTTATGGGAGTTCGCGCAATGATCGCATTTATTTTGGGCTGGGCGACTTTGAACTGGTAGACGGCGTCTGGCAGCAGCCGGACAGACGGGTCCACTATCGGGCCCTGACCGTCCCGCTGTGGGTTTTCCTCCCCTTCGCCCTTCCTCCGATCCTCTGGTGGCGAAACCGAAAAAAGAGCCGCGGCTGCGGATTTCCCATCGAAGCCGCCGGCGCGCCCGCTGCGGAAGTAAAGCCAGCAGCAGAATCCGTGTAGAATGCCGCCGTGAAGCGCTGGGCCTCCAATCTCTTCTGCCTCTTTTCGCTTCTGATCTTCGCAACAAGCGTAGCGTTGTGGGTGCGGAGCCTTATGCGCTCCGAGCGTGTGACTTGGTATATCGACAGAACAGATTACTCGGTCCGGCTGCCCCTAACCCGCTACAATATAGAAGCAGTTTCGTGGGCCGATGGGCGTGTTGCCTTCTTCCATGCCAGCCACGAGTTCGCCCATTGGGTGCAGTTTCCTCGTGGCCTGAGCCGTGAGTCACTCGCTCCCGGCAGTGGGCTTTACCTAGGAAGTGTTGCAACGAACATGCGCAGCATTGGATTCGGCCCGTTCATCTACTTCGCTGGCGAATCGAGCGACAACACCGCCTCAATGACAGACACAACCGTGGTTCTCCCCCTCTGGCTTTTCCTGATCTTCGCCGTCCCCCCGATCCTCTGGCTGCGGAAGCGAAGAAAAAATCGCGGGCGGGGATTTCCGATTGAAGCGGGGGAGAGTAGCCAGCATCCAGTAGTCAGTAGCCAGTAGAAAGAATCGCATCCGGGGCCTCTCGCCGCTGCCTCCGATCATCCGTGTGAATCGGTGTTCATCTGTGGTTCCAGCCTCTTCGCGTTTTCCTTTGCGTCCTTTGCGACCTTTGCGGCCAATTCGAATACGAAGAAGATTTTGAACAGGAGCAAACGGAGGAAAGGGAGAAGATGCAAATCAATTCTCTGTTTCCTCCCTTGGCTCCTGTTCCAACCGCATTGGGGGCATCTTGCCCCTCTGATCTGCGCCCATCTGTGTGAATCTGTGGCTCATCAATCAGTGGGCAGTCGGCAGCGGGCGGCGGGCAGCGTAAAAGATTTCCTCGGCGTTAAAAATCCCCTTCATGGCTGCCTTCGTGTCCTTCGCGCCTTCATGACTCCCCCTCCTTTATTGGATGTTGGACGTTCGATGTTGAATGTTGGATGTTCGATCTTGTTCAGGCGAACCTCGAACCTGAACCCCTCCCCCTCGAACCTGCAGCGGGCCGGGTCCCAGAACTGGGGCGGGATTCTCGATTTACCGGGCCTGCCCATAAAAACGGTGGCGGGGAAAGAAAATCCCATTCGGACTTTTCCGTCGGCTTCTCCCGCTTAAGCGGGAGTCTCTCTCGCTTAAGCGGGAAACTCTCTCGCTTAAGCGGGAGACTCTCTTGCTTAAGCGGGAAACTCTCTTGCTTAAGCGGGAGTCTCTCTTGCTTAAGCGGGAGCCTCTCTCGCTTAAGCGGGAATCTCTCTCGCTTAAGCGGGAGGCGCTCTTGCCGAAGCGTAAAACCCGCTCGCCGCGGGGGCAATTTTGCTTGCCCGGGTGGCGAACCCGCTCGCCGCGGGGGCAATTCTGCGTGCCGGGGTTGCGAACCCCTGTGCCCGGGTGGCGAACCCCCTCGCCGGGGTTGCGAACCCTTGTGCCGACGCGAAAACGGTGGCCGCTTATCCGCCAGTCGCTCGCGCGTTATCGGCCACCGCGGCCACCCCACCCGCCACCGCACGCCCGCACTCGGGGCATCGTTCGGGCGAAGCGCGCAGGTCGTAGCCGCAGGTGATGCACAGGTTGCGGGCCATGCGATTCCGGCGCAGCTTGCCGGGATTTTTCCAGAACCAGAGGAACGGGAGGACCGCCGTGATGGCGCCCATGAACCACATGGGAATCGCGATCACGCCGTGGGTGTATTGGAGCGTCGCGCCATTGAGGATGCGGGCGACGGTGCTGTGCCGGTCATAATGAAATCCCAGCATCGTTCGCATCGGCATGGACGCGGGGTAGGCCAGCGCTGCGCCGGACTGGTGCCAGACGTGCGTGATCCCGTCGGCGCGATTGCGCGGCAGCCGGGCGGCCGGGTTGACCGCTCCGGCGGTGGAATGCAGCGACACCACCACGAAACCGGATGCGACCTGCGCCTCCCATTGCTTTTCCTCAAAATTCGATCCGGCGATGGCGGTCCTGCTGATCAGGAACATCTCGCCCACATTAAAACTGCGCAGCGCCGCCAGCATCGTCGCCACAAACAGCAGCAGCGAAACGGCCGCGGCGAAGTTGAAGAGCCGGCGCATCACCCCCGCATCTTACCGAAATCCCTTCGTGGCAGCTTTGGTGATCTTTGTGCCTTTGTGACTCCCCCACCGTTTCATCACTGCACTCTGGGCGCGCCGGCGATGACTAACCCCTGGAACGGATCAATCACCCAGCCCCGTCCCTACCGCTCGCGCGGCGGCCAGAAGCTGACTATCCGGTGGCACTTTGCGCTGCTTGCCGGCGACATTGGCGATGTCGGTCTGGTCAATCGTTCCCCCTTTCCAGACCACCAGTTTGCCGCAGGCGCCGGCCATCACCAGTTCCAGTGCGTGATATCCGAAGCGCGTGGCGAGCACGCGGTCAAACGCCGTGGGCGTGCCGCCGCGCTGGATATGGCCCAGGATCGTGGCGCGGGTTTCCAGGCCCGTGCACGATTCGATGTCGGCGGCGAGTTTCATGGAGACGCCGCCCAGGCGAATCGGATCGGGGCTGGTCTCGACGCGCCGCTGGATGACGAGCTCGCCTCCTTTTTGCTTGGCGCCTTCGCTGATGCAGATGATGCTGAATCGTTTGCCGGTGCGGGCGCGGTATTTGAGGGTGTCGCAGATTTTGTCCAGGTCGTAGGCGATCTCGGGGATCAGGATCACATCGCTGCCGCTGGCCAGGCCCGCATGCAAAGCGAGCCAGCCGGCGTTTCGTCCCATGACTTCCACCACCATCACGCGATGATGGCTCATGGCGGTGGTGTGGATCTTGTCCAGGCACTCCGCGGCCGTGGCGACGGCGGTATCGAAGCCGAAGGTCTGCTCGCAATCTTCCAGGTCGTTGTCGATGGTTTTGGGGACGCCGATGCAGTTGATGCCCGCTTTGATCAGATTGGCGGCCCCCGTCATGGTGCCGTCGCCGCCGATGCAGACCACCGCTTCCAGTTCATTGGCCTGCACGTGCTCGACGACGCGATCGGTGACGTTGGCGAATTCCGTGGTGCCGTTCTTCCTGATCGCGTATCGCTCCGGGTTGGCCTGATTGCTGGTGCCAAGGATCGTGCCGCCGACGGTGAGGATGTTGGAGACATCCGACCAGTCCAGCGGGCGCATGCGATTCTGGATCAGGCCCAGGAAACCATCTTCGATTCCGAAGACTTCGAGCTTGTAGCGGTGCAGCGCCGATTTGGTGACGGCGCGGATGACCGCGTTGAGGCCCGGGCAATCGCCGCCGCCGGTGAGGACGCCAATGCGTTTAATCTCTTTGGTCATGACTGCTCTTTCTCTGTTGTTCCTTTGGTTTGATCGACCATGCGCCGGCGCGACTACAAAAGACCAAGCCTGCGATCGGGTCTAAATGGTCTGGTCGATCCGGTCGCCCCGGCCCCTGCCCATGACGGTGTCGGCGACTCGCGGCATGAGCGAGCCGATGGCGATGAGGTATTTGACCAGGGGGAAAGGCCAGATTTCCGGCCGCGGCTTTTCGATTCCCTTGATCATTCTGGCGGCGACGGTGGAGGCTTCCTGCATCACATCGCATTTGACGCGCGTTGGGAGGCGCTTGCCGCTGCGCGCCTGGGCGACATCGAAAAATTCGGTGCGCGTTCCGATGGGAAGCACGCTGGTGACGGCGATCCCTTTTCCGCGCATTTCGACACGGAGCGCCTCGGACAGGGAGAATTGAGCGGCCTTGGTGGCGGCGTAGGGGCCGAAGTAGGGCAGGCCTCTCTTGGCGCCGGCGGAAGCGACGATCATCACCTGTCCCCTGTAGCCCTCGCGCGGCTCCTGTTTGAGCATCAGTGGAACGGCAGCGCGGATGCAGTCGACGGTGCCGAAAAGATTGGTCTGGAAAATCGCCTGGATCTGCTCCGGCGTCGTATCGATCAGGCGGCGCAGTTCACCGTATCCGGCGTTGCAGACGAGCGTGTCCAGGCGGGCGAAGGTGTCAGTCGTCTGGGCGATGAACCGCTGGCAATCGACGCGCTGGCTGACGTCCGCCTGGAGAATCAGGTGCTTCTGGCCGAGTTGTTGTTTGAGCTCCTCCAGTTTCTCGATGCGCCTTGCGGCCAGGGATAATCGCGCTCCGCGCCCGGCAAGCTGGATTGCCAGTTCTTTTCCGATCCCCGCGCTGGCCCCCGTGATCGCCACCACCATGCCGTCCAGATTTCTTCGCATGGTGGCATTCTACCCGCTGGCCGCTCCCGTGCCTCGATGCGGGATTGGCTTTATAATCGGGAGCATGTTCACCGGCATCGTCGAACAGTCGATTCCCGTTTACGCCGTTACCGATGGTCCGATGTTCCGTCGGCTTACCTTCAGTTCCCCCTGGTCCGACGTGAAACACGGCGAATCGATCGCGATTAACGGAGTCTGTCTCACCATCGCCCAGATCGCCGATCGGCTGATTGGTTTTGATGTGATAAAGGAGACGCTGGATAAAACGAACCTGGGGCTGCTGAAGCACAAGGATCTGGTCCATGTGGAGCGGGCGCTTCGCGCGGGAGACCGGTTCGACGGGCATTTCGTGCAGGGGCATGTGGATGGCACGGCGCCGTTGCTCAGGCAGGCGAGCAACGCCAGTGAGTTTCGCCTGACGATCCAGGCGCCCGAGGCGCTGGTGAAATACATCAGCCCCAAAGGATCGGTCAGCATCGATGGCGTGTCGCTCACGGTCGCATCCCTCGACGGCTCACAGTTCGACGTGGCATTGATCCCCACGACGCTGGGCCTCACCCAGCTGGGCAACCGCCCCATCGGCTGGCCGTTCAACCTGGAGACGGACATGATGAATAAGACGATCGTCTCCTACCTCGAGCGAATGGGGATCGGTCTTGTCAAGTGAAAAAACATTTTCTCGAAAATCAAATGCAGAAAAAAATCGCGCGAAATATTTCCCTTCGCACGTTTTGTGCATACCTTTATGGAAGCGATGACCGACTATCGTCCCACCATTGCGATCACCATGGGAGACCCGGCCGGAATAGGGCCGGAGGTGATTGTGAAGGCGCTGGCGGACCCGATTCTCCGTCACAAGGCGCGGTATGTGATTTATGGGTTGAATGAGCAGCTCGCGTACGCCGCTGATATCGCGGAATTCGATGTCTTCTGGTGGCGGGATCAATACAACGGGCGGCTTCGAGCATATCCGCATGACGTGGTGGTCTGCGATTACGATCAGTTTTCGATGCTCGGCAGCGCGATCCGGGCCCCTTCGCGCCTGGGGGGCGAGGCGAGCATGCGCTTCTGCCTGGACGCCATCGAGGCCGCCAACAGCAAGCTTGTCGATGCGGTGGTGACGGCGCCGATTGCGAAAGAATCATGGAAACTCGCGGGTTACAACTATCCAGGCCATACCGAGCTTTTCGCCGAGCGCTCTCACGCCAAGCGATATGCCATGATGTTCGCCGGCGGACCGTTAAAGGTGGCGCTGGCGACCGTCCACATTCCTCTGAATTCCCTCTGGGGACGACTGAATATCGGCGCGGTCTTCCATCCGCTGGAGCTGCTGCATCAGGCGCTGGTGGAATGGTTCGACATCCCCAAGCCGCGCATCGCAATCGCCGGCGTCAATCCTCATGCATCCGAAAACGGACAATTCGGCGACGAAGAAGAACGCATCATCAAGCCTGCCATCCAAATGGCCCGCGAACAGGGAATCGACGCTTCCGACCCGCAGCCGGCCGATACGGTTTTCATTGCAGCGCGCGACGGGAAATATGATGCGGTTCTTGCAATGTATCACGATCAGGGATTGATTCCGGTCAAGCTTCTGGCGTTCGACCGCGCGGTCAATTTGACGATTGGGTTGCCGATTATTCGCACCAGCCCCGATCACGGCACGGCGTTCGATATCGTCGGGCGAAATCGCGCCAACCCCGGCTCGATGCGCGCCGCGGTCGAACTGGCGATTAATCTCGCGGTCAGGCGACATGCCCGGCAGAATGCCTCTGCCGGCCGCGAGCCCAGCATCCAGAGTACAGATCATTCCAGCGGCAAGCTTTGATCCGGCGATGCGGGCTTGGGTGCATTGGACTGCTTCATCTGTTCCTTTGCCACTTCAGGATCGACCTCAAACACCACCTTATCCTCGGGCTCCTTTTTCATCTGCTGCGAGGAAAGGGGAACGATCACTGTCTTGGTTTCCTCGCCGCGCCGAATCACTTCATAGGCGTTGAGCATTTCCCCGGCCAATTCCCGGGCACTTAAACCACCAGTTGCCAGGATCAGAAGAATTATCGCTCCAACCTGGAGCATCGCCACCAGTAGCGCCGGCACGATCGATTCCGTTTTACGGAAAACATCCAGAACAATGATCGCAATGAGAAACACCAGCGCGCCATAATACTGCGGCTTATGTTTCACCAGATGTGGATAGATGATGCAGACGAAGATGAACGCCGTGATCGCGGTTGTGACGCCTTCCATGGCTGTACCATATCACGATTGATTGAGGGACGACAATCGGGGCTTAAAAAGAAGGACGGCCACTCATGCGTCGCCCCTGAATCAGTCGTCATCCAGATCAGGATGGTATTCCACGGCGGCAACTGTGTTGCCGCTGCTGACGCGAGTCACGGAATGATGGATTACATCGAGCCGGCGCTGAACCGTTGCCATATCTGCCGGTCGCTTGGCCGGATTCGTCTTCACGCATTCCATGACCAGGTTCGACAGATTCTCCGGCACGCTCGGCTTCACCTGCCGCGGCGATTGCAGCTGATCGTCGACCAGGAAGCTGTTCTCGCCTTTTTTCAGGGTAAACAGCGTCGGCATCGTCTTACCCGTCAGCGCCCAGTACATCGTCGCGCCGAGATTATATATATCCGTCCTCACTGTGACCGCATCGCGCTTCACCTGCTCGGGCGAGATATAGTCCGGCGTTCCCTGGATTCTCTCCTTGACCGTCCCAATCGCGCACGCCTGGCCGAGGTCAATCACCTTCACATCGCCTGACGGTCCCAGCAAAATATTATTCGGCTTCAGATCGCAATGGACAAAACCCATGTCATGCAGGGCCGCAAGTGCCCCGGCCGTCTGTGAGAAAACTTCGATGATCGCTGGCACGTTACTGGGTAAACTTTGCTCCAGCGGCGCACCGTCAAACAGTTCCATCACTAGAACCGCTTCAGTCACCTTGCGGAGAATTGTCTTTTCAACTTTGAAATCAAAACACCTTCGCAGTCCTGCGTGCGAAACCTGGTTGCCGACATTGAACTCGGCCTCCAGTTGATCGATAAAGCGGATATCTTTCTCTTCCTTGCGCTGGACGTGTTTCAGAGCGTAGAGTTGCTTGGTCGTCGGATCGCTGACGACGTAAATCTGGCTTCCGGCGCCTTGGCCGAGCGTGTCGATGACCTCATAACCAAACAAGCTTCCACCTTCCGGTACGGTGCCCACTGCCGCTATAGTCGAAACGAGCGATCTCATCTTTAACGAATTTCCCTTCGAGGGACAATTCCCTCACACACCGTAATACGGATATCCAGCCGCTTTATTGAAATGGAAAATTCTCGCTAAATGATATTTTTCCCGGTTATCGACCCAATGCTGCACGTTACAGATTGAACAGCCGGTATTGCCCGAGAATTCCCAAATCCGCTGATGCCAATAAACAGAATCGGCAGTCTCGAGTGACTAGACCGCCGATGCTTACGTTTCTGTAACGTTTAGTAAACCTGCGGTACCCTACTTCTTCCAGGCCTTTGCCTTGAAATCGCTCAATGCCTGCTTCAGCTGCTGTTCGATATCGCTGGTCAGTTCCTTCTTATCCCCCAACGCCTTGCGCATGCCTGTGGCGCTGGCATCAACATACGTAAGGAACGCCGACTGGAACTCGGCGACGCGGTTGAGCGGAACGTCATCCAAATACCCCTGCGTGCCGGCGTAGATTACCATGACCTCCTGCTCCACCGGCATGGGCTTGTACTGCGGCTGCTTGAGCAGCTCGACGAGCCTTGCACCGCGATCCAATTGCGATTGCGTCGCCTTATCCAGCTCCGTACCTAGTTGGGCGAACGCTTCCAGCTCGCGGTAGGCGGCAAGGTCCAGTCGCAGTGAGCCGGCGATCTTCTTCATCGCCTTGGTCTGGGCGTTTCCACCGACCCGGGAGACTGAGATACCGACGTTAATGGCTGGACGGACGCCGGCGAAGAATAGATCGGGCTCGAGATAAATCTGGCCATCGGTGATGCTGATGACGTTGGTCGGTATATAAGCCGACACTTCCCCTTCCTGAGTCTCGATGATCGGAAGTGCGGTGAGCGATCCACCGCCCTTTTCATCCGACAATTTTACGGCGCGCTCAAGCAGGCGAGAGTGCAAATAGAAGACGTCACCCGGATACGCCTCCCGGCCTGGCGGACGGCGCAGAAGCAGCGACAACTGACGATATGCGGCCGCCTGCTTCGATAAGTCATCGTAAACACACAGCGTCGCTTCGCCTTTCCACATGAAGTATTCGGCCATCGCGCAGCCGGCATAGGCGGCAATATATTGCAGCGGCGCCGGATCGGCGGCCGTTGCAACAACCACGGTCGTATATTCCATCGCGCCGCTAGCCTTGAGCACTTCGACGATTCCAGCGACGGTCGATTCTTTGGAACCGATCGCCACGTAGAAGCATTTAACGCCTTTGCCTTTCTGATTGATGATGGTGTCAAGGGCAATGGCGGTCTTACCCGTCTTGCGGTCGCCGATGATCAGCTCGCGCTGTCCGCGTCCGATCGGGATCATCGAGTCAATGGCTTTGATGCCGGTGAGAAGCGGCTCTTTGACGGGCTGGCGCTCGGCGATGCCGGGGGCAACGATATCCATCTTGCGCGTCTCATTCGATTTAATCGCTGGCCCGCCATCGATCGGCTGCCCCAGCGGATTTACCACGCGCCCGATCACCGCATCACCGACGGGCACCTCAAGCAGACGTCCAGTGCTCTTTACCTGCTCGCCTTCTTTAATCTCGAGATAGTTGCCGAAAATGACAGCGCCGATCGAGTCTTCTTCGAGGTTAAACACCTGCCCCATCGTGCCGTTTTCGAACTCCAGCAACTCGCCGGCCATCGCATTGCGCAACCCATAGATTCGGGCAATGCCATCGCCGACTTCGATGACCGTTCCAACTTCGCTCACCTTGAGCTGCTGCTCAAAGCCTGCGATCTCGCGCTTCAAAACACTTGTAATTTCCGCCACATTGATCGCCATCTGATATCTCCGAAATTCGCTTCTTTTTCTGGAGGGCCGGGCTTCTGTCCGGCCGCGATTTTCAAAAACCGGTCGAGCAGAAGCTCGACTCTCCATTAAACAATTCAAGCTGGACGTATCGCCAGCAGTTTTTCCTTCATTGACTGCAATTGACTCTTCACACTCGCATCGATCAACTGATCTCCAATCCGCAGCACCAGGCCGCCAATGATCGAGTCATCCACATACTGATGAATCACCGCGTCCTTTTTCAAGGCCGCGCTAACTTTCTTCTTCACCTGTTCCAGTTCCGCACTCGATAACTTCTGCGCCACTGTCACATCCACTTCAACTTTTCCCAATTGCGCATCGAGCAGATCATCAAACGCATCCGCGATTGCCGGCAGCAGTTTGAGCCGATTGCGATTGTTCAGCACTCCAAGAAAATTCTTCACCAGCGGAAACACACGATGGTTGAACACTTTCTCCAGCATCTGCGCCCGCTCGGCTTCGCTGATCCCCGGATCTCGCAAGTACTCCTCAAAGGTCTCGTTTGACCGCACGATCCCTGCCAGGGCATCCAATTCCGTGCCGATCACCTGCGCTTCGCCTTTCTCATTGGCCAATTCCAACACTGATTTGGCCCAAGCCAGCGCCTCAATCGAATTATGTTTCACCTGCGCCATTCATTTCCTCTTCTTATTCCTTCTCCCCGGAGAGGAGAGGGCCAGGGTGAGGGAAGAAACCCTCACTCGCCAAACCGCGCCGCACGCAAACTAATTCTTGTTCATAGTCTGCAATTGCTCGAGCGATCGATTGACCAGCTCGCGCTGATCGTCCGCATTCAATGCTCGCCGCAGAATCTTCTCGGCTGCAAAGGTCGCCAATTCCACGGTCTTGGCATGAATCTCCGCAATCGCCGAATTCTTTGCCGCCTCGATGTCACGATTGGCCCGTTCCTTAGCCTCCTCGGCTTCCTGCTGAGCGCTCATCTTGATGCTGGTGGCAAGCTTCTCCCCTTCGGAGACAGCCTTGGAAATCATTTCCTGGACCTTGCGCTCCGCGGTCGCGAGCTGAGCGCTGTATTCCTTCAACGTGGACTCGGCCTTGGCGCGCGCCGCCTCAGCTTCGGCGATATCCTTGCGAATCCGATCCTCGCGCGCTTTCAATCCCGCCAGCACCTTCTTCCACGCCGTTGGATACAGGATGATCAGCATGATCACGAAAATGATCAGAGTCCAGACGGCCGTCTGGAGCGAATACTCTTTCAACTCTTCGCCATTACTTGGAACCAGGGGTGCGCGCGCTTCCTCATGATTGACCGTTACCTGATGGGGGCTGCCCGCCGGCGCGGCCATGCCGTGTTCCTGCGCCATGGTCAGCTGCGCCGTCCCTGTCAATGCCATTACGACGATCAGCAGCATCAAAAACCGTCTTGACATAATCAACCTCTTCATAGTGCTTTCCATTCAGTCGGAACAAGCAAAAGCATCCGGCGGGCTTGCCACCCGCCGCATGCGCGATTTAGAGCGCTGGCACCTTTCCAGCAAGCTGGAAGCAGATAACCAGAGCGAAAAAGGTAAATCCTTCAATCAGAGCGGCGGCGATGATCATGTTCGTGCCGATTCGTCCGCCCGCTTCCGGCTGACGCGCGATGCCTTCCATCGCGTTGCCGGCCAGATGTCCAATGCCTTTGCCGCCACCGATAACGATCAGGCCCGCGCCGATCGCCGCACCGGCCGCGGTCAACCCGCGATCCGGAAATGCCGTCCAAGCCGCCGCTGCAGCTGTGCCGGCCTGCGCCAACAATGCCAACATATCGAACTCCTTCCGGACTCTCGTCCGGCCTATGCGTCCTGAGGAAAATCGTCCCACAGACCGCGAATGATTTTGGTGCCGATCTTAAAGTAAAGTGCCCCGGCGTCGGCTGCTCATGGGCTTGGCTCGTTTAAATTCCTAGTGTTCCGGCGCAACCGCGCTGGCGATGAACAGCGTCGCCAGAAACGTAAAAATGTACGCCTGCAAAAACGCCACAAATAATTCCAGCACGCGAATCAATAAACTCAGAAGCGTGACTGGTGCTCCAATCCCGATCTGTACTCCAATACTGGCCCCAATCGGAATCAACATGACCAGTGCCGCCAGCACGATATGCCCGGCGATCATGTTCGCAAACAATCGAATCATTAGCGCAAATGGCTTAATCAACGCGCCGATCAGTTCCAGAAGCAACAGGAACATCCACATCGGAATGTCCGCCACCCATCCCAATGGCGAGCCGCCCGGCGCAGGTTTGAATGGATGCGGTGCAAAGTTCCACAGATAAAGTGCCGGTGCAATGATCAATGCTGCAGCCGGGTTTATCCCCTTCCCGTGCCCATGCGCCTGCCCGTGCAGGTCGCCATGGTCTGGTCGGTCATGATGGTGCCCGGCGTGCTCGTCGTCTCTGTAATGCTTTGTCGGATTTCCAACAGCCTTGAAGTCGCCGGGAACGTCCGCGGGAAGGGCTTCCCCGCGAACATGCTCCAGATCGTGTGCTGTTTCGTGATTATGCCCGCCATCAGATGAATGCTCTTCATGATGGCCATGATGCCCGTAGGTTCCATTCATCAGCGAGCGGGCCACCTGCCAGGTGCCGCTGATGTGAATGAAAAAGAGGGTACAGATCGCCAGAACTGCAGTAACCGCGATATTCCCCGTCGCCGTCCCGCTCCATTCCGCTTCGTGGCCTCGCAGAACAGACGCCAGTTCACCAATCGGCAGCTGGCCCAGCAGATTGCAGAAAAGGATGAAGAAGAACAGCGTCCAGAGAAACGGAACAAAGCGATCAGTGTGTTCTTTCAGCGCGGGGCGGAAAACTTCCACACGGAGAAACTCGAGGATGGATTCAAAAAAGTTTCGTGCTCCCCTGGGCGCATTGGAATCAACGCGCCCGAATAGCGTAGGGAAAATGACCAGCATCAGGGCGCCGGCAACCGCTGCCATCAGCATCTGGTTGGTGACATGAACCGGACCAAGATCAAAAAGTCGGTGCGGAAGAACATGGTCTAGCGGATCGGCGGCAGCAATAATTCGAAACATCTAAATTCCTAAGACGTTGGAGTTTGAGTCGCCAGCGGCGCTCTTCTAATCGCCCGGACGAACATCACAACAAGCAGGATCAAACTGGTAAAGTAAAACGGAAACAGCCAGAAGACAAAGCTGTGATCCAGCCGTGGCACAAACAGCATCGCGCCACCTGCCAGAGCAACCGCCAGGAGCATCTGCATGATCGTGCCAAGGAGTCCCGCCTGCGAGACTACCAGCTGATTACCGCTGCGCGCCATGATTAATGGCACAATCGCCAACTCATCGGCAAGCAAACAGATAATCGCGGCTGGGATCATTGCCCGGAAATGCGGATCGACTTTGGTCGCAGCGCAAATGCCAATGCCCGCCCCTGCCACAAGGCCAAGCCACACCGGTATCAGCAAGATTGCACGAATCACTGCGCTGCTCAACTCCCTGAAAATCAATTCTTGTTGGCACGGATCCCTTCTTTGATCAGCAGATACATGCCGCCAGCAAAGCCAAGTACAGTCCCGATCAAAACTCCCCAGGGACTCCAATTATATTTTTTGTCCAACCAGCTGCCGACATACACGCCAAGTCCAACGCCAATAGCCATTTCCAATCCGATGGCCAGATACCTTCCCCAGTTCTGGTCATCCTGCTCCGCCATCGCACTGCGACTCCAAAACCGCCGCTTGGACAACTCTTTCTTTCAACTAACATCCAAGAAAGTCGCGGTAGATTAAACCCCCCGCCGAACCCCGTCAACCTTTGGCAGAATCCCCACTTGCACGCCTCTGGACGCACAATCAGCCCTCCGATATGAACCCACAGTTGGCGCGGTCGAGTTGTTATGAATTTGTCCAATCTATTTGAGGTCCAAAATGCGCATCGCCGGTCTGCAAGTCATCGTTCTGGTCGTGAGTGTCCTTCTTTTGAACCAAAATCTCCTTGCCGAACCCACAACGCGCCCCACCGATTTCACCAAGGGCAAATGGAGTCTCACGCTCGATGGCGCTTACGACGGCGAGTTTTACCCTAATGACCACATCAGCTTCGCCATCGGCGAGCTTGGTTTGAATTATTACCTCTGGGACAACCTCAGCGTCGGCGCAATGATCTCCGGCTACGCAGTCGACAACGATGGGCCAGGCGCGCAGGCCGCGGATCTAAGTCTAGTCCTCCGTCATCATTTTTATAATAGGGATCGCCTTTCACTCTACACTGACTTTCTCGGCGGAATGTTCGAGGCCGATGAACGTGTCCCCCATCGCGGAACCTATTTCAATTTCACAATCCGCACCGGCATCGGCGCGATGTATCGAATTAAAGATAACTTTTACGTCCTCGGCGGCGCGCGATATCTTCACCTCTCCAACGCCGCCCTGGAAGGCGTCAACAAGAACCCCGACATCAACTCAGTTGAAGGCTACGCAGGCTTTCTGTTTCTGTTCTGATCGACCAGGCGTCAACTGCTCACGCGCGCAATTGCATCATGCAGTTTCTGCAAATCCACCGGCTTGATCAGATGCTCATCAAAACCAGCGCTTCGACTCCTGGCGACATCCTCTTCCATTCCATATCCGCTTAGCGCAATCCCGCGCAGGCCATGCAATTCCTTTAGTTGCCGCATGAGGTCAAAGCCAGTTCCATCGGGCAGGCCTAGATCACTGATCACCAGGTCATATCGAGCGTTCGAGGCGGCCTTCAGCCCGTCGGCAACTGTCTCAACACTATCCACCACATGCCCCACAATGCTCAGCACCTTGCTCAGTGCCTTCCGCGTGCTGTGGTGATCTTCCACGAGCAGCATCCGAAGTTTGCGCCCGCCGTCTAGCCTGGAAGGCGAAGTTTTCGACGAGGCCCCATCATGCGGATGCGGATTGGCAACAACCGGCATCGCCACTCTGAATGTCGTTCCACGGTTTTGCCCTCCGCTCCAAACCCCGATCTGTCCCCCATGCGCGACAACCAGCGCCTTCGTAATTGCAAGACCCAACCCCAGCCCTCCGAACCGCCGAGCCTTCGTCACATCCCCCTGCTCAAACGCGTCAAAAACCCGCGGTAGGACATCCGCTTTTATCCCGATCCCATTATCTTCTACTTCTACAATCACTCGGCTGTTCTCGTTCAGCGTTCGGATCACCACGCGTCCGCCCGGCTGAGTGAATTTCCACGCATTGTTCAACAGATTCCAGAAAACCTGTTGAATTCGCGCCGCGTCCCCGCGAACGAAAGACGATTCGGCCGCCAGATTTGTTTCCACCTCAAGCTTCCCATCCGTGCAGCAAATCGAAATCGCACTCCGAATCAGCAGGTGCAGGTCAACCGTCTGGAAATCATATTGAATCTTCCCGCGCGCAATACGAGTCAAATCCAGCAGGTCATCGATCAGCCGCGATTCCAATTCGATATTCCGTCGGATCGAAGCGATATCTTCCCTGACGTCCTCCGGCAACTCCGAATTCCCTTCCAGAAGCGAAACACTCAGCATCACCGGCGTCAAAGGCGTGCGAAGCTCGTGACTCAGTACGGCCAGGAACTGATCCTTCACCTGCGCCGCGCGCTCAATCTCCTCGCGCGCAATTTTCGCTTCATGAATATCGGTGGCCGTCCCCACCCATCGAAGCACCTTTCCATGTTCATCCCGGGCTGCAACCGTCCGCGTCAGGAACCATCTGAAACTGCCATCCAGATGACATTTCATCCGAAATTCCAGTTCAAACGGATCGCCACTGGCCAATGATCGCGCCCACGTATTCTCCACTGCGCTCAGATCATCCGGATGAACAATCTTCGCCCACTCCTCATTCACCTTTTCCAGCGTTACACCCGTAAAATCAAGATAGCGTTGATTGAGATATTCAACCCGCCCATCCGGCGCAGTCGACCACACAAAATAGGGCGCCGCCTCGGCCAGCACCCGATAACGCTCCTCGCTTATCCGCAGCGCCTCTTCGGATCGCTTCTGCTGCGTATTGTCTACCACCAGCACCGCAAACCCGTTTACTGTCCCATTCGCACCCACATCCGGCGAATAAGTTACATCCACATCCCGCTCAACCCCATCCGGATAGCTCACGCGCGTCTGAAAATGCTGCGTCTTCCCTCCAAGTACGGCATCGATATGCGGCTGCACCATCTTTGCCACAGGTGAATTCGGCACGACCTCCTGAATCGTCTTTCCGATAATCTCCTCCCGGCCCCTGCACAGCCATTTCTCGTACGTCTTGCTCACAAACAGATACCGCCGATTGCGATCGACATATGCCAGCAGCGCTGGCAGAGCATCGGTCACCACCTGCGTCTGCCTCTGATTTCGCTCAAGTGTCTCCTCGCTGCGGCGGCGATCCGTGATGTCCGTGCAAATCCCGATCCATCGCCTGGCGTTCCCTCGCTCGTCACATACAACGCGCCCGCGACCTTCTATCCACCGAGTCTCGCCGTGCGGATCAACCACGCGATAGATCACATGGTGAGGCGTCCGATTTCGAATCGCTTCCTCGGCCGCCTGCTTTACGCGCTCCCGATCATCGGAATGCACGCAAGCCAGGACATCATCAAATGTCCCTTTAAAACTCCTCGACGCGCGGCCATGAATCCGCTCCAGACTCTCCGACCAAACCACATGCCCCGTCTCGAGATTGCGTTCCCACGTCCCCATGTTTCCCGCATCCAGGGCAATGCGCAACCGCTCTTCGCTCGCTCGAACCGCTGCCGCCGCCCGTAACGTTCGAATCCGCGTCTTCCGCGCCCAGCCGCCAATGACGACCAGAATGACATTCGTTACCAGAAAAGTGACAAGGCCGGTCGTCGGATTTGATGTGTGAATCAGAACAGTGTTCGGATGTTCAATCACCCCTACCACCGCAAAGCCCGCCAATGCCATTATCCCGGCCCCAAACCCGGCATATACGCTGGCCGCGAGAACGCACGGCACGAACGCCAGATACGGAAGATGAATCCCGCCAACATGAGCCAGAAGCGCCCGCGTCAAAAGTCCCGCAATGATCGACAACACCGCGACTATCGCGGATCGAACCCACGAGCCCGAGATGGAACGTGTAGAAGTGTTCACCGAATATTACAACTGGCGACCAGCTCGCCATTTTCCCACGCCTCAGCCCGATGTCAAAGCAAAAATCGGCACGAAATCGCCCGAAAATGATTCGGAATGACAGTCTCGCTTCCCGTGCGGATTTATTTTTTAAAAAGATGCTTTTGCCACGGGAAAAGTGCGCCGGCAAAGGGCGCAATCGCTGGCGAAAGTTGTCCGGCGAATGGCCCCAGACGATATGAAGCAACGCGCAGAGATTGCGCAGGCCAAAACATCCTTCGAATCGCCCGGCCGGAAGAGGACCATGGAAACCCATCCCGATGCACAAAATTCCCCAGCACCTTCGCACTATGAAATTCCCGCCATCGATACTTCGCGGGAGTAGAAACAAAGATATGCCCCCGCGGCCGAGTCACCCGATACATTTCAGATGCCAGAAACTTCCTCCCTGCCACATTACTGATAAACTCCAGCACCGAAACACTCACCACCAGATCAAAACTATTGTCCGCAAACGGCAGCCGCGTCCCCGCCTGCACATGCTCAAATTCAATTTGCCTCGCACAAAGATCATGCCCGGCCGCTCGAACCCGCGCCGCCTCCACCGTTAACTCACTGGCATCCACCCCAATGACCTTCCCCGGATCCAGCTTTTTCGATAAAGCCAGCGCAACCGTTGTCGCTCCCGTCCCACATCCAACATCCAGAATCCTCGGCGCGCGCCCAATGAAATGCTCCAGCAGCGCGCATGTCGCATTCTGATGAACTTTCACCCGCTCAATTTCACGCGCCAGAAAATGCTCGCGCGATTTCTGAGTCGTGGACGTATATCCACTTTCGCGGCGCGCATCGTGAATATCCTGCACGCCCGCGCCCTGGCTGATCAAATCGCGAAATTGAAGAAGAAACGGCTGCCGCATCTGAGAATGAATCGGCGAAACGTACAACACGCCAACTCTATCCCGGAACGTCCATTCTCTCACGATTTAAAAAATTTTTGAGCGGCCTGAACTGTCTCCCGGCCCCCACACTCGCGCTCGCTGAAACAAGCTGAAGCGCACCCGGCAAGATTCGAACTTGCGACCGACGGATTAGAAATCCGTTGCTCTATCCAACTGAGCTACGGGTGCGTCGCAAGTCATTCTATTCCATCCAATTCATACGTGAAAGCGTTGAGCCGCAACCGCAAACAGCGCGCTGAAGCGCCCTAAACATTAAACAAGAAATGCGTAATATCTCCATCCTTCATCACATACGACTTTCCCTCAGCGCGCATCTTTCCCGCGGCTTTAATCGCCTGCTCCGTCTTCAGCTGTTTCAAATCCTCCAGCGTATAAATCTCTGCGCGGATAAAACCTTTTTCAAAATCCGTATGAATCACCCCCGCCGCCTGCGGCGCAGTCGCCCCAATCGGGATCGTCCATGCCCTGATTTCCTTTGGTCCGGCCGTGAAATAACTCTGCAAACCGAGCAGCTTGTACGCCTCCCGGCTCAACGTCGCCAACGCTGGCTCATGCAAATCCATGCTTTCCAGCATCTCCTTCCGATCCTTTTCATCCAGTTCTGAAAGCTCGCTCTCAAGTTTTCCGCAAACCGGCACCACCGCGCCCTCTTCTGCTTTAGCGCGATCGCGCACCACTTTCACCAGCGGCCCAGTCCCATGAATGTCGCTCTCATCAACATTGGCGACATACAGCACTTTCTTAGCTGTGATCAACCCAAGACCGCGCACCAGCTTCTTTTCTTCAGGATCAAGCTCCAGTCCGCGCACGGGTTTTCCCTGATTCAGCTCCTCTTTGCATCTGCGCAAGACGTCGGCCTTGGCAGTCGCTTCCTTGTCTCCACTTCGCGCCAGTCGCTCCGCCTTATCGAGAGACGAGGTCACCGTTTCCAGATCCGCCAGCGCCAACTCCGTATCGATCGTATCGATATCCCGAATCGGATCGACGCTTCCCTCCACATGCAGAATATCCGTCCCTCCGAAACATCGAACCACATGCAGGATCGCATCGACTTCCCGAATGTGCGACAGGAATTTGTTTCCTAACCCTTCGCCTGTACTGGCGCCGCGCACGATGCCGGCAATATCCACAATCCGCACCGCCGCCGGAATAATCTTCTCCGTGGTGATGAATTGATTGATCACATTCAGCCGTTCATCCGGCACCGCCACCACGCCGACGTTGGGCTCGATCGTCGCAAAGGGATAATTCGCCGCCAGCGCCCCGGCCGCGGTGAGCGCATTAAAGATCGTACTTTTCCCCACATTCGGTAATCCGACAATTCCAACTTCCAAAGCCATAGTCCGGCCAATATATCCCAACTGTCATCATGATTCGACATCGCGCTTGCCCTCTCAATATGGTCTGTTGTGGGCCGGGACGACTGGCCATAAGTCCTGCATTTTCGAACATCGCTCGAAAAAACAGGCCTAAATACAGGCCCGGCCTGCAATAAGAAATCGCAGTACGGGGCAGGCCGCCGCACGGGAAGCACTTGGGATGACTCCCAGGTCGTCCAAAATTAGGACGCGGCTAATGAGCAATGGCGGGCACTGGCGCAAATATCGACGGCGGTGCCTCGTCAGCAAACAAGAAAGCTCAAAGAGAATTCGTTCCGTTTGTCAGCTGGGATTTCACGCTGTACACTTTTCTCGCCAACACTTCAGGAGCAAAGGGCAATTTATGTTCGGGGAGCCAAACCAATGATCGAGGGGAAATGCGTCTGCGGTAAATCGTTTTCCGAGCCGGAATCTGTCATCAATCAGCCGACTGCTTGTCGGAAGTGCAACGCTGTTTTCACTGCGGTTTCGGCCGAAGCTCTCGCCGAAGGCGCTGGTGCAGGTGACTTCGACGCTCTTCTGATCGTCCGAAAAGGCCCATCGCGCGTTGGCGAGCAGTTCTTTCTCGGCGGCGTACCGGAAATCCAAATCGGAAAGCTCCCAGACCGTCAGATTCAGCTCGTCGGCACGCAAGTTTCCCGCGGCCACGCCAAGCTCTCGCGCGTCGATTTCGGTCCCTCTCGCTGGAACATCGAAGATAACAAAAGCACCAACGGCGTCTTCGTGAACGGCACGCGCGTTACCTCCCAGGAACTCCAACCCGGCGACAAACTCCGAATCGGCGAATTCGAACTGGAATTTCAAAGCCAATTCGAAGCGCAAGCCCCTGTCGTCGCTCAGCCCCAAGCTCCCGCAGCCAAGGCAGTTCCGCCCGGCGGACCAATTTGTCCCAGCTGCGAACAGGCGCTCGCTCCTGGCGCGAAATACTGTATTCAGTGCGGTATTAACATCACCACCGGTCGACCGCTCTTAACCGCCAACGCCGTCGATGATGAGGAATTCGCCGAAAAAGCGCGAGCGTGGATCCGCTGGATCAGCATTCTCATTCCCGTCACTCCGCTGCCCATGCCTATCCGCTCCGAAGCAATGGGCGGGAGCAAACCTTATACGATCTGGACCATCGCGATCCTCACTGCCATCGCCAGCCTCGGCTTCTTCATCGCCCAATCGAATGATCGACATGGCGACTCACAGAACCTGATGCTCTGGTCTCCCTACTCCCAGGGCAGCCACCGCACACTTAAGACGCTCAAGCTCACCCAACGGCAAGTTCAGAAAATCGTTGATGAAATGTCACCCGATGAAGAGGAGCAATTTCAGGAGATTCAACGAAAGTACAAAGGCAAAGTCCCCGACGATCAGCTGGCCGCAAAGGCAATCACGGAAATGTTTCAGAAGCAGCTGGATTCCATACCGCGAGGCGAGTTCCACTGGTATCAGCTTATCACACACGCTTTTCTTCACGACACCAGTTCGCTCTGGAACTTTGTGATGCACTTCGGGGGAAATATGCTCTTCATGCTGGTCTTCGGCACGCGCGTCAATGCGCTCATTGGCAACATCGCAACGGCAATCGTCTATCCCATTCTCGCGGTCGCGGCGGCGTCGACGCATCTCGTCGCAGAGGGAGCCAGCGCCTCCGGGCCCATGCTCGGAGCGTCCGGCGCGATCATGGGACTGGCTGGAATGTATCTCGTCCTGTTCCCCATTCAGCGCGTCTTCTGCGCCATGTGGATCCGTATCTGGCTCAGATTCCGCACCTATTTTGGCTGTAAGGTTTTCGCGCTTCGCGGCTTCTGGATTCTTCTCATCTATTTCGGCTATGACTTCCTGATGCAGGCAATCTCATCGCATTTCGGGATCAGCGGCGGCGTCGCTCACTGGGCGCATATCGGCGGATTTGTCTCCGGCATGCTCGTCGCACTGACAATCCTGATTTCACGCTTGGTGAATTGCCGCGGCAACGACATCCTTTCAGTCGCATTCGGTAAAGGCGCCTGGCCGCTGCTTGGCAAACCAAGTCGATGGATTAAGACTCCCGAGCCCGCCGCGCCCAGAGCCGTATCATTGAGCTATCCGGGGAATTAGCCTTTGTCGCGAAGCGACTGGAGTTCTTTGAGGCGCTTGCCCGTGATCGCCTTCCGCGTTTTCATCATTTCGATGAATGCATCAAATAAGTAAGCGGCGTCATGCGGACCGGGGCTGGCTTCGGGGTGGTATTGAACTGAAAAAATGGGGAGATCCTTGTGGCGAAAACCTTCGACGGTTCCATCGTTCAGGTTCAGATGCGTGACAATGCCACCGCTCTTCTCCAGACTTTCGCGATCGACTGCGAAGCCGTGATTCTGGCTGGTGATTTCGACGCGCCCGGTGTCGAGATTCTTTACCGGTTGATTCCCACCGCGATGGCCGAATTTCAGCTTGAAAGTCTTGGCGCCGATCGCGCGCCCGAGAAGCTGATGGCCGAGACAGATGCCGAAGATGGGGACCTTTCCGATCGTTCCCTGCAGGGGTTTTACTGCGTAGTCGAGGACGGCAGGATCGCCGGGTCCATTGCTGACGAACAGGCCATCGGGCCGATGCTTGATGATTTCTTCAGCGCTCGTTTCAGGAGGAAGCACAGTGACTTTCACGCCGCGCTCGGAGAAATGCCGAAGGATGTTGTGTTTTGCGCCGCAGTCCAGAGCGACGACATGAAGTCCATCGCCGCGCTCGACTTTGCCCAGGCCCCAGTCGCCCTGGTCTTCGTCCCATGCATATTGTGTCGAAGGCTTCACGGTTTGAACCCAGTCGGCACCTGCCATCTGCGCAGAAGCACGGGCACGCTGGACGAGTTTTTCATCGTCGAGAATCTCGGTGGAAAGCACGCCGCGCATCGCCCCGCTGATGCGGAGTTTTCGCGTCAAGGCGCGCGTGTCGATTCCTTCGATGCCAATGATCTCGTTCTGTTTCAGATACTCATCAAGGCTCAGATCCGCGCGATAGTTGGAATGAACGGGCGCAAGTTCCTTGATCACAAACCCTTTGACGTGCGGTCGCTTGCTCTCGACATCCTGGCGGTTGATGCCGTAATTCCCGATGAGCGGATAGGTCATCGTGACGATCTGCCCCTCGTAGGATGGATCCGTGAGGATTTCCTGATAGCCGGTCATGGATGTATTGAAAACGACTTCGCCTTCGCTCGTCCCCGAAGCGCCAAAAGCACGTCCGGTAAACACGGTTCCATCTTCAAGCGCGAGTTTAACGATGCGGGATTCGTTCATTTCGCTGGGGGATTATATGGATTGTGCCGGCGCATGCGAGTTGGATTGCGGAACACATGGCTTCTAGTATCGCAGCAACATTCAAGAATATTAAGCAGCACCGGAAAACAGGCCGATAGCAGATATGAGGCTGCGGGTCTCCGACCGTATGGTCGGGCAGCCTAATTCGAGACCGGTGTAACGGCGAGCACCGGTCTCTTTTATTTTGCGCACAATCAGAGGAAAAGATTGGCATCGACCCGGAATCGCTGCGCCAACGCCTTGATGTGCGTCTTCGACAAGTCACGCTGTCCACTGAGAAACATGGACACCGCCGACTCGCTCCCAACGATCTTTGCAATATCCGCCTGCGACAGACCATTGGCGTCCATAATTGCTTTCAGCGCCTGGCGAGGGGAAAGTTGAGTGTCAAATGGGGTGTGGCACTCATCCTCGTACTTGTTCACCAGCAGCGTCAATGTATCGAGATAGTCTGAAGCGCCGCTATCGAGACGATGTCCGATCAACTCTTCGATAATCTCAACGGCCGCGCCGTGTTCACGATCGTCACGAATCGGTCGAAGTGGAAAGCGACGAACCAGATCCAGATATGAATCAGTCGCCGATAAACGTGTTGCTTTGCTTCTCGTTGCCATGTTCAATCTCTAAAGGTCGCGTTGCCAATTCTCTTTATCGTATTCGCTATGCGTCAAAACGTGAGTGATAAGAACGGTCTGTCGCATATAATCAACCAGTGCAATGATTCGGTATTTATTGCCGCCGATATCGAAAATCGTAGCGGTTCGTCCCGACTCGGTGTCTTTCGTAACATCGGTTTGACCGAACAACGCCTTCACATCCTGAAAGTTTCTCCAAGTCGCCTTTCGGGCAAGTCTGAACCAGTTATCAAATGCCTCCCCATCTCTTTTTCGTGCCGAATCTCCTTCGTAGAACTCTCGAAGTTTCCGCCGGCTGATCACGTTCACGTACTTCACATTATGTGAAGTATTTGGAGTGAAGTCAAGTTGAAAAGCTGGAATTTTATGGATTTGTCGTCGGAATATTTTTCAACAGTGCCGGCTCAATCCAGTTCAGGCGATCCTGCGTGTCATTTGATTTGCCGTAATCAACTTCGAGCGTGAGGAGCTTGGCATCTTTCAGCTCAATCGTCACGGGGTTGATCACGCCACTTCGAAAATCCTGTACTTCATGGACAACCTGGCCATCAAGCTTGATACGAACTGTCACATCCGCGTACGGCAGATCGCCGTCGATGGCATAGGCGGTGTGAAAGGCTTTGTAAGTTCCATCGAGGGGATAGCTGATCCGCGAGTAGCTATGAACGCCAATGCCGTGGGTGAAGGTTTTGTCGCCGAAGCGGATGGGTTCTCCTCGAACGGTTTTGTCCATTCGGGCGGGCCAAGGCTCGCCGAGATACGGAATCTGAATATTTTCGCTGGGTTGCCGCGATGACAACCAGCTGACCGGGCCGTTGATCTGTTCGATCGAAACGACGCTCGCACCATCGAGCGTGCGCTTGCCGCCATCGGATAGCGCTAAATTGAGCTGACCACCCTGCCAAGTGGCGCGTTGCGCAACGAGCGAAGAGGAATCGGTCGTTTTGATTCGAAATCCTCGCGCGGTGGAAGCATTCGTCTTGCTGGCCGACGCGAAACGAATGCTGTTGATCGTATCGAGCGGCGCGGGAGTGACGTCATTGCCGACTTGAACCGAAACCTGTTTGCCATCCATCGCGGTGACGATGCCCTTGATTACATCGCCATTGGCCAGGCGGACGATATCCTCGAGTGGTCTGTCATCAGCACTCGGAGCGGAGGTTCCGATCTTCTGCATCGATTCGATCTGTCGAATCGGGACGGTCAGATCCCCGACGGCGGTACTGTTCCAATGAAGCTGATCGCCGGTGACGGAGGCAGGTTGCCCGACGATCTGATCGCCGCCGGCGAGGGCAAGGATGAACTTGCCGCCCCTTTCACTCGATGATTCTGATCGCTCCAGTTGAAGGAAATGATCGACTGGGATCTGCATCGATTCGCCACGTTCAGTGCGAACGGAAACGGCATTGTCGTCGATCGAAATCAGATCGACGTTTCGCTGTTTGAAGTCAGCAGTGGTCAAGCGCCAGGTTCCCTGAGCATATATCACAGGCGAAGCAAGCGCAGTTGCGAGAAGCAATATGAATATTGAGCGAATCATCAGCTTCCCGGACCTTTGCCGTTGAATACGGGGAGATATCGATTAGGCATCTGCAAGACGATCAATGCAATCGCAGTACAGTATTCTTCTGCAACTTCGCCTGGCCATGAACCACTTGCTTTATCCTGTCGACTGATTAATTCTTCTCGAATTGCTGGAAACCATTGAGCCCAGTAATCCCCGCCCGCTAAGAACATGGCCTGAACGGCGTAGTACTGGCCATAGAAATAGTGACTTGCGCCTCGGCCGGCGACGCCTTTTCCGGGTAGGAATTGTTTGACGTAGTTTAAGCCATTTTTCAGGTCGTCGCCTTCAAAGACACCTGCGTAATAGAGGCTTGCGACGCCGGCCGCGGATCGTTCGAACGCGCTGCCGCCGCCACCTCCAAAACCACTGGCCTGGTAATTGAATCCGCCGTCGGGGTTCTGACATCTTCGGACGTAGCCGATCGCTTTGTCGATGACATCCTTTTCAACCTTGATTCCTGCGTCGCGGGCTGCGCGGAGCGCCATGATTTCGCAGATGGTGACGGAGATGTCGGCATCCATCGGGACGGGCATGTAGCGCCAGCCGCCTTCTTTGTTCTGGGTTTTTTCAATGAGCTTGACGGCGCGCTGGAGTTTTTCTTTGACTTCTTCGTCGCCGGTCATGCCATAGACTTCGCCTAAGAAGAGAGTGGCGAAGCCGTGGGAGTACATCACGCCGTGGGCGGCTTCGGCGCTGAGCAGGCCGGATTCCTGGGCGGATTTGCAGATATAGTTGACGGCCTTTTGGACATTGTCGCCGTACTTTCCGCGGCCGGGGAGATTGCCGGCTGACATGAACGCGAGTCCGGATAATGCGGTGATCGCGGATTGTGCGCCGTAGCCGCCGCTATTTGAGCCGAAGCTGCCGTCGGCGGCTTGTTTGCTGGCGAGCCATTCCAGACCCTTATCGACGGTGGTGCGGGAGGCGGGGGTGATTTCGTCGCCTCGGACTTGATTGGGATGTGCGGCGATGCCGATTTCTTTGGCGCGGGCGGCGCCGACGGCAGGGGCTGTGGATTGGGCGAGGAGGAAGTGGGCTTGGGAGAGAGTTAGCAACCCAGTGAGAAGCAATCGGGTCTGTTTGGTCATACCTACTCGGAGGGTCGTGCTCCGTCACGACCGTTTTCAACATCGGTGTTCACTGTGCGACGGCACCGACGGAGCGGTGCCCTCCGAAAAGAGGGCGAAGCATGCCTCGCCCCTACAATGGAAATCAAGCGTTATTTCCTTTCGGTCTCCTTTGTCGCCAACGTCTGGTAGTAGTCGTACACAAGCTTCTTGTATTTCTCGACGACGGTTTCACCGGAGTTTTCTATTACGGCGTCGCGCTGGCGCTTGGTAATGCCGCCCCACTCCTTCATCTTTTCTTCGATGTCCTGGGAGAGGTCGGCGGTGGTGTCTGCGCCTGGAGGCGCGGTTGACTGGTTTGCTGCTTGGCTGTTGTGATTCGGTTTGGATTGGCCTTGTTTCTTGCCGTTCGCCTGCTGATTGGTCGGGTTGGGTTCACCTGGTTTGGGTTGATTCTGCTTCTGGGTTTGTTTCTGCTTTTGATTGCCAGGCGTCGTCTTGGCCTGCTGCTGACGCGCCATCTCGATCAGCTCGTCCATGTTTTCCTGGATTTTGTCCTGGATAAGCTGAGTGGTTTTGCCGGGATCGTTGTTGATCGCGAGGCGCTGGCGGGAGCGGGCCATGCGATCGCCCACGAGAGCGATGTCTTTGCCGGCTTTCTCGGTCGCTTGATCGTCGGTCAGGAGTTCCTTTTCCAGTTCCTGATCGGCGACTTTTTCCGCGCCGGCTTCTTCGGGGAGTTGGTCGCGGTTATCCGGTTCGGGGCCGAGCTTGAATTGGCCGCCCGAGGCTTTTTCGAAGATGTTACCGAGCAGGCCTCGGAGCTCGCCTTGGCGCTGACCCAAAGCGAGGAGCTTGGGTTTGTCCTTGTCGGGTTGAGCATCGATGGTTTTGGTGCTCTTGTTAATTGCGGCCTGAAGTTCTTTCAGCAGCCGCAACTCTGCTTCTGAAGGCAATCCCGGCTTGCACTGCCCACCGCCGCCGCCACGCTGATCAAACTTTTTCTCCGACGGCTTCACCGTCAAGCTCTTTATCATGGCATCGAGTTGATCGACGATGCGTGTTTCTTCGGCCTGCGTCGGGACACCGGTCGTGGGTTTGCCCAAGTCCGTCTTCACCAGATTCATCGACGAAACGATGTCTTTGTTGGCCCAGACGTAGACGACGCTGCCGAGAGCGGAGAGGCGCTCTTCGAGTTCATTGGTCTTGTCGGAGAGTTTGCCTTGTTCGCCAGGGAGCTGGCCGAGACGGATGGCGTCGACGCGATTGATCTGGCCGTCCGGGCCTTTGGGGGATTTGTCGATGCGCGTTGTGTCAACGTTCAGCTTTTCCTGATCCTGCTTGATCTGGATGTAGACGAGGCGGATCGCTTCTTTCTGACGATCGGCCAATTGCTTGTCGACGTTGGCTTTCTGTTCGTCGATGATTTTCTTGGCGGCATCCAGAGCCGCGAGCGCTTCAACCTGAGGCGGGTCGTAAGCTTCGGGAAGCTTCTTCTCGCGGAGGCTGACGACGGCGCGCTCCATTTTGCCGGCGGCCTTGGTGAGCTGCTCGGCAGGCTCGGCGCCATTGGGGAGATCTTCAGCGCTTTTTGCGATGTCACGGGTGTTGCGCTCAGTTTGTTCCTGGGCGGCGGAGAGCTGGCCAAGTTCGGGCGGCGCAGGCATTGCGTCCTTGGATCGCTCGGATTTCGTCAGCAAATCATCGCGCGTTTTGGATTCGAGCTTGTTGAGCACATCGGGACCCTGCAACGCGAGGTTATCCAGATTGTGGCCGGCCTGACGTCGAATGAGACGAGCGATCTGCTGCTGCATTTCTTCCAGCTTGCGGGCGAGTTCTTCGAGCTTTCGGCGCTCGGCTTCGCGGAGATCGTTGAGGATCATCTGCAATCCAAGCTCGGCTTGTTTCTGAGAACTTTGAGCCTGCGATTGCTGATTCTGGCGCGCGGATTGGGCGGCTTTGGATTGATTGGAGGAGACCTGCTGTTGCTGGCCGGTCTGGGCGGCTTGCTTCATGGCGTCGGACGTGGCCGGGTCGGTCTTGGCCATCGAGTCGCCAAGCTTTTTGATTTCTTCCAGCGCCTTGTCGGTTTTCTCGGAGAGTTTCTGTTGCTCGCTGGCGTTGCCCTCGAGCTTCTTACGCTCTTCGGCGTTCATCTGCTCCGGCGTTTTTCCAATATTGTTCTTCCCAATCTCGCTGGTCTCCTTCGAGATCTTCATCTGCTCCGCCAGGATCGCCTTGATGCGCTCAATCGTCTGGCTGAGGCTGCCGACATTACCCATGCGGTCCAGTGCTTTTTGGAGTTGGTCGTTGGCGGTGTCCTGATTTTGGACCGCTTTGTCGAGATTATCATTGCGGGCTTCTTGTTGCTTAGTATCACGGGCCTGATTGATTTGGCCGACGGCGTCTTTCATGGGGTTCTCGGCCGTCTGATTCAGGATGTCTTTCACGTCGCTGGCGGTTTGCTTGAGATCGGTATTGGGCGAGCGATTTTCCTCCATGCGCTTGCCAATTTCATCGAGCTTGGAAGCGACCTGCTTTGCCTGGGATGCGCCGGTGCTTTGCTGATTGGAGAGGCGCTCGGCGACGGCGCGATCGCCGGAATCGAATTCCTTTTTCGGTTCGGTTTCCTGCTTTAATCCGGCAGTTTCAGCGCGCGTGCGGAGTTCGTTGTTGCGGATCTGCCCTACCGCCTGCGCGACGGTGCGGAGTTCATCGGCGATGCGGTTGGCGAAATCTTCCTGGCTGATGATGTTGATCTTGAGCCGGCCACTGGGGACGGGGGCGTGTCGTGAGCCTTCTAGCTCGAAATTATCCTGAACAACGAGGAAATATTCGAGAACGTCGCCGGCCTTTAGATCGCTGTTGGCGAGTTGTTTCAATTCCCATGGATAGTTGATGCGATAGCGCTGGCGCTCGCCAGCCGAATCGATGCGGGACCACGATGCGCCGTTGACGGGTTTGGAATCGGCGACGAGATCGACTTCCCAATGTTTCTTGTCCTTGAGGCGCTCGACCTCGAGCTTGACGGATTGAACGCCGTAATCATCTTCGGCGACAGCTTGGAGCGGAATGAGTGCATCGGGCGTGCGCTCTTCGTTCTTTCTGGGATTCTCGATCTGGACGATTGGGTTTTGATCGGGTTTGACGATCAGTTCGTATTCTTCAAGGCCATTGTTCTGGAAGCCGTCGGTATCGGTGGCTTTGACGTGGAAGCGGAGGGAATCTTTAGCGGTCCACCGCCCTACCGCGGTTGAGAGGTTCGCGCTGGCCCAGTTCACCTGTGGTGTTTTCATTTCGGGAAGGAGCGATTCGATACTGACCTGGGCGTGCTGGGCTAAGGGTTTATTGAAGTGGACATTCAATTCGAGCTGCGCGCCGTAGACCATCACCGCGGGGCCGGTGCGGAGATCGACTGTGCTGGGCGCTGCGCCGGCGTATTTGGGTGGAGTGATGACGGCATCGACTCCTGTGATAGCGAGGCGCGGAACGACGACGATGGGGGCGAGTTGTTTTTCATCGTCACCGGATTTCATCCAGATTTTGAACTGGTTTTGATCTGCGCCAGATTCAATGCGGGCGTCGAGGGAGGCGGCGTAGGTGCCGTCAGTGCCTCGGCTCATGTATTCCTTCTGGACCGGGCCGTCGCCATACTGATAGAAGACGAGGGCCTTCATGGAAGGCTTGTCGCCTTTGGCGAGCCGCATCTTCACATCGACGCGATTGCCGACGGGGACGCGCTTGGGAAGATCGCCGACGAGATCGATCTGGACGCTCTTGGGCCAGGGGAGTGCATGGAAGGGATTGAGGAGGCGCGAGCTGATAATGCCGCGGAATCCGGCGCCAACGGAGAGCCACAAGGCGATGGCGATGACAAGAGATGCGAGGGCGGCGGCAGCAGAGAGGTAGACCGGGCGCTTGATGATGGCGCTTTCGAGGTCCAATTGCTCGGCCATCTGGGTGGCTTCGGTGATAACGCGATCTTTCATCGCCTCTGAGCCAGGGACGTGCTCGTCGGAAAAATCGACGGTGCTGCGGAGACGGTCATCGAATTGGGGGAAGGCATGTTCGAGTCGGCCGGCGACGTCGCTTAAGGTCAGTCTTGCTAACGCCGGCTTAATTACCCAATGCCAGATGGCGTAGGCAACCCAGCCGAGCACCGCTAGGATGACGATGAAGCGAGGAACGGCTGGCAGATTCAGCGCCCAATCCATCACAACAACACAAAGCAGCGCAGCGATGAAGCTGGCGACGACTAAACCGATGCCGAAGGCGATGCTCAGGAATTTAACTTTCCTTCGAACGCCTTGAAGCGCGTTAATGAGTGTTGTTGGAGGCATGCGAACCGTCCTTCTTTACAACATTCCAAAAGCCTTACGGATAATCCATTCGGCCGCTATCAGCATAACAAATAAAAGCATCGCGAGTGGCGCATTCCATAAAGGTTGATCGGTCTGAATCGGAATAATTTTGGCGGCCGAAGGGATCATCGCGGGGAGTTTGTCGGCGGCTTCGTTTAAGTTCACGGTTTGTCCCAACGTCTCTGATGCTAGGCGCGTTAGAAGTGTCCGATCTATCTGGGGTTGCGCCAATTCCAGGCGGGGAACGCTGACTTCGACTGGCGTCTGGAGGGATTCGACGCCAGAGGCGATGGGCGGGAGTTTGACGAGGAATTTGCCGATGCGGTCGGCCGTCCAGGACGCTACATAGAGATCGTTTTGACCTTCCTGGCGCATAAGCGTTTCCTGACGGATGGTCTGGCCGGCGCTGTCTGTAATATCGACGCGGATCTGATCGGGAAGTTGCTGGAGGAGCGTTGGATCGAGGACGCGCATGCTGACGCGGACCTGGCCGCCCAGCTCGTAATTGGGGCGGAGGGAGGTGATGGTGATGCGGCGCTGGCCTAGCTTTTTGCTGCGGGCGAGGTTGCGGAGCTGCTGGACCCAGTAATTATCGAAGACGCTTTCGCCGGTGTAGAAGCGCCAGCGCCAGCTATCGTCGATTGCGGAGAACATGGTTCGTCCGGCGCCGAATCGGCCCATCACCAGTATCGGCGCTTTGCGGCCATCAGGGCCGGTATCGGTCGGATGCTCTGCGTACACTTCGCCGACGCCTTGCTTGGTTGTCACTCCCTGGCAATACCAGAAGACGGGTTGCCAATCTTCTTTGAGATATTTTTCGTTTTGGGTTCTGTCGGCGAAGAAGCGGAAGATGCCGGAGGCGGTGCCTTCGCGCGTGAGAACGGGGCGGAAGCCTTGGGTGATTGACGGTGGATCGCCGCCTTCTACGCGGGCGATGGAGACGGGGAGAATGGGTTCGATGGCGGTATTGCGATACGATTGTGGCGACCATTTCGGGCCGGCGATCATGCCGAAGCCGCCGCCTTTTTTGGAGACGAATTCGCTGACCAGCTGAAGCTGATTATCGGTGAATTGGCGCGGATCGACATCGCCGAAGAGGACGACATCGTAATCGAGCAGTTCCTGGATGCTTTCGGGGAAGCGCTTGATCGGGCGATCGCCTTCCTGGGCGAACGTTGGATCGGCGCTGGTGAGGAGGCAGCTGATGTCCACCGTATCATCGCGGATCATTTCGTTCTTGATGTAACGATATTCCCAGCGGGGATAGCCTTCGACATAGAGAACGGCGAGCTTGGCATCGAGGACGGAAACCTGGGCAACGCGGATGTTGTCTTCGTCATCCAACTCGCCGGCCTGCTTTTCGGCTTCGACCTGGACATCGACCGTGCCGATTTCTTCGGGTTTGAATTGCAGCTCGACTTCGGTGGGTTTGTCGTCGGCGATTGTGATGGATTGCTCGACGGGGGAACGATCGGAGCCATGGAGCAGCTGGCCGGTGCGTTTATCTTTGAGGACGAGTTTTACGGGATGATTGGGTTCGTAACCTGTGGCGCGGATGGTGGCTTTAACGTTAACGATGTCGCCTTTGAAAGCGTTTTCCTGAACGTTCACATTTTGCACTTCGATATTGCGCGGCGATTGATCGGAACCGACGGCGATCGGGTAAACCTTGGCGCCGAGGTCTTTGACTGCGCCAAGCGCGTCGGCGAGGGATTCGGCGGGATTTTCGCGGCCGTCGGTAAGAACGACGACGCCGGCGATGCGCTGGCCTTGGAGATTATCGAGCACTTCGCGGACGCTGTGGACGACGCGGGTTTCCTGGCCCTCGGGTTTTAAACCTTTGAGCGCGGCGATGGCGGAATGGGAGTCGTCGTTAGTGCTTGATTCGTTCGGTTTGGTCTGATGCACGGAACCGATCGGCTGGGCGGTTTGGTCGAAGCGATAAAGGCGGATTTCGTGCGTCTTTGCGAGCGATTTTAAGAGGGCTTTGTCGCCATCGGCGAGGACTTGTTCGACAGCTTCGAGGCGACCAAGTGGATGGTCTTTGGTGCCGGCATCTTTAACGCGCATGCTGATGCTTTCATCGACCAGGACCGCGAGGACGGATGGCTCGGTTCGGCTTTGCACGAGGCTGAGGACCGGGCGATTGAGCATGGCGATGATGAAGAGGAGTATGGCGGCGCGGAGGACGCCGAGGGTGATCTTTACATTTCTGGATCGGCCTTCGCGGCGGTAGACGTGGATGACAAGCCAGATGGCCAGTGCAATGAGGACGAAATTCCAGAGGCCTGCGCCGATGTATTGCTGGCCGGGCCATTGGGGGCTGAACTCAAGCGAGAGTTCTCCCTCGCGGCTGAGAAAGCCTTTTTGCAGGCCGAAGATGAGTTCTAACAAACGATGCATTAATAAGACTTATTTGTGACGCAGGCTTCCAGCCCGTGCCTGGTTGCTTCATCCTGAAAATATTTCTAATTTGCAAGCTGCTATGCACGGGCTGGAAGCCCGTGTCACAAGCATGATCAATTTAAACTGGCTTAACGACCGCCTTTCTGTAGTGGCCGAACGTCATGGCCATGAAACATTCGCTCGCGGCCAAGGCGAGCAGGACGCACATGAAAGCCCAGCCGAAATCTCGGCCCGGGTCGTTTTTGGAGATTTCTGTGGGAGCTTGGTCGGTTTCGATGGTTAGGTCGATGTCGCCTAGTGCGGACTTGATGGCAGCGGGTTCGAGGGTGCGGACGTCAGCTTCTTCTGCGGGGACATTCACCGCTACGGGATAGGTGCGATCTCCAACCGAGAGCGTATACAAACCGGGATGTTCGATCGGCTGGCTGCGATAGACGTTTTGTCCACCAGCAAGAGCGGTTTCCTGAATCGGCAGTTGCTTCTTGGAAGCATCGAATAATGACGGCGCCGATGTCAGCTTGACTGTCGGGGGGACTTCCAGTGCCTGTCCAACCGTGAGATTCATCCAGGCGTCGTCGGGAGCGACGCTGCCGGAGAGAAGCTCTTGGACGAAAGTGACATAGTTGAGTTTGGCAGGGAGTGTGGTCCAATCGGCGCTGGCAGAGGTTGTCACAAAAACAACGTGCCCTTGACCTAGCTGATGGGTTGTGACGGCAGGGTCGTTCGACGCCTGGCCGTCGGCTTTTGGATTCACATAGTTCAGCACGCGTTCGGCTTTTGTGTCTTTGGGGAGATCGAGTTGCCAGTAGGTGAAGACTTCGGCGCGATCTAATCCGGATTTCTCTTCGCCACGAAAGACGGAGAGCAATGGGTGAACGGTTTGGGGCTTGAAGTCGAATGTGTAGCCGCGCTCATCGGAGCCGACACTGATTCGCTTGGTTAGCGCGCCGGGAATTAACCCTCGCGGGAGAAGGATCGTGTTGTAGTTGTCGGCGTTGACTTGTTCGCCGGTGAAGATGAGCAGAGCGCCGCCGGATTTGACGAACTTCTGGAGTGCATCGGCCTGTTGCGCCTGGAGCTGGCCGACGTTGGTCAGAATTACTGCGCGATAATCTGCAAGAACTTTGTTGCCCAGCTCCAAGTCGCTGATCACTTCCGGAGCGACGTAACTATCCGACTTTCCGGGCTGGCCGTTGGCGGAGGTTTCACTTGGCGGCGCGAGGGCGAGTTGCAGGAAGGCGGCGGATCCGCTCATGACACCGACGCCGCGGTCGCCTTCTACGATTAATGTCTTTAATTCCGAAACCGTGTCGATCACGCGATAGCGATCGTTGTCGATTCGGAGGCGATCTTCGCTGGCGAGGCTCGCGGAGAGGACGTGCGGGCCGCCGGATTTGATCGCAGCGTTGGATTGAAGTTGCGGAGGAGTATTGAGATCGAGACGGATGGTTCGAGCGCCGGGTAAGGGTTGGCCGTCGAGCTTCCATTGCAGGAGCGATTCGGGACCAGAGCCGTAGCCTTTGGCAATCGCGACGAAATCGTTGTTGAAGCGGGTTGTGACGAGATGGTTGACGGGATTGATCTGCAGGACCGTTTGGTTCCATTGATCGCGCCGTCCGAGGTCGAAATAGGTGATTCGATAATTTTTCGCCAGATCCAGGCCGAGATTTTTCATTTGCGCAGTCTGTGGTCCGTCCCAGGCGCTGCGGGTGGAATCGCTGAGGATGTAGAGCTTTTTGATTGGCTGCTTGCCTTCTTCTCTTGCGATATCAGAAGCTCGTTGAAGAGCGCCGACGATGTCGGTTGCCCCGGCTGTTTGCTCGATGCGACTGACTGCCTGAGATGCACCATCGAGATCGTAACTGGGATGAGCGATTATAGCTGTCGCTGGTGCACCGGCCGTGATGACGACGACTGATTCGCCGCCGGAGGAGAGGCGCGAGATCATTTGCCGCGCGATCTGCTTCGCTTGATCAAGATGAGTTTTGGCGTCAGGGCGATTGGCTTCGTAGGCCATGGAATAGCTGTTATCGATGATGAATACGTGCAGGCCCGTTTTTTCGGCCAGGCCCGCGAGCGTGCGATCGGTGCAGCCTAACGGGCGGGCGAGCGCGAGACCTAGAAAAAGCATTACAAGGCATCGCGTGGCGAGGAGCATCCACTGCTTTTCCAGCACAGTGGGATCCGAAGCTTGGAATTCACGTGACTTGAAGTCGCGGC